>Ga0126381_100000895_pt1 | contig 32334 bp, 26 predicted proteins | sample PanSoiMetPlot_28_FD_96465 | JGI IMG/M metagenome (GOLD analysis project Ga0126381, IMG submission 96465) | Tropical forest soil microbial communities from Panama - MetaG Plot_28 | ecosystem: Environmental > Terrestrial > Soil > Tropical forest > Bulk soil | place: Panama | collected 2016-02-17 | reverse complement strand
GAATCGGCTTTGGAATGGCAGCATACCAGGCTCGCCTCGGTTACGCGCAATGAAGAGCCCTGGCGTAAGTCCCTGCTGGGGACAAGCCGCGCCTTTGACCACACGCTCGAAATCATTCGCCTCGCAGGCGCACGCAAAGCCACTGTTCTTATCACTGGAGAGACCGGCACCGGCAAGGAGATGGCCGCGCGCGCATTGCATTTGGCTGGCCCCCGAGCGTCAGCGTCGTTCGTCGCTGTAAATTGCAGCGCGCTGCCGGAGAACCTCCTTGAAGCCGAGCTTTTCGGTCACGTCAAAGGCGCGTTCACGGGCGCGATCCAACAGCGAACGGGCCGGTTCGAACAAGCACATCGGGGCACTCTATTCCTGGACGAAGTAGGCGACCTCCCGCCCGAAATCCAGACTAAACTTCTGCGTGTTCTGCAGGAACGCGAATTCCAGCGCCTCGGCAGTTCGGAAACTTTACGGGTGGACGTGCGGATCGTTGCAGCCACTAACGTCAATCTGCTGGAACGAATCCAGGAGGGCCGGTTTCGCGAAGATCTTTACTATCGCTTGAATGTCGTGCCGATGCGAATGCCCCCGCTACGGGATCGAGTGGAAGATGTCCCTCTTTTGGCGCACCACTTCGTGGAGAAGATTTGCCGCCTCGAAGGAGTTTCCCCGCGCCGCTTGACGCCTGAGACTCTTTCGCATCTCATGTCGTGCGCATGGCCGGGAAACGTCCGCCAGCTTGAAAACTCAATAGAAATGGCAATCGCGTTGTGCGGTGACCGGGAGCTGCTATATCCCTCCGATTTCCCGCTACCCGCAACAAAGATGCCTGTCCGCATGAGCGCCTCTCGAACAATTGCGGTTCCGCAGTCAGGGCTCGATTATGATCAGACTGTAAACGACATCGAGCGCCAACTTCTGGCCGACGCCCTCCGACAGACGAACGGCAACAAAAGCGCTGCCGCCGAAATGCTCGGCCTGAAGCGCACGACGCTATCTGCAAAACTGAAGAGCTTAGGCGCGGCAGCGGCGGGCTAGTTGTGGGGCCGACAACCCCGAAACGTGAAGTCCGGGGACCTCACCATGTTTCGATAGTTTGGTACATTACTCCGCCAGTGGCCAAAATACATCAGTCCTCCAATTCTTTACGTCCGGCACTTCGCCCGGATCCGTTACGTACTCCTCCCAGGGCGCTCCCGTGGATTTGTGACCTCCTGACTCCATCCACCTTTCGAGCGCCGCGTAGGCGTCGTGAAGGTTTTTATAGTCGCCCATGTGCGTGGTCATCGCGGCGGATCCACCGGGCAATGTGATCAGCTCCACTTCCCCTTCGGTCTTAGGCATCTGAGCGCCTGGCGCCACGCGAATCCCTGGCTCCATCGTCACTGACCCATACGTGGCTTGCACGTAGCGCGTCACTGGATGTCCCGGAACGAGCGCTATTCCGTGCTGCAGGGAGAAAGCGAAGATTTTCGGGAGCTCCTGTGCAATAGTCGAAGCGATATCGCTCCGATTTACGGTTCGCCGAATCACCAGAAGCTGTTGCGGCGCCAAAGTTGTTTTCGAGATGGAATAACTCATGCGATCGTCCTCCCTTTCATGTCCCATGTGATACAGTCCGACGCAAGGCGCTATCTCTATCGCCACCGCGCCGTGTTCCTTCGCCTGGCCGATATCAACGTTCTGCGCGAACCCTCGCTCCCGGTAAGCGCGAGGCGTTATGCCAAATCGCCTGCGAAACGCCCGAGTGAAAACTTCATGGCTCTGAAAGCCGCATGCCAGCGCAACATCGAGGACCGAATCTCTCGTGGTGAGCAGTAGCACGGCGGCGCGTCCTAGCCGCAAACGTAACGCAAGCTGTTTTGGCGTCTCGCCTACCTTGCTCGAAAACACTCGCTGCAAGTGGAACGGCGAGAGCCCGGCCCGCGCTGCGAGCGCCTTGAGCGAAACATCATCGTCCAAGCGCGCCGCAATTGTTCCGACGATCCGATGCATGCCTGCGAAAGGAACAGCCATGGAAGCTCAAGTGTATCCTGCGGCGCTGCGCAGTTCTTGATGTTTCTTGCGTTCTATCGGTCGAGACCTTTGACCGTTCGTTATCATGGGGCTTGAGTGGAAAGTCCAGGCGCAGTGGGTGAGAAGCAGGCGGCCAGCACCCGCGCGACAGCCCTTCTCGTCGTTGTCAATCTCATTTCCGTGGCCAGCCTCGTGTGGACTTTGCACGATGCGAAGCTAAGTGAGCTGAAAGACGACCTGCTCGAAATGGATTGGTGGTGGGTCGGGCTTGCGGTTATCGCGGATATTGCCGTCTACTTCTGGCACGGACTTCGCTGGAGCTTGCTCCTCAAGCCTATTGTTCCCGCGCGATTTGGCCAAACCGTCCGGGCCATTTACGTTGGCCTGTTCGCAAATGAAGTGCTTCCGTTCCGCGCTTGCGAATTGGTACGGTGCTATCTCATCGCGCGCTGGACCAACCTTCCCTTCTCCGTAGCTGTCTCCAGCGCCATAATCGAGCGTATCTTTGACGGTGTCTGGTTGTGCGCCTGTCTATTCTTTGCGCTGAAGCTGGTGATGTTTCCCCGGCAGTTTCGGCCTTTGGTGGACGGGGCCTGGGTTCTCGGAGGGTTCGTATTGGCGGGAGCGGTTCTGCTCGCGCTCGCTTCAATCCGGCGCCGGCGCGACGGACCTTCACCTGTTCCGGAAGGCGCATCGAAGCTTCGACGTCAGTTTCATGTGCTGGTTGAGGACTTAGGCCTCATCAGCCACTCCAAATACTTGCCTTTATCGTTCTTCCAGAGTCTGCCCTATCTTCTGCTGCAAGTGATTCCGATTTGGGCGGCGTTTCATGGTTATGGTTTCGATCTCGGATGGACTCCTGCATTCGTATTGATGGTAGTCCTCCGCCTTTCGAGCGCGGTTCCTCAAGCCCCTGGTAACCTCGGGCTATTTCAGTTCTTGACGAGAGAATGCCTGCAGCGCGTGTTCGATGTCGTACCCGCAGAAGCCGCGCGATTCTCACTCGTGCTGTGGGGCATCGTCACGCTACCGCTGCTTACAGCGGGATTCATCGCCCTCACGATAACAGAAGCCAAAGTGGGTGAGCTCCGAAAGGCCGCGGAACTAGAAGCAGGGAAGCTAAAGTGACTAACGGCAGAGTTCTCGATACACTGCCCACGTCTGCTCGACAGCCGATTCCCATGTAAACATCGCGGCCCGAGCCCTGCCGCGTGCGACTAGTTCGTCTCGATCTGCAGTGTTCACCGCAACTTGCTTCAAGGCTTCCGCCAACTCAGCGACGTCCGTTGGATCGACTAATATCGCCGCATCGCCCGCGACCTCCGGTATTGCGGATCTTCGCGATGCGACGACGGCGGCGCCGTGCACCATTGCTTCCAGAACGGGCATTCCGAATCCCTCATCGAGCGATGGAAATGCAACGATGCGAGCCCGCCGGTACAAGTCCTCCAACTCGCGCGCCGAAACATATCCCTTGATCTGAATATCTTGCGTGCGGTGACTCTTTTCGAGCGCCTTCAGCTCTTCCTGTGCTCCGTAGCCGTCAGGGGCGCCCGCCAGCACCAGCCGCCAGCCGGAAGGCATCAGGTCGAATGCGCGGATCAGACGTCCAATGTTCTTCCTTTTCTGAATCGCCCCCACACAGAGCACGATGTCTTCACGCTGAGGCCGAAGCTCTACTGGGGGCCTCACGCCATGTGGAATGACGCGAATGCGGTCACGATTCACGCCCAGTAGCGTTTCAACCTGGCTGGCCGTGAACGAAGACACGGCAATGATGAGATCACTATTCTTAGCCGCGGTTTTCGCTTGCTCCGCAAAGCGTTGGCGGAACTCGCGGCTGGAATATCCGCCTGTCATTACGAACAGATCGTGAAACGTGGTTACGGTACGAGGCGCGCGAGTATCCACTCGCTGGTTAAGTGCGTGGAAGATGTCCCCCTTTGGAGATCCGGATAAAACGCGCCGTCGGGCATTGCGCGGAAGAGAGTCTGCAAAGGACCGTAGGAGCCGATGCGTGCGGTAGTAGAAGGAAAATCGATCGGAGGGATGAGTGTTTGCGAGGCCGAAGAGGATCTCGCGTGAGTAAACGCCAACTCCAGAGAGGTTTTTTCCCAAGCTGTAAGTGGCGTCTAGAGCAATTTCCACACTTGATTTTTATCGTCGCACGAGAGTTACGGTATTGCGCTCATATCAGCGTCCTGGGCTGCTGAAGTGGACGAAGTCCGAGTGAGAAGTGGGAACCTGCTCGTCGCATCTTTCCCGCCGATGCGCTCTAGACCCTCCGAGCCAACAGAATAGTCATATCGTCCTGCGCTTCTCCCGCTCGCGCAAACTGCCGCACTGTCTCAACGACGATGTCAATAATTTCTGCCTCGTCGCGATGTGCGTTTCGAGCAACTAGATCCATCAGCCTTTCTTCCCCGAACATCTCCCCGTATTCGTTTTCCGGCTCCGTAATCCCGTCTGTGAAACACACGAGCAAGTCGCCGGATTGCAATTGAACCTTGCTCTCGGTGAACTTCGCGAACGAGAACGCTCCGACAACAGTCCCATTCACATCCAGACGCTCAACGGTCCCATTGCGGACCAGTAGCGGCGGCAAGTGCCCGGCGTTCGTATACGTAAACATCGAAGAAGCGTCATCATAAACACCCAGGCAGAACGTCGCGAACTTCTCGGGTGAAGTGGACGCATGCAACTGGCGGTTGAGCTTCGAAACCAGCCGTGAAGTGGACACCAACTGCTTCGAAGCACCGTTTCCCGCCGCTGCCGCAGCTTCCATTGAATCTTCCAACTGGCTTCGTAGCGAGCTTTGCAGTGCCGCCATCAGCAGCGCCGCCGAAATTCCCTTGCCCGCTACGTCGGCAATCGCCACCGCGACCTGCGAACCCTGCATCAAGTCGAACCCGTAGTAATCACCCGACACCATCCGAGCCGGATGACAGACGGCCTGCAATCGCAGCGTCGATAGTTGCGGCACAGAGCGCGGAAACAAACGATTTTGCACATCGCGCGCGATCTCGATTTCCGACTGCAGGCGTTCCTTCTCTTTGGCAACCACGAGCAGCCGCTCGAGATTTCCCGTCATCTGGTTGAACGAATGTCCAAGCTCCGCCAGTTGATCGCGCCCCGAAACTTCGATCTTGTGCGAGAAATCGCCTTCGCGAATTCTCAGTGTGCCTTCATAGAGACCATGGACCGCACTCGTGATGGTCCTCGTCATGCTGATGCCGATGACGGCGCATATAATCTCGACGATTAGAAAAGTGATTGCCACTAGAACGATAAAAAGCTGGATCCCTTGCGTTAAGTCATTTGTGCGGTTGTAAACAGCTCCTACGACGGCAGATATGCGCGAGCGCACGCCGAGAATAGCATCGGAAGCGGGCTGATTCGGATGCGCCCAATCCATTGTCGGCACGGTCGCAAACCACGTAATGCTGTAATCGAACCGGCCCAGCGCCGGAGGAACCGCAGCTGCGCTCGCGCTGGTCCGATTGCCTCTGTCCTTCAATCGTGCGCTGAAACTTTTTAGCACGCCGCCCTGCCCGGTCTGTGTGAGCGTTACGAGACCCAGATTCGGCACCAACCCGGCAAGCCAGTCTGAAGTCATGGGCGAGGAGATCACGATGTCGCTGACGCCATCGGTGGAATATGCCCACAAATAGGGCCGGTTTTCACGGACCAGGACTCCGGCAGCGGGCTTCCAACCTTTAAGCGGGATGGGCTCAGTGGCGCTCGCCGGCTCCCTGAGCACGTTGGTGGGCTGGCGCAGTACAATCTCGAGTCCTGGATACTGGTCGATATTTACACTCCACAATTCCGAGGTAAGCGTAGGCCTGGATTGCAATGGAACCTTCATTACACCGTCCGCCGCAGAATGGAGGGTATCGATTCTTCGGTCCAGTTCTTCAGTGACGAGATAAACAGTAATCTGGCCTAACAACAGATATCCCCCGAGCGCAGCCAAGGTCACGATTAACAGAATTGGGACTACGGCAATAAACAGATATGTGACCAATAGGCGGTTGCGCAGGCGCCATACGGCGTGGCGAGCTGCGAGCCGCAGCAAACGCACGGCGAGCCAGATGCCGGTGAGGATTGCGGTGATGCCGGTTAAGAGCGACATCAACCCGCCGGGGGCGAAGAACTGCGTGACGATGTAGATCAGCGTGAAGGCTGCGAACGTGAGCCCTACGCGCCCAAGCCATACGACCAATCTGCGCCACTGAGCGTGCACAAGATCTATACCGTACCGTGATCTAAACCGTCGATTTGGCGATCGCAGGGAGCTCGCCCTCGGCCTCCAGATAATGCTTCGTCAGGCCTTCTTTCAAAAGTTCGAACGCCGTATCGACATCGTCAGCAAATTGAAACAGATCCAGGTCCTTCTGGTCAATTACGCCGTGGCGGACGAGTGCTTCAAAATTAATGATTTCAGTCCAGAACGATTTGCCATAAAGAATGACGACGATTTTCTTAACCAGCTTTTGGGTTTGAACGAGCGTCAGGATCTCCGTCAGTTCGTCGAGCGTCCCAAATCCACCCGGGAAAATGATCAAGGCCTTCGCCATGTACGCAAACCAGAACTTGCGCATGAAGAAGTAGTGAAATTCGAAATTGAGAGCCGGGCTGATGAACGGATTCGGCCTCTGCTCGAACGGCAGGCCGATGTTCAGTCCGATTGTCTTTCCACCGGCATCCTGAGCTCCCCGGTTCGCGGCTTCCATGATGCCTGGTCCGCCGCCGCTGCAAACCACAAAGCGCCGTGTCGACTTCTCGATGCTGTTCGACCAGATGGTTACGCGCTTGGCCAACTCCCGCGCCTCGTTATAATACCGCCCGAGCGCGCTCGCTTCGAAAATCCGGGCAGATCCGAAGAATACGACCGTGTCACGGATCTTTTCATTGCGAAAATGCGATAGCGGATAGAGATATTCGCTCAAGATGCGCAAGCTCCGCGCATCCGCCGTGTCCAGGAAGTCTTTGTTGCGATAAGCGACAGGCAAATGCCCGGCGCTGTCATGCTTTTGAATCATTTTGAGTGTGGCTCTGCACTTGCTCTAGATCGGCAAGCCGCCGCTCCAATTGTCTCATTGTCTTCAAAAACTCGGGCAATTTCTGAAATGCAGTTGCAGCTCTTAACCACTCGCGCGCGTCGAATGCAGGCGAGCCGCTAATCGAGCTTCCGGCCTCCACATCGCCGCCGACGCCGCTCTGCGCGTAAACCCGGGCCCCTTCGTGGATCGTCAAATGCCCCGAAACGCCAACCTGCCCCGCGAGCGTGACGTTTTTCTCCAGGATGGAGGATCCCGCCAAGCCTGTTTGCGCGCAAACAATATTGTCTTCGCCGACCGTGCAGGCATGTCCGATTTGAACAAGACTATCGATTTTAGCCCCACGCTTGACCCGAGTTTCGCCCATCGTCGCCCGATCCACCGAAGTCAGCGACTGTACCTCGACATCATCCTCCAGCACCGTCACCCCGCTCTGCACGATCTTGAAGTGCGAACCATCGGCGCGTTTTGCAAACCCAAATCCATCCCCGCCGATTACCACGCCATTCTGCAGAGTGACGCGATTCCCGATCCGGCAAAACTCCCGAACGACAGCATGCGAGTGCGCCAGGAAATCGTCCCCAATCTCAACTCCGTCATAAATCACGACATGCGGCCGCAGAATCGAATTCTTTCCGATAACGACGTTCTCCCCAACCACGCAAAAGGCGCCGATCGATGCCCCTTCCCCGATTCGGGCTGATGCTGCAATAGAGGCCATGGAGTGAACGCCCGGCTTAGCACTCGGGGCCTGATAGAAGAATGCCAGCGCACGTGCGAAGTCAAGATAAGGATTCGCGGAGACCAACTGCGCGGTCGCCAGTCCATCGACCGCCTGGGCCACCAGCACCGCCCCTGCCTGCGTGTGCCTCAGCTTGTGTGCATACTTCGGATTCGCCAGAAAAGTAAGCTGTTGAGCACTGGCATGCTCCATCCCCGAGACCCCGGCGATTTCGATACTCGAATCCCCGCGCAGTACACACCCCAACCGAGACGCAAGTTCAACCAGCTTCATTTCTCTAGGGTAGGCTAGTTCCGCTATACTCGACCCTAGATGGATTCCTAGCCACATGTGATTCCGAACTCAACATGGGCGCCGCGCGAATCGATCGTCAGGACATCGTTTCTTTTGAATGTGCTTGTTTTCGGAGTGATGTTACTGGCGGCCTGGCTGGACCGCAGGTTTCCTCTGAACGTAAAGGTGATTAAGAATCCCGTAGCCTCAGTTCAGATTTCCCAGGAATCCGTGCAGAAGTAATCCGTCTTAAGCAACTTGCCAACGGTGTTGCCTGCCGAGTGGGCTTTTGTTGCCGAACAGTCACTCAGCCGCGTGTACGACGCCCGTCCTGTGCGACGTTACGTAGCTCGTGTAGTATTCGCTAAAGCTCTTCCACGACAACTGCGCCCCAATGATTACCAGCGCGATACATAAGGCAAATCGCAGCTTCTTGGAGGGCATATGCGCGGCGAGATACGATCCCACCAGGGCCCCTGCCGCCCCTCCGACGAGCAGTTTCCAAAGCACCGCGGTGTTCACGCTGCCCATGGCCGCATGAATTCCTCCGCCAACTAGGGATAAGATTAGGCCAAACGCCAAGTCTGTCCCAACGATTTGCGCTGGCGACAAAGTTGTCAGGCTCATCAGAGCCAAGGCGCCGATCGCGCCCGCGCCCGCGGACGAAAAGCCCATTTCCACGCCGATGGGCAGTCCAATCGCCGCTAACCAAGGTGTCCGATCATGTTGCGAAACATGCGTAAACCGGAACAGGTTCAGCAGCGCAATGCTCATGATCGTTAGCCCCACAAGCCCGGTCATAAGCTTCATTGGAATGTTGTGTAGCAGCAGCGCCCCGCCGAGAACTCCGGGCAAACCGGTGGCGACCAAATACGCGAGCGCTCGAAAATTTACTTGCTTCCGCGCCAAATACGAAGGCACCGTCAGAATCTTAACCGCGGCGCCGAAGATCAGCGCCGTCCCGACCACTTCGGTCGCGGGCATTCCCAAGAGCAAGATCAACAGCGGTGTAGTCAACGAGCCCGCGCCAACGCCTGTAAGCGCGATAAACACCGAGATGACGAACCCCAGCGCGTATTCCACTTGTTATTCCGCCTGAATATGAATGCCACATTCGAGCTTTTGCTTGCCCTGCCACCGGCCCGAACGAATATCATTCGGATCCAGCGGCAAAATCGTGCAAGGCGCACAGCCGATGCTCGTGTAGCCCTTTTCGTACAGCGATAACTCTGGAATCCCGTTCTCTTTGAGATAGGTCCAAACGTCGCGCGTCGACCAGTCCGCCAGAGGACTGATTTTCTGGAGGACCTTGCCGCCGGGAAGCTTGAACGGCTCCACCACCTGCAAATTGCCGCGAGTCTTCGATTGCTCCTTGCGCAAGGCCGTGAACCATGTATCGAATTCCGCGAGCCCCGCAAACAACGGCTCTACCTTGCGCAGCTTGCAGCACTGATCCGGCGCCGTCTGATTCAGAATTCCGAACTGCGCTTCTTGGTCCGCGACGCTCTGCTTGGCTTCCAGGTTCCGCAGGTTTAGCTTCCATTCCGCGGAGATCCGGTCACGATATTCGAGCGTCTCCGGGAAGTGATAACCGGTCTCCAGAAACAACACCGGGATATCAGGACGCTGTTCACGAATCATGTGCACCAGGGCGACGCACTCGGATTGAAAGCTCGATGTCACGCATGCCAGCTCCACGCCGCGCAATTGCTCGGCAATCACATCCTTCGCTTGGCTGACCTTCTGCTTGATCATTCAATCACTCCCTGCAGCTTCTCGCGCAGCACCGCGATTGCCTCGTCTTCATCCTCGGGTAGATCCACACTTACGCCGGCGGGAATCAAATTGCGCACCAGACGCAACAACCGGTCCGCCGGATTCTCCAGGCTCGCCGCCGCGGCCCCGCGAATCATACCTGCGGCTACCGTCGCGTTTGTCTCGCGATCGATCAGAATGAAGCTGCCCGTTCCCCGATTGTCCGAATACCGGTCGAAGAACAACGGCCGCGCCGCAGTCAGTTTCACCACGCCGATCTCGTTCATCACGAAGCCCTCGGCCGATTCCGTCCCGAGCGTCGCCACGTTCACCTTGTGCCGCACACTCTCGACGCGCACAGGAACTGTCTGCGCCGTGTGCTTGACCAGGTAATCACGAGTCAGATCCAACGGCCGTCCGTCGAACCACACAATCGTAGCTTCAAAATTCCGGGCGATATGCGGAGGAACACCGCCTGCGATCATGTCCCCACGGCTAATGTCGATCTCATGTTCGAGCGTCAGCGTCACCGATTGCGGCGCATGCCCGACTTCCAAATCGCCATCGAACGTCACGACGCGCTTTACGCGAGTATGCCGCCCCGAAGGCAGCGCCAGCACTTCGTCTCCCGGACGAATGACGCCCGAGGATATTTGCCCAGCATAACCACGAAAATTCTGGTCCGGACGAACTACTCGCTGTACCGCCATCCGGAATGAAGCCTCAATCGAACGATTTGCGGTCTCGACCGATTCCAAATGCTCCAGCAGACTTGGCCCGCGATACCAGTCCATGTTCTTGGACCGATCGACTACGTTATCGCCCTTAAGAGCGCTCAGCGGTAAAAAGTAAGGGTTCTTTGCGCCGACATGTTGCAGAAACGGCTCAAACTCCGCGCGGATGGTGTTGAAGACCGATTCGTCGTACCCGATCAAATCCATCTTGTTCACCGCAATCACGAAGTGCGGAATCCCAAGCAGCGCAGTAATGTATGCGTGACGGCGAGACTGAGTAGTCAGTCCGCGCGCCGCATCCACCAAAATGATTGCGAGCTCCGCCGTCGAAGCTCCGGTCGCCATATTGCGCGTGTACTGTTCATGTCCCGGAGTGTCCGCCAAAATGAACTTGCGCTTCGGCGTCGCGAAATAGCGATACGCGACGTCGATCGTGATCCCTTGTTCGCGCTCGGCTCTTAATCCATCCGTGAGAAGCGAGAAATCGATCTCTCCACCCCGCCGAGCGGACTTTAGCTGGTCTTCATATGCGCCCTTGGCATCATGCAGCATTCGACCGATTAGTGTCGACTTCCCATCGTCCACACTTCCTGCGGTCGAAAGCCGTAACAAATCCTTAGAATGCTCTTGCGCTAAAAACTCTTCGATGTCGAACTGCGGTTGCTGAATAGCGGTCGACATTAAAAGTAGCCCTCGCGCTTTTTGATCTCCATCGACCCTTCGCGATCGTGATCGATCACGCGATTCTCACGCTCCGAGTTCCTCACTGTCACCAACTCCGCGATAATCTTCGGCACAGTATCCGCATCGCTGCGTACGGCGCCCGTGCAGGGAGAACAACCTAGTGAACGCATCCTGCACTTCACCATTTGAAGTTTTTCGCCCAGCTGGGGTTGCATGAAATCCAGCTCCGGCAGCACCAGCGAGTTCCCGCGAACCAGCATCGGCCGCTCTTTCGCGTAATACAGCGGCACGATGGGAATGTTCTCTACATGGATGTACTGCCAGACGTCGAGCTCAGTCCAGTTCGAAAGCGGAAACACGCGAATGCTCTCGCCCGGCTCCACTCGCCCATTAAAGAGGTTCCACAGCTCCGGCCTTTGATTCTTCGGATCCCACTGCCCCAGGCGGTCGCGAAACGAAAAGATCCTATCCTTCGCCCGCGACTTCTCCTCATCCCGCCGAGCGCCGCCAAACGCCGCATCATACCCCCCCGCTTTCAAGGCATCCAGCAAGCTCTGCGTCTTGAGCAGACCGCAGCATCGTTCTGTACCAAGCTTGATCGGGTTCGCTCCCGCATTGAGCGCACCCCAGTTCGAATGGACGATCAGCTTTACACCCAGCTCTGCGGCAAAATTGTCGCGGAACGTGATCATTTCCTTGAACTTATACTGCGTGTCAACGTGCAGTAGGGGGAAGGGAATCGGTCCCGGGTGGAAAGCCTTCTGAGCCAACCGGACCATTACAGAAGAATCCTTACCAATCGAGTACAGCATTACAGGCCGCTGAAACTCTGCCGCAACCTCGCGGATAATATGAATGCTTTCAGCCTCTAATGCCTGCAAGTGGCTGATTTTCCAAGCCATGCCCGATGTTAACATGCTTTTGTACCATTGTCCATCGGGAAGCAGGTAATTGCGGCATTTTCACGGTTCTGCAATGTAACAGCGCAACTGCTTGTCCCGTATATAGATAAATTTCTTGACGCCCCACAACATATGGGGCATCATGGCGGGCAGCGGTCAGGAGCAGTCAAACACCTTACCGATCGAACGGAGAAATACCCATGGGACAATTAAGAATAGGCGTAGCCGTTAAGATGAAACAGGTTCATGCACCGGTCCCGGTTGCTCAAAGGGTTGGCGTGGAGTTTCCACGCTACTTTACCGCCCGTCTTGATGAAGGGAAGAGTCCCTATGACGAAGTCGCCTGGGAACTTCGCACCGCTTCGATTGGAAATGACAAAGGCGCGGTAATTTTTGAGCAGCGCGATGTCGAGGCGCCATCCGACTGGTCCCAAACCGCAACAAACATTGTTGTTAGTAAGTATTTCTACGGTAAGATCGGCTCGCCTGAGCGAGAAACCAGCGTCCGCCAATTAATCTCCCGCGTCGTCGACACCATCTCCAGCTGGGGCCGTGACCAACACTACTTCAAGACGCCTTACGACGCGGAAAACTTCCGGCTGGAACTCACGCACCTGATGCTTACGCAGAAGGCATGCTTCAACTCGCCAGTCTGGTTCAATGTCGGCGTAGCTGAGCCCCGCGGCTACGGTTGGTATCACCACGAAGACACGGATTCCATCAAGACGCTACTTCCTGGCGAGAACAAGCCGCAGTGCTCGGCGTGCTTCATCAACTCGGTCGGCGACACGCTCGAATCGATCCTCGAGCTTGCGAAGACCGAAGGCATGCTCTTCAAGTGGGGCTCCGGCACTGGGTCCAACCTTTCTTCTCTGCGCGAGGAAGATGCCGTGCTTTCGGGCGGCGGCCGTGCTTCCGGTCCTCTCAGCTTCATGAAGGGCTTCGATGCCTTCGCCGGAGTAATCAAGAGCGGCGGCAAGACGCGCCGCGCAGCCAAGATGGTCATTCTTAATGCCGACCATCCTGATGTCGAACGTTTCATCTGGTGCAAGGCGAAGGAAGAGAAGAAAGCCCACACATTAATTGACGCAGGCTACGATTCTTCGCTGGATGGCGACGCTTACAGCTCAATCTTCTTCCAGAACGCGAACAATAGCGTCCGGGCGACCGATGAATTCATGCAAGAGGTTGTCAATAACGGTGAGTGGTGGACCAAGTCCCGCGTCAACGGCCAATCTATAAACCGGCATCAAGCGCGCGACCTTATGCGTCAGATCGCGGACGCCACCCATCAGTGTGGCGACCCCGGGATGCAGTTCGACACTACGATCAACCGCTGGCACACATCGAAGAACACCGCACGCATTAATGCGTCGAATCCCTGCTCCGAGTACATGTTCCTCGACGATTCGGCCTGCAATCTCGCGTCTTTGAACCTGATGAAGTTTAAGGGCGCGGACGGCGCCTTCGACGTCGAATCCTTCCGGCATGCAGTAGATACCGTGATTCTCGCGCAGGAAATCATTGTTGATAACGCAACGTATCCGACCGCGAAGATCGCCAAGAACTCGCACGATTTCCGGCCGCTCGGCTTGGGCTACGCGAACTTGGGCGCTCTGCTTATGTCGCTCGGCATTCCTTATGACAGCGATCAGGGACGCGATTGGGCTGCCGGAATCACTGCCGTTATGTCCGGCCAGGCATACCTGACCAGCGCACGCATCGCGGCGGGCGCAACTGGTCCTTGCGAAGGCTACGCAGTGAACGAAGAGCCGTTCCTCGATGTCATTCGCATGCATCGCGACGCAGCGAAGGGAATCGCGCGCCATCGAATCCCGCAGGCTCTCTATGAAAATGCAGTGAGTTGCTGGGAGGATGCCCACGCGCTCGGCAAAGTCACCGGATTCCGCAACGCTCAAACGACAGTTATCGCTCCTACGGGCACTATCGGCTTCATGATGGATTGCGACACGACCGGCATTGAGCCTGACCTGGCTCTCGTGAAGTATAAGAAGCTTGTCGGCGGCGGTGTGATTAAGATCGTCAACAACACGGTCCCCGCCGCGCTTATAAAGCTCGGCTACAAGACCGAGCAGGTCTCGAAGATCGTTGATCACATCGACTCAACGGGCACGATCGAAGGTGCGCCCGGCTTGAAAGACGAGCACCTCGCGGTCTTCGACTGCAGCTTCCGTCCGCAAAACGGCGCCCGCGCGATCCACTATATGGGTCACGTGCGGATGATGGCCGCTACGCAGCCGTTCATCTCCGGCGCGATCTCAAAAACCATCAACATGCCCGAAGAATCGACAGTTGAGGACATCATGACGGCTTACACCGAGAGCTGGAAGCTCGGGCTAAAGGCCGTTGCGATCTATCGGGACAACTCGAAGCGAGTTCAGCCCCTTAGCTCCGGCACTGCGAAAGGCGCGAAACAGGCGAACACCTCTGCAACGCCGGCCGTTCAGGTGGAAGAGAAGATCGTCTATCGCCCGGTTCGTCGCAAGCTGCCGGATGAGCGCCAGTCTCTCACGCACAAATTCTCGATTGGGGGCCACGAAGGATATCTGACGGTTGGTCTCTACGAAGACGGCAGCCCCGGCGAGCTCTTCATTACGATGGCGAAAGAGGGCTCGACCATTTCGGGCCTGATGGATTCTTTTGCGACAGCTATTAGCTATTCGCTCCAATACGGAGTGCCGCTCAAATTCTTCGTGGACAAATTCAGCCACGTTCGTTTCGAACCCAGTGGCTGGACCGGCAACCAGACCGTCCCCTATGCGAAGTCCATCATGGACTACATCTTCCGTTGGCTCGGCGCGAAGTTCTTAGGTCCCGAGTTCGCGGCAGGCGAAGCCGGCGAATCTCCGAAACTCCAGGTCACCGAACCTGACCCGCAGCAAAAACTCGCCTTCCCGGCGGTAGCCACCGACGCCCCCTCGTGCTCGGAATGCGGCGGCCTCATGACCCGTAACGGCTCGTGCTACAAGTGCGAGAACTGCGGCGGCACGAGCGGCTGCAGCTAAGCTTCAAATCAATTTTCGAAATTGTTCCGGTGTAATTGCCATCTGAGCAAGCAGCTTATGAAATAGCGGTGGCCCGATTTCACGACCACCGTGCATAGGAATTGTTACTGCTCTTCCATCTGTGTGAACCCAACGTTCGTGGCTTCCGCGCTGACGCATGCGGCGGAAATTCAATTTTGCAGCGGCCCGGCGAAACTCCTCTGCCCGCGCGCTAGGCATTCACTATTGCGGTAGTATCAGCTGGCAGGCTTTGACCGCGCTCCCGATACTCCTCGGAAATCATGTCAAAGACTTCTTCGAGTTCTTTGAGCGCCTCAGTCCTTGTATCCATCAGCGCATAGCAGCCTGGGATCGAGGGTATCTCAGCGACCCAGCCTTCTGGCTGGTTCCGATAGAGGACCACTTTATAGTCGTCAAAGCTCACGGATGACTTCATTGTACGCTTCCGACTTAAGACTGAGATTCCGCGAGCCTTGTGCCGGATCCACTAACTCACGGGAGCGTAGACACAAAATCCGCGCGGAGCGGCCCAGAAATCGGAACGTCCGGAGCCGTCCGTCCACTTCGACCCCGGTTCGCTTTGATCATATCCATGCCAAGCGATGGGCGTGAATTGCTTATTGGCCCACTGTGTCTGAACGCTTGTGCCGGACCATCCGTCTCCGCGATTGTTCAGCACAAACACGAGGCCCGGCTGTTGCCCGAAACCTCTGCGCTGCATAATGTACAGATCGTGATCCGCGAAGAGCACGTCCGTGCCTCCGCCTGCGAATTGCTCATGAACCTGGACTAGCGCATCGATTCCGTTTTTCGTGCCCGTTCGGGCCAGCCCGTAATTGAAATAGTCGAGCCAGAAGACGCTCGGATATCCTTCGTGCGTAAGGATAACCGCGTAGGCGAGCATTTTATCGTGGATCACCGCGTTTGAGCCGTCTTGCGTTGTATCGTGATTGTCGACAAATGTCACGCAATTCGAGGGATCGTCTTTCGCCAGCACGCCTGCTTGCGCAAGGGTCGAAACATCGAAGCCGAACGTATCGCATAAATCCTTCAAGCGATAGCGCATCGGAAAGTCGAATGCCGAGACGGGATTGTCCATGAAGGTATTTACCGCGGTTAGCCAGTCGATAATCGTCCGGTCGCTATCCCAGCACTCCCCGACGCAAAACGGCTTGAAACCCTGTTGCGCCTTGTTCAGGTAGCGGACCTCCGCGATCGCCTTCACCATCCATGGCCCATAGCCCTTCACGAAATCGAAACGGAATCCATCGAAGCCGATATCTTCGATCAAGTGCTGGGCGACCTCGATCATCTGTTCGTAAACAGTCGGGTCACGGTGGCACAGATCCGGCATATCGCCAAATGTCTCTTCATCCCAGGTTTCATACGCCGAAGGATGGAAGCACTTCCAATCGCGTGGGAACTTGCCGCTGAGGGGGGTGTACTTGGTCCAGCGGGTCTTACCGTCGACCGGGTTCACTTCCGTCGCGTCGCCCCCGGAATTGTGATTGATCACCATATCGGCGTAAGCCTGAATATTCGCTGCGTGCGCCGTTGCGATCAGATCGCGCAGCTCGGCTTCATTTCCGAACCAGGTTTTGGCGCGACCTTTCTGGTTGAGATCGCCGAAGTCGTAATAGTCGTAGGGATCGTAGCCCATTGAACCGGTGCTCGCGGCTTTTGAAGCAGGCGGCAGCCAAAGCGCTGTAATGCCCGCGTTTTGTATTGCGGGAATCTTGGACTTTACAAACGTCCACCATGTACCATCCTGGCCCTCCGCGGCGGGACAGTTCCAATAGAAGGCTTGCAGAATAACGCCCATCAATACCTCCGGTTTATCGGCGATCTTACCCTATGTGAGTTTCGGGATGATTACGTTACCAAGGCCATTGGCGCACCGGCAGCTCAACGTTAGGACTCGACTGCGCCTCGACCTTCAGCGAAGAAGCGATGGGTAGAATCCCATCTGGAATCGAACCCCAGGGAATCGAGTCTTTACGATCGAAAGCAATGATCAAGTAGTCGCCTGGCACGACACCTCGGATATCGAAGGACCCATCCGCATTTAGTTCTGTCGTATAGACGCGGCTGATTTCCGTAGCTGTACGAGGAGTGAGCAGAACCATCGCAGCTCCTTTCGCGACCCCATGAACCGAGCTTATGTCGGTCTTGAACGTTATCCGCCCAGGCTCCATACCCGGAATAGGTTCAACGAGCTGACCGTCCACGTTTCGTCCACCCAGCATTACGGAGCTTGCATAATCGGTTCCCAGGCTTTGCGACACGACGCGGTATCTTCCCGGATACAGCTGGTATACCGCCGTCTCATCTTGCAGGTGGACGTTGACGGGGGGAGGCTGTCCTTCTTCCGCTAAGAAAGACAAGCCCCGGAAGGCCCATGCAGGAATGTTTGGCTTCTTGCTTTCCTCCCAAGTCGCGATTAAAGAAACGGGGAACGACGCGGAGAGAGGAATCTGTAAATCCAGGACATCTTCCTTCCCCACGGATACATCGCCCACCCCAAAAAGGTCATTGCGGTCGGGGAGCGCTCGCGCCGTTACTCTCCATTGTCCCGAGGGAACTGCGGGGAACTCAAACGTCCCGTCGGCGGCCGACACGGCATTCGCGATCGCTTGTTCAGGTTCCGGGCCAATCGTGGTCAGAGTGTTCCCGGCAATGTTCATCAGCATCATCGCGGAGATCGCCCCCTTTGTAGCCGGCGAAGGGGCGAGCAGCGAAATGACTGCTCCCAGCATCGGCTTGCCGGAAGGGCCAAGAACGACACCCGTGACGCGGTGGACTGGCTCGCTTCTCAGTCGGATTTCAATGCCTTCTACGTTCGCGCCAGAGCGGACATTTATGGGTACGGCTTGTGAGAACTCGGTCGCTGACGGAAAGTAAGTGGGCACGGCTGCCAGACGCTGGCCATCCACGATTCGAATTTTGGATTGTGGCTGCGCTCGGAGCGTAACGATGCTCGCCCGTAGCTTATCGAACGAAAACTCCCCATCTTCGTCTGTCGTGAGAGTACGAGCGGCGGTTAAGCGGACTAAAATTTTGGGCGCAGGCTTCCCGTCCTCATCGATCACTCGGCCTTTTAGACTGGCCCACGGCGTGAGTTTTCCGTCTACGCGCGTCGGCGCGCCAGCCCCGGCGTGAAAGTATGGCATCGTCGTATCGATAAAGCCTTCGCGTGCGAAAGATGCGTTGTAATCCGCGTCGTCGAGTCCTTCAATACGATATGAGCCACTCGCGTCTGTCGTCGCTGTGAACACCCGGCTTTTGCGATTGAGAATTCGAACCGAAACTCCCGCTACGCCTTCGCCTGTCGTGCCGTTTGTGATGCGACCTTCGATGGTCGCACCGGTCTGCGCGTTGACCGCGGCGACCATGAGAACGACGAAGCAAGCCGGTTTCGCCAACATGCTGGTTACAGCTTACTTGAGCACGGGGCGGAGTGCGCGATTATGGGGAACAGGATGAGCCCGGACGCTCAACGTTTGACCGGCGGCGGGGCCATTACCGCAAGCCTGCTCCGGCATGGCGTCGATACGGTCTTCGGGCTTCCGGGAGTGCAGTTGTACGGCCTGTTCGACGCCCTCTATAAAGCGCAGCCAAGCATCCGTACAATCTCTACGCGGCACGAACAAGGCGCCGGGTACATGGCTTTCGGCTATGCGCGAAGCACGGGGCGGCCTGCAGTGTTCGCCGTAGTTCCAGGCGAAGGAATGTTGAATGCTTCCGCGGCGCTGGCAACGGCTCAGAGCGTAAATGCTCCCGTATTGTGCTTGACCGGGCAGGCTCCGACGCCCTTTCTTGACCGCGGCAAAGGGCAACTGCACGAGATTCCCGATCAACTCGAGACCATGCGAACGCTTGCAAAGTCGGCGCATCGGATATCGACACCGGCCGAGACTCCGACGGTTATCGCATGTGCGTTCCAGGAGATGAGGTCAGGACGGCCCGGAACAGCGGCGGTGGAGATGCCTTGGGATGTTTTCACTCGCGCTGGGGAGGTTCCGGCTGCTGAACCATTGCCCTTAATTCCGGAGCCCGAGCCTGATGCGGACGTGGTCAAGCGGGCAGCGGACCTGTTGAAAGCCGCGCGCGCTCCAATGATCTTTGCGGGTGGCGGCTCGTTGGGCGCGGGAGAAGAGATTCTTGAACTGGCCGAGATGCTTGAGGCGCCGGTCGTATCTTTTCGCAACGGACGCGGAGTGGTTAGCGCCAGAGACGATCTTCAGATGACGGCCGCTGCGGCTTACAAGCTTTGGCCTTCGACCGACTTAATCGTCGGGATCGGAACACGGCTCGAAACGATGGGCTGGCGATGGCCTTTCGTCCCTGTGGGCCTCAAGAGTATTCGCATTGACATCGATCCGTCCGAGATGGAGCGGTTCCAGGCGGATGCCGGAATTGTCGCGGGCGCGAAAGTGGGGGCGCGAGCGTTGATCGATGCCGCTCACAAGGCCGGAGTCGCAAGATCAGGGCGACGCGCGGCCATCAAACAAGCAAGAGTCGACCTTGCCCGCGAACTGCGCGAAAAGCTGCCGGAGATCGCATTCCTTGACGCCATCCGCGAAGTACTGCCTCATGACGGGATTTTTGTAGATGAATTATGCCAAGCTGGCTTCGTCTCCTGGCTGTACTTCCCTGTCTATCAACCGCGAACCTTCCTTTCGGCGGGATATGCGGGCAATTTGGGCTACGGCTTCCCGACGGCGCTGGGAGCGAAGGTCGCGAACCCGTCTAAGCCTGTAGTTTCGATCTGCGGGGACGGAGGGTTTTTGTTTTGTGCGCAGGAGCTGGCCACGGCAGTCCAGTACAAGATTCCAATTGCGATTGTGCTTTTTAACAACAACGCTTATGGAAACGTCCTGCGGGACCAGCAATTGGATTTCGGAGGCAGGGTCATCGGATCTGAGCTCAGGAATCCCGATTTTTTGAAGCTGGCGGACGCGTTTGGCGTGCCATCAGTGCGGGTTCGTACGGCGGCGGAATTGAGGCCAGCGCTGGGAAGAGCTTTGGGCGCTTCGGAGCCGTGGTTAATTGAGGTTCCGCGACAGCTCGAAAAAGAGGGGAATCCATGGCCTTGGATTAACCCAGCTAAACCGTGAATTAAGGGATGGTGCGCCGAAATAACCCCTGCCCTCGAAATACCGCGAGCAGTGCATTTTCCGTCACCTCTAACTTGTCTATGTACGCCCTCGATTCCTCCAGGCGGCTCCAGTGGCCGCCGCTGTCGTGCGATACATAGACAACTCCAAACTGCGCGGCGTATGCTTCGCTGCATCGATTGGGGTGGAATGCGATAGCGCTGACCGTGCCTTCGGGAATCCCCTCCGCACGCTTTCCCTCAATCCCAGACGGTCCGGCAGCTAATACCGTTCCATTATAGGACACTGCGATTCCGTAGATTGGCGGAGTAGCCACGGACCATTCCTTTCACTGTTTCCCCCCATCTTGCGATATGATCGTCACAAATTCGGTTCGGACCGCCACATTCGACCCGGCAACATGAATCTCTTCGACGGGTAAGCGAAGATGATCCCCGACGTTTACTTGGGTCCAGCCGTCGCCATCCTTATAAAAAAGTCCTCGCGATGTGCCGACTGCCAATTGTCCGTTTTCAAGCACATCTAGCGCGCGAATTGGAAATGTTGAAGGGGATCTCAGAGGCTTCCACGCACTGCCTCGCAGCTCATAAACATCCTTTGCGGTCGCGGCATATTTTCCCCCGGCCAGCGCCACGAGGTTTTCGGCGTCCGAAGGACCGGTAGCCTTCTCCCATACGGAGACATTCACAGAACGAAACAACTCTCCCTCATAGGCCGTGGAAAGCCAGCCCGACGAAAGAGTCTGCACATTCCGTGAATAGAACCCATCGTTCGCGTTTAGGAGCGTTGACCCTCCGTCGTGCGTCACCTGGATCCCAGAGTGTTCGGTTGCAAGATAGAGTGTCTGCGAATTGGTTGGATCGAAGGCAATCCCGTTGATCTGGACCGAATTCAACCGGGTCCATTTCACGCCGTTATCAATCGACTTGTACAAACCCGCGGTCGACCCCGCATAAATTGTCCGCGGCTGCGATGGGTCCTGAACGATGATGTGCGTCCTGCGCGATGACCTTGGTATGCCGTCTATCAGCCGCCAAGCCGTTCCTGCCGTCGAACTGGAATAGATGCCGCTGCATGCGCTGGCCAGCACGTGATGCGGCGCGGCTTGATCGATCGTGATCGAAAACACATCGGAATCGTCGATCATTCCGGTCTTGATTGACGTCCAGTTCTCCCCTCCATCCATCGTCTTCCAAGGCAAGTGCGGAGTTCCCGCATAGATTATGCGCGCGTCCTGGGGGTCAATCGCCACCGCCGTTATGTCTTCCAGATCCGGAATTGATGCAGGCGATAAACGAACCCACTCCGCCGCGCTTTTTCGTACATAGAGCCCATGCTGAGTCCCGGCCGCCGTTAGGGAAGGCCGAAGCGCCAGAGCCTCGACAGCAACCGCCAGCGTTCGGGTCCAGTGCGCGCCTTCGTCATGCGATTCCCAAAGTCCCGCGCTCGCAGCATCGCTCGAAGATATTCCGATAAGGTAGTGGCGCGGATCTTCCGGATCGATCCGCACAACCTGCACATTCCCGGTGAGTTCCGCGTTGAACGGGATGCGCAACCAGTTCTGCCCCTGGTCCCGCGACCGGAATAATAGCCCGGAACGTCCGCCCGCGAGTAACACTTCGGGACGTTTCTCGTCAACCGTGATCGATTGCGCGCTTCCGCCGAAAGGTCCAACCGCCTCCCACGCTCCCCAGCAGGGAAGCGTGAGAGACAGCATCAAAACGAGCCGAAGCAATTTATTTAGGGCAGCCGAGCCTTCCGAGATCGGCAGCCGGCAGCGTACGGACTTCCTTGACAGAACCGGGCATCGGTTTGCCCGCAGGCACGAGCCAAATCTCGACGCGCCGGTTTTTCAATCGCGGATCGTTCGGACGGATGCGGTCGTTCGCGCGTTCCCGAACATCTCCGGCACTCTCGGGTTCCTTGTACTCCGTATCGCTCACTCCCACCCAATCCGCCTGAATGCGCATTGAATCGAGAGCCGTGCAGGTGTCCTTTCCGGCCGTCAACGACGCCGCGGTATTCATGACTCGGTTGCGATCCAGGTTGCGGTAACCGCGCTCGCTGGGGTCGATGTGTCCGACTAGCACCACGTTATACGCGCGGTAATCTCCCGCAAGCTGCGGATACAACCGCTCGAATAGAATGCGCTTTGCGGCGTTATTCACGCGAGAGCTTCCTTGAGCGAACAGAATGTCGCCGTAGTGAACCGTCTGAGCCTCCGTCGTCACTACGATCGAAGTCGTGCAACTAGCTGTGGCGCCGGCATTGTCGGTCACTGTAGCCGTGGCCGTTACAGTCTTGCTTTGAGGCAGTGGGCTATTCGGGAAATTCACGCCGGTTGAATTGAACGTGGTCTGCGCCGCAGTCGCGTTCGTCACCGAACCTTCCGTCACCCGCCATTGAATACGTGGCGTACTTCCTGGAGCAACTGTCGCGTTCGCGCTAATTGCGGCGTTCTGCCCGAGCACAACTGTTCCGGGGCTGGCTGCCGAACAAGTAATCGTCGGCGGACGCGGATTATCGCGCACGTACACCGTCACGTTCGGAGCCGAAGCGGGCGCGGCTGGGGGACCTTGGCTCGGATCCGCATCCACTGCTCGCACGCCGATCGTATACTGTCCCGGCTGCGTTGGTCTAAAAGTGAGCGTGTTCGATCCGTCTCCGGAAGGCTGCCCATTTACAGTCCATTCGTAGCGAAGGCGGTACCCGAGATTATCCGTGCCCCGCGCGGTTAACGTGACCGGCGTATTTACCAGAACTCCCGGAGCGCTCAATGCGTTCGCAGGGTTTGCCGTAATCGGAGTTATCGTAATGACATGCGCCGCTACGTAGACCGTCACTGGCGCGGCCGACGCCGGAGGAGCCGGTTTCTTTGGCGCAAGATCCCGAACCTCCAAGGTCACACGAGTAGGTCCAGCCACTGTAGGGGTGTAATCTAGGGTGTTCGAATCGCCCCCGGCCTTTGTGCCATTTACCATCCACGTGTACCCGATTGCATGGCCGAGCGAGTCCGTCGCTGTGGCGGAGAAATGGAATGCCACGCCCAACGCCGCGGGATTCGATTCGGTCAATCCGCCCGTGCCTTGCTGCGGGGTCGCGGTGATTGCGGAAACGGTCAGCGTATGCGCGACCTTGGGTTTGCCGCCGATATTCACAACAAGTCCAAGCGTGGTCTCGGTCCCACTTAACCAGTTGCCGTGCGGAAGATAGACCGGCCCGACGTTGTTGTGGATTCCATAGTCGGGCTCAACCGCGAACAATTCGCGCACATCGCCGCGCAGGCCAAACCGATCGCTGAACCTGTAGATGACACCGGCGCCGAGGTTGAACTGAAACTCCAGTTGACCCTTCAAGCCATTCGGAGCCGATTGCGGCGAATTGTTTTTGATGTACAGATTTGCGTCCGAACTGCCGCCAAAGTGCGCGCCGCCGACTCCGAACGCGGCATATGGCCGCCAACGCGAGCCCTTCTCCGTGAAGAACGCCAAGCCGTCGAAATGGAAATTGGTGATGTTGTTGGTAAGGCGCTGAGTTGTATTGGTTGTTGTGTTATATAACCCAAGTTGTGAATGATTCCAGGCAACCGCCTGTTCCAAAGCAAAGTGGTTCCAGAAGTTTTCGCTCACGCGTCCGCCGACAATCGCCCCAGGCTCGACATCGCTGTCACGGCCGGCATTGAGGTGATAGAAAGAGGCGCCAGCAAACGGACTGATTTGATATTTTTCTTCGCTGAAATTCTGTGCAATAAGGGCGGGTGTGACCACCGCCGAGGCTACAACAACATAGAGCAGGTGCAGCTTCTTCATTCCTACAGCATCTCATTTATTGCGATTGTTTTCAGGGGCTTGGTACGTACCCTTCGCGGCACCACCGTACTAAAGAGTTTCCCTGGGAAAACCGATAGCTACGGTGATGGTATTTAATCCATCGCCAACCAACGTCACTGCCCTGCTCGTAATTGCAATGGCGGCGCTCGCAATCGTGTTTTTATTGCGCAAACGCTACGACAGCAACATTCCGTTGCTCGCGTATTTGATTGTCGTGAGCTTCACGTCCGCAGTGGAACGTCCCATCAATCCGTATCTCTTGTACTCCGGAATCGTTCTGGCGCTGGTGCTTCGGTTCGAGTTCATGGGCAAAGGCTTCACCAAATTCATCGCCTTTTTTGCCATGACATCGCTCCTTGGGGTCGTTTGGGAAATGATGTCTGATGTTTTATCGAGTTAATTCAAAAATTGAACCGCACTCGTGGAGCTAGCGTGCGTAATAGCCCGTGCGCGCCTGCGCGATCAGGCCCTTGTCCTTCACCGTAACGTGAAGCCGATGGAAGCCCGGTGAGCCTTTATCGGGAGTGAAGCCCAAACTGTATTGGTTGCGGAGCTCGTCTTCGATGCTGGTATAAATATCGCCGAGAGTTTTCTTACCCGAGACTTCGAAATAACCCCCGCCGGTTTCTTCGGCGATCCTCTGCAAGGTTTTTTTACCGTCAGGTAGATTTCCGCCTCTTCCGCCACCGGGAGTGCCTCCGCCCGGGAAGCCTCCGCCGCGACGCCCACGTCCCATGCCAGGAGCTCCAAAAGTGACTGGACTACGTTGGCCTCCCTGGGAGTCCTTATCGTAGAAGCGAATGCTATAGACCAGCATGTCGGCGCGCTGCGCGGACTCGATCGCGTCGCTGAGGGTAAGCCTGCTGCCGGTGTCGACGCCATCAGAAAGCAGGATGACAGCCTTGCGTCCTTCTTGCTTCTTCATCATGTCGTCGCCCGCCAGAGCGACCGCATCGTAAAGATTTGTCCCGCCGCCACGCCCTCGACCGCCACCACGCTGGCCTCCGCCTCCTCCTGGATAACCACCGCCTCCTCCTGGATAACCACCGCCGCCATTTCCGCCTTGGCCACGACGGTTCATCTGCGGTCGCGAAACTTCCAGATCGTCCAGCGCCTTTTCAAGATCGCCGCGTGACGACGTCAGATCTTGCAGAAGCTCTACTTCGTAGTCGAAGTGAATAACGAAAGCTTTGTCCTTCTCCGGCCGCATGACTTGTTCGAAAAACCGGAGGCTCGCATGCCGTTCCGGTTCAATCTCATTTCGCATGCTGCCGCTGGTGTCCACCAGCAATCCCAAGGTCAGCGGCAGATCCGACTGCTGAGAGAAATAGCGGATCGGCTGCGGCTTGCCCTCGTCCTCGATGGTGAAGTCTTCTTTTTGGAGCGTGCGGATCACCTTGCCGCCCTTGTCGTGCACTGCGGCGTACACGTTGACGACGTTCACGTCGGAGGAAAACGTGGCGTCCTGCGCTAGCGCGTACCCCGCTGCGAGGGAAGTGCCGCCCAGAACGAAGCTTCGCCTGGAAATTCTCTGCGCCATGCCCTTTTTGACGTGAAGCCGAAACGAAGGGGTTACGCTTAAATAAGGAGCGCCACAGAAGACATTTGGCCTCCCATACATGGAACAAACTCTGCCACAGTCGTTTGTGGCGCGAGGTTTATGAGTAAGTCGTACACAAAGCCAGAAATTATGGCTCCCGCCGGGCACTGGCCGCAACTCAAAGTAGCGATTGAGGCAGGAGCTGATGCGGTCTACTTTGGCCTAACCCATTTCACCGCCCGGGCTAAAACCGGCTTCACTCTCGCTGAGTTGCCGGATGCTATGAAAACGCTTCATAAGCGGGGGGTTCGCGGCTATCTTACCTATAACTCGCTCGTGTTTGATTCGGAACTCGACGAGGCTGCGCGTGGGCTGGAAGCGATCGCAGAGGCCGGCGTTGACGCGATCATCGTTCAAGATCTGGCTGTCGTCAAAATGGCCCGTCAGATTGCCCCCGGCCTGGAGATCCACGGCAGCACGCAAATGAGTATCACCGACGTCGCCGGTGTTCGGGCGGCTCAACGTCTGGGAGTCAGCCGGGTGGTGCTGGCACGCGAGCTTTCGTTGGAGGAAATCCGCAAGATTCGCGCGCAAACGGATTGCGAACTCGAAGTCTTCGTTCACGGAGCATTATGCGTTTCGTATTCGGGGCAATGCTTTTCTTCGGAAGCCTGGGGCGGCCGAAGTGCGAATCGCGGCCAGTGCGCGCAGGCTTGCCGGCTGCCCTATAAATTGCAGGTCGACGGCGCGATTGAACCTTTGGGCGATGCTCGATACCTGCTCTCGCCTGGGGACCTCTACGCGATTGAGCAGATTCCAGAGTTGATGGAGATTGGTGTCTCCGCAGTCAAGATCGAGGGCAGGTATAAGGACATCGATTACGTCGCCCTAACGACTCGTGGCTATCGTGACGCAGTCGATAGAGCCGCGCGTTCCATCACGAAAGAACAGCTTGAACAGGTTTATTCTCGCGGGCTCGGGCCTTATTTCCTCACGGGAACAAATCACCAGGCAGTTGTGCGAGGCCGCGCCCCCAGACATCGTGGCGTGCTGATGGGTTCCGTAGTGACAACGACCGCGCAAGGAGTGATGGTTTCCTTGAACGCTGATTGCGCATTGAAGCCCGGAGATGGGGTCGTGTTTGACGCCGCATCGTGGCGCGACCCGGCGGAGGCAGAAGAGGGTGGCCGCATCTATGAAGTTGTCGATGCCGGAAAAAGCGGCGTCGAGCTTCGATTCGCGAATGGCGCCATTAAGCCGACGCGCATTCGCTCGGGCGATTTGATTTGGCGTACCCACGATCCTGATCTAGACCGCTTGATCAAGCCGTATGTCGATCCCGCGGCTCCTGTCGCGAAGCAGTCCGTGCGCGCGAGGATCGCTCTGCACGAGGGTCAGCCCGCCGTGCTTGAGTTGTCTCTTGTGAAAGACCCGTGTGTAAAGGTGACGGTCCACTCCGAAGCTCCCTTAACGCGCGCGGAAAAGGACACCGCCGCCGATTTGCGCGCGCAATTCGCTCGCTTAGGAAACACGGCCTACCAATTGGCCGAATTCGAATCAGAGATCGCCGGCCGGCCGTTCTTACCTGCTTCTATAGCTAATAAACTCCGCCGCGATGCGGTAGAAAAACTAGAGGCGATTCAATCTTTTCACGTGTTGGAGGTCAAACATGGTATAGGCTTTAGCCTCTCACCCCGGAACGACGGGCTAAAGCCTGCCCCACGTTTACATCTCCTGGTGCGTTCGCCAGCCCAACTGGACGCGGCTATCGAGGCTCGGCCAGCGAGCATTACTCTCGATTATCTGGATCTCTACGGTCTAAAACCCTCGCTGGAACGAGTCAAAGCCAGCCGCATCGAAGCCCGAGTGGCCAGCCCTCGCGTGCTCAAACCGGGCGAAGAGCGCATAGCGAATTTCCTGGCAAGCTGCGAAGTTCCGATCCTCGTCCGATCCACCGGCCTCCTCGAAGCGTTCAAAGACCGCGGAAACCTCCGCCTGATGGGCGATTTCAGCTTAAACGCCGCAAATGCAATGTCGGCGGCTGAGTTGCTGCAGCGCGGCCTGGAGAGGCTTGCGCCGACCCACGATCTGAACGCCTTCCAAATTGCCGAACTCGCGAAGCGAACACCGGCAGGCGTCATCGAAGCAATCGCCTTTCAGCACCTGCCCGTATTCCACACCGAGCATTGCGTCTTCTGTCGGTTTCTTTCGACTGGCACGAGTTACAAAGACTGCGGTCGACCGTGCGAAAAGCACGAAGTAGCGCTGAAGGACTCAGACGGCCGAGCCCATCCTGTCGTCGCCGATGTCGGGTGCCGCAATACGGTTTTCGGAGCGGAAGCTCAGGAAGCCAGCGCTCATCTCGGACAGTGGCTCGCCGCCGGAATCGAGGACTATCGCCTTGAGTTCGTCCACGAGTCCGCGGATCAGGTCCGCGAGATTGCAAATGCCTTCGCCGAAGCAATCGCGGGACGGACGACGGGTGAGCAGCTTCATCGACGGCTAAAGACTCTGCTTCGTGGCCGGGTCACGGAAGGCAGCCTTTTCATCCCCAAAGGCGCCTCGGCGCTCCTTCCCATCCTCCAATAGCGCTGTGCTTCAATAATGGCCATGAAATTAGTGGCGTTCGCTATCTTTTTGCTCACCGCGATCGCACCGTTGCGGGCTCAGAAGATCAATGTCGAATTCGACGATGCCGCGCCCTTCTCTGACTACCGGACATTCGCCATTCGCCAAGGCCGGCTCAACAGCAAAAATCCGAACCTGAATAGCGATCTGACGCGCAAAAAGATCGACAACGAGCTTCGCAGGCGGCTCAGCGAACGCGGCCTGCGGGAAGTTCCGGACCACCCGGATCTGAACGTCGTCTACACGCTCGGCACGACGCGCAAGGTCGAAACGGAAACCTATCCCGCAGGCTGGCGAGGACTGGGCACACGAGTCGTCCGTGTGCCCTATGCCGAGGGAACCTTGGTCATCGATCTGCGCGACACCAGTAAGCGATCCCTAGTCTGGCGGGCAGTCGCTGTCGAAGAAAAGCCGGATGCAATGAAACTAGCCGGCCGGCTCGAAGAAATGATTCGCAAGTCGGTCGAAAAGTATCCGCCGAAATCCAAGTAACCTGGGGTTACGTACTCAAGAGCGATGAAGGTTCTGCTGGCGATCTTCCTCGTGTTGATGATGTGGCTCTGTCTGGACCTCGCCACTCCCTCCCATACGCAACTGCGCCAGTTCAATCCCAAAGAAGTCGCTCACATCGAAACCCAGATGTGGCGGGCCTATTATGAGCACCGGTCCGTCTATCTTTTCCACTTGCTGGGAACGCTCTTGCGCGAGCAATACGGTCTTTCTTTCTGGAAATCCGAATTGGGCGCCTACTACGCGACCCGTGCCGCGGTAGTCTTTCAACGCGGACAGTCGCGCGCGGACTACGAACAAGCGCTCCCAGACTTGCGTCGCTACTACGCGATGATTCGCCGGGGCAGCGATGTTCCTTTCAACTCCGATCGCGCTGCCGAGAAAGAGCTCGAATGGTGGATCGCGCATCGCAACAAGCGCCCCGATCTTGCTGCAACGCTCGCGGCGCTGCAAGGCGAGCTTTACCAGACCTCGCCTGAACCGTTCGACGTACATGCTCAGGCACGCGCGAGAGCGATGATCTATCGTGACGAAAAAGGCTCGTCAATCACCAACGAAGATTGGGCGCGGATCGAATCCTGGCTCGATAACTCCTGGTCCAGCCTCTACCAGCAAGTGAAGTCAAATTGATAAGATCCCCAAATGGGGAAACCAGTTTTCTTCGTTTTCTTAGCCTCGGCGCTTACATTCGGCCAGGCAAACCGCGAAGCCGCCATGAAGGCTGACCTCGCCGGCCAAATTGACGGCATGAAAAAGCAAGCCCAGGTAATGACGGATACCGTCTTCAGCTTCGGCGAGCTTGGCTTCCAGGAATCCGAGACTTCCAAATATCTGACGGGAATTCTCGAAAAAGAAGGCTTCTCCATCCAGCGAAACGTTGCGGGCGTGCCCACGGCTTTTGTTGCCACTTGGGGCCAAGGCAAGCCTGTCATCGCGCTCGGATCCGACATTGACGACATTCCCCAGGCGTCGCAGAAGCCCGGCGTTGCCTGGCATGAGCCAATGATCGAAGGCGCTCCTGGCCATGGCGAGGGCCACAATTCCGGTTTCCCGCTGAACATCATCGCGGCGCTCGCGGTGAAGAAAATCATGGAACGGGAGCATCTCCCCGGCACTATCAAACTCTGGCCCGGTGTCGCGGAAGAATTGCTCGGTTCTAAAGCCTATCTGGTGCAAGCCGGCGTCTTCAAAGACGTCGATGTCGTAATTTTCACGCACGTCGGGAGCAACTTCGGCGTCTCGTGGGGACCGACGACGCAGAACGGGCTGGTGTCGGTGGAATACTCGTTCAAGGGCGAAAGCGCGCACGCGGCGGGAGCGCCATGGCGAGGCAAAAGCGCACTCGACGCAGTGGAACTGATGGACGTCGGCTGGAACTTTCGGCGTGAGCATCTTCGCCTCGCCCAGCGCTCCCACTACGTCATCACGAATGGAGGCGATCAGCCAAACGTCGTGCCTCCGAACGCGAGTGTCTGGTATTACTTCCGCGAAGCTGACTATGACCACATCAAGGATATGTGGCGCATCGGCGACAACATGGCCAAGGCCGCGACACTTATGACGGATACGACATATACCTCGCGCCTCCTCGGTTCCGCATGGCCTGGGCATTTCAACAAACCCATCGCTGAAGCAGTCTACGAGAACATCAAGAAAGTCGGGCTGCCGCAATGGTCCGAGGCGGACCAGGCTTTAGCCAAAGCTTTGCAGAAAGAGCTCGGCGTGACGGTCAACGGATTACCTGCGAAGATCCCGCCGCTACGCGGCCCCCGGCCGACAGAAGAAGGCCAAACTCCTCAACCCACCGGTGGAGGCTCCGACGATATCGGCGATGTCTCCTGGGTAGTTCCCACCGTGACGCTGAACTATCCATCGAATATTCCGGGCGGACCTGGCCACAATCGGGCCGACGCGATCGCAATGGCCACGCCGATAGCACACAAAGGGGTGATAGAGGGCGCGAAGGTCGAAGCCATGACCATGATCGACATTCTGCTGCACCCGGAGTTGGTAAAGAATGCGTGGAACTACTTCAATGATGTCCAGACGAAAGACATGAAGTACACGACCTTCATTCGCCCCGGGGACAAGCCCGCGATTTGGCTGAACAAGGAAACGATGGAGAAGTACCGGCCGGAGATGAAAAAACTTTACTACGACCCGTCGAAGTACGACACTTACCTGGAGCAGCTAGGCATCAAGTACCCAACAGTGAAATAGGTAGGCCGGACTATCTCTTCCACCACTCCGGAAGCGACGCGATCGAATCCAAGACCACATCCGGCCTGTGGGAGCTTGTAAGGTCCACCGGCCGGAACTTGCCCGTTTTTACCAATGCGCCCTTGATCCCCGCGGCTTGAGCGCCCGCAACATCTACCTCGATATCGTCGCCAACCATCAACACTCGATTCGGCTTCACTCGAAGTTTCCCGACAGCAGCTCGAAAAAACGCTTCGGCGGGCTTACCGAAGACCAAAGCCTTCCTTCGGGATGCGTTCTCAAGCGCTGCAACGAATGGGGCTGTGTCTAGCCTCAATCCATCCTCGGCTTGCCAGAAACGAGTCATTCCCAAAGCAATCAATTCCGCTTCCGGATTCGAGTGAAGCAGGCGAAACGCGCGGTTCAGCGTGTCGAAGCTCCAGCCTTTGCCCAAGTCGCCCACGATTACATAGCGCGCGCCGGTTTCGGCTTTGTCGCCCAGAATCTGGAACCCTTCGAACTCTGGATGCGTGGATGGTGGAACGAACAGTGCGACGGACCCGCGTTCCTGAGTCTGAAGCCATGCCGCGGTGGCTCGCGCGGGAGAAAAAATTTGGTCCTCTACAGCGAAAATCTTGAAGTCTTTGAGCTTCTCCACCAGCACGGACCGCGCCCGCGATGTCGTGTTGGTGACGAATAAATGAGGGATCTTCTGGTCCCTCACCCATTTCAATGCCTTTGCGGCGCCGCGGATGGGAACCGAGCCGTTATACAGCACGCCATCCATGTCAAATAGAAGAGCATCCATTGGTCAAGATCTCAGGATCTGAATGCTATACTAGCGGTTTTCTTATACCCCTCTCATAAATCCTCAAGGAGGAAGTCCTTACATGTCATCGGAAACCGCCGCCGCCCCCATCCACGTCAGTGATGCGGCTTGGGCTGCAATTGAAGGCGGTTATGACCTGCAGATTCACGTGGCGCCTGATGTTGTCCCGCGCCGAATTGATGATCTCGACCTCGCGAAAGATTTCGCCGCGCGCAAGCTGAAGGGATTCGTCCTGAAGTCGCACTATGTGCCGACCTATGAACGCGCGAAAGTCTGTACCAAAGCCAGCGCCCATCTCGGAGTGACCGCCTACGGCGCCATCACGTTGAACCATAGCGTTGGCGGTTTGAATCCTGTAGCGCTCGAGATAGCCGGCAGGTCCGGCAACAGGAACGCCTGGATGCCCACAGTCGTCGCCGCTAACGAAATCGGCGGCCGAGCCGATGGGGCAACCCACAATCTACCCTCCTGGGCCAAGATTCAGCGCGCGCGTTC
>Ga0126381_100000894_pt1 | contig 32354 bp, 31 predicted proteins | sample PanSoiMetPlot_28_FD_96465 | JGI IMG/M metagenome (GOLD analysis project Ga0126381, IMG submission 96465) | Tropical forest soil microbial communities from Panama - MetaG Plot_28 | ecosystem: Environmental > Terrestrial > Soil > Tropical forest > Bulk soil | place: Panama | collected 2016-02-17 | reverse complement strand
TCTCGCGACATCACCGAGCCTGCAGCCAGTGCGAATCGGAGCGCATCTTTCTGGTCTTCGAAGTAGAGGATCACTTGCCTGGCCGCCATACACACTTCTCCTAAGGTCGAAAATCGTGGCGCGCTTCACCCCTGCGACGTATTCTCGTGGCCAACTCTCTCTCCTGAAAGTAGCGTTCTTGGTACACACAGACCAAAACAAATCACTTCTTCGATTAATCTGAGCCAACCGGGGTCCGCGCCAAGCTATCTGGCCTTTGCGCGAAAACAGGAGTGCCCTGCGACGTCGCGTCTTCTATTCCCTGCTCTTCTTTCTACTGTGCCGTTTCGCGGTCGCCGATGACAAGAGCCGGATCATTGCCCTCGAAAACTCCTGGAATCAGGCCGAACTCCACAACGACGCCCACGCCGTCGACCTGCTACTCGCCGATGACTTCGTTATGACCGTCGCCGACGGTTACACGATAAACAAAGCTGCCATGCTGGCCTCTGTCCGCGATACTTCTTACAAACCCGATGTTCTGCAATCAGAGAACATGCAGGTGCACATGTACGGGAACACCGCTATCGTCACCGGATCTTATTTGGAAAAAGGCAACGACAAAGGCAAACCTTTCGAGCGCCGTGGCCGCTTCACCGACACTTGGGTGAACCTTTCCGGCGAATGGCGGTGCGTGGCCAGCCACTTCAGCGTAAAATCCTAACTACGACCCAGAGGTTCCCGCCCGCCCGATAATCGGAGTCGATGGAGTGACGGGCACCCTCGCCCGTCCTCAACTCGAAAATCACGCGCCCCTATGACGCCTCTCCGCGAGCACACTTCGCGGCGCGCGCCCTTAACAGAGTCCGCTCTCGTGCATTCCGAGTCAGCGAAGCCGCCCGTTCGAACTCGATCCGCGCCTCTTCAAACCTGCCAAGCTTCGCCAGAAGATCTCCGCGCACGGTCGGCAGCAAGTGATACGACTTTAGCGACGGCTCGTCGACAAGTGTTTCAATCCACTCCAAGCCCGCTGCCGGACCATATGCCATGCCCATAGCGACGCCACGATTCAACTCCACGATCGGCGATGGCGCCACGCTCGCTAACTCCCCGTACAACTCGACAATCTGCTTCCAGTCCGTCTCCTGCGCTGTGCGCGCCCGTGCGTGGCACGCCGAGATCGCCGCTTGCAACGCATACGGGCCGCGCGCCCCAGCTAACTCTTCCGATCGCCGCAACGCCCTCAGGCCGCGGCCGATCAGCATTTGGTCCCAATGCGAGCGATTCTGATCCAGCAAGAGCACTGGCTCACCCGACGGCCCCACCCGCGCCCGCGACCGTGATGCCTGAATTTCCATCAGCGCGACCAGTCCGTGCACCTCGGGTTCTTTCGGCGTCAGTTCCGCCAGAATGCGACCTAGCCGCAGCGCGTCCTCGCATAATGCCGGACGCAGCCAGTCATCTCCCGCTGTCGCCGAATATCCCTCGTTGAAGATGAGATAAATCACCTCGAGCACGGACGACAGTCGCGCCGCGAGTTCCGCGCCACGCGGCGTTTCAAATGGAACCTGTTTTTCCGCAAGCGTCCGCTTCGCGCGCACGATCCGCTGCGCAATCGTCGGCTCTGACACCAGGAACGCCCGCGCAATCTCATCTGTCGTGAGCCCGCCGATCAGGCGCAGCGTCAGCGCGGCACGCGCCTCCGTCGAAAGCACTGGGTGGCAGGAGATAAAAACCAGACGCAGCAGGTCATCTCCGATGTTGTCATCCATCGCCGAGACCAGGTCGGGAACCTCCATCTCCCGTTCGGCGACCTCACGTCCCAGTTCTTCGTGTTTGCGATCGAGCAGCGTCTTGCGCCGCAGTTGATCGATCGCCCGATGCTTCGCCGTGGCCATCAACCAGGCCCCGGGATTGTCAGGAACTCCCGACTCCGGCCACTGCTCCAGCGCCGCCAACAGAGCTTCCTGCGCCAGATCCTCCGCCAGGCCCACATCGCGCACCATCCGCGTGAGCGCAGCGATCACCTTGGCCGACTCGATCCGCCAAACCGCGTCTATCGCGCCGTGAATGTCTGCAACGGGCATTTAGGGATCACAACACGAGCACACGAAACAAGCAAGGCGGGCAAACCGTAATATCCCCACCAATTTTTGGGTAGCTGGACGACAAGCTGTACTTGTTATGCCGTTTTGCGCGTGGGTTTCGGCTTCAGCGTTTTGGCATAGTCGAAACTCGCCTTGAAATACTCCTCGAGTTCCTTGGTCTTAGGCAGCAATCCTTCCGGCACCGTCACATACTCCTTCATGACTGCGCCATACGCCTCGAACGATTTCGTTTTGTATTTCTTCAGGAATTCGTCTCGCTTGTCCTCGGGCAAGCGAATCGCGAGGGTGCGCGATTGATGCAGCAGGGTGAACATATTGCCGTTCATCGAAGTATAAGGATTCGCATCGCCTTTTCGCTCGAGGCTGGGAATCGTAGCAACCAGCTTCTCGTAAAGAGCCACGATCTCGTCAGATCCGTCATTCTTCGTCGCTGCAATCTTCTTTTTCCCTGCGATCGTCCTTTTTGTTGCCTTCTTTTTCGCTGCACTCTTCTTTGACGCGGCCATAGCACAATCCTCCCTAACCGCAATTTTCGCGCGCAAGCATATCGCACCCATTCCCTAAAAATCCGGAGATCTCCCGCCTCGTCCGGAGTTCCTCGTCGCGCAGCAACACCAGAGACTGGCCCTGCAGGTCGGTGCGAGGACTGCGCCAACTTCACCACCAAGTCCATTCAGGGATGACGCTCTAGCATCGGAAATACAGTTATCGCTGTACCGCGGTCAACCGCTGTCAAAGGTGCCAGTATAAGTTACAAACTCGTCTTCCTATTTTGGATGCTCGGCCAATACAAAGGAGGAAGTTATGTCGCATCAACAGCGAGATTTTTTCGAGAAGCGGCTGGTTCTGCTGGCCATCGCAACTCTGTGCCTGATCATTCCTGCATTTGTGATAGCGGCCGACAACGAACACGAGCAAGACCGCGTGAAAGAGTCAGGCAACGTGATGAAGGAACTTCTTGATTCACCCAGCGGCGTTCCCATCAGCATACTGAACAAGGCTGAGTGCGTTATCGTTCTCCCCTCGGTGAAGAAGGCCGGTTTCATTGTGGCAGGCCAATACGGGAAGGGTGTGATGACATGCCGTGGGGGAGAGAATTTTGACGGGGCGTGGAGTGCGCCGACGATGATGCAATCAAGTGGCGGAAGTTTCGGGTTACAAGCGGGCGGACAAGCTACCGACTTCGTCGTTCTGGTCATGAATGACAAGGGGGCGCGCGCCGTGATGAACGGCAAAGCGAAGCTCGGTGCCGATGCCAGCGTGGCGGCCGGTCCTGTCGGTCGGGATGCAGAAGCCTCCACCAATGCGGCCATGAGCGCAGAAATGCTCTCTTATTCCAGAGCCCAGGGTGTATTTGCCGGTGTCTCGCTGTCGGGCACATCGCTCGGGCCCGATGGCGGTGCCAACGAAAAGCTCTATGGGAAGAAATTGAGTGCGACGGAGATCATTAAGGGCGATGCCGGACCAGCTCCCGACTCGGCCAAGACACTCCTTGCGACCCTCACGGAGAAATCACCAACGAACGTCTCAAAGGGAAAATGATAGACGATCAAGTTCACGCGGATACCCGATCCTAAAAACCGGGTGCCATTCGATTCTTAAGGTCGGAGATACCATATTTGTTGCTCGTGATCGGTGAGCCCACTCAAGCCGACAATAGCTTGAGTGGGTCCCCCTGACAGCTTCGAAATCACCGGTCATTCGACGGCGAGCGCCGCCGCTGCGAGCTTCTCCAGATCGAGGTACTGCGCTTTTTCCACGGTCACACCCACCACGAGGATCATTCCCCCTGTGAATGTTCCCGGCGCTTCATATTCCGCACTGACGGCATCTCCGCTGTCGCGCCCGATGCAAAGGCCATCCCCAGAGAGTGTGAACTTTCCCGGCTGAGTCTTCATTGGACCCTGGGCTACAACCTTGTCGTTGACGTACAGCTTGGTGGTACCCTGCGATTCGTGGTACTTACCCGCCCCTTCGCGATTGAACTCCACACCCAGCGTGTATTTCCCCGGCTTCAGTTCCGGCGAGACGAACTGCTGCTCCGGCTTGATGCCGAGGAAGTTGTAAACGTAGTACAGCTTCTTGTTCTTGATAAACAACGTGTGGCCGCCAAAACGTGATCCGTGCGCGAAGATCACTCCCGAGCACTTGGGGTCCGTGATCTCGACGTCCGCGATGATTTTGTATGAACGACCCCTCGTGTTAACCGCAACTCCTTCGGGAACGGGTGACGTGTCGGGATAGTAGAGGAATCTCTCGCGTGGTGGCTCATCGGACGGGCGCTCCACATTCAGTTGTTCCAATGCGGTGCGATCATCGAGAGGCAGCACCAGATTCTTGTCTGCCTCTTCGAACCACGCCTTGATCAGTTCCTGAACCTTCTCGGGATGCTCTTTGGCCACATCGTTCGATTCAGAGCGATCCAGATCGGTGTTGTAGAGCTGCCACGGATCTTTGGCGAAATTGCCTTTGCCGGTTAGCGGCGCGTGCAGCGCCACCGCTTTCCAGCCGTTCTCCCACATGCCGCGTGTCCCGAGCATGCAGTAGTATTGGCGTTTCTTTTGCGTTGGCCCGTTAGGCTTGGCGTCGAATGTGTATTTCATCGAGACGCCTGACAACGGATACTGTTCAACTCCCTTGTAAACCTTGGGCATCTCTAACCCGCAGATCTCCAGGATGGTCGGAACAATATCGGTGGAGTGGTGGTACTGGTGGCGCACTTCGCCCTTCGCCTTGATGCCTTTGGGCCATGAGATCACGAGCGGATCGCACGTACCCCCCGCGTACTGCGAATAGCGTTTGAACATCTGGAAGGGCGTGGAAAGTGCAACGGCCCATCCGGTGGGATAGTGCTCATACGTATCGGGGCCCCCGAGCTTGTCATAGAGCTTTAAGTTCTCCGACAATTCATCGGGATAGCCATTGAAGAATTTGTTTTCGTTTACGGAGCCGTTGGGGCTTCCTTCGCCCGACGCCCCATTGTCCGCGGCGTAAAGAACTATGGTGTTTTCGAGCTGCCCGCTCTTCTCGAGGTAGTCGATGATCCGGCCTACCTGCGCGTCGGTATACTCCGAAAATCCTGCGTACACTTCAGCAAGTCGGGAGAACAATTTCTTCTCATCGGCGTTCAGTGTATTCCACGGGCGAACCACATCGCCTGGGTTCGCGACATCTTCGGGCAGCGGATTGATCGGCGTCAGCTGCGTTCCCTCGGGCAGAACCCCCTTCTTGATCATTCGGGGCAGCACCCATTCGCGGTACGCCTCATATCCATCGTCGAATTTGCCCTTGTACTTGTCGATGTATTCTTGCGGGGCGTGGTGGGGCGCATGGTTCGCTCCCGGGCAAAACCACATGTACCACGGACGCGAAGGATTGCTGGCTTTCTGATCGCGAATCATTCCGATCGCGTGATCCGCTAGGTCTTTGGATAGGTGATAGCCATCTTCCGGGCCATACTCCTGATCGACAAACCGGTTGTCTTCCACCAGGTCGGGATACCACTGGTTCGTCTCGCCGCCGATAAAACCATAAAAGCGATCGAAGCCCTGTTGCAGCGGCCACTGTTTCCGGCTCGCGCCTGAGGCAACATCCTGCTCGGCGACGTTGTGATCCTTACCCACCCAGAAAGTGCTCCAGCCGGCGTCTTGAAGAATCTGACCGATGGTGGCGCACTGCGGTGGCAGGCGGCAGTTCGCGCCTGGAAATCCGCTGGCCGCCTCGGTAATGGCCGCCATGCCATTCAAATGATGATTTCTCCCCGTCAGAAACGTTGACCGGGACGGCGAGCATAGCGCAGTGGTGTGGAATTGCGAGTAGGAGAGTCCGTTATCCGCCAACTTCTGTAAAGTCGGCATGTTGATGCGTCCACCAAATGGGGACCACGCGGCGAGACCGGTGTCGTCAAACAGGACGAACAGGACGTTCGGTGCGCCCTCCGGTGCCTTTGGGGGAAGATAGGGTGTCCAGTCCGGTTTGGAATCACGGACGTCGAGCTTGATGACTCCTTTGAACGGTGTGGTAGGCATCTCGCTAGCGCTCCTTTTGCAGTCAATGTGCGGTCAGCAGGAGGCTAGTTGACGGCCCGAAGTCCCTAAACTGTCACATGCGACAGCGGGAGAATGCGGAAGATTAGCTTGCAGTGGGGGTCTACGGAGCGACTAGTTGGTACCGGACGGCGCGTGCGCTTCACAAACCGCCGCCATTGCGCGCAGTTCAACCAGGCAGCCGAGAAGGCGAGTCGCCAGGTTCGGACAGCCAGGTACGTCGCAGATGTATTCGGTGAGTTTTTCTTCGCGACCGTCAGAATCGCAGAAGCCAGTGTTTATCGTAATACGCGGCATGGCAGGGGCCTCAGTTACCTCAATTATGATGCGCAACCGGGGAGGCCCGGCAAGTAACTTTCGGCACCCCGGCGGGCGGGCCGACCACCTTTGTCCGCAGGAATTGACATCAAGAGTCCAATAGGGGATTCTTCCCCAACAGACCGAAGATGATCTGCCTAAAATCCAGTTTGCGTTTACCACCTGACTCGCCTATTGGATGTGCCGTCGCTCTCTGCGATGAGCTTTTCAAGCTCGCGCATACGCTTGTGAGTTTTAGCAACCAGCATGGCGCTACGCTCGATCATTCTCCAAGCGGTTTCGACAACAGCCCCTAGTGTGTCTTCCGATGTCGGAGAAACCTCCGGAAGCGTCACTCTTCGTTTAGAACTCCATGCCATAGATCCGCCTGAGACCCAACTATTGGACCTGATAAAGGGTGCCCCTGGTCCTGTCTGAATACCGTGATCTGGATCACTGGTTTTTGGCCAGCCAGGCCGAAGTCCGATGCCGCGCCAGGGGAATCTTCCTCTTTTGGCTTCGCCAAAATCATTCTCAGATGTGTCACAATCAACGCTGGAACGCCAGCCATGAATGCAATTCAACAAGTAGCTTTTTCTGAATCGTCCCCAGCCGATTCGAGGACTTGGATCGGACGGATCGTGATCGCCGTCGTCTTAGGCGAAGCGATCTGGGGATTTCTCGCCTCCATCACCGCTAACCTGGTTCTACCTGCGATGGCGAGGTTCATGGGCGGAGATGCTCAGTCTCCCCTGTACCTGGGAAAGGGCGACTTCAACGTGGCTGCCCTGTTCATCTCGCTTCTAGAGCTTTGCTTCGCCGGGATCGTCGCTGTCCTTGTGAACTCCTGGTTACAAGGGACTCGTCGTGTTCGGTCGAAGACTCTGCGCACGGTATCGGTTGCGCGTCCCGCCGATGCATCCCTAAGCCCGGCGGCGAACACCACGAATCAAGCCAACTCAACCGTGACCGCGCAACCGCCGCAACCATCACCGCAGGTAGCAGAACCGTCCAAGCAGAAGCCTCCCAAGAAGGTCTACTACAACATCGTCGGAGAACCTGTGGAAACTGACGACGAGTAACTGTCGCCCCCGCCGTTTTCCGACTCACTTCGTGTTGCAGAGTCAACCTCCTTGCCGGGTTCATCAATGAAATCGGGATTCACCAAGTGGCAGTAGCTGTCGGTTTGCCGACCATCCTGACGCGATCAGAGACTAGACAAAAGCCTCATTACCAACTTTGGCCATGTTTGGCTGTTGACGCCCTCAAATCGCCACTCCTAAAGTCCCCGCATGACTAAGAGCGAATATCTCACCGAATACGACAAAATCGTGCAGACCATGCAGAGGTACATTGACGGTAGCAGACAAGGAAAGAGTGAGCTTATGCGCTCCGCTTTCCACCCGGACGCTTCGTTCTTCGGCTATGCTGGCGAGCAGCTTGCCATAGGAACCAAGTTCCTGTTCGACTGGATCGACAAGAATGGCCCCGCTCCCAACATTGAGCCGCGCATTGTGAGTGTGGACATCCTCGACTCGATCGCTGTCGTTCGTCTTGAGGTGTCAGGCTGGTCGGGTAAGTTGGCCGGCTCCGGTGTTCGGATGTCGGACCTGTTTACACTTCTGAAAACACCGGATGGTTGGAAGATTGTCCAGAAAGCGTTTCATTGGCACGCCGCAGAAGGCAGCCTGGCGGCGTAGTCTCTGGTATAGTCTCCCGCGGAGTTTTGAGATGCCAGAGCGGAACACTCCACAGAAGACTCTGGAATCGTGGAAGCAGATCGCTGCCTACCTGGATCGAAGTGAGCGAACCGTGCGCCGCTGGGAGGAGAGTGAGGAGCTTCCTGTCCACCGGCGCGAGCACGAGAAACAGGACACTGTTTTCGCATTCAAACACGAGATAGAGGCTTGGAGCCGCCTACGAACCAAGTGTCCCGGCCCCCTCTCGGTCGACGAACTCGACAATCTCGCAGTGCCAAAACCTGCCGCCAACACCTACCTCCTCGAGCACGACGCAATTACTCGGACGATGCACTGCTACATCGCAGGAGCACGTGCAGGCGATGGCCATCTCATGCGCCCTGCCTTCCATCCGTCAGCAACCATCTCGGGATACTGTCAAGGAGTGGAGTATACGGGTTCGGTTGAACATGTGTTTCGGTGGATAAACGAAAACGGTCCCGCTCCGTACATCAATCCGCGGTTCGCACGCATCGAGATTATCGAGAGTATCGCTGTGGTTCATCTCGAAGTACAACATTGGTCCGGGAAGTTGGCTGGAGCCAATGCCCGTGCTTCTGACGTATTCACCTTGCTCAAGTGCAACGGCGAGTGGAAGATCACCCACAAACTATTCCACTGGCACGAGCGATAATTCGCTCCTCCCAAATCGCCGAAGGAACGCGTTTTATAACTGCGCCAAAAGAATCTTGGGACTGAATCGCCACCCATTTGAGCACGCTCTCCACCTGCAGAATCTCCGCTAACCCCCGATAGATTGCTTCGTCTCATGGGTGGAAGGGAGTGCATGGGACCTGCGATCAAGCCTGTCAAAGCAATCGCTCTTATAAGTTTCCTCGCCGCCGTCACCACCGCGCTCCCCTCACAAGACACCACCTCACAGATCCGCGCCAAGATCGCCAGCCTGCAGCAATCGCTAAAAGACCATCCCATTGCCGACAAGGATCTCGCGGGAATCGCCTCCAGTGCCGCCGACACGCTGAGAGCCGCCAGTGACGCGCTCCATCGTGACCAACTCTATCTCGCGCTCGAAAATCTGGGACACAGCGAAGACCTGCTGCACGGCGCCCAGGGAGCTGCCGACAAGAGTGCCGTTGAAAAAGGTGGCATGCCCGCCTTTGACTGGAAGTGGAATGAAGCCAGCTTGCGCCTCACGGCGCTGGAGAAGGAATCGCAAAGTCGCGCCTGGAACGCTCCCCTCGCCGTGCGTGCTCTCGCTGAGTCCGCGAAAGGGAAAACCACTCCGCTGCTGGAAGGAGGCCGAGGCTTTGCCACGGCAAACGGCCCCACCGATGGTCTTCTCTACGTAGGCGAGACAAAAGGGCTGGCCGATTTCTACGCGTTCTGCGCTTCGCTGCAACTCCCAACTAAACCTCACGCTCCTCTGCGGTCGCTGCTGCCCGAACTGCAAGCCCTGCAAGCAAAAACCAATGCCGCGTTCCAGCCGCCGAAGTCGATTGACCTGCACCCCCGTTTCATCGCTCTGAATGGGACTCTCAAACTGGCGCAAGAACTCGACGCGTCGCGCTCCTACGCTGGTGCGCTGCATGCGTACCTGGACGCCGTGCGGCACTACGGGATGCTCGACGCCCCCGCTCTCAGCACCGCCGATCAAGAAAAGTTGAAGAAGGATATCGCCGCCGAAAAAAAGAAGGTCGCGAACTCTGCCAACGACGACTCCATCGCCCTGCTTTTTCTCGAGCGGGCCGAATCCTACAGTTCCCATCCCGACGGCTCTGCTCCTACGGCCGACGAGTGGCGCAGCGCGCGTGTCATCCTCGACCAGGTGCTTCCTGCCTACTACGCCGCACAGAAGCCGGCCGCGCGCCTCGCGCAGGCATCGACAAAAACGGTCGAGATCACTCTAGTCCGATGGCCCTACACTTGAAACATCTCTGACCCAGCAAGTTTGCTGGTACAAGAGGTCGCCGCAAAGTATCCCGGCCAAGTCACCTTTGTTAGCGAAAACTTCGGAGCCTCGAAGCTGGCCGATCGCTACGGCGTCAAGGGATATCCTGCCGTTTTTGTGGATGATGTGCTGGTTGCCATGCCTCGCGATTTCGGATATTTCGGCGAAGTCGAAGGCACGGGCCGCTATGCTCCGTGGCGGAACGCTGATAACCAGGCCAAGTTCAAAACCGATCTCACCCGCATGATGGACCTCATCCTGGCCGGGAAAAAAGATCTCGTGCGGCAGGAACATATCAGCGCTGGCGCTGCCACTCAGCAGCTTGCCGCTCTACCGAAATTTAAACTAACGGATCTCGCGGGACATCCGCTCACGACAGATCAACTCGCGGGACGTGTTGCGCTCGTGGAATTTTGGGCGACCTGGTGTCCGCCATGCCGCTCCACGCTCGAGTGGCTCGGTAAGCTGAAATCGCAATATGGGGATAATCTGGCCATTGTCGCCCTGGCCGTCGAGTCTCCTGAAAACACCATCCGTTCCACTGCAAACGCGCTGAGCCCCGACATCCGCTGGGCCATTGCCGACCCACCCACCGCCGCCGCTTTCGGTGACATCACCTCTGTGCCGACGATGTTTCTGTTCGATCGCCAAGGTAAGACCGTAAAAGTTCTCTACGGTGCCCCGCCCGATCTGCACGAGCAAGCAGAAAAAACGCTCGCAGCTCTCACCCGATGAAGGGACCCTAAAATCGATTTGCAGTCCCAAGCCGCGACGAAGCGCAATGATACGTATCGACGGGCATTGTGTCCCTTGATCCTCTTGAAACATGCCATGCTGGAGTAAGCTTTTCCCTTAGCGCAGGAGGGTAAGATGCGCGATCAAGAGATACGTGCGGCGCTGGACCAGCATTGGTCCGCCTCTGATGCCAACGATTTTGAAACGGAGCACCATATTTATCATGAGGACGCGGTGCTGGAATACCCACAGTCAGGCGAGAGGATACGCGGCCGCCGCAACATACAGATCACCCGCTCTATCCAGCCGAACAAGAAGCGCTTCACTGTCCAGCGAATCATTGGCGGCGGCGATCTTTGGATCAGCGAGTTCATCCTGTCCTATGACGACAAGCCGTCCTACACCGTGAGCATCATGGAGTTCATGGGCGATAAGGTTGCGCGAGAAACGCAGTACTTTGCGGATCCATTCGAAGCCAGCCCAACTCGCGCCCCCTATGTAGAACGGATGGACGCGCAGTCTCGTACCGCGGGGACTCGCTAGTCGCTCCGGTCGTAGGCGGAAATAGGCACTCGAGACGACCGTGGAATCGCGCGTTTCGAATGCGCGAAGGAACTGGGCTGAACCTGCCCGCTCTGCCTCCGAAAATCTATTGACCAGTTCGCTTGCGGCAGATCGCACTTGCCACGTTATTACACCTTATGGTGTAATGTAATCGGACATGGATCGACTAACGGATGTTTTGACGGCTATCTCTCACCCGACTCGGCGAGCGATCATCGGCCGGCTAGCCAATGGGCCGGCTCGTTTCCTTGATGTGGCAGAGCCATTCGACACTGCCCTGAATGCAGTGACCAAACACCTGAAGCTTCTGGAAAGGGCTGGACTGATAAAGCGCGAGAAGCGAGGTCGCGAAGTTTTAATTTCTTTTCGAGCTGAACCGCTCCGCGAGGTAGCAGGCTGGGTCCACGAATACGAAAGGTTCTGGAATACACGCCTCGATCAGTTCGCACAATATTTTAGGGACAAGAAGAGGAAAAAGGAGAAGAAGTAATGGCAAACCCAACGAAGACCCTCGAATTCAAGTTTGCGCGAACCATCCCTGCTCCTCCGAATGAAGTGTTCGATGCGTGGCTGAATCCGAAAATCCCCGGCAATCCCTGGAATGCGGCCGAAAAATTCGTCTTGGATCCGAAAGTAGACGGACTTTTTTATTGGACCCTCAAGGGGACATCGCACTACGGCCGATTCACTGAGATGGAGCGGCCCGGCCGAATGCAGCACACCTGGGTTTCACCGAAGACCTTAGGGCAAGAGTCGATCGTTTCTCTGACCTTTGAGAAACAGGGAGACGGCACGCTCATGACCCTGGTGCATTCCGATCTCCCGGATCACGAACTGGCCAGGGGACATGAGAAAGGTTGGAACTACTTTCTGGACACTTATCGCGAGCGGTTCGGAAATGGTTCGCGAGAGGAATACCGCTGGGAAAAAGCTCATCCGGAAGAGGCCGCGAAAAAATAAGCTACCACAAGAGATCTGGAGTGCCACCCAATGCCGACTTATACCAAAGGGAACAGAACGGTTATGGAGTCAACCAGCGGTAACACTACGACAACCCACGGATACGCGCCGGTCAACGGCCTGAAAATGTATTACGAAATCGAGGGGTTCGGCGATCCACTCGTTTTCATTCCGCCCGCCTTCGGATTTTGCGGGATGAAGTCATTCCCCTCGCTGGTTCAAAGCCATTCGGTCATTACGGTTGATCTCCAGGGAAATGGCCGAACCGCGGACATCCCAGCGCGCCCACTCTCCATCGAGCAATATGCCGAAGACGTGGTTGGCTTGTTGAACTATCTTGGAATTTCGAAGGCCGACTTTTTTGGCGAAAGCTACGGTGGCAACGCAGCGGCCATGATTGCGGTTCGCTACCCAGAGTTTGTGGGACGCATCGCGACCTACGGAGCAACCTTCGGCCCACCGCAGATCGCTTTAAACCCAAAAACGATCTACTATGACGAGCCGCCTACCGCCGAATCCAGCAACATCGGATTTCAAAGAGAGCAATACAAGAAAGTGGCGCCCGATCCATCTTATTGGCCCAAGATCTATGACAAGCTTGCCAGCATCCAATGGCAAGGCTTTTCAAAAGAAGAGTTGGCTTCGATCAAAGCGCCGATTCTCATGGTTGCTGGAGATTACGATTTTGTCCGCGTTGAGCACGCCATAGAAACCGTCAAGCTGATTCCTAATGCCGAGATCGCTGTGATCCCAGATGCGAGTCACTTCATCCTGTACTCGGAACCGGAGAGGGTGATTCCAATCATCCAACATTTCTTCGAAAAGTCTCGAAAGCGAGCCCCGTTGGCGACCGCGAATACGGGCTATTACCCAAATGTAACCAGATAAGAGCGCACCAAGAGGGCACGGTACGTAAGGGCACAGACCAACACTTCAACAGCTTCTCAATCGACGAGTGCCATTTTCGTGGGCCGGTGCCGGGCCCGTTACCATAGGCGTCCATGTTTAACTTTGGGCAACCGAAAACCGTTGGCGACTGGATCGTTCATATTGCGGGAGCGATCGTCGCAATATTCCTGGTGTGGTGGATGCTGCGAATCTACGTGCTGTGACCACACTCGACGCTCGTGTGCGTTCGATGATGTAGCAGAATGTTTCACCGAGGACGCTTTCCTTACCTCAACTGAACCTTAATAAATCCCCGGGAGCAACCGCCACGTGCGTGCGCGATAGACGTCGTACTGTGCGCCAAAATGTTCACGTAGCAACCGCTCCTCCGAGCGAATCCGCGCCAGTAGCGGTACCAGCATCGTCGCGGTCAGAATCACACCCACGATGGAACGGAAGGCGAGCACCCATCCAAGCGCAGAGATGAGCAATCCGAGGTAGCTCGGGTTGCGGATCGTGCTGTAGACTCCGCGTGTCTCGAGTTGATGTCCAGGCTGAATAGCCACCAGCCCGCTGAACCGATGGCGCAGCACATACACGGGTGCAATCCGCAAGACGCCGCCCGCCGCGCACAACGCAACGCCTGTCCAGCGCATTGCATCGCCGTCCAGCGTCCAAAATCCCACGCGGTCGGTGTATGCCGAAAAAAATGCCATGGCGAGCGAGATGACGCCAAACGCAGTTAGCACCCAGCGGTTGCCGCGGTCCTCTTTCTGGCCTGAGCTTATGCCACCGCCAGAGGGTACGGCCAGAGCAGCCAGCCCCACGGTCACCCACGCGAGCGCCAGAAGTGCTGGATGAGCAAAGAACGCGTGCCATCCACCCCATCCGGCAATTGCCAAGCCGAACTGAATCACGATCGACACAGCTCCAGTAATCAGGACCTTGACGCCGCTCATCGCCTTCTCATCGCAGAGATTTGTTGGTCCATCTTAGCGCCGGGTACGGCAGTCGCCTTCCCGACAATCAGCGAAATCGGCCGGTTTTCCCGTCCTCATCTGCTTCAACCTGCACACTGGAGTGTGATCAGTTATATCGAGGCCGAGCGCAAAAATATCGTGACATGATGGTTTGAACTGTGATATTTGAGCACGCCTCTGAAAGTGATCTTGGGCCAATGCGCAACGGGCGGAAAGGATCTTTCGTGAGCGGCTTAATGAACTTGTCGGCGGTCATCGCTTTCGTCGCAATCCCCAGCCAAGTGACCTGGTCGTACTCCGCGTTTTTTGTGGTTCTTGCCATCGGGCTGGTCGTGATGTTTCTTCGCGGCCATTGGCAACAGGCGCGCGGACTCGATAAGGTGATCCTCTTTGGTCCGCTCTTCTACGCGGCGCCCATCGCAGCCTTCGGCGTTGAACATTTCACACTGACCGAGGTGATCGCGTCGATCGTTCCGTCGTGGATTCCGTGGCACCATTTTTGGACATATTTCGTCGGAGCCTGCTTTATGGCAGCCGCGCTCAGCCTGGTGACGGGGATTCAGACGCGTCTTGCGGCGAGCTTGCTCGCGTTGACGTTTTTCCTTTTCGTAGTGCTCATGGACCTACCAGGATGGGCACACAATCCACGAGACCGGTTTGGGCTGACGTTGATGCTGCGGGAATTGTCGTTCAGCGGCGGACCTTTAGCCTTGGCGGCCAGCCTTGGTCGGCCGGGGCAAGATCTTGGCCGCCGCATCTTCGCAACGGTTGGGCGATATTTCGTTGCGGTTCCCGTGCTGTTTTACAGCTTCGAGCAATTCCTGCACGGCGATCACGTTCCGGGTGTTCCGCTGGAACCGCTAATACCTACCTACATCCATGGACACGCGATTTGGTCATACATTGCGGCGGTGGTTTACGCAGTGGGCGGCATCCTGTTGCTGGTCAATAAGAGAACGCGTGCCGCCGCTACTTGGGTCGGCTTGGCTGTGCTGTTGGTGGAGCTAGCCATCTATGTACCGATCGGAGTGGTGGAACGCGCAAGCCTCGACAAAGGCCTGAATTATGTGGCCGATACCTTGATGTTTTGCGGAACAGTCCTACTGTTGGCAGCGGCCATGCCGCGCGAAGAGTAAGCACCCGCAGAGCAAAATCACACCACAGAGACACTGAGATCGGTGATCTGGAGATCGGGTCATCGGGTGATCGGAAAGCAAAAGCCTTTAAACGCAGAGCGCGCGGAGAAATTCGCGGAGCGCGCTGAAAAGAGCTCTTAACGCAAAGGCCGCAAAAGGAAGCCGCGAAGTACACAAAGAAAGCAAAATCTCAACATAAGAGAGACAGAGGCACCGAGAGATCGGCTGATCTGGAAGTCGTGCCATCGGTTGATCGGGGAAGCAAAAGCTTCGCTTTGTGGGGCTTGCGTGGGAATGGCGGGACCACTTCTTTCGTAACCTCCCCACCTCGAAGCCCGGATGCGATATTGGTGGATAAGTGTCGATGAGCCAGGCTCCCCAAATGCAACGGGACAAGCGCGGCGCCCGCGTCAAGCTCGGGGGCTCGGTACTGGCGTTGCTCCAGCTACAGAACAGGCGGCAGATTCGCGCTCGCCTAAACCAGGTTTCGTGTAATGGTGGCCTGCTGCAGCTCGATCAGCCTCTCGATGAAGGCATCATGATCGAGATCTTGTTTCATGTAGGCTCGACCACTGTGCGCAATAAAGCCGAAATGATGTTTCCGATGTGGGCGACCAAAGGGTGCCTGCAGCCATTCCGTTTCAAAGACATTCCCGGCGAACTGCGCGCCAGCCTGGAAGAAGACTTGACGTCGCTTCTGAAAGTAGCACCCGGCGCGACGGCCGACGACGCGAGCTTGCCGTAAGACCGTTCCCGCGGAAGGCGCGCACGTCATTTGTCCGGTCTTGCGTGTGCGTGAAAGCTGACTTGCATAAATCCTTTGCTCATCCAACTGTCGCCTCCCACGCTCAGGATGACAAACAGTGATGAAACCGATATGGTCATCGCTGGCGCTCTTGCGCCTCAAGCGCCTGGTTCAAATCGCTTTCCATTTCAGTTAAGTGACGGCCGAGTTCGGCGGGATCGACGAACGGATTCGGCGCGCCTTCCTTCTGTCGCGCAGCTTTGCCTTCGAGATCGAACCAGAAGCCGTGAGCCGCGAGAAAGACATCGGCGTGCATCGCGCGCAATCGCGTAATCGAGACGCGGGCGTCTTCGACGATGTTCGGATAATGGTCATTGTTCGTCAGCTTGTATGGTGACACTGTGAGGCCGCACAGAATCATCACGTCGTAATCTTTGTCCGCTCCGTGCACGCGCATCGACCAGGTCGTACAACCTTTCGTGTGACCCGGAGTGAGGTGCGCGGTGAGAGTTACGCCGCCAAGTTCCACTTGCTCTCCATCAGCGATGACGCGATCGGGCTTGATTGGTTCGTAGTCCGCTTCGTTACCGTTATCGAAGGCGCCATTGTCGGCATAGTCGCCCTTACCACCGCGCATCATCTGTTCTCCGTCAAGCTTGCTGGCGATGATGGTGGCACCCGTTTCGCGCTTGAATTGAGCGAAGCCGCCGCAGTGATCGACGTGCGCCTGGCTGTTCAGCAGAATTTTCACGTCCTTGGGCCGAAAACCCAGCTTCTCGATGTTGGCTTCGACCTGCGGCAGCAACTGAATGTGCCCGGTGTCGATCAAGATGTGGCCCGCGGGAGTCGTGATGAGGAATGAACTGATCAGGTTGCTGCCTACGTAGTAGATGTTCCCGATGATTCTTCGCGGTTCAAAAGGAAGAGACCAGTCGTGCAAGGTCTGCTTCAATGCTTGCCCGCGTTCCCTATGCTCTGCGGAGAACACCTTGCTCACGATCTTCCACTGGCCGCCGATTTCGAGGAGGGACAGGTGATCGCGAAAGAGAACCTGGCCGTAATCAAGAGTGACGACGGCGCTGGCGGCATCGCTATTTACGTCCAGACTCTCGACACGTCGGACCCGGCGATACTCGTCTGGAGCCGGGCCACGGAAGCGGTTGGCGAATTCTTCGCGCGTCCATTGCTTGAGTTGATCGTGATCAACGAAGGAAATTTTTGCGTCGGGAGTGAATGCCTGGCGGATGCAGTTGCCGTCACCGAGAGCATGCGCCTGGAAGTAGAGTTCGATCGCGGCGCGGGGACCGGGATCGGCGGGTGCAGTGGTTGCCTGAAGTAAAAATGCGAGGGTGAGGCCTATAAGAAACATGATCGACTCCTACGGCACTACGGCGACAGCTTCCACTTCGATCAAGAACTCGGGACGAAAAAGAGCGGCCACTTGCACCGCGGTACTGGCGGGTGGATTGCCGACATTGATGAACTGGTCGCGGATCTCGCGATAATGCGGCAGATCGGAGCGGTCGATGACGTAGACGTTGAGCTTGACGATGTTAGAGAACGATCCGCCAGCCGCTTCTACGGCGCTCTTCAGATTCTCGAAAACCTGTTGTGCTTGTGCGCGGAAGTCGCCGGGGCCGACGAGATGACCGGACGAATCGAGAGCGACTTGTCCAGCGATGAAGACGGGCTTGCCATCTTTTATTCTCGCCAAGTGCGAGTAGCCATTGGGCCTGTGCATCGATACGGGAGAGATCAAATCAAATTCGGAATCCGACATACGTTTCCTTTCCGATCTCGTCAAATAACAGAGAACGACGGCGGGCTCACGGACGCGCTGCTCCTCTATTGCTATCGACGAGTACAACATTCCAGTGCGGCGGAAGGTGCAAGCAAAACGAACGTTCGGCGTCGGGCGAGAGTGGTATCTTCGGGTAGGAATTCGTGGGATTGATGAGGGTGCTATGTCTGCGCAATATCGTATTGGGGAATTCGCTGCGCTGAGTGGGATCTCGGCGAAGACGTTGCGTTTCTATGACGAGATTGGGTTATTGCGGCCGGCAAGCATCGATCCGCGGACTCGCTATCGATTTTATGTTCCGCAACAGCTCGAGGAACTGGCCTCGATTCTTGCGCTGAAGGAAATGGGCGTACCGCTGGCGGAAGTTCGCAGTCTTACGCGGAAAGCGGGATCAACGAAAGATCGTCGCGAGATGCTCGACGATCTGAAGAGGACGCTCGAACTGTCGATACAGACGGCGAGCCACTCGCTGGCTTGGGTGAAGGCGGCGCTCAAGGAGCTCGAGAGCGCGAGCCGGCCGATCCCAGTGGTGGTGAAGCGAAGGCAGCCGGCACTCGTGGCGTCGATTCGGTCGCGGCTCAATAGTTATGCAGAGATTGCTCAGGTGGAGAAGGAACTGTCAGAAGCATTGCCCGCGCACGCGATTGGCGATCTGCGAGGAGTTCTGTGGCACCGTTGCGCGGATTCGGGAAGACTCGAGGGTGAGGCGTTCGTGGGACTGAAGGAGCGGGTGGCGGCGCGCAGCGTGTACGAGCTGAAACAGCTTCCGGCGGCGACGCTGGCGTGCGCGTACTCGGATTGGGACGACGAGAGGTCGGAGGAGACGTATCGGGCAATTCGGAAGTGGATGAATGTGCGTGGGTATCGGCTTGCCGGGCCGAAACGCGAGATTTATCTGGATGATCTGCTTGCGATTGAGTTTCCGTTTACGTCTGCATAAGAAAGAAAACCATAGGGGACACAGAGGAACAAGGGGCGACCGGGTCATCGGTTCATCGGATGCGCTGCCATTCTCGGCTTCCGCGATACGCGGGTCTCTCTAGGGGAAATCTTCGCGCACAAGGGAGTGCGCCGCCACACATGCAAACAACACAGGGCATACCCGAAGATATGCCCTGCCCACTGTAATCGCGATCATTCGGCCTCGTCCCCCGACGAAACGCGGACGATCGTTCCCTGACTACAATCGTTTCGTGACTATGCTCCTTCGCCTTCCGAGGAGTGCATAACTCGGAAGGTGTTTCCGCCGTTCGACCAGACGAGCACCAGCGCATCCTGCCCCTTCGGGATGTTGGCCAGCGCTTTTTGCACGTCGCTGACCGACTGCGTTTCGTGGCGGTTGACGCTGATGATCACGTCACCGGGGCGAAGGCCCGCGTTGTCAGCCGGACTGCCGGGAAGAACGCGCTCGACGACCGCGCCCTTCAGGTCGTCATTCGCCTGGATCTGCTGGCGCACGTCGGGCGTCAGTTCACCGAGGCCGACGCCCCAGCGCGGCTTGCCGCCTTCGTTGCTCGAAACTTCTTCCTTGTCGCGCGCGCCCATCTTCTCGAGCGTGACCGGAATTTCCATGTTCTTGCCGTCGCGGACGACTGCAAGTTTCACAGTGTTGCCAGGATGCGACTGCTCGATCATCACCTGGAGCGCACTCGCGTCGCTGACGTTGTGGCCGTCGACGCTGGTGATCAGGTCCCCAACTTTGAGCCCAGCTTTCGCTCCGGGAGCATTCGGTGTGATCTGAGTGACGATCGCGCCGCGATTGTCCTTCGAGTCGAAGAACTTCGCGTTCTCCGGCGTGACATCAGTGATGCCAACACCGATGAAGCCGTGGGTGACTTTGCCGTCGCGCATCAGTTCTTCAACGGTCGGGCGCACAATCTGGGTGGGAATCGCGAAGCCCATGCCGGAGAACGAACCGGACTGCGAGATCAGGAACGTGTTGATGCCTACCACTTCGCCGCGCACATTCACGAGCGGACCGCCGGAGTTGCCGGGGTTGATAGCCGCGTCGGTCTGAATGAACTGACCAGGCTTGCGGGCGTCATTGGGAGAAGGATTCGGGCGGTTCAGGGCGCTGACGATTCCGCGCGTCACAGTGAAGCGCATACCGAACGGGTTGCCGAACGCGAGCACTGTCTGTCCAGGACGGAGAGTCGTAGCATCGCCCCAGGGAACGTTCGGGAAGTTTTGGCCTTCGATCTTGATCACCGCGAGATCGGTGAGCGGATCGGTGCCTATAAGCTTCGCGGGCAGCACGCGGCGATCGCTCATGGTGACGCGAATGTCGGTGGCGCTGTCTACAACGTGGTTGTTGGTGACGATGTATCCGTCGGGCGAGACGATGACACCGCTGCCGATGCCGTGCTCAATCTGCGGGCCCTGGCGGGGCGTGTTGAAGTTGAAGCCGGGACCGAAGAAGCGACGCATTTCGTCAGGAATTTCGGCCTGGTCCTGGTCGTCGGCTTTCGCTTTCGACGTCACGGCTACGTTGACGACGGCCGGCGTAACGCGGCTGGCCAGCGTCTCCATGGCATGATCGAGCGCGAGGAGTGCGCTGACGCTGTTGTCGTCGAGCGGAGTCTGTGTTGGTTCCGAGACTGCCGCCTTCGCAACCGTTGGCTTGTAGTTTTCGTAGATCGCCAGCGATCCGACCATGCCGATAGCGAGCACAGGCGCAATCATGCGGCGACCGATTTGCTTCCAGTTTTGAGTGAACCACGTTTTCATGTTCTAGCTGTTCTCCTTGATGAGCTTTCGAATTTGTTTATGGCTAGCGATCAACTAATTCCTTAGTTGTTACAGCAACACTTCCCTCCATCCCCGCCATGCGTTCGTTTAAATGGATTTGGAGGGGTTTTCTGAAACGACGCGCGGATGCAGAACGTGCTGCGGACTAGGCTGCACGATGATGATCTGCCAATACGAAACTTGCCAGACGACGGCATTGCCGTACCGTTGGCTTTCCACGACTACGAAGACCGCGGGCTGAGCGATCATCTCTGGGTCAGCAGCGGTCGTCAAGGCACTTGCCGAAACAACTTTCGCCCCAAGTTGCTTGCGGTCGACGCCCGATGCGCTCGCCTGATTTACGTTCGTCGGAGCTTGCACCGGCTGCGTGCTTTCCTGATTCTCCGCCTTCAGCAACGTTGGCTTCGCCGGATGCGCGAGGTGCTTCGTGGCTTTGTGGGCGTGTCGCGGCGTCGCAATGTGAGCAGCGGTCGTACGATCCACGAACTTTGCCGGTACGAAATGCGGAGTCGCCGGCGGCTCGAAATCGACTGAGCGCCCAGAGACCGCAGCGTTTGAATATTGTGCATCGCTGGTGCGGCCCGCATCGCCGAAGGCAACGAGTTTGGGCGCGTGTCCGGCGGAAACTAGGCAGACGACTGAGAACGTTCCAACGAGCCACGGCGCCGGCTTCCAAACGCGCACACCGCTGGGGCGGCGCGCGTCCAGAATCTGGAGGACGCGTTGCGTTGTTTGCCGCATGCGACCGACCGCGGCCTGAGCCAACGCCATTCCTCGGCGGAGAATCACGCCCTTCTCGGCGAGAGAAACCAGGCATTTCGCGTACGCGCGTGGATTTGAAGTCTGGGCCAGCACGAGATCATCACAGGCCATCTCGCGCTCGAGCGACAACCGGGTTTCCACCCACAGCACGGCGGGATGGAAGAAGAAGACGGCGCGCAGAAGTTTTTGCGCGAGGTTGGTCCAGTCGTCCCACCGGCGCAGGTGCGCGAGTTCGTGCAAAAGAACCGGGTTCAGTTCGGCAGGCGAAAGTTCGTTGAGCGTCCATGCTGGAATGATGACGGCAGGCTTGAAAAAGCCGATGGCCGTCGGCACATGAAGATCGTAGGAGACACAAAGATCGACCTTGCGCGACGAGCGAAATTCGGCGAGCGTCGCTTGCAGTGCGGAATCGAGTTCGCAGGTATCGACGACACGCGATTTTTTTCGTATCTGGCGGACGTGCCAGAGCCCGGCGGCTACGCGCACGAGTCCAACAGCGGCGATCGTCGCCCAGGCGGCAAAAAGATAGAGCGCCCAATTCGTGGGCAATGTCAACGCAGCGGGTTCCCGTGTGACATGCGCGGCGCTAGCTAGAGAAATCTGCAGGAAAGGTGTCGCGGCAATCGCGAGCAGCGCGCAAAACCACACGGCGAATCGTGTACCGGAGTTACGGCGTCCGATGACGCGCAGCACGAGCCACGCAAACAGCGCGATCAGCAGTCCCTGCACGAGGCAGTTCAGCATCCGTTCTGCCGACATCTGCGCAATCATGTGAATGGTCTGCATGGTCAGCGATTCTCTTCCAACAACTGCCGCAAGCGGTCGAGCTCTTCGGCGTCAAGGCCCTGCTCCTCGAGAATGTTGAGCACGAGCAGCTGGCGCGAGTTCTGAAAGAACCGGCTAACCAGGTGGCCGATCTCCGATTGCGTGGCTTCCTTCTGATCGAGAAGCGGAAGATAGATGTGCGCGCGCCTGTCTTTCACGTGGCGCACGTAACCTTTCTTTTCCAGGATACGCACGATGGTCAGCACCGAGTTATAGGCCAGCGGCTTGGATTGGGGGAGGGCTTCCAAAACCTGCTGGACGGTGGCTGACTTCTTTTCCCAAAGCACCTGCATGATGCGCAGTTCAGCTTCGGTCAAAGTTGCGGATTGCGTGCGGGCCAACGGGCGTCCTCCGGAAAATGTCTTGCTGTGAGGTTGGACGAAGAGACAGGCCCTTCGTCAACTAAATAATTAGTTGCGAAATGGGGTTTATGGGTTGCCAAGGCAAGAAAAGGCTTAAATGAAGTTAGTTTTGAGTAATTTACGAGCTGAGAAAGACCAACGCCGGGGAACCCGGCGTTGGCAGCAGCGAGTTTTTAGCAAACTGGTTTAGGGAGCAGGAACACAGCCCGGAAGAAGCGGCCCAGGAGAAAGCGATGTCAGAGTTGTTTCATCCGGAAAGCTGTATGCGCCATGTTTTGCCGGCGAGGGCGACTCAAAGGCAAACCACGGGAACAGCGCCTCGTTTTGCGGATGGTACGTGAACCCGTTCCCCGGAATGGTTGAGACCGGGTTCTCCGCGTCAAGCACCTCGATGACGTCTCCGGTTTCGAGGTTGTTCTGGCACAGGCCGCCGCCGAGGACCGGGTCCACACTCAACCACCATGGAGTCGCGTTGTTGACGAAGGGATCGTTGAATGTCTCTGCCATCTCGTGGCTCCACGGCGTAATGTCGGAGAAGCCGAAGGCGAAGAGCCCTGGCGAGATCCAGCTTGCATAGTTCAGCACATACAAGCGAGGCAGATTTCCGTTCTGCGGAATTCCTGGCTCGAAGTCGTAGGTGTGGAAACCGATGATGCAGCAATTATTGACATTCCCGCCCGTGAACAGAACCGTGTTGTTGAACAGGAAAGTGGAAAGGTCCTTGGTCGTGATATCCCCAGCGAGTTCGGCGGCGCCGACGGGGGTGCTGTTATCGAAGGGATAGGTCGCCGGAAAAAGAAGGCTACCGAACTCAGAGGCGTCTATCGCTTCGGCGATTGGGTTACCCGAAGCGTCCACGAAAACGAACCAAGCTCGTGTCCCGCCACGCGTCAGGAAGGGGACCTTCATAGTTCTTGCGGTTTGGAGCCGGGGACGCAGGATGGTGTGCCACCCACCGTCCTCTCCTCCCCCATGGATACGGTTGGCGAATTCAGCGCGCATCATCTGATCGTTAAATTGACCGATGCCGTTGGTATATACGAAGGGCACAAACTCGGGAGACTTCAGAGCAGCGGTGACGATATTTCCATCGGGACCGAAGGTAACGGCTACGCTGCCGTCAGCCGCCAGCAACTCGACGACAACCGGTACGATGGGAGCGCGGATCGTTGTCGTTCGTCCGGTCTCTGGCGCGGACCCTACCATGGCGAAGGGCCAAACCGACTGCGGATTACCGTTGCCGTCGAAGCCGGCATAAGTAAATTGCCCCACCCAATTCGCCAGACTGTCGATGCCCGGAATGCCGCTGGAAGACGCTGCGTGAACCGAGATGCCGGCAGCTCCGAACTTCTGGTATTTTTGCGCTCCAAATTTTGCCATTGAGTCGCCTGCGTGATCAGACTTAGGTTTCATTTTCCGCAAAGCGCTCACGGGTAGTTTTCTACTGCTCTCAATCGCTGCTTGGCTAAAGGTATACGTCGAGCTGGCCGCGATCAGAATGGCCAAGACGACAAGAGTCCGCTTTTTTCCCTGCATGGGGGATCTCCTTTTTTCTATCGAAAGATGTGAGCCGGTTATTCGAACGGGCAGACAACGAGCGATGTGGCGAGGAACAGTTCGCACAGCCGTCGACAGCAGACGACTGGGCAGGGACTACATCTCTGAGTCAGTTACCGCGGTTGTGGTTCACTCATTGCAAAAGCTCGTTCGATTCATCCGTCACTGCACCGACGCTAGAAGTGCGATCGAAGATGGGGACAACGATGGCAGTGCGTGGATGATGCAGCGCAAATCCGATTCGAGGAAACCGGAAGCATCGCACCAGCGGAGACGAAGAGTCGAACGATAATGTTCTTGCTCTCGGGGGCACTCTCTTTGGCATGAACGTTCACGAGCCCCCCTCGGGCAAAACGGACGTTATGTTATGTAAGCCCCCGGCAAAAGTCCATTCGATTCACACATTGCGCTGTGGAAATCCTGGCGGTAAACGGCCTCGGGCGGACAAGTTATGAAGGCGCTTTAGCACATTGTGCAACAGTTTGCAGATTTCTTTGACCAAACTGCCCGCATGATGCTCGGTTCAGCTCTGCTCAATGTTGCGGGATTGCCTGCGTCCCGTTGGCATGCTTGTGGGCGTAGTAAGACTTCTTCTCTTTGCCCCAGCTCAGGACTCGCGCCTGGGACAGCAACCGGCGCTCGGCTGCTTCAGCTTGATATAGCTTTTCCCACTCGGGAATGGCGTGATGTTTTGTGCGGTCGGTGTGTCCGAGGCGCGCCATTCGATCCTGCAGGACCCTTGCCTGATGGCCGAACAGGAACTCGTATTCCTTCCGCTCCACGCGGGGGTCGAACCGCACCTGAGGCCGATAAATCGCCCAATCCATATGTAGGCTCTGTTAGTAAGAATTTTCACGGGCCCAGTTTGATCGCGGGAATTGATTCTACACCGGAGGTTGAGGGATGCTCCCTTGTACCGAGTCTCGTCGTTAAAGTCGCCGCCATCGCGATTGGCCCTTCTTTCGCGCATAGTCATTGCTAACGGAGGCTGGCCGTCTCTTCCCGCCGATCGCGTGAAATACTCTGTTTGCCTGCGCGGGATGAATCGTCATTATTTTCATTTTCGTTTTGAGATGTTCGGTGGCAACCCCAGCAAATACACCCTGGTCTTGGATAGGAAAGCATGTGTGCGCCATCGCTGCGCTAAACGGTTGCTGCCCGGTGTTGTTATGTTACGAGCGTAATGTCTAAACGCGGTTTTGCTCTGCTCGACGGAGGACGAGCGGCCTACCATTCCAATAAGAGCCTTTCTCGTAAGCGCAAGTTCAAGGACTTCTAACATGAAGGTGCGCGTTTCTGTTTCACTCTTGAGCGTCGTTGCACTTCTCGTTGTGTCGGGCACGATGCGCAACCATCTTCAGGGCGCAGCCAGCGGCCCTGCTCCGCGACTTACCGCGATCACACAAATCACACACGATGGCTACCGAAAGGCAAATCTCCTTTCGGATGACTCCCACCTGTTCGTCACGGAGCTACCGGCCTCAAGCCGAGTGATCACACAGTTAATGCTGCGCAGTGCCGACCGTTCAACTCTCATCAGTCCGTTCTCAAGCTTGCAGGCCCTGGATGTTTCTCCGGACCAGTCGAAGCTACTGGTTTCTTCAACCCCAAAGGGCTCCGGAGAAAGCGAACTCTGGACTTGGCCAGTCTCCAGTGGAGATCCGGTACGGTTGGAAGGCCTGAGCGCACGAGATGCAAGTTGGTCTGCTGATGGTAAGGCGTTGGTTTTCACTAAGGACTCTGACTTATGTGTAGCGAACGGAGACGGTAGCGGGCCGCACAAAATCCATACCGCTGCAGGATCGATATTTGCAGCCCGATTCTCTCCGAATGGCCAGCGCATTCGGTTCAGCGTGAGCGATACCGAGCAGAACACAAGTACATTATGGGAGATCAGTAAGGATGGTACCAAGCCACATATGCTGCTCGCGGACTGGCCTTATAAGACGACCGCCTGTTGCGGGAACTGGACAGCGGACGGTAAGTATTACGTCTTCCAGGCGAGTCAGAGGGTCGCGAACACGACCCTGGTTGTGACCAGTTTATGGGCCGTGCCCGACACGAGCGCGGAGACGGCGTTTCCAGCACAAATCACGAACGGCCCGATGTCATTCGGCAATCCATCGCCGGCTCGGGACAACAAGAATATCTGGGCCATCGGAGTTCAGCCCACCGCAGAGGTCGTGAAATACGAAGCGAAGAAGAAGCAGTTTGTGCCGCTGATTTCCGGGCTTTCGGCAACAGATGTCGAGTTCACGAATGATGGCAAGTGGATGGCGTATGTTGCGATTCCCGAAGGAACGCTGTGGCGCGCACGTGCGGACGGATCAGAGCGATTGCAGCTCACCACCGATGCCGAACGGGCCGCGTTGCCACACTGGTCGCCGAATGGCAAGAAGATCGCATACGCCAGTTTGACGCCAGAGGGATCGTGGAAGCTCTCCATTCTCGGCGCAGACGGCTCTGACCCGCACAAGATGTTGTCGGAAAATGGTAGCCAGATCGACGCAAATTGGTCTCCGGACGGGGAACACTTGATGTTTGGAGAGTTTAATCGAGATCAGAACGGATTGAAGATCCGGATCATCGATTTCAAGACGGGCCAGATCACAAACATTCCTGACTCTGATGGACTATTCAGCCCACGGTGGTCCCCGAATGGCCGGTACATTGCGGCTCTTTCGCCGAATGGTACGGACTTGATGCTGTTTGATTTCAAGACTCGAAAATGGACGACGTGGCTCAAGGAGCCGGCAGGATCGTTCAGCTATCCGATTTGGTCGGCGGACAGTCAGTCACTGTACTTCGACGACTTGGTAACGGGTTCCGAGGCGATCCGGCGAGTGCAGGTGGGCCGTAGTGAACCGGAGCTGGTATTTGAGCTAGAAAGTCTGGAGCGATATCCCGGTGCGCTTGGCCCTTGGACCAGCCGGGCTGCAGATGGTTCCTTTATGTTTGTGAGGGATCGCAGCACGCAAGAGGTTTATCAGTTGACACTGGAACTGCCGTAAAACGAATTTTGCGAGGGGGAGCAATGTCGAATTTGGGACACGCGCCCCGCCGGTTAACTCAGAACATTGGGTTTGCACTCTCGGTGGGCGTGCTTTTCATAAGCAGCCTTTGGGTCGGGGTGTTCAGCGTAGTGCGTTGCGCCGCACAGGAAAGCGATCGCAGAGTGATCACGCGCGTGGAACCCGACTATCCGGACGCACTCAAGAAGTTGTACATCGGCGGCGTAGTGCGCGTGGAAGTTGACGTAACTCCCAACGGCATCGTGAAGGATGTGAAGTTGCTTGGCGGAAATCCGATTCTGGGGCAGTCCACGATGAAAGCGGTAAAGATGTGGAGGTACGCGCCCGGGGCTGAAGAAAAGCTAACCGTCAAACTGGAGTTTGACCCGCATAAGTAGTTACCCACCGAATTTTGGGGTATCGCAACCCTGTTCCGCGTCTGCTGAGTTTTCCAGGGAACTGCTATCCCTACCCGAGTTTGACGAGCAAAGACTAAAAACCAGGCAGGTAGTTTAAGATGTTTTTGTTGTAGTGTTTGCGGGCCCGTAGCTCAGCGGTTAGAGCAGGGGACTCATAATCCCTTGGTCCGGGGTTCGAATCCCTGCGGGCCCACCAACACTTCCGATACAACAGCTTGCGGTTGTGCCGATTCAGCCCTGGTGGAATTCATAACAGTTTGTAACAACTTCGAGATCGGCTCACCGCGGAAGCCGCTGGTCGGAGAGATCAAAACGCGGTCGCGGCGAAAACAGGAGAATGCTACGTTGACGGTCTGGAGCAGACCGAAGTGCTGCCAGTGGATTGGGCAGTCGCATGGGAATTCTCAAGAGCTACGGAATACCCTGCCGCCTTGGTCACATCCTTCGGCACACACCTCACGCAAGACCTGTTCCACTCGTGTCCAAATCGAGTGCTGGAAAACGCGTAAAGCCAATAACTTAAGAGTTTATGGCCGGGGCCGAAACCTATCCGAGGGTTGCAGGTTCGATTCCCGCGGCTCCTAACAATTCAACCTTTTCCGTGGTGTTTTCGCAGACGATATTCTTGGATTTGACGACGTCGGATACCGGAACAAAGAACAGACCTTGAAGCGGCACATGCTAGAAATTCAGGAGCAGGAGCGGGGGCTGCTCGACACGCCAAGAAGATGATGCGCCGACCGCAACGTTGTCAAGACGTTCAGATTGTTTTCTGGCTCAACCTCTGCTGCGATATGCCGATTCCGTTAATCCCAACAATTCATTGAATACTTCTTTTTAAACGACGATGGTAACAACGGTCGCGCATCGATAGTGTAATCCTCAGTGCGATCAACCGTGACGCCTGCGCTCGTTGCCTCGACTTTGACGAAATACTCTTGTTCGGCCTTGACCAAGAGTCGCAATGATGCCTTACCGATCTTCACATCGTGAACTCCGGGCATCGCTGTTGTACACGCGTAGTGCCAAATCGGAAGAACGCCCATTTTTATATTGTCCACGCGTACGGGTAGAGCTTCTTGCAATACAGCAGCGGAACTGGGAAATTGGATCGGGACGGGCTGGGTATCGTTGTAATAAAAATGGATACGCGCGCCACGACTACTTCCTGTCTCAGTCGGTAACAAGATTGTTGACGATGGTTGCGGCATTTTTGCAGCCGGCATCACGTAATCGCTCTTGACGTAGGCAGCGGTCAGGAGTCCTTGACGGAGTGTTGCTTCGTGTCCCTTCCTCACGTGGGCGTATGCTTCTACTAGTGGAATCAACATGCAATCTTCCGCAACACACGTGGGTTTTCCCCCTGACCCTACTCCGGATTCAGAGCCGACCAACCTTATCTCGTCACCACTGACGCTGGTAACGCTCTCAAACAAAACGGTTAGCACTCCCGGCTCGGTCAAATCTCCCGCTGGTTGACGCTCGACCGAGTACTTGATCGGTGTTTGCTTTTGAATGACGATTGTGCCGTTTACGGTCACGTCATGCACTACCTGAACGCCCAAAGCATCCTTAATCGAGGGGCTACTCGTTACCGGTTGAAGGAGGCGAAGCAAAATTGGTTGGTCTGTGCGCAAAACGATGTCACGTTGATTGAGATCTTCCCCTCTGGCGTCCTCATTGCAATGAGACTTTATCGAGTCACTGCAGCGCGATCTGGGCGGCGGGGAGAGCAGCGCCGCAAGGTTTGACGCAGCGCTATTGTACGGATCCAGGCGTAGAGCTTCCTGCGCCTCCCTCAGCGCGACATCGAATTGATGATTACGCAATAGCGCATATGCACGTTCAATGTGTGCCTTCGCTTCAGCACGGACCGCGGAGGGGAGATCCTGTGACGTGTGTTGTAGTGTGCGATCCTGCGCGATTAACACACCAGTTGTAACTAGGATGACAAACGAGAGAATGAGTTTCTCGCGCATTGGGCTCTCCCTTCGGGCGCAGAACTCGTTACGGATGTTGACGGCGATTTACCTAAACGCAATAGAAGCAGTCCAAGGATCCTACAAGTGGCTGCACACAGGTCCTTCTCTCCCAAACCAACGTGAATAGAAGGGGCACTGAACAGCTGAGGTGCCCCTCCGTTCTCGCGCCTCAAACGACGTGTACGGCCCTTCTGCCAAGCGCTTAACTCACTCGCAAATGCGTAGACGGTGCCCCCTCTGGTGTGGATGTGGCGGTAGACAGGCAAGCCCTCCTCTTCTTCCCACCTTTGAACCGTTCGTACTACACGGCCGAGGTGAGACGCGATTTCTTTCCACGAGGTGAGCTGGATGTCATGAGCAGAATGTCTTCGCAAGTCATCATTGGGCGCAAGCTGGCCCCCAAGAGGCGTCTCACCTGCGCCTAGAACTCCAGGATCTTTGGTCTGGTTGTTATCATGTTCTCTAATCTTCATCGGTTGTTCCTTCTGTGCAGCAGTATTGCAGCTAAGCGTTACCCATCCGTTTGATTAGTTAAGAGTGACGAATTCTTCGGATATTACCTATGGGTTGTGGACTGCTTTGAAACAGCGTGGTATGAAGGCAAAATGGCTGCGCGGGCAGGGCGTTTTAACGCGTCTAACCGCGCGGACTCCTGAGCGGTGCGAATCAGTGTGTCTCGGTTAGTTAAGATTGGGAGGTCGAAGGGGGCGGCCAGTGTTTCTCTATCGCGGTGGGTCGGAGAGGTGCCAATCAGGGCTTCTGCGTTGCTGGAGGTCGGATAGGAATTTCTCCGCCAGAAGCTTTTCTAAATCTTCTGGAGGTCTAGAATCGCTGGCGGCCGATCGAACCCTCCTGAACTCTGCTTCCGCATCCTCAAGAACACCAAAGTGAGAGTAGAGAACGCCAAGGACAAAGTGCTTCTCGGGATGATCGTGCTTTAACGCTTCTAATTCCCGATGCCGGGATTCATCGAGTACCTGAAAGGTATGGAATCTAGAACCCTTCCCGTTCGGAACCGTGGTCAGCAGCCAGTTATATGTTCGCCCTCGTTTCAATGAGATGGTGGATTTCCAAGATGTCGTTATCAAAAGCGGGCTCTTTATTACTGGCTTCCAAGTATCGTCGAAGACCTCCACAACATAGCCACGCGCGTCCGGAAAAACTTCCCACTTAAAGGTCGGTGTGCTGCTGAAAATAACGGTACTGACAGGACTTAACAATTTCGCCTCATCTGCCAGCGCCTCTGCGAGCTGTTTTTCGGGCGGCGCCTTGAAGGAAAGGTAGCTCCGCGGTCCACCCTTCCCGAGCTGCGTGATAAACGGGGTTGTTATGCGTTGATCGCGGATCGCGCCGACAACTAACCCCTGGAAATCAGGCGAGAGAAAAGAAAGGTCGAACGAGGCAGGGTCGACTGCTCGAATTTGTGGCTGTGATGCGGTATCGCCGATTGATGGCGATGTAGGAGGTTTCGAGAACGTAAGATAGTTAGTCAGATAGACCAACGCGCACGCGAGCAGTAGAACGAAAGCGCTTACCCAAGCAGTCTTGCTGACACGAGTTGAAACCTTCGCAGGAGTTGATAATGACTCCAGCGCAAATGCCACATCGGAGGCGGACTGGAAGCGCTGTTCTGGATGTTTCTCGAGACAGCGGTTGGAGATGCGTTCCAGCGCTGGGGGAATTGTGGGAACAAGTTGGGAGAGGGCTCGTGGTTCATCATTCAGGGTGGCTTTCATTGTGTCGACGGCGGTCGACCCTTCGAACGCCCGTTTGCCGGACAGCATCTCGTAGAGGACGGTGCCAAAGGCAAAGATATCGGCGCGAACATCAGCGGCTTCTCCGCGCACCTGCTCGGGTGCCATATAGCCGACCGTCCCCAGTATCATTTCCGTTTCCGTTCGGTCTGCAGAAACGGACCCGGTCTTCGGTTGAGTTACTTTGGCTAAACCGAAGTCCACAATCTTTATCCGCCCCTCGTTCGTGACAAACAAATTCTCTGGCTTCAAATCACGGTGCAGAATGCCTTTGCGATGAGCTGCAGCTAGGCCATCAGCAATCTGGGTAGCCCAATCGACAGCTTTACGCATCGGCAATGGACCCCGTCGAAGGTGTTCGCGCAGAGTTAGCCCTTCTAGGAGCTCGGAGACGAGATAGGGCGCTCCTTCGTAAATCCCTATCTGAAACACAGCCAGAATGTTGGGATGGTTCAATGCCGCAGCCGCTCTGGCTTCCTGTTCGAAGCGCTGCAGCCGGTCGCGATCGGAGGAGAGAAAAGTACTCCATACTTTGACCGCAACATCCCGATCTAGCTTTAAGTCGTGTGCGCGATAGAGTTGGCCCATCCCCCCAGAACCGATCAGTGATCGCAATTCGTAACCGCCCAGACGGGTACCCTTGGACAGTGTTCCATGGATGATGGTGGATGGCAGCAAGCTGGGATCTGTGCGGTTGCCGAGTGGGTAGTGTGGGGCAAGACTCGCCGCATAGAGTCGCAGATCACGCAAATCCGCCGAACATGCTGCGCAATCCTCAAAATGGGCGACGAGGAACTCTCGTTCTGACCAATCCAGCTTTTTGTCGGATCCGTCGGTGAAGGCTGCCAATTGTTCGTAGCTTGCGTGATTAGAAGTCAAATCTGCTTGCAAACCTAGGGTTCGGGTCGGCAATTGAAGGGCGTCGGCTATCATCTCGCGACACGTATCGCATTCAGCCAGGTGAATATCCGTGGCAACCAACTCTGCCGGCGACAGGCGTCGCTGGCGATAGTCCTCGACGAAGTTGGAAGACAAGTGCTGGGACAT
>Ga0126381_100000893_pt1 | contig 32367 bp, 25 predicted proteins | sample PanSoiMetPlot_28_FD_96465 | JGI IMG/M metagenome (GOLD analysis project Ga0126381, IMG submission 96465) | Tropical forest soil microbial communities from Panama - MetaG Plot_28 | ecosystem: Environmental > Terrestrial > Soil > Tropical forest > Bulk soil | place: Panama | collected 2016-02-17 | reverse complement strand
GGCCATACGGCTGGCGCGCATCCTGCACCAGTCGCTTCCGGAGGATAGCGAGGTCGGTGGCCTGCTGGCCCTGATGCTGCTGACCGACTCGCGCCGGGGCGCACGCACGGGGAGCGGCGGCGAACTGATTCCGCTCGATCAGCAGGACCGCACGCTGTGGGACCGCGGCGAAATCGGCGAAGGGATCGCCCTGCTGACTGCGACGCTGCGGAAGGGCGCAGTGGGAGCCTACCAGTTGCAGGCGGCGGTCGCGGCGGTACACGCCGACGCGGCCAAACCGGAGGACACGGACTGGCCGCAGATCCTGGCGTTGTACGATCTGCTGCGGAAGATGTCGGACAACCCGATGGTAATGCTGAACTACGCGATCGCGGCGGCGATGGTGAACGGTCCCGTGGCCAGTCTGAAGCTGCTGGATGGGTTGGACGAAGACGGGCGGCTGAAGGGCCATCACCGCATCGATGCGGTGCGGGGGCATCTGCTGGAGATGGCCGGCGACCGTGCCGGAGCGATGGCGTGCTACCGGGCGGCAGCGGAACGAACCGCGAGTTTGCCGGAGCGGGAGTATCTGCTCCTGAAGGCGGGAAAGCTGGAGGCTGTGTCAGGGCAAGATTTGTGTCCTGGCGGGTGAACACCGGGGTGGAAGTGAAATTCGCACCGCGGAAGTAGAGCTGCCGCCTACCGGCCTCGCAGCATCCTATCGAGCGACACGTGCGCGGTGTCGAGCGTGACACCGGTCATTTGGTCGAGAGACACCAGGGCTTTGGCGAAGGTATCGCGGGCCTGGACGTAAGCAAGGTCGGCGGTGAAGACGTCGCGCTGGGCCAGAATCACGTTGTACGAAGTCGACAGGCCGGAGTTCAGCTTCTTCTCCTCGGCGTCGAACTTGTCGCGCGCCAGATTCTGCGCGGCGTTGGCGGCCATCGCCTGAGCGGCGGCGTTGCGGACGGCGATCAGCGCATTCTGCACTTCGACCTCCACCTGGCTCTCGCTGCGGACCAGCGTGTCTTTGGCCTGGCGAAGCTCCAGGCGCGAGCGGATGTCGTCGGCTTGCGCCTGGCGGTTTTTCAGGGGAAAGCTGATGCTGACGCCGAACGCATATTCGGGATAGCGGAAATGGATCGCCTCGGTGAGCGACGTGCCGAACACGTTGTAAAGGCCGACGGTAGTCACCAGGCCGAAAACATTGAAGTTCGGCAGAAGCGCGTTGCGGATGAAGGGCATGACATCCGCCTGGCTCTTGATGTTTCCCTGAGCGATGGAGAGCTCGGGCCGGTTCTCCTTCGCGGTGGCGATGGCCTCTTCGAGCGTGGGCGGATGAGCGCCGACGGGATCGGGGAACGAGTCGGTCACTTCGATCGAGGCGGAGGCCAGGGGCTCATCGAGGTTCTTCACGATCATCGATTTCAGTTGCAGCTCGGCATTCTGCACGCCCGTTTTGGCGACCACCAGGTCGCGCTGCGCGGCCGCGACCTGCGCCTGCGCGGTCACCACGTCGATGGGCGCCATGGTGCCGGCGCGGAGCTGGGTCTCGTTGTCCTTCACGAGTTGCTGCGCCACGTCCAGGGCCTGCTGCGCCGAGCGCACGGCTGCCTGTGTGGCGGCGAGGTCCCAGTAGGCGCCCTCGGCGCTTGCAAGCGCGGCGATGGCCTGCTGCCGGAACGATTCGCGCTCGATCTGCTGCTCGTTCTCCGCTACCTTGATAAGCGCGCGGTTCACGGCGAAGCCGAAGCCGTTGAGGACCTGCTGGCTGATGGTGGCGGTGAAGCCGGGTGTGAAATCTGGATTGAAGAGCAGATGAAGTTGCGTGGATCCCTGGCGTTGCATGCCGTAGGATGCAGCGATGCTGGTGCCGGAAGAGAAAGCCTGGACGTAGTTCACCGAAAATGCGGCGGTGGTTGTAGTGACAGAAGGCACGCCGGCCACGACTACGGTGTTCAGCGGACTGTTGGTATGGTCGAGGCTGAAGCTGAGCCGCAGCGACGGATCGAAGACGCCGGATGGGCGGACGTTCACCGGGCCTGCCGAGCCGGTGATGCCACCGGGATTGGACGAGCCGCCGCCACCGCCGCCGGCCGTTCCCAGAATGCTGCCGCCTTCGGCTCCGGCAAAGACGCCGCTCGGGATGCGGGCAACATCGAGGCCGCGCGGCGAATTGCCGGAACGCGCGCGCAGCAGGTCGGTCTGGGCGATGGAGGGGTTGTAGCGGGCTGCCGCCACGTTCAGATTGTTGGTCACGACGGCGTCGATGACTTGCGAAAGCGAAAGATGCAGCACGCGGTTCTGGACCATCGATGCCAGGTCGCCGTCGGTCAGATCCGGCTCCGGGATGGTGCGCTGACGATAAGGGCGGGCTAGCCAGGGGAATGCAGACGCAGGCTTGCTGTAGTCGGTCTGCGCCGGAGCGACGGCGAGTCCGCCGGAGAGGAGAACCAGGCTGAGGAGTCGGCGGCTCATTGTTTCGGAGCAGTGAAACGGGTTGCGGGGAGATGGGAGACTTCGCCCTGCAGCGCGTCGCCCAGTTCGATTCGGTTGCGATCGAGGGTTGCGCCCATCGCCTGGTCCATAGCGACGAGGCTTTTGGCATAGCCGGTGACGGCCTGCACTTCGGCGTACTGCGCCGAAACCAGGTCGCGCTCGCGCAGTACGACGTTGTACGTGGTGGAAAGTCCGGCCTCCAGCTTCTTGCGTTCGGCGTCGAGCGAAAGCTGCGCCAGGCGTACGGCCTCATGCGCCGCTTCCACCTGCGACTTGCCCTGCACCAGGTTGATCCTCGCCTGCAAGACCTGCATCTTGATCTGGTTTTGGGTGCCGGCGAACTGGACCTCCATCTGGTTGCGCTCCAACTGCGCGCGCAGACTGTCGGCCTGCGCCGAGCGGTTGCGGATAGTGGCGGAGAAGCTGAGGCCGGAGGCGGATTCTGGATAGGCGGCGCCGAACGATTGCGACAGCGACCCGCCCACGCCGCTGGTGACCAGGGCGGTGTTGCCCTGCAATCCGGAGCTGGCGTACAGGCCGAAGATAGAGGTGCTCGGCATCATGTTGTTCTTCGTGTAACGGATGGCGAGGTCCTGGTTGACCAGGTTGGTCTTAGCTTCGGAGAGTTCAGCCCGGTTGCGCTGCGCGTCGGCGAGGGCGTCGTTGAGCGGTGGAATGTCGTTTTCGAGCGGCTCGGGCAGCGGATCGGCGATTGTGACGGAGGCGGCATCAAGCCCGGGGTCGCTCACCTTGCTGATGAGCTGCTTCAACGTGGTGTTCTGCTGTTCGAGCGCCGTCTGCGCGACGATGAGGTCGCGTTGGCTGGCGGCGGCCTGCGACTCAGCGGTCACCACGTCGATGGCCGACATGGTGCCGATCTGCACCTGGCGGCGATTTTCCGCGAGCAGTTCCTCGGATACCGCCAGCGATTCCCGCGCCACCTGTACGTTGCGCTGGGAGGCGGCCAGATCCCAGTAGGCATCTTCCAACTGCACTACACTGGCGATCACCTGGAGCTTAAACACATCCTGCGCGGTTCGCTGGTTGTTGCGCGCCACCATCATAAAGCGCTCGTTGGGCAGCTTGCCGGCGCCGGCCAGCAGCGGCTGGTTGAATCCGATGGAAAGGCGCGACGTGACGTCTGGATTGAACAGCGTGTTGCGCTGGGTGGTGCTCTGGCGAAGGGCGCTGAGAGATACCGAATAGCTGGCGCCGTTGGTGAACATTTGCGCGTAGCTGGTGGAAAAAGCAGTGGCGTAGCTGGTGGTGGTGGGAATGCCGGAGACGACGACGGAGTTGAGCGGGCTGGTAACGCGGTCCCAACTGAAGCCCATGCTGACGGAGGGATCGAAGGCACCGGCCGGCCCGACGGAAACAGCGCCGCCGCCGCCTGTGATGCCTCCCGCGTTGCCGGTTCCTCCGGTGCCGCCCGCGCTGGTCACGCCGGCGCCGATGGCGCCCGAGTTGAACTCGCCGGGCACCAGCGCGCCGGTAAAGCCGCGCGCCGCCTGGCCCGACTTGGTGCGCAGAACGTCGGTTTGGGAGAAGTAGACCACGTAGCGCTGCACTACGATGTCGAGGTTGTTTTCGAGGGTGAGAGCGAGCGCATCGGCCAGCGTCAACTCCAGTTTGCCGTCACGGATGAGGCGGCGCAGGCGGGCCGAGTTGGTGAGCGCGGGGGGATCCACCGGCCGTTCGCTGTAGGGCTTCCATATGTAGGGGAAAGCCTGAGGGGCCTTGGCGAAGTCGCGAACGTACCCGGGTTGGCCGACCTGGATGGACTCCTGCTGGGCACATAAGCCGGTTGCGATCAGGCTTATAACCGGCGCACTGATCACAAGATAGAGGAAATGCCTGGACACACAAAACCCTCCGGAAATAGCGAGTCTAACAGATTATCTTCCGACTTCGCTGGGCCGCCCCGCTATGACTATATGGGGCCAAGCGCTGTGCGTCCCACAATCAGTGTTGGAACAAGTGCTTTCTCGACCGGCACGAATGCTCGCACCCACTTCAGCGGGGCGGTTGCTTTGACGATCTGCATGGCGATAGCTCCTCCGAGCACGTTGGCGAATACTCGCCACCCGGGCCTGGTGTCACTTGAAGCATAAAGTGGCCGAGTTTGAATCATAAAATGGCCGAACAACCCATGTGTTTGCGAGGGGCCTTCGTACGGTCCAGCCGGGCTTGAACCATATCGTAGCCGTGAGTACGCATTTAGAAGCATAAAATGGCCGCGAGTCGGGCTGCGTTTCGGGGAAAGGACGGCACGCCCCAGCACTCAGCGGCCGCGAACATGGAGAACGCTCCAAAGTCACCATTGACCGGATCGATCGTTAGGGAAGATCAATCCGGCGACAGGTCACTTCTGATCGTTGTGCATTTCTCCTCAGGCTGGTTAACTTCAGCTCGTTTCGGAACATCGCCGACAGAGAACCGCGTTCGACGCAGGACAACCTTCCACTTTAGTTCAAGGCGGCCGCAACGGCCGCGTCATCGATCCCGGATAGTCCGGCGGAGTTGTCGCAGTTCACCATCCACACCACCGCGGCCTTCTTTTCCGGGAACAGGATGAGCCGGGTGATAAAGCCGTCGTCGCCGCCATTGTGAAACACCGCCTTGGTCCCACGAAGATCGCGGAGGAACCAACTGATGCCGACATGCACCTGAGGCGCTCGCTCCACCGCGGGTTTCCACATGACCTCATAGGTTGAGTCCTTGAGGATCCGCGCGCCGTCCAACTCGCCGCGATTGATATTAGCCATCGCCCAGCGTGACATGTCTGCTACGTTCGAATGCAGGTTTGAACTGGGCGTGTGAGCGCGATTGTACGGATAGAATTGCACAACCGTGGTCTTCTCGCCCTTCACATGATGTCCGGCGGCGAGCAGTGCCGGATCCGCCTGTCTGTAAAGCAGCGTGCTGGATACCATACCGATCGGCTTCAGAATGCGTGTGTCCATATAGGTCTCGAGGACCTGGCCCGATACCTTGGCCACAAGATCTCCGAGGACTTCGTATGCCATGTTGCTGTAGGCGAACTTCGTGCCGGGATCCCAGCGCAGCTTCTGGAACGAGAGGCTGCGGACGTACCGCTCAAGCGCGCTCTCGTCGTATTCGGGGTGGTTCCACCGGTAATCGTCCACATCGGGCATCCCGGAGATATGGCTGAGCATCTGGCGCACCGTGATCGAGTGGTAGCGTGCGTCATTCAGACGGAAGTAGGAGACATACTTCTCCACCGGCGCGTCGAGGTCGATCCTACCCTCTTCCCAAAGCTGCCTGACGGCCGTGGCGATGAATGGCTTCGTGATGGATGCCATGTGGAAGAGCGTTTCGGGCGTAACGGGGCGGCTCGCGTCTCCACTCTTCATCACGCCGAACCCTTGTGAATAGACCAGTTTGTCGTTTTGCACGATTCCGATGGCGAGACCAGGGATGTGCTGCTGGCGCATGGTGGACTCGATCGTAGAGGTGAGGGTGGGAAAGGGGTCGGATTGTTGCGCGAAGGCCGTGGCAGCGCAAAGAAAAGCAAGCCGAAGGCGCATGGGTAGATTATTCCATACTGTCGGCGTCCGTTGATTCCGGCATCAAAGCTGCTGACAAGGGCCGAGCAGCACCTCTGTAATAAGGTTCGATGCTCACCGCGTGGCTGTGGCAGAGTAAATCGCTAACGGCATGGAGATTTGGTAGTGTTTTCTCGGCTTCCTCCTCTTGAAGTCGCCTATCGTTTACCGATCCAGCGCTGGGTGGTTTACCTTTGGCGCTGGGGTGTCAGAACAAGAAGAATCTTGATCATCATCATCGCCGGCCACATTATGGTTCAAAACGGCCATTTTATGGTTCAAGTCACACCTGGCGTCGTCCAGCAGGGCAGAGAACTCGTCGCCGTACTCCTGGCGCCAGCTCTTGGGGTAGAGAGCGGCGGCGAGCATGATCCAGCTCTTCATGCCTGCTTCAACCTCCGCAGAGCCGTTTTGACCACCCGATCGAGAGCGGCCATTTCGTTTTTCAGGCGCGCCCGGCCGGTGGGTGTGATGGATACGGCCGCCGGCGGTCGCTGGCTGCGAGCGGGCGGATCCAGCCGCAATCGACCAGCCGCGTGATGGCGCCGTACAGAGTGCCCAGGCCGAGCTCGACGCCGGCAAAACGGCCGATGCCGAGCACCATGGCGTAGCCATGTTTGTCACTGTCGGCGAGGCTGGCGAGAATGAGGATCGCAGGGTCGTTCACTATATTACGTTATGCGATGTATCGTCCAACGTAGTAGCGCGAGGCGTCAAGATGTTCCAAGATGGCTAGAGCGTCTACCGAGCGGCGGCGGAAGCGGCCACAGCGGGTTCCCAGCCGAGTATCTGCAACAGCTATGCCCTGGCCGCCTCGCTCGCTGCAAGCCGCGGCCATACTTCTTACGGCAGTCTGCCTGATGGGCCTGTTCTCAACGGAAATCGGCGACACCGACTTCTGGTGGCACCTGAAAACAGGCGGATACATCGCCGAACATCATGCCTTACCTGTGCCCGATCCATTCGCCTTTACGACATCACTAGCGCCGGCCTCGCCCGTCGGGCAGCAGGTTCGGCATTTCAACCTGACCCACGAGTGGCTTAGCCAGGTACTCATGTACCGAGTGTTTGCCGCGGCAGGCTTCCCTGGCATCGTTCTGGTGCGCGCGTTTCTACTGGCCGCGTTCTGCGGATTGGCAGGTTTTCTTGCGGCGCGCCTGTCAGCCAGCATCTATGCCGGAATGGCAGCGGCTTGCGCCGCGGCATCGGTCATGGTGGCCTTCACGGCCGACCGTCCCGGACTGGTCAGCTTCCTCGGCGTCGCCGTTTTCGTCACTTTGCTGGAACTGCGCCGCGGCTGGTGGGCGATTCCGCCGCTGCTGTTGATATGGGCGAACTGCCACGGCGGTTTCATTCTGGGGTGGTTGGTTCTGCTGGTGTATGCTGTCGAGAGCTTGCCGGTTTGGCCGTTCCATGGCGAGGCCGGCGCAAGCCGGCGGCTTTGGCTGATCACGGTTTGCGCGATTGCCGTCTCCGGGCTGAATCCCAACGGCTTCGGGGTAGTCTCCACGGTGCTGGCTTATCGCCGCAGTCCGCTGATGGCAGACCTGCTCGATTGGCATCGGCCGGGCCTTTGGGGTGAACCCTACGGTTTCGATCTTTTGCTGTATTCGGCCGCGCTGGTGCTGCTGATCTCCTGGCGAAAAGTGAGGCCGGCGCACTGGATACTGTTCGCGGCATTCGCCGTGGCATCGCTGATGGCTTTTCGCAACACACCGTTGATCGGTTTTCTGGCGCCTGTGCTCATTGCGAAATACTTCCCCTTCCGCGTGCGAGCGCCGCGCGTCCTGGCGTGGGTGCTGCCCGTTGCGGCGCTCGGGCTTGCCGCAGCAGGCTTCGCTCACGGACGATTCCTGCAACTCAGCGCTGCGGAGTGGAATCTCCCCGAAGGGGCGGCGAATTTTCTTGCAGAGCATCGCATCGCAGGCCCGATTTTCAATACCTACGAGCAGGGCGGATACCTCATCTGGAGATTGTGGCCTGAGCAGCGAGTATTTATCGACGGCCGCGCCCTCAGCGAAAGCGTATACCAGGACTACAACCACATCGTCTACAATGCCGGCTCCTACGCCGACCAGGTAACGGGGCCGCGCGAAGAATTGCTGAACCGTTATGGCGTTCCGGCGGTAGTGATGAACACCATGGATTACGTTTCGGGGACCCTTTATCCGCTGGCGCTGGCGCTCGCCAACCCGGCCACGACGGATTGGCAGTTGGTTTACGACGATTTACAAGCAGTGATCTTCCTGCGCCATCCGCCCGCTGATGTCCCGGTGCTTTCTAACAAGCTCGGCCGCATCCTGCGGCACATGGATCGGGAGTGCGCGGCGGATATCGAAAACTCGCCGTACACGCCGCTGTGCGCGCGGACGCTGGCCCGTTACTGGCTAAGCAATGGAGTGAAGGATGAAGCGCGCAGCATGCTGCTCCTTTACCTCGCTCACGCGCCGCGCGACCGGCAGGCCGAACAGATGCTGCGGGACTTGGACGCCGACAGGCTGCAACCGCTTCGTCGGTAGCGGGCGCAATAGAACCATCAGGAGCAGATGGGTCGTTAGTCAACGGCGATATATAACGTCTGCGTTCCAGTTACTCCTCCCAGTGTAAAGGTCACCGGAACCAAATTGCCTGCCGATACATTGGGCACCACGATATTGAACTGATATAGGCCAACGTAACCCGGAGTCAGGCCGTCGTACGATACAGTGGCCTGCACACCGCCCACAAAAAACTGAAATGGCGAAGCCAAAGTATTCAAATGAGGCACCAGTTGTCCGGCAGGCGCGCCCGGTGCGACCGGGCCGAATCCAACGCCATACAAGATGATCGTGTCGCCGGGATGCGCCGGACGCGAATTGAGCGCGGAAATGGCGCCGGCGGGAAGCGCATACGTTGAGAAGTCGGGAAACAGCGCGACGGCGTATTGGTTGCCGCCGACATTGAACGAGGCCGGCGCCAGCAGGCCGGGCGCCACAGCGTTCACCGAAACCGCGTAGACATTGCTCGTGCCGCCGGCCTGGCTGGTGATTACGACGGGTTGTAAGCCCGCGCCTACGTTGTTCGGCACTTGCACGTTCACCTGACCCGGGCTAATGTAAGATACGAATGCGGGCGCGCCACCGATGGTCACGGAAGTCCCGTCTAACTGGGTGGGCGCGGACGCGCCGTTGAAATCGCTCGTGGCCCAAGTGCGGGTGTCGGGAGCCAGGTTCGACCCGTAGATTTCGATCCAGTCACCGGGTGCGGCAGCCGCGGACTCGCCGAAGGCGCTCGCGCCTACCACGCCGCCAGGATTGACGATGGGAAGTGTTCCCGGCGCCACCGCGAAGGCAGGCTGAGTATGTCCCCATACCTGCCAGGAGGCGCCGCCGTTAGAGCTCCACCATGTGATCCCTGGCAGCGCGCTGTTAAGGAACCATTCGAGAGATGTGTCAGCGCCTGCAGGGGCCACTTCCAACCAGTACTGCTGTGTGGCCTGCAATGTCAGACCGAGCTGATCGTTCACCGTGGTGAGCACTTGCGGATCGCTGGGCAGGTCGTTCACCACCCAGCTCTCCAGGAGCTTTCCGGGCAAACCAGCGGCATCCTGGAGCAAGTATACGTTAGCGCTGTTACTACCGCTGATCCAGGCGATAGCTGTAGTGATTCGGCCGAGCGAAAAGCCGCTGCCGGGAGTAAATGGCGCCGCGAACGTGCGCTGTTCCGATGGACCGCAGCCGGTGACGGGCGCTGTTGCTCCCGTAATGCACCAATAACCCGTATAACTGCCTCTCGATGCCAGATTGTTATAGCCACTGGTAAGTGTAAGCGTGGCAACATCTCCGTAACTCGTCCCTGCGCTATTCGCGGCCCAGGCGCGATAGTAATAAGTGACGCCCGTGAGCCCTGAGATATTTGCGCTGAAGGCGAGCGCTGTGCTCCCGGAACCGATATCCTGCCTAGGCGTCGAAACGCTTCCGCTCATGGAATTGTCGGTGCTGTACTCGAACCAGACTTGGGTGTCCGCGCCATCGGGATTCACCGATCCGTTTAGTGTGGCGTTCGAACCGGCCACCGCGGTCGCTTGCCCGGTATTTACGACGGGAACCGTGCCGCCGGCGGGAACCGATACGTTGATAGCCACCGCAGGAGACGGAATGCCGTTGGCTACCACCTGTAACATAGCTGCGCCAGCCTCAATATCCGGGTCCACATCGAAGTAGGTGAAGACGGCCGCGGCTCCGGTCGCTACGCCCATGGAGCTATGATCGTGCGTTCTGGCGTAGGACACGTGTCCTGTGGCGTCATTCGTAATTCGTACCAGCGGGTAATTGGTGGCGTTCTCGTATTCATCGCCGTAGGCATTTCCCTGATCGAGGCCGTTAAATTGCGTACCGGTGATTTTATACGTACCGCCAGCGGCTATGCTGACCGGAACACCTGTAATGGCGGGCGCCCATGCAGGATCGTAAGTGGGCGCGGCTGCGGGAGTGTAAAGCTGGACTTTGGCCGAACCATCCGTAGACATCACCTGGCCGGTTGGGAGCAGCAGAAGCGACGACCCTGCATTTGCGGGCGCCGGAACCGGATTGAGGTTCGTACCATCGAATTCGAAGTATTGGAAGCCGGACGAACGCGGAGGCATCGCGCCGGTTAAGACATGGCCGCTCGGGAGAACGGCAGCGGGACCGTCTTCCACCGTCAGCCCTGGTGGAAACGCCGGGCCCATGGTCCAAGTACCGGCAGCGGTGGACCCCGCGGCCGGCGGTGTGTAAACGCCCGTCAAGCCATCCGCTCCGACGGCAAACACGGTCCCATCGGGCCGGAGCAGAGTCGGCCCCACCTCACCGGGCGGATTGTAAGCCGGGCAGCCAGGTGCGGTTATCGTCCCGGAGGTGGTTGGGGTATGCAGGTCTTGCGGCGTATTGCCCGCGCTGGCCCACACCCCGGTCGCCGGTCCCGTGAGCAGAAACCGTTCGGACGAAGGAGCATTGGCGACATCCAGGGTGAAGAAACTGCCATCGGGAAGCAGCGTCCATCCTTCCTCCGAGTTGAACTTGTCTGTCTTGCCGGTGGATGCGACCAGGGTCCAGGTCAGCGTTGCCGGGTCGAGAATGGCAAGATCCTGAAAGAACTTACTGCCGATGATGAAGCGCCCATCGGCCAGGACGGTCGACGGCGCATCGCCTATGCAAACGAAATGATCGAAAGGCGGCGGAGCGATCATCGTCCAGGTATCTGCCTTTGGGTCGTAAATGGCGCCCATATTCGTAAAAGCGAAGACACCATTGTTGTATTCGCCGCCGATATACACTACGCGCCCGTCAGCCAACACAGCTTCAGCCGCCGCGTCAGGCGCAAATCCCACCGGCATGCTGGCGGCGGTGGACCATGTGCCGTTCAAGTAACTGCCGTTCCGATCGGGAGTGAGTTTGTACCACGGCGCCAGCTTGTAAAAAGGACCGGCCGCGCACAAAACGCTGCCGTCGGTAAGCAACAAGCAGAGGCCAGCGCCAGCCGGCGGTGAATTCGTCAACGGAGTCCAACTCTGCGCTCGCGAGGGAGCCGTGCCCAGTGCGAGATAGAAGAGTAAAGAAAATGACAGGTAGTGAGCACGCATCCCGAAGACTCCCCATTCCGAGTGTCTTGAGTATGCACCAGATTCGATCGTCCGCTCAATGGTGCATTGGAGCTAGCGCTGCAAGAAGGTGGCCAACTGATTCGGCGGTTCGAAAAGGGTACCGCCTCCCCGGGGTTCGCCCACCCCATGTTCGCCGGGAGGCAAACCAACGTCACTCGTACCGCAATGCCGAGAGCGGGTCGACGCGCGCGGCCTTGAGGGCCGGGACCCAGGACGCTGCCAGCGCGATGGCGAGAAGAGCGGCGGCGACGGAGGTGAAAATCCACGGGTCGTCGGGGCGGACGTCGAACAGCAGGGTGGACATGAGGCGTGTAAGGCCCAGGGCCGCGGCGGCGCCGGCAACGATTCCGGCCAGGGCGACGGCCATGCCTTGGCGCATCACCAGGCGGACGACCTCGTCGCGGCGCGCGCCCAATGCCATGCGGACGCCGATTTCGTGGATGCGCTGCTCGACGGCGTAGGCCATGACGCCGTAGATGCCGATGAGGGCCAGCACGACGGCGGCGCCGGCGAAGGTGCCGAGCAGCAGAAGGTGGAAGCGGCGCGGCGCGATGGATTCGCCCAGGGCGTCCTCGAGCGAGGTGACGCCATAGGGCGGCTGGGTGGGATCGATATGCTGGACGGCGCGGCGGACCTCGGGAAGGACGGCAGCGAGCTTCCCGGCTTTGAAAATTACGTTCATCCTGCGGAGGCCGTTATAGGGAATCTGCTCGTAGGGGATGAGGACCTCGGGATCGGGGTCGGCATCGAGCTTCGAGATTTTCAAATCGCCAACCACGCCTACGATGGTGGAAAGTTCCTGAGCACCAAACACGTGCACGCGCAGCCCTAATGGATCGCTCCCCCCAAGAATGCGGCGCACGAAGCTTTGGTTGACCACGACGGCGTGGACAGGCTCTTCCCCAGTTGCCCAGCGGCCTTCGAGAAGGGGAATGCCGACCACCTGTGGGTAACCCGCGGATGCGGTGCGGAACGCGACGCGAGGCGGAGGGTTTGGTACGAAGGCAAGCGGATGCTCGAAATCGACTGCACCGCTGCCCCCGGAGGTAGTGATAGCCATTGCCTGCACACCCGGAACGCGAGTGGCGCGGTCGAGCAGGCGTTGGGTGTATGCAAGCATCGCCGCGCGATCGCGATAAGCCGGACCGGAGAGAAACACCTTCATGAGACCGATCTTTTCCAGTTCGAAGCTGGCGGGATGGGCATACATGCGGCCGAAGCTCTTGACCATAAGGGCGGCTCCGGTGAGCAGAATCAGGGCCAGTGCCAGCTCAGCCGCCACGAGGACGCGTCGGACGAGCAGGCTCGCGCGGCCGGCCGAGGAACCGCGGCCGCCATCTTTCACGATGGAAGCCAGCGCGCTCATGGAAAGTGTGAGGACAGGAGCGAGCCCGAAGAAACAGGCCGCGGCGACGGAAACGCCGAGGGCAAACAGGCAGACCCGCCAGTCTATGCTCAACTCCCCGAGACGGGGAACGGAGGCGGGGCTCAGCCGGATGAGAACGGCATCGGCGGCACGCGCCAGACCGAGCCCTGCGATTCCGCCGAGCATCGAGAGCGTCAAGCCTTCGACCAGGAACTGGCGCAAGAGGCGGCCGCGTCCGGCGCCGATGGCGGCACGGATGGCCATTTCGCGCCGGCGGGCACTGGCGCGTGCCAGAAGAAGGTTGCCTAGGTTCGCGCAGGCGATGAGCAGAACCAGCGCCACGGCGGCGAGAAGAATCAGCAGCGCGCGGCGGCTTTCGCCTACGAGTTTCTCCTGCAGCGGGACCACGCGAAGCTGGGCGACGGTGTAAAAGCCCTGCATGGCCGGGTTTTGCCGCATCACGCGTGACTGGATGGTCTCGAGCTCGGCGCGGGCTTGTGCGACGGAAACTCCGGGCTTCAGTCGGGCGACGACGAACATGATCAGCAGCGACTGTCCACGCGTGCGCTGAGCCGGTGTGATGACGTTCGGCGTGAAGGCTTCGGCTTCACCGCTCATGCCGCCCGCCATGTCATTAGGCGGAAGAAAACGAAACTCGCGAGGCAGGACGCCGATGATGGTTTCGCTTCGGCCATCGACCAGGACGACGCGGCCGAGCACGCGGTAGTCGCCGCCGAAACGCTGTTGGAACATGCGCCAGGTGAGGACGACGACATTGCGGTCACCGGCCGTGAACAGGCGGCCCAGAACGGCGTGCGCACCCGAGATGCGCCAGAATTCGGGAGTGATGGAGACGAACGAATGTTTGGCGGACTGGTCGCCATCCTGGACGGTGCTATCGACGGTGCCGTACCCCGCCATGGCCTCGAAGGAACTCGCCTGGTCGCGCCAGTCCGCGAAATCGGGAGCGGAGGAAGCTTCGAAATGGAACCGCTGATTGTAATAGGCCAGCCAGACGATGCGGTCCGGATTGGGGTAAGGAAGCGGCTTGATCAGGACGGCGCTGACGACGCTGAACACGGCAGTGTTCAAGCCGATGCCGAGGGCGAGCGTGAGAATGGCCACGACCGCGAACAGGGGATTTCGGCGCAGGCCGCGCACGGCGTAGCGCGTGTCCTGCAGCAGGCGGTCGAGCCACATCCAGCGCCATACCGCCCGCGTGTCTTCGGCGACTCGCAGCACATTGCCGAACTTGCGCAGGGCAGCGGCGCGGGCTTCCTCCCCAGACAGGCCGCGCTCGACGTTCTCCCGCGTCTCCATATCGATGTGGTCACGGATGTCGCGCTCGATACCGCCTTCCATCTTGCGCCGCAGGCTCATGACTCTCCCTCCTGTCGCGAGGCGCGCAGAATGCCAGCGATGGCGCGCGCAAGTGTCTCCCATTTGGATGTCTCGACCGTGAGCTGTTTGCGGCCCTTGGCGGTTAGGCGGTAGAACTTGGCCCGGCGGTTGTTCTCCGAGGCGCCCTCTTCGGCCGAGATCCATCTACGCTTGATGAGCCGGTGCAGCGCGGGGTAGAGCGAACCCTGCTCGACCTGCAGCACCTCGTCGGAATGGCGCTCGATGTGTTTGGCGATGGCGTGGCCGTGTGCCGGGCCGGAGAGCAAGGTGCGGAGGATCAACAGGTCGAGCGTACCCTGGAGGAGCTCGATCCGGTCTCGAGTAGACATTCTAGGTGAAGCATACGGCGCTTCCGGTAGAATGTCAAGGGGACTGGACAGGGGACTGGGCAGGGCCAATTGGGGGGCAGGATGGTATCCTGCGCGGCGATTGTGAGTGCCCTCTGGGCGCGCCGCGTGGGTCGACCACCCCTCGGCCCGCAGGTTGCCAACCTGCCCCACAGGAGGTCTTTCTACTGGAACGGTAATCGTCACCGTATTCGCGGCCTGGCCGTCGGCGGTGAACACGATATGGACGCTTCCCGCGCCTGCCACGCCCGGACTCAATTGCAGGTTGATCTGGTCGAGGCCGGGGAAAGAGGGTTGCGGTCCGGCGTATTGGATGGTTGCCGGCTGTCCGCCGACGCTGGCTGAACTTGCTGGCGTGCCGGAGTCCGGTGCCATAGAGAATCAGGAATACCAGGTCGGTGGACGGCCCCAGGTTGGTGGGCTTGTCCGCGTAGGTGTTTTGCGCCGTATTGAACACCGCCGGCTTGTCGATGGTTTGGGAGCCGCCTGGGTGAACGTGAGCTACCTGGCCGGCGTACACGCCCTTACCATTGTCATTGGCGGTGAAGATGCCAGGCGACGAATTTCCAATCTGAATTACCGTATTCAGAACACCGCCGCCGGGCACCGTAATCGTCACCAACGCAACCCCGGGGGCAACGGTGCTGGGGGTCACCAGATTGATCTGGCGCGCCGAAGCAAAGGTCCCGTATAGCTGAGTGGGTTGAGCGGTGCCCGTGCTATCCGCGATCTTGACGGTTGTTCCCGCAAGCGATGTGGTCAGTGGCAGAGTGGCCGGCGTGTGCCACTTAATTCAAGGAGTTTGCCTTGGCAATTTAGCATGATCCGTTAACTCTAACATTGCAGTTAAATAATTTAAAATCAATCGGTTACGAAAATTTTTAAAACGGGCGTTTTAAAACAAATAATACTAGTACTTGTTCGCGTGCTATTCCTCGCGGAGAGCGATCAGGGGATCAATGGAAGTGACCTGCCGCGCTGGAATGAAACAGGCGACGGCAGCTACTGCGGTGAACAGCGCCACCACCGCAGAGAACGTCGGCACGTCGGTGGGACTCGTGCTGTAAAGAAAAGTCGAAAGCAGGCGCGTCAGGCCGATCGAGCCAGCGACACCCACCGCGATACCAACCAGCGCCAGCACTAGGCCCTGTTTCACCACCATGCCCACGATGGGGCCGCGGCCCGCGCCCAACGCCATGCGTACACCGAGTTCGCGGGTGCGCTGGCTGACCGCCAGCGCCATGACGGCTGCAATGCCGCTGGCGCTGATGATGACGGCGAGAGCGGCGAAGATGCCGAGCAGTAGGGTCATGACCCTCGGCGATGCCATGGAGTCGTACTCGGCCCGTTCGACGGTTTGGATCTGGTCTATCGCGATGAACGGGTCAATCTCGCGCATGGCCGCGCGGATCAGAGGCGCCTCCTGGAGCGGATCCCGGGCCGTGCGAATGATCAGCCGCTGCACTAGAGCGCTGCTGTAAGCGACGTAGATTTCATCGGGAGCGGGGTGGTCGAGCCCGTATTCCTGCGCGTCGCCGGCGATTCCGACAATTTCGATCCATATCTGGCGGTTATCGGACCTGGAGAGGCTGACTCGCTTCCCGATGGCATCTTCGTTCGGCCAGATGTGGCGCGCCATGGACTGGTTGATCACCGCGACTGGGGGCGCGTTCTCCTCGTCGTCGTGCGCGGTGAAGCTTCGGCCTTTGACGATTGGCTGGCGGAGGGTCTCGAAGTAGTTGGCGGTCACGACCTGCGAATCGGCGGCGGGCTTGGCTTTACCGTTGACGAGTGGGCGATCTTGAATCACGAACTGATCGATGCCCGGACCTCTCACAACCCCAGCCGGATTAAAAGGGAAGCTGGTGGCCATGGCAAAGGAGTCCACTCCTTGCACGGTGGGCATCTTTTCCAGGAGGCGGTCGCAAAGCTGCTTGAGATTCTTCATGTTGTAACGCGGAAACCCGGGGCTGATCCGCATGGTGAGCAAGTGATCGGGGCGGAAACCCGGCCTCACCTGTTGCAGTTTGGCAAAGCTGCGAAGCATGAGGCCGGCACCCGCCAATAGAATGACGGAGACCGCGACCTGGGCGACCACGAGCGAGGCGCGCAGGCGCTGACGGGCGCGGCTGGCGGTGGTGCGTCCGCCCTGGTGGACGGTGGCGGCGATCCAGTTGCCGCTGGAGAGCGCGGGAGCGAGTCCGAATAGGATGCCCGTGGCCACCGAAATCAGCAACGTGAAGGCGAGCACGGGGGCATCGAGATGTACCTCGGCGGCGCGCGTCGTATAGTGCGCGGCGAATTTCACCAGCACGGCAAGCGCAGCTGGCGCCAGCGCCAGGCCGACCAGGCCTCCGGCAGTCGAGAGCAGCACGGATTCCGTTAGGAGCTGGCGCAGCAGGCGTGTTTTGCTGGCACCCAGGGCGGCGCGGACGGCGAGTTCGCGTTCGAGCTTCAGCAGTCGCGCCAGCAGCAGATTGGCCACATTGGCGCAGGCGATGAGCAGGACGAACCCGGCGACTCCCAGCAGCACCAGGAACATGGCGCGGGCGCGGCGCGTGAGATCGTTCTGCAGCGGCGTGGTTTCCAGCGAATAGCCATCCTCCGGCAGATATTCGGCGGGATTGTCGCGCACGATGTTGGCGGCCACGGTGGAAAGGTCGGACTGCGCTTGCGCCAGCGTGACACCTGGCTTGAGCCGGCCGAAGACGGTCATCATGCGGCCGCGCGGGTTGCGGATGAACGCCTGGCTGGAGCGCGTGGGGCACTGGGAGGTCGGCATGTAGACGTCGACTTCCGCTGGATATTGCGGAATGGACGGCAGCACGCCGATCACCGTGTGGGGCCGGTTGTTCATCTGGAAAATCTTGCCGACGATGTTCGGGTCGCCGCCCTGGTGGGCCATCCAGTATTTGTAGCTGAGGATGAGGACGGCGGGCCCGCCGGGCTGTTCGTCGGCGGCGACGAACGTGCGGCCGAGGACCGGCTTGACCCCCAGCACGTCGAAGAAGTTGGCGGAGACGACGCCGGTCTCGACGCGCTCTGCCGAATCCTTGCCAATGAGCAGGAAGTTCATGGTGTGGTGCTCGACCACATCGGTGAGCGTGTGGTTGCGGTCGCGGTAATCGCAAATTTCCTTTACGTTGAACGGGAAGTCGATGACGTGCGCCCGCGGCGCGTTCTCGTGCAGCACCACCAGCCGCGAGCCCTGCGCGTAGGGCAGCGGGCGGAGCAAGACGCTGTAAACCAGGCTGAAGATGGCGGTGTTCGCTCCGATGCCGAGCGCCAGCGTGGCGATGGCGGCGGCGGCGAATCCGGGATTCTTGGCCAGCACCCGCACGCCGTAGCGTGCGTCTTGCCAGAAAGTCTCGATGAGACGGCCCAGGCGCACGTCGCGGCAATCGTCTTTCAGTGGCGCGACGCCGCCGATCAGGATCAGCGCTTCGCGACGTGCTTCCGCCGGAGACATGCCGCGCGCGATATTCTGCTCGATCTGCCGGTCGAGGTGATATTGCAGCTCGGCATTGAGTTCCGTCTCGACGGCGGGACGGCGGAAGAGAAAACGGAAGATCGAGGAAAGCTTGCGTGCCATAGTGCTCCCAAATCAGCTATGAGCCACGAGACACAACCGGCGACGGTAGCTCGAAGCTCGCGGCTTGTGGCTATGCTTCATGCTCCGACAATGCGCGCCACCGCCCCCGAGAGTCTTATCCAGTTTTCCTTCTCTTGCACCAGTTGGCGGCGGCCGCGGGCGGTTAGTTCATAGTACTTCGCCTGCCGGTTGTTCTCCGAAATCTTCCAGGCGGCGTTCACCCAGCCCTGCTCCTCCAGCCGGTGCAGCGCGGGATAGAGCGAGCCCTGGTTCACCTGCAAAACATCCTGCGACACCTGCTGGATGCGCTGTGTGATTCCCCAACCGTGCATCGGTTCGAGCTCGAGGGTTTTCAAGATCAGCAGGTCGAGCGTGCCCTGCAACAGGTCGCTTTTCGGTTTTCTCATTTCGATCCGGTCTCCACGGGCAGGTCAGTGCGGGCGCCCCAGTCTTCCCACGAGCCATCGTAGAGGCGGGCGTCATATCCCAGGTAGCGCGCCACGAAATAGACGAGCGTCGCCTGCTGACCGATATGACAGTAGCTGACCACGCGGTCGCCGTTCTGGATGCCGGCCTGGCGGAAAATCTCGCGCAGAGCCGCCGGGGATTTCAGCTTGCCGTGCTCGTCTACCAGCGAGCTGTAGGGAATGTTGGCAGCGCCGGGAATGTGGCCGAGGCGCCGCCCCATGGATTGCTGAGCGCCGCTGTAGAATTCGGGCAGGCGTGCATCCACTATGGCCACACCCTTGTGGTGCAGATTCGAGGAAACGTACGACGCGTCGACAATCACGTCCTCCTGCGCGCACGTTGTGAGGTGCGCCGGCTTGACGGTGGGGACGTCGGTGATCACCGGCCGCGATTGGCTCTGCCAGACGGGGAAGCCGCCGTCGAGAATGGAGGTTTGCGCACCCAGCCCCATGGCGTCGAGCGTGAAATACGCGCGCGATGTGGACTGCGGCTTGTCTTTGATGGTGTACAGCACCACGTGCGAATCGTTCGACACGCCGAACTTGCCGAACAGTGCCGCCAGTTCGTCCATGGGCGGAAGCTCCAGGGTGAGGTTGCTGTGTTTGCTGCGGAGCTCGTCGAACGGCAGGAACTGGGCGCCGGGAATGTGGGCGCGATCGTAATCGGTGCGATCGCCCACGGCAAGCACGATCAGGTTGCGGTCACGCAGATGCGCGGCCAGCCACTCGGTGGATACGACCAGCGATCGCGCATCGCCATGAGCGCCACATCCGGGCGCGGCAAATGCGGCCAGGAAGGGAAGTAGATGAATCAAAGCAGTTCCTCCAGACAATCTACAGAAAGCATAACGGAAACTTCTGTAGATTGTCAAGGGGAACCTGGCAGTTTTACAACGGTTGCGAGCAGATCGTTTAACCTGCGGCGGGTTGGCAATCCGCCTGACGCAGGCGGTAGAAAGCCAGAACCCTGGCGGGTGAGCAACCCGCTGCAGGCTGCCAGCCTGCCCTACAACTGCCGTCTGGCTCTGACGCGCCGCACTTTCCAAACCAAAGCCAGTCCGAACAGTGCGCCGTCCAGGCTCGCCGGTTCCGGCGTGGTGATACTGCCGAACAGGCCGTCGGCCTCGCCATGAATCCCCGCCGTGAAATAGAGCGCGTTGGTGTTGACGCCCGCGCCGCCGGTGCGGAAGTCGAGCGCCCAGAGTCCGGGATTCACGATCGGGTTGCCGTCGTTGTCGGTGATCGTCCCTATGAAGGCGCCAGTGACCGGATTGAAGGCGTTGATCTCGCCGTTACCGAAATTCCCCACCAGCAGGTCTCCGCCGAAACCGCCGAAGCCGGCAGGCGCCATCGTGATGCCCCAAGGCGCATTGAGCGCGCTGCCCGTGATCAGCCTCTGCTGCAGGACGCCATTGGAATTGAAAATGTCCACGTAACCCAGCCCCGTGCCGGCTTGCGGTCGACCCGTCGCGGAGTTCACCTGATCGTACTCCACATAGAGCAGTCCATTGATCGCCTGGATGTTGTACGGTGCGTACCCTGGGATGGCGTTCGGATCGGCGAAGCCGCCCGATACCGTGGTCGCCTGGAAGGTCGAATCGTAGACGTCGATGCCGCCGGTGGAGAAGTTAGCGGCATACAGGTGATCGGACGTGGGGTCGATCGCCAGACCGGTGTACGTGCCTGTGCCCGAGGCCATCTGCTCGGCGGTGGATTGGTCAGCGGCCGTTCCAAGCGTCGATGGTTCCGGCCAGCGTATCGAAAATAAAGGTGGCTGGGGTACCGTTCTTCTCGACGAATGCTGTCGTGCTATTGAACACCTGGCCGGTCGGCCCAGTGGGAACGCCGGTCGTAGGGGGAACAGTCACCACCAGCGATTGCGTCGCGCCGGTGCCGGTGTAGAGAGTAGATACGCCTGTAACCTGGTCTGACAACCAGAACGGCGATGTCGGCGAGAACGACATGCCCCATGGGTTTTTCAAATTAGGGTCGGTGTTCGCGGCCATTCCCGAAATATCCGATGTCAGGTTGGTTTGGATGAATCCGGCGCGCAGGCCCGGCGCCGCCAGTGCCATCATGCTGCACAGAGCGGCGAGAGCGCGGCCGGGGGAAGTGGAGACGTTTCATGTGACCTCCTATGCGGTTGGGGAAAAGTGAACGCGTAAACCTTGTGGTTGGCGGTGCGCGGCGGTCGCGCTGACGTCGTCGCCGGTTGTAAATACCCAATTAGTGCTTAGCGAACTTACATTCAAACGGTTTGTTCAGAGAGTTGGCTGCGGCTGCCGGCCAAATTCTGTCCCATCATTGGCCACTGGCCGGTAAGATCTTCCATCAAAACTTGCCCCGCCGCGGTAATAGCTATGGCTGCGCCGGGCAATATTGCAAAGGTCCGAATACGCGTATACACTCCAATTCGGTTTAAAAGTACCTGCCGATTGAAGCAGCGATTGCGTTGCGCGAGTTACAGGAATTTTGACCATCGGTTCTCAGTATGAATCTGAATCGGCTAGCGATTTGTGAAATATATGGAGCCTGTGTGGGATGGAACCCGGAGTGAACGATGCCAGCGGTTACAATATCCCAAAGCGCGCCAGCGTATGAAAATTTACTTCGGATTTACCGTAGCGGGCGACCGTTCATCTTTGACCGCGGCCCGGCGAATCGTACAGGTTCTCGAAGAGCACGGGCACCAGGTTTTGACGCGGCACCTGGTCGACGACGATGCGCGCGAGGCTGACCGGCGCATCGGCCCACGCGGCGTTTATGCACGCGACGTGGAATGGCTTCACGAGTGCGATATCTTCATTGCCGAAGTCTCCGGTTCCTCCTTCGGCCTCGGCTTCGAAGCCGGCTACCTGCTAGGTGCAACCGAAAAGCCCGTAGTTCTGCTCTACCACGCCGATGCTGAACCGAGGATCTCCCTGATGATCACCGGCAACACCCATCCGCGCTGCACGGTGATGTCGTATTCAAGCCTCGAGCAAGCCGAAAGTCTGCTAACGGGCCTGTCGAGTGGGGCAGGTCGTTAACCTGAGGCGGATTGGCAATAGCCTCCCACAAGCGTGAACGGAGCCGGAGAGTGGCAGATTGCTGCCGTACTGCTCACAGCTCATAGCTGCCTTTTCCCCGTCTCCCGCGTGTCGTACCCGCACAGAGCTTCCAGTTCGCGGCGGAATGCCGCTTGCGCGAGTGTGTCCAGCAGACGCTCGACTGCCGTGGTGTTCAGATGTTCGGAGCGGATTACGAGGTCGTAACGTTCGCTTGCGAGCGGGATGAAATCGAGTCCGAACGCGCGCGCGGCGGATCGCGTGGCGACGCAGCAGTCAGCCATCCCTGTGTGGACGCGCCAGGCTGCCGGCAGGTGCCCCGCGGCCGGTGCGTCGTCGTATCCGCGAACGGAGCGCGCCGGAATGTGCGCGGCCCCGAGCTCGCGGTCCAGCAGTTGACGGCTGCCTGAGCCGGGCTCACGCGGCGCGATCCGGACGCGCGCCTCCGCCAGGTCTGCCACGCCGTGAATGCCTTTCGGATTTCCGCGGGCCAGCACCAGGCCCTCCTCCCACACGGCGAACGTCACCACGGAAACGCCCTTCCGTGGAAATTGCGTGCGCAGCGCGGTTCCTTCGTCCTTCAGGTGCGTGCCGGCCACGTGTACCATGCGCCGCTTCAGCAGATCGAGCGCCACCGAGCTGTTCACCGCGGCCGTCACCAGCCGCACGGAGCCGCGGGCAAGATGCCGCGCCAGCACGGACGTGGCGGGATCGCAGCCGGCAATCAGCAGCCGCGTTTCTTCCGGCTCCTCTTCGAAGAGCTGCACGGTGGAGCGGCGCGCGTCCACCAGCAGGCCATCGGCAGGCACCATCTGCCACGGTGCGGTCAGGGCGGGCACGCCCACCAGCCGGCCGTTCACGCGGCAGACCTCAATCGGGCTGCCGGCAAAGCGGTCGCCGGCGCCGATCAGCTCCGCCTCCACCGTGCGGCGCGGCGCCGGTTCGTCGCCTTCCAAAAGGAACAGCTCTTCCACCGCGACCTCCAGCAGGCGGGCGAGCTTCAGTGCGACGGCGGTATTGGGAACGTAGTCGCCTGCCTCCATCGCGTAGATGGTCTGACGGCTGACGCCGGCACGGCGCGCCAGCTCCGCAGCGGCTACACCACGCTTCTGCCGCACTTCAGCAAGCCGGTTACGTACCGCCGCCGCGGAGCGCGATGTATCATGGTCCTTTGCGGATGACATTGTCTTCTATCCGAGACTATTGTACGCTGGGCCTCTGCCTGCTGTGTGCCGCGTGTTCACGGTCGCCTGCGCCCGCGGCGAGCACTGAAAAAATCACGGTGGCGGCCGCGGCCGACCTGCAGTTTGCGCTGCCGGAGATCATCACCGCATTCCAGAAGGCGAATCCGCGAGCGGCGGTTTCCGTCGCCTACGGCTCGTCGGGCAATTTCTATGCGCAGATCCGCAACGGCGCTCCCTTCGATGTCTTCCTCTCCGCCGATGCGGAGTATCCCACCGGGCTCGTGCAGGAAGGGCTGGCGGTACGCGGCTCGCTCACCCGGTATGCCGTTGGGCGCATCGCCATTTGGGTGCCCGCGAGCTCTCGTCTCGATCTCGACCGCCAGCAGATCCACTCGCTGGAAGCCGATTCGGTAAAACACGTCGCCATCGCCAATCCGCAGCACGCACCCTACGGACGTGCCGCTGAGGCCGCGCTGCATTCGCTGGGCGTGTACGACCGCATCGCGCCCAAACTGGTGATGGGCGAAAACATCGCGCAGACGCTCGAATTCGTCGAGAGCGGCGCCGCCGAGGCCGGCATCGTCGCGCTTTCGCTTGCCTCGGCGCCCGCGGTCCGCGGAAAAGGCCGCTACTGGGAGATTCCGGCGACTGTTTATCCGCCGATCGAGCAGGCCGGTGTCGTGCTGGCGCGGGCGCGCGATCCGCGTGCTGCCACCACGTTCCTGACATTTCTGGGCAGCGATGCCGCGGCGCGCATACTGACGAATTACGGCTTCAGCGTGCGAGGGCGCGATTGATGGATTGGCAAGCCATCGCGCTCAGCCTTCGCCTCGCCATTGCCACCACCGCGATCCTGCTGGCCGTGGGAATCCCTTTGGCGTATTGGATCGTCTACTCGCGCCGGCGCTGGAAATTTCTGGTGGAGGCCATGGTGGCGCTGCCGCTGGTCCTTCCTCCCACGGTGCTGGGCTTCTACATTCTCCTGGCCATCGGCCCGCGCGGCCCTGTGGGCGCGGTCTATGGGAAACTCACCGGCGGCTTGCTGCCGTTCTCATTTACAGGCCTGCTGCTGGCTTCCGTTCTCTATAGCCTGCCGTTCACGGTACAGCCCATGGTGGCGGCCTTTGGCACGGTGGACCGCAAGCTCATCGAAGCCTCGTGGTGCCTGGGCGTTTCGCGCGTGGCGACGTTCCGGCGCGTGGTGGCGCCGCTGGCGCGTGCCGGCATCGCGACGGGCGCCATCCTGAGCTTCGCCCACACGATCGGCGAATTCGGCGTGGTCCTCATGGTGGGCGGGAACATCGCCGGCGTCACCCGCACTGTCTCCATTTCTATTTACGACCAGGTACAGGCGCTCGACTACACCGCGGCATGGCATACATCCGCCCTGCTGCTGGGCTTTTCTTTCGCCGTGCTGGCGGTGGTGTATGCGCTGCAGCGGCGGGTTTGGGCAATATGGCCGGCGAGCTGACGGCGCTTTGCCGGAAGCGTCTGGCCAGCGGTTTCGCACTCGACGCCTCTCTGCGCCTTCCCCTCGACGAAGCTGCCGTCACGGTGCTGTTCGGCCCTTCCGGCTCAGGCAAGACCACGCTGCTGCGTTTGCTGGCCGGGCTCGACCGGCCCGATGATGGCGTCATCGCACTCGGATCCGCCACCTGGTTCGACAGCGCGTGCGGCATCGACGCGGCGCCGCAGCAGCGCCGAGCGGCGTTTCTGTTTCAGGAGTACGCCCTCTTCCCGCACCTCACGGTGGAACGCAACGTCGCCTTTGCGGCGAAACGTGCCGACGCGTCGGCCCTGTTGGCGCGGTTCGGCATCGCCGATCTCGCGGACCGGCTGCCGGCAGCGCTCTCCGGCGGGCAGCAGCAGCGCGTTGCCCTGGTGCGCGCTCTGGCCGCCAAGCCCGCGCTGCTGCTGCTCGACGAGCCTCTCTCCGCGCTCGACGCCGCTACTCGCGCGCGCACGCGGCGGGAGCTCCGACGCCTCCTGGTGGAATCGGGCGTGCCCAGCGTCGTGGTGACGCATGACCGCACTGAAGCCATCGCGCTAGGTGATTGGATGGCCGTGATGGTGGAGGGCCGCATCCGCCAAACCGGGCCGGTGCAGGAAGTCTTCCGCCATCCTGCCGACGCGCAGGTGGCCGAATGCGCGGGCGTGGAGAACGTCCTGCCGGCCGAGGTGGTCGGTCGCGAGGCGGGCTTGGTAACCATTGCTGTGGTCGGCGTGCATCTGGATGGCGTCGACCGCGGCGAATCCGGCGCGCTGTTCGCCTGCATCCGCGGCGAGGACGTGGCCATCGCGCGCGATCACCCGCCGGTTTCGAGTGCGCGCAACCGCCTGGGAGGGCGCGTCACGACGGTCTCTCTGGAAGGTCCGCTGGCGCGCGTGGAATTGGACTGCGGCTTTCCGCTGGTAGCTCTGGTCACGGCGCAGTCCGCGGCCGACTTGGAATTGAAGCCGGGCAGCACCGTCTGCGCGGTGATCAAAACCACGGCGCTACAATTGGTGCGGTGAAGCCTCCTCCCAAGACCAACGCGGCCCGCATCCTCGACCGCGAAGGCGTCCCCTACGAGCTGCGCATATATGAGGTCGACGAGGCCGATCTCAGCGCGCCGCACGTGGCCGAAGCCATCGGCATGCCGCCCGAGCAGGTATTCAAGACCCTGGTGGCGCGCGGCGATCGCGAGGGCGTCCTGCTGGCCTGCATCCCGGGGAACATGGAGCTGGATCTGAAAGCGCTGGCCGCCGCCAGCGGCAACCGCAAAGTGGAACTGGTTGCGGTGAAGGAAGTGCCCGCCCTCACCGGCTACATCCGCGGCGGCGTGTCGCCCATCGGCACGAAGAAGCCGTATCCGCTCTACCTGGATGAAACCGCCGATCTGTGGGGCGTGATCTCCGTGAGCGCCGGCGTGCGCGGCTGCCAGATGCTGCTGGCGCCGGGCGACCTGGCAAACATCGCCTCGGCCCAGCGCTGCGAGATTACGAAATAAGCTTACAGCCGACAGCCGTCAGCTAAGACCGTTGGCGCGCAGCGCCGCCGGGACTGATCTTTGAGCTGATTGCTGTAAGCTGTCAGCTGGTAGCTGCCTTATTTCGGCTGCGCCGTATACCGCAGGTACGGTTTCAGCTTCTTGAACTCCCCGAATTTCGTTTTAGCGTCGTCGTCCGAAACTGCCGGCGCAATGATGACGTCGTCGCCGTTGTTCCAATTCACAGGCGTTGAGACCGGGTACTTTGCCGTGAGCTGCAGCGAATCGAGCGCGCGCATCACCTCGTTGAAATTGCGGCCGGTACCCATAGGGTAGATCAGCATCAGCTTGATCTTCTTGTCCGGTCCGATGATGAATACCGTGCGCACGGTCGCATTGGTGGCCGGCGTACGGCCTTCCGAAGTGTCACCGGCATCGGCCGGCAGCATGTCGTAGAGCTTGGCAATTTTCAACTCCGGGTCGCCGATCATCGGGTAATTCACTTTGTGGCCCTGCGTTTCTTCTATGTCGCCCGTCCATTTCCCGTGGCTCGCGACCGGGTCGACACTGAGGCCAACAATCTTGGTATTGCGCTTCTCGAATTCGGGCTGTAAACCGGCCATATAGCCGAGCTCCGTGGTGCACACAGGAGTGAAATCTTTGGGGTGAGAAAAAAGGATGGCCCAGCTATTGCCAATCCATTCGTGAAAGTGAATCGGGCCTTGCGTCGTTTCAGCAGAGAAGTCGGGCGCAGTGTCGTTTATGCGTAGAGACATGGCAACATTATACCCGCCCCTCGCAACCCATTGATTCTTCGTTGAACCAGCGGTGCTTATGTACGCCATTTGCTACGTGGGGTGCGCGTGTCCTCCACTTGTTGTCCATTCGTTCGCCCGGCGCGATTGTTCTCGCAACCTTGAGGAGCGAACGGGAGCCCAGCCAACGACAGGGCGTCAACAATCACGCCACGATGCCCCGCGCTGAGGGCCAGGATGGCCCGCCGTTGCGTCGGCGGCTCCAGAACGGCAATAGACACCCAGAATTGCGCTTCGGGCTCAAAACGCGAATGGCAGAGAATGTTCTGCTCGGTTGGGCCAGGAATGTGCGTCTTTGAACCTGCTTTCAGCTGACGCCCTTGATATAGTCCGGACAGGTCATATCAGGATGCAACTGAACTGTCCCGAATGCCAAAGGCTCTGGCAGTTGTATGCTCTGGCAATCCGCACGCATATTCGGCTGGAGTATAAACTGCGGGGCGTTGCACTTGAGGGCGACCTGCAGCAAATCCAGGCAATCGCGGACGAGGTGGATGCAGCTGATCTAGTGCGGCAGAATCTACGTGAAACGAGCCGACTGCACGATGATAAAGCACACCGAAGCGTGATGAGGGGAGCCGTCGGGCAAGGTGGTTAGGTGCCGATAGCCGCAACCCGCGACTGCTCTTCCGGAGGCGCGATCCCTCGAACCACAAGATCCGAGAATATCTTTAGGACTTGGCTGTATCTTTGCAGCGCATCGGACTCCCTCCGGAGACTGCGGCGAAAGGCCGATCCGACGACAGGATCATCCCAAGGAAGGAGTCCCAGGCATTCGGCTGCTAAAGCCTCACTAATGAGGCGCTTTTGGATGTAGCGCTCACGAGCATGCTTGACCCTGTCTCGCCACAGTTCTTCCAGCGCCCTGCGGGTTAAATCCTCACAATACTCTGTCAGTTTGGGATACAGATTGCGCTTTGATGCAGCTGCGATGAAGCCCGACTTATTTTTTCGGGCTCACACCCAGATTAATCTTTAATCCAGCAACGTGGACCGAAATTCCATAATCTGAACCTATTGAAAGATAAGTCTCATCCAGCAATATCCGGCGTGACATCAGTGTCGTACTCCCTGGGCCCGACAGTATTTGAATTCCGGGGAACGGAACGAACTGGAGGTGCCTCCACGCTCAGATCGCTCTCGGAACAAACTGCGCGTCGAGCACGCGGACTCTCGGATGCGGTAGCACTCTTAGGCCGTCACGACGAGATACGACCGGAGCTTGTTGGGCTCTTACGGCGAATCACGCGGCTACGTGAGTTGTGTGGCGAGGCCGAAGCAAACCTTGCACGCTACATCCACCGGGAGAATCACGAGGCCAAAGCGGACCGCGCGAGGACGGCGTGGCTTAAGGGCGGGTCACTAGTCATAACCGACGCTAGGCTTGGCCGATAGGTGCCGGCGCTGCCAGTCCTCGCGGGCCTCTCGAAGTTGGAGGACGAATACCTCGCGAGGATGTGCTCCCCAGTGGGCCTCCGGGAAGCACATGAACGCAGCCGTTACCGAACCGCTCAAGCGCCCGATCGTCCATGCAGGCTAGGCGGGCGCGAAGGACTTCCACATCGATCGGCGAGTCTTTGGCGAAGGGGTACATGGCGAACCGCCTAGCGTTGGTCCTTCTTCACGAGCCTGAGCCGCCCTGGCTTGACCGCCTCTGGTGGCTCAATTGGCTTGTCGTCAGGAACAATCTGGACCGTCGCCAAAATCGAATGGCAAGTACCGCAGGTGATGTCGTACCAGGGATAGGGGTTCAGGGCGTCCTGCTGCGGTTCGTGTTCAATCAGCGGCTGATTGCTGCCACAGTTTTCACAGTAAACCTCTTTCCGGGGCATGCTTCATTATCGCGTGGAGCAAGTGTATATAACACGGCCACGGGGCCGGAGGGAAGTGACTCAAGTTCGCGAGCGCCTAAGTGCCACGGACTCCTACCGCCAGCCCCGCGTCGCTAGCCGACGACGTCAGCGCGCTGCTACACTTCCCTTCGGGGAATCGGCGCTATGACTACTCTCAAGAAGATTCGACACTCCAGGCCAGCTAAAAAGAGGCATCAATACAAAGGGCCGATATCCAACCGCGAAGGCCAAAAGAGAGTCCCGCTGATCTACATGCCGGACGAGCAAATGGAAGACATGTTGTTTGGGGGCGATTGCGGGAAACCGCTGATCGCAGCGCGGAAAGGTCCCATTCCTGATCGAGAAGCCTGGCGACTGCGATGGGAGCAGGTTTTGGGCAAGAACTGACTGAAGAGAGGCCTTTCGGCGCGTGCCGGAGTCTTGGCGCGAATCGTTCTCCCAATCTTGAGGCGCGGAACGGGAGTCCGGCCCGAAGACAGCGCGTCAGCAATCAGGCTATGATGCCGCGCACTGATGCCAGGAAGCCCACCGGTGCGTTGCCGTCGTCAGAGGGCGAGAGATACCCGGAATCGCGCCGCGGCGCTTATAACGCGAAATCGCGAGAAAATGTTGCGGGCCTCGGAATCGGGTTCCTTCCGTTCCAGGAATGGCCAACCGGTCAAGTTTCCGGTAACGTCTACCGACCGGAACAGCCACGTTTCAGCAATGGGTCTAAACGTTCAGATGGATGAATCTGCAGCCGTCGCGGACTAGCCACCACTACTACTCTATCGAGACGCCCTGAAGCTCGTGGTCCTCTTCGCGAGCCAGTCTTGGATGGTAGTAAAGTACGCTGAAGCGAATCGTTGCAACGATGGCATTTCCGCGTTGCTTCCGACCTTGGCCTCAAGCTGGAGATGGTCCGCCTTGGGTATAATTCGCAGCGTGTAGTCGCGGTTGTTTCCAGCTTTCAAAGGCGCTTCCCAAGCGTTTTTGTTCTTCTCGGCTACGATATTGTCGTCCAACTCGCCGAATAGCGCGAGTACAGGCGTCTGCAGTTGCCGTAATGTCGGTCCTGGTTCGTAAAAATATAGCCTTCGAATGAACTGCCAATACGGGTCGTTCGCCATTCCTGGAAACGTGCTTGGAGCCGAGCCGAAGCGCGCGATGAGCTGGGCACGAGCTGCCGCATACTCATCCCACCCGCGCCCGGTCCGCGCGAATTCGTACTCGAGTTTCATCAATCCAACGATCCGCTGGATTCCCTCAGGCCGCAGCCCGCTAGCCGCCATTTCGCGTTCTGCTTCATCGATAGTCGTCTCGGCGGGTGACACGCCCGCCCCGGAGACGCTGATCAAAAAGTCAATGTCTTTGGCGCGGATAGCCGCGAGTGGCATAACCCATCCCGCCTGGCTCACACCAAGCAACCCAATCTGGCTGCGTTCGATATCGTTGCGGGTCTTCAAGTACTCGAAAGCCGCGACTACATCGCCCGCCAGATCGTCGAAAGAGGCCGTGTTCCAATCGCCCGTTGAGCCGCCGACGCCCCGTTTGTCGTACCCGAGGACTGCCACCCCATGGCGGATCAGAAAGCGGGCAAACGGAAGCATGTACTCGCGATCTTCTGCCCCTGAGCCGTGTACGAGAATTATGGCTGGACGTTTCCCCGTCATTGTCGAACTGATAAGCGTGCCAGCAAGACGAATTCTCCCGTTCGAGAAAGCAACGTCTTCTCGCTTCTCGATCTCCACGCGTCGCGCTGTGCGCGGGGAAGCTTCTCCTCTTTGCCACGTCAGTGATATCAGCTTCCCTTGACCGTTTCGTTGAAAGTCGATTCGGGACTCAATGGCCGTTGGAACGGCAGCGCCAGGCCCCGCAAAAAATCGGTCGTCAGCAATCGGATACAGCGTCCGAACCTCACCCGACTCGTCAAATGCGACCAATTGATTCTTCCCGGTGAATTCGCTCCACATCTGAATATAGAGGAAGGCATTCGGTTCCCACTGATACACACCGGTATAGCTCGCAAGAATCCTCTCGTCCACCGAGCGGACTGCCGGGACCTGAGGTGCCGAACGTCCGGCGTTACCGCCGAGAAGAACGGCGCAAAGGATTGCGGCAACTACCGGTTTTGCATCACGGATTTTCACGTACCCGCATAATATCCCAGCAGCGGCCAGTCCAGGCGACGGTAATCGCACGATATTGACATCTGGTGAATGAAATCAGTGTGCTCTCCGGTGCGGGCTGCTGTTGCAACGTGCAACCACAAGGCGTCCGCTATTCCCTCGAGTGGCGTTTCAAGAAACTAACTACCATTAGCGAGATTTATATCGGATCGGACCGGCGACTACTGCCTGGGCCAACGGAATAAGCTAATGAAGGCGTGACAGAAATCCTGCAAGGTTGAGAAGATAGCCTCGATTGGGTCCTGACCGTTTACGGTGCACAGGGTAGTTTCGTCTACCCCGGCGGCGTACTTGGGTCCGGCACGGTGGGCACCGGATGCGGCCTGGAACTGGATCGCTGGGTGAGGCGCGGCGACATCATAGAGCTCACGATAGACGGCATCGGCACGCTGCGGAACAAGGTGGTTTAGCTCACCGGCGAAGAGCAGTGTCTTCCGGCTCTTCCGCGGGCCGGCAGGCAGGCGCTCCCGGGCGGCGGAAGGGCAGGCACATCAGCCAGAACGCCACGAACGCGGCGGCATTCAGGACCAGCAGGTAATATGGCCAGGGTCCGAATATATCCAACAGCGTGTGCACCTCCGGCTTCCGCATCAGGTAGAAATAATTCGTTCCGAAATGCAGGTTGAACGCGAACATTGCCGCCGCGTAGGCTTTCAGCACGAGATACGCGCGCCACCAAGAGCCGCGCCGCGGCCGCCTTAAACGGGACCACACCAGATACAGAGCGATGATCGTGACGCCGGCGTGCTCGCTCAAGAACCGGACGGTTTCATTGGACCACAGCGGCGCGTACAGATCCGGGGTCACAAGTGTAGGGTACGCGGTTGCAAGGCCGATGAAATAGGTCATTTCCAAAGGCCCACTGATTGGCCGTTAGCGCGGCCGCGATCGCGGTGAATGCTACCAGATGGCTGATCTGGAGCGGCACCCGGTCCGGAAAGCGAAGCCACCCGTGATACAGATTCCACGAATACCAGGCGGCGCTGTCGACCAGCAGCAGGACACCTAGCGCGATGCGAATCCGATTCGCGATTGTGCGGTTCCGCCGGCCCCACCACGCCAGTACGGCGGCGAAAGCGGGCACCAGTACCAGGAGCAGCAGGTGGCCCCAGGAAAACAGCGGGAATCCAGTGGCCGCCATATCCTCTCTTGAGGTCGGCTTACCACGGTCCATTGTGCCGGGCCGCACAAACATACGCGGACCGCGGACTGCGCCGCTGAGTATCCTTCAGGACAGGAGGGCAGATGCCCGCTCAAGAAGGGCAAGACCACGTCCCAGGCCCCTTGTCGGGCTGCCCGAAGGGGCCTTTGAGGAAGATCACGGGCTCAAAGGCCTTTACGGCAAGAGCGCGCACCTTTCGGCGATCGCGGAATCAACGACCAAAGCTCAGTAGGAGGGTCCATCGGTGTGACGGCGTGGCCGCCTTTGGCCAATGGGGTTCTCACCGGCAAATATCACGGCAACGGCTCCCCGGAGCAAGGCCGGATGAGCAG
>Ga0126381_100000892_pt1 | contig 32408 bp, 25 predicted proteins | sample PanSoiMetPlot_28_FD_96465 | JGI IMG/M metagenome (GOLD analysis project Ga0126381, IMG submission 96465) | Tropical forest soil microbial communities from Panama - MetaG Plot_28 | ecosystem: Environmental > Terrestrial > Soil > Tropical forest > Bulk soil | place: Panama | collected 2016-02-17 | reverse complement strand
TGCATCATCTGTTGCATAAGGTCCTGAGTGTGCCTGGGTGGGACAGCGGGTCTCATAAATGGCCTAGGAACGCCAACCTTGGGGTGGGAGGCTTGCATGTATCGCTCCAGCTTTGCTTTTTATAGTTCCTCAGCGCGCGAATTGTCGCTTTCAAAATGGCCTTGGCGGCTGATCCTCAGTCTCCTTTTAGGAATCGCCCTTTTGCCGCCGGCACTGCGCGCACAGACCACGTCTACGCTTGAGGGAACCATTACAGACCATCAAGGCCTGGCGATTTCCGGCGCGGAGGTCAGAGTCACGGCAGACACGCTGGCCGTCAGCAAGAAGACCACTACAGACGCGAACGGAAACTATCAGATGGCCCTGTTACCACCGGGCATTTATACCGTAACGGTTTCTCACGACGGGTTTAGCACGCAAGTTTTCAGGGGCCTCGAAATCACCTTGAATCGTACCGTCAAGTTCAACGCGTCTCTCGAAGTCGGCACCGTTCAGCAAAGGGTGGAAGTCTCCGCGGAAATCCCTCTTCTTGAGACGACCTCCTCCTCGGAAGGCACAACAATTGTTCCCAGCCAGATCGTGGACATGCCGCTCAACGGACGAAACTATCTCGACTTGATGCAACTTGTTCCTGGTGTGGCGATCAACCGCCAGGAAGACATTGGAAGCGATAACGCCACGCCGGTGCTCGGCGAGCGTGCCAACAACACGGGCTTCTTAATCGATGGTCACTCGAACCAAAACGAGCTCGCGGGCGGCCCCGCCGCGCAGTTCAATCAGGACACCATCGCCGAATTCCAAGTCATCACCACCGGCTACAAAGCGGAGTTCGGGCATGCTTCCGGCGGCGTAGTCAATGTCATCACCAAATCCGGGACCAATAGCCCGCACGGTCTTGCTTCCGTCTTCCACCGCAATAGCGCCTTCGACAGTTCGGACATTCCGAACAACAGCAATGTCCCTTATCTCTTGCGTTGGGACTACGACCTTGCCGGCGGCGGCGCTATGGTACACGACAAAGCGTTCTGGTTCGGCTCCGCGGAAGGCATTCACGAAAATCGCCAACTAAATTTCATTCCTCCGCAAAATACCCCGCAGTTCCTCATCAACAGCGAGGAAAGCTACAACGAACCCACCACCGACCGCGAAGCCCGCGCGTTTGTGAAATTTGACCAGATTCTCGGCAATCACCATATCACCGAGCAAATGAATTACACCAACGTCCATGTCAACAGCACGAATCCGCTTTCTGCCTACACGGCGCTCCCTTCCACGCGCACCAATCTCGGCGACCGCAATCTTTTTCTTGGCTTCAGCGACACTGTGACGTTTGGCTCCGCCAGCCCCTTCATTCTCAGCCTCCGCGGCCAGTATCGCGACGAGCCAACTCTAGCTAGTCCGGCACATCCGCAAGCCGGGCCCAACACGCTCTTTAATCTCTTCAGCGGGTATAGCAGTTCCACCGCTGGCGTGCCTAGTGGGCCCTACGGTATCTTCGGCGACCAAGGGCAATTCAGTTACGGCGCCACCTTTACCCCCTCTAACGTTGAGCAAAAGTACGGCATCTTTGGCGCCAGCCTCGCCAAAACAGTCGGTCGGCACGCCGTCAAGACTGGCTGGGACTTTGAACGCACTCACGTGGATGGGGTGGAAGCCAGCGGCGTGAATGACCAGCTCTTTGCCACCCAGCCGGACTATCAACAGTTCGGTCCCATTAATTCCGGCTTTTTTCTCCTGCTTACCATCGGCGGTCTCGCTCCTCAAGCGAACCAGATCAAATTGCGCAACAACTTCGATGGTTTGTGGCTGCAGGACGATTGGAAAGTGCTTCGTAACCTGACGATCAATGGCGGCGTGCGCTGGGACTACGACTCGGCTTTCAAGAAAACAGACAATGTCTCACCGCGCGTTGGCTTTGCCTGGTCGGCGACGCCGAAAACGGTTGTCCGGGGCAGCTTTGGCCTGTTCTACGACCATTTCCGCATGGGCCTCGTTCGGGATATTCCGGGCTTTGGTGGCGCCGATATCCGTGAGAGTCAACCGCTTTCTTTCCCGCGCCTCTTTTATGGCGTTCCGACCATCGCGCCCGCGCTCTTTGGCTTGTGCCTTTCGCAAACCAGAACCGACGCGCAGCTCGTGACCCAGCCCGACTTTTGCATTCCACCAGGTGCTTTTTTCAAGGGGTTCCCGGGCGAACCTTCCCAATTCGGCGTAGATCACCTCAGCAACGTCGGAACCACACCGATTCCCGCGAATTCCGTCGTAAACGTGGGGAATGTCCAACAATTGTCCGGCCTGAGTCCAAGCGCTTTCTTAACCGCTGCGGATGCGGCCATTGGCGCGCCTAACAACTTCTGGTTCTGGGGACCCTTTGGCACTCTTTCGTTCAACGTTTCCCAGCCCGGCAACTTCCCGGTGACCGTCGATCCCAGTTTTTCGACCCCTTACACCCGCAGCTACACTCTCGGTGTTCAGCGCCAGCTTAGCAATGATTGGGTCGTCTCCCTGGACTACTACCACAAGGACATCATCAACATCCTGGGCGTTCGCGAAACGAATCTGCCGTTTGCTGCGCGGCTCGACAACAGTGGCGGGAACCTCGTACAGACGAACGGCTTCGGACCGTGGTATGGCGGCAGATACGATGCCGGAGTCCTCTCTTTCCAAAAGCGAATGAGTAAGCGGTTTACGTTGGGTGGCAGCTACGCCTATGTGTCCGAGAACGATGACGCGCTTAACTCCAATCTCGGCACAAGCGCCATCGGTGGCGGAAACGGCTTTCCCACAGATAGTTTTCGCGGCACGCCTCCGGTAGTCACCGATCCGGGGATTACGGATCCCACCACCGGCAAGGTGATTTGCGCCGGCGGCGCTACGAATGCCACATCTTCCTTCACCGCTTGCAATGGCAACTACGTGCCCAAGGCGGGCGTCTTTTACAATGGCGCCTTGCTCGATAAGGGTTCTTCAGACTTTGCCTTGCGCAATACTTTTGAGGCCCATGGGCTCTTGGATCTTCCCTGGAAGATTCAGTTCAGCAGTCTCTTCCGCGGCCAAAGCGGCTTCCGCTACACGCAAAGCGCGCTCGTGCCTCTCGATCAGGACGGCAACAATAACTTTAACGGTCGCGACCTGAAAACGGGCCGCAACGCATTCCAGGCGCCTCGTTTCGTGAACATGGATATGCGCATCGCGAAGACTTTTCGCATCAACGAACGCGTGAATCTTCAAGGCATGTTTGAATTCTTCAACCTCTTTAACAGCGCCAATCCGGCGGCCATAAACATCAACCAGAATCACACGCCGCTGAACCCCGGAGAACCCATTTTCGGCAGCGTTGCAGAATATCTGCCGGGCCGCGAAGGACAGTTCGGCCTGCGTCTCGAATTCTAAACATAATCGGCATGACGGAAAGGAAGACCATGCGGAAACCAGCCCTGGTAGTGTTTTTGTCTGTGGCATTCCTGGCTTCGTCCAGCTTTGCCCAGAATTCCAAGAAGAAGTCTGCGGCATCCGCATCAGCAACCCCACCCGCTTCCAGGCTGCAAGGGCTTGACGACCTAGCCGGCGACGCCATGAAGCAATGGAAAGTTCCGGGCGTAGCCGTCGCCGTGGTGCAAAATGGAAAAGTCATCTACGCCAAGGGCTATGGATATCGCGACGTGGAGAACAAGCTTCCTGTCACCACCGCCACGCTTTTCCCGATCGGCTCCATCTCCAAATCCTTCACGGCTCTCACCTTTGCCATTCTCAAAAACGAAGGCAAAGTGGATTGGGACCAGCCGGTCCGCAGCTATCTTCCCGAATTTCAGATGAACGATCCCGTCGCGAGCCAGGAGGCCACTCCGCGCGACCTTTTCTCGCATCGCACCGGACTTCCGCGCCACGACCTCGTCTGGTATTCCTCGGACTTCAGCCGTGAAGACCTGGTCGGCCGCGTCCGCTATCTCAAGCCCAACAAAGGCTTTCGCAGCGCCTACCAGTACAACAATCTCACGGTCATGACCATGGGCTACCTCGAAGGAAAGCTCACCGGCCTCGGTTGGGAAGGCGCCATTCGCCAAAAGATCTTCGCGCCGCTGGGAATGTCTCATTCCAATCTATCCGTCACCGACATCGAAAAAACCGACGACCACGCGCTTCCTTACGAATTGAAAAAAGACGTGGTCACTAAGGTTCCGTACCACAACATCGACGCGATTGGACCCGCGGGCTCCATCAATTCCAGCGTTGACGACATGTCACACTATTTGATTTTTCAGCTCGGCGACGGCAAGTACGAAGGCAAACAAATCATCGCCGAAAGCGACCTGCGCGAAATGCACAGCCCGCAAACCGCCGTTCCCGACCTGCCGCCTGCCTTCAGCCTGCCCGGGCTGGGGCATTTCAGTTACGGCCTGGCCTGGGTGGCCACCTCATATCGCGGGCACAATCTGGTCTGGCATAACGGAGGCATCGACGGTTTTTACGCGCTGCTCTCCATGCTTCCCGACGATCACATGGGCGTCGTGATTCTCACGAATCTTCCTAACGGACAAACGCCGGAGGTCCTTGCGTACAACGTATACGACCGGCTGCTGGGGCTCGATCCCATGCCCTGGTTTGATCGCTTCAAGGACCTCGAAGCGAAGGGCAAGAAACAGGAAGAGGAAGCCAAGAAGAACAAGCCCACGGACCGCAAAACCGGCACGCACCCCTCGCACAGTCTTGCGGACTACGCCGGTGAATATCAGAACCCGGGTTATGGGAGCATCAAAGTCGCCGTAAAGGGCGACGCGCTCGAACTGAGCCTCAACAAACTCGGCCCTTATCCCCTCGAGCACTATCACTACGACGTGTTTCAAGTTCCGGAAGAGAGCGACAGCGTCGCAGCTGGCGAAAAATTCCAATTTGAGATGAACAAAAAGGGAGATATCGATCACGTCGCCGCCGCGCTTGAGCCCTCGCTTGACGAAGACATTACTTTCGCCCGGGCGCCCGAAAAAATCTCCAAGGATGCGTTGCAGAAACTTGCCGGAGATTACCTTCTCAACGAGTTAACCGTTACGTTTGCGGTGGTTGGCGACGTTCTGCGCCTGACCGTGCCCGGCCAGCCTCAGTATGAGCTGATTCCTCGGAAGGAATTGTCGTTTGACCTGAAGGGCATGCCGGGTTTCAGCGTGGACTTTCAAATGGACTCATCCGGCAAAGTCACGGAAGCCGTTTTCAACCAGCCCAACGGCGTCTTCCACGCCAAACACAAGTAGCGCTTTTTGCGGGAATTGCTGCTGGTCAGGACCTCACCAGCCCGATTCGGCGACGAAGATCATTTCTGGGGAATTGTCGCGGATAGGCGAGTGATCGAAATCACCATACTCGGCGGAGATACGGAACCCCGAGCGCGCGAGCAGGTGCTCGACCTCGTAGCGGAAGAAATAGCGCAAAGCCCAGGCAAACACAAGACGCTCCTTCTTTCCGCCGGGATGCTCGATGGTGTAAATCATTTCCACGTCGTTGCGTTGCTCCGCGCGGTGAAACGCGGCCACGCGCTCGCTGATTCGTACCAGCTTGCCGTCATGGCTTTTGTATTCGATGAGCGGCGATTCGCGCATGTGCACCGGATCATGCATGCGCTCGGCGTCAGTTTGGAACACGTCGAGGATCAGCCGCCCGCCCGGCCGCAGGTGATTGCGGCAGCGTTCGAGGCACGCGACTTGGTCGCGTACTTCGAGCAAGTGTTGAAACGGGCGGAACGGAATGATGATGAGCTGAAATTTCTCGCCCAGTTCAAACTGGGTCATGTCGGCCTGCACAAGATGCACGCGCTCGCGTTCTTCCTTGTTGAGAGCGGAGCGCTTTCGCGCAGCGCGCTCCAGCATGCGCTCGGAGAGGTCTAGCCCGGTGACGCGCTTGCCAGTTTGCGCGAGCGCCATGGTGATACGTCCTGTGCCACAGCCGAGTTCCAGCACGGGATCGCCAAATTCACGCGCGGCGTCACGATAGAAGGTCACGTCCTGCGTACGCTGCCGCACGATCGGCGATTCGTCGTAATAGTCCGCGATGAACGAATCGTACAAGGCGGGCGACAGTTTCTTTTCGTTGACGGACAAGGGCGATCCTCAATCGAAACCAAAGAATAGCGAAAAGCAAAGCCTCGGAGCCCGCGAAGAAGAGCCTTACCCGATGACCGCGTCGGCCTCGATTTCGACGAGCATTTCGGGCGAAATCAGCTTGCTCACTTCAACCATGCTCGTCGCGGGCCGGATTTCTCCAAAGAATTCTCCATGGGCGCGCCCGACCTTTTCCCATTCGGAGATGTTGGTCACATAGACCCGTGTGCGGACCACATCTTTCAAGGTCGCGCCTGCCTTGGCGAGCGCCGCTTCGATATTACGGATGGTTTGGATGGTTTGCGCGCGTGCATCGCCCACTCCGACGATTTTCCCGTCGGGCCCCGTTGCGGTCGTGCCAGAAACCGTGACGGCATTGCCGATGCGCACGGCGCGCGAGTAGCCGACAATCGGCTCCCACGGGGCTCCACTCGAAATGTTCTGACGGTCCATTGGTGCGATTCTCCTTGGGTTCGATCCGCTTTCAGCTCCGATGTTCCCAGGCGTGCCAGAAAGCATAATGCATCCGCGCTTGTTTCGACACTGGCCGCGGCAAGTATCCGCGGATTTGGCTATGATGCTAAACTGAATGCACTTTCGCGAAGAACTCGACACCATCGAAAGAGACCGGGACAAGGGATGAAGTGCAACAACATTCTGGAAGCCGTGGGGCGCACACCCCTGGTGCGGCTGAACCGCATTAACAAAGACCTCCGGCCCCAGATGTACGTGAAAGCGGAATTCACGAACCCCGGCGGCTCGGTGAAGGACCGCATTGGCATCACCATGGTCGATGATGCGGAGAAGCGCGGCCTGCTCAAACCAGGCGGCACGATCATCGAAGGCACTTCCGGCAACACCGGCATGGGGCTCGCCCTGGTCGCGGCGGTGCGCGGCTACAAATGCGTGTTCACCACCACGGACAAGCAGTCGAAAGAAAAAGTGGATTTGCTGAAAGCGCTGGGCGCGGAAGTGATTGTATGCCCGACCGCGGTCGAGCCGGAAGACCCGCGCAGCTATTATTCCGTCGCAAAAAAACTTGCGCGCGAAATTCCCAATTCCTACTATCCCAATCAATACGACAATCCCATGAACCCGGAAGCGCACTATCAGACGACCGGCCCGGAGATTTGGGAAGACACCGAAGGCAAGATTACGCATTTCGTGTGCGGGTTGGGCACCGGCGGGACCATCAGCGGCGCCGGGAAATACTTAAAAGAGAAAAACCCAGCCGTGAAAATCGTCGGCGTTGATCCGTATGGATCGCTCTACTACGACTACGTCAAGTCCGGGACGACCATCAAGGCGCAGACCTATGTCGTGGAAGGCATCGGCGAGGACTTTTTTCCGACCACCATGAACCTGAAGATTCTCGACGACATTATTCAGGTGAACGACGAAGAGTGCTTCGTCGTGGCTCGGCGGTTGGCCAAACTTGAAGGTCTGTTCACCGGTGGGTCGGGCGGCGGATGCATGTCCGGAGCGTTGCGGCTGGCGAAAAACCTCGGGTCCGGCGATTTCGTGGTTGCGTTGCTGCCGGACACCGGGATGCGTTATCTCAGCAAGGTCTATAACGACGAGTGGATGCGCGAGCGCGGCTACGTGGACGCCGCGATGCAAATCACCGCGGCCGAAGTTGTCAAAGCCAAGCACGCTGCGGGAAAAGTCCGCGAGCTGGTCATTGCGCGACCGTATCAAACGGTGTTTCACGCGCTGAAAAGCATGCAGGACCAGGACATCTCGCAGATCCCGGTTTTCGAGGAAAACACACCCATCGGCACGATTTACGAAGACCAAATTTTGAATCTGGCGCTGCAAGGCAAGGATTTGCGCAAACTCGTGGTCCGCGAAGTGATGAGCAATCCGCTGCCGCAGGTGCAGAAGACAGCGCCAGTCGAGCGCGTGACGCACATTTTGAGCCACGAAAATCCCGCGGTTTTCGTGGACATGGGCAATTCGCATTTTGAAATTCTCACCAAATACGACCTCATGAGCACCGTCGCCTCACTCATGGAACAGAAGCGCTGAGTGTGATTCGCGGCGGTGCAATCTCATCCGACAGGGCGGGTTAAGTTTGAAGATTCATGATTTCAATCAGCGGCTAAAAGACGCGATTCTCGTCGCGGATGGAGCGATGGGCTCGATGCTGCACGAAGCGGTGGGCCCGCAGCGGTGCTTCGATGAACTGAACACCACTGAGCCGGAAGCCGTGTTTCGCGTACATCAGGCCTACATTGAAGCCGGCGCGCAAATTATCGAGACGAATACATTCGGCGCGAATCGCTTCAAGCTCGCCCCGCTGGGGCTCGGCGACGAAGTCCAGCGGTTGAACAGCCGCGGCGTGAAGATCGCGCGCGAGGCCCGCGAATCGGCGGCGCGCGAAGTGCTGATCGCCGGTTCCATTGGGCCGCTGGGGCTTGGCGTCCAGGCGCGTCATCCAGACGACAAAGAAATTCTGGACGTTTTTTACGAGCAAGCCCTGGCGCTCGAAGAGCGCGGGGTGGATTTCTATATCCTGGAAACGTTTTCCTACATCGAAGAAGTTCTTCTGGCGGTGGACGCCATCCGCTCGTTTTCCGGTTTGCCGATTGTCGCCCAGCTTACGTACTCGGAAGAAGGCACGACGCATGGTGATCTTCGCCCCTCGGACGCGGCGGCCCAGCTAAAGAATAAGAATGTCCAGGTGATTGGTGCGAATTGCACGCTAGGTCCACAGGCGCTGCTGCCGATTCTCCAGGAACTTGCAGCGGTGGATGATCTTCGCATCAGCGGCATGCCCAATGCCGGTTTTCCGAAGCGCGAAGGCGACCGCATCGTGTATCCAAAATCTTCGCCGGAATACTTCGCGCTGTTTGCGCGCGAAGCCGCGGCGCTCGGCGTGCGTATCCTCGGGGGCTGCTGCGGGACGACGCCTGCGCATATTCGCGCGATGGCGGAGGCCGTCAAATCGCTGCGTCCGGCGAAGGCCCATCCGGGGTCTTCGGTTGTGGAGGCGGTTGTAAAGCCGGCTCCGGTTTCGCAACGCGAGCCGGAGAGCCAATTCTGGAAGAAGCTGAAGGAAAAGGAATTTGTGGTTTGTGTGGAAATCGATCCGCCCAAGGGCCTTGCACTCGATCGCATCTTTGAGCAGGTGGACAAGGTGATGGCATCGCAAAAGGTGGACGCCATCGACATTAACAGCGGGGCCATGGCGCGGGTGGGGATGGATGCGCTCGTGGTCGCTGGCGCGCTCGAAGCCCGCGGGGTGGAAACCGTTCCACATCTGACCACGCGCGACCAGAACATTATTGGATTGCAAGCTGGGTTGCTCGGTGCCTGGACCGTCGGTGGCGTACGCAACGTTTTGGCGATCACTGGCGACCCTCCGTCGGTCGGCGATTACCCGGAAACCAGCGGCGTGTACGAAGTGGATTCCGTAGGGCTGGTAAAAGTCCTCAGCCGCTTGAATCAGGGTACGGACTGGGCGGGCAAGACGCTTGGCGGTGCGACGAATTTTGCCATTGGAGTCGCGCTGAATCCTGTCGCCGACGATCTCGACAACGAAATCGCGCGGTTCCATTCGAAAGTGGAGGCCGGCGCGCACTTCGCGATGACGCAGCCACTGTTCGACCCTGAGCACTGGCACGCTTTTTTGAAAAAACTCGGAAGCCAGCCTCCGATCCCCGTGATGATTGGAGTTTGGCCGTTGAACAGTTACAAGCAAGCTTTGCGGCTGAACAATGAAGTTCCCGGCATCGTGATCCCCGAACCCCTGCTGAAGTCCATGGAGGCTGCGGGAGCCTCGGCGCGCGACTGCGGCTTCCAAGTTGCCCGGCAGATGCTTCGATGGGCGCGCACCGAACTCGCTGGCGCCTATCTGATTCCCCCGTTCAAGCGCTATGAGGAAATTCTGGAGATTCTCTGAGCACGGGCTTTACGGATTCGGTTCCGGGAAGGCAACCGTGCTGGTGTGGTCGTGAATAATCTTCCAGCCCTCAGGGAACTTCTGCCAGACCAGGCTGAACACGCCGCCGATGTCGCCCATCTCCCGCTTCAAATGCCACTTGCCTAAGACCAGCGCCGCATTGGGACCCAAGAAGCGAAACTCCAACTCCGAAAAATTCAGCTCCCCCATAGCCTCGCGATTCGGATAATTCCTCTTATAGCGGGCAAGCACCCCGTCCCAGCCGCGCGAAACTCCATTGCTGCCCGAGAAAGTCAATTCCGGCGACTGCCAGTAGCCAACCAGGAAGGCATCAACTTCCCCACGATTCCATGCCGCTTGCTGCGACGTCAACACGTTGTTGATGGCCGCCCGGTCGGTGTCATGCGTGTCGGGAGGCTTGCCAAAAAGAGACTGCCGCGCAAGCCACCAACAAATGGCCATGGACGCAGTTGCAATGGCCACGAAGACCGTCATCCGATTGCGAGCCATAGTCAACACTCCTTCCAACCGATCCTCTGACATCAAAGCCGTATGCGCTTTGTAAGTTGCTGATAACTGGGAGGATAGGCGGGATGACCTCGGGAAGGCAAGCCCTCTCTGAGGCGGCGCTCGCGATTCGGGGAAAGGCTTTATTTCCAAGCGGATACGGCCAATCGTTCTACTACACTAGTACTTCGGAGCTATTGGAGACCGCTTTTCGCCCTGGCACAATCCCTTGCGAGGCTGAGAGTAATGTTTGCTGCCATGCTATTCATGATCTCGGTTGTGGCCCTATCTCAGTTCGCTCTCTACTACTGGAGAGCCGTGCTGACAGGCGTCGCTGCGCTGCCGGTGTCGGACCGCGTGCTCGCCGCCGCTCAGGTCCAAGACGGGCGCCTCTTGCCTCAGGACTTTGAAACGCTCGCGGAGCTTCACGAGTTGACTCCGGATCTGAAACCGAATCAGGGCGGCTTGGGTCTTGTGCGCGTTTATTACCGGCTGGTGCAAGGTCTGGGTATGCTTCCTGTGCTGGCTGCGTGGAGCGAGCGCGAGCGGGTGGTTTGCGCGCGCTATGCCGCGGTCCAGGTCGATCGCCGTTTGCAGGCGAATCTCGAACTCGCTGCTTCCTTGCGCTCCTGCTAAGTTCTGCCGGCTCACCTATTCCAATTCTTCAAAAGAGCCACGGCCCGTGGCTCTTTCATGTTTTTGCTTTCCATCATGTTTACCGGCCCGTGCCGCGGCCTCTTCCAACATCTTCGTGATTCGTCGTTCGCGCGACTCGGGATTGCGGTAGTGGAAGATGCTCAGCAAGCTGAGCCGACGTTGTGTGGGCGTCATCGTTTGCCAGCCTGCAAAAGCGCGGGGATCGCGCGCGAACGCAGCTCTCAGGATGGGCGGCAGCTCCCGTTCAGCTTCCATGGTGGCGAATAGTTGCTCCGCAATTCGCTCCGCGCGCCGCGCTCGCGCCTCCGCGCCCTTCGGCTGAGCAACCTGATCACAGATCCATTTCCGAATCGAAAAACTCAAAGCGTCGAACCATCGTTTCACAGAGCGGTCCTGCGAAAGTGAGCGCTTTAATTCCGCAGGCAAGATGGCTTTTGGCGCTTCCAGGTCGGGCTCGAGTCGGAATTGTGCAGTGCTTCCGGCGCGTGTGAGGCCCCCGGTTTGCATGCGCTTGGTGACGAGGAGCATGTGAAAGCTTCTGGCGGTAGGAAGGAGGGCGCGGATCGAGGAATAATGCGAAGGGAAGAGCGTCGTGCCAAACGCAAAGCCGTTGATTTCGCCTTTGACGCGTAGCCGCCCGCGCGCTCCCCAAACTTTCTCGACATCAAATGGGATCCGAATAATCACCCAGCCAAGATTCCCCTGCAAGCGCTCAAGAGTGGCTTTGAACGTTTTTGTGACCACTTTAGGTTTCGTTTTCATGCAGGAACCTGCTACCCGCGCAACGATGAAGACAAAAAGAGGGCACGCGGAAACGTGCCCTGCTTCCTGAAAGAGTTTCAGTTCGAAACAGAAGCGCTACTTCGAAAAGCTGGCCACTGCCTCCGCTTCGGTGTTGTAAACATCGAAGACGGTCATCAACTTCGTGATTTGCAAAACTTCCTGGAACTTGCTGCCCAGATGGCAGAGCCGCAATCCCGCGCCTTGCGACTTCGCGCTGTGATGCGCCGCCACCAGCGTGCCCAGCCCCGCGCTATCAATGAACGTAATGTTGTCCATGTTCAGGACGATCTTCTTTTTCCCCGAGGTGATCAGCCCCTTCACCTTTTCGCGCAACGCGTTGCTTTCTTCACCGAGCACGATGCGGCCGTCAAGCGCCACCACGGAGACGCCATCCACTTCACGATTGGTCATCTTCAATGCCACGTTATTTTCCTCCTCGTCGGAAAGAGGTTCCGGCGGCAACCCGTGCCGGAGCCGTAAAGCTCATCAAATCAGGGTTAAACCGGGAGCGATGAATCGTAATCGAAGACTCGGCGGCGGTCAAACCCCCCACAAGCCCGCCGCAGCCGATTTGCAGAGCCCCGGAACGGCTAATAGTAATCCGCGCAGGACATATAATAGCCGCACACCGGGCAGATTAACTTGCAACGGCGGGACTCCAGCCGCTGCGAGCACACCGGGCAATACCGCGACGCATCCTCGTTTCCCTGAGGTTTCTTGAGATGTGCCGGAACCTTCCCGTCTCTCGAAGGCACCTCCATCGAATCGCAGCCCCCCGCTCGCTGCGCATCTTCCGGATTCGCGGTGAAATCCACGGCTGCACGGTTATAACACAGGCCGAGGACCAGCAGGTAGGAATTACCTTTCTAGCTTCCGCTTTCTAGGGTCGTCTATGGTTCCCAGGGGAGCTTGGGAGGCGGACCCGCCGACTGGCTCATGGACTGAAACGAGGATTGCATCCAGTCGAGGCCGCGGCGGAGGTCTTCGGGATGCCTGTTGAGATGCACGAAGAAGCTTTGAAGGTCGAAGGGAGCTCCAGCCCACTGACGAAACGCTGAAGGCTGCGGCGGTCCGCCCGGATGGCCTGCGGCAGGAATCTGATCGTGCAAGTGCACCGCGTACATGCTGCCGCCGGCCAAAACCTCGTTCGGATACTGCATCAGCCAGCCGCAATTGTGCCCGTCGAGAATCATGCTGCCAGAAACCACCACCCATTCGCCCGCATCTTCGGGCGCGGGCTTCTGGCAATTCCAGAAATGCGCCTGCGGCACGAACGGGGTGGGATCGGAAAAGCCATACTCATCCAGGCCCATACTCTGGAGGCCATGCTGATCCGCGAAGCGCTTCACTTCGGGGAGCGACTGGTTCCAATCCACGTTGGAATCGTTCATCAAGGTGTAAGCGGGCCTGCCCATGCTCAGCGAATTGACGAAAGGAAAGTAGTAAGGATAGGCGCGCAACGCCGTGAACAAACAACCGGCTGCGAGGACCGTTACTGTCGCGCTGCCCAATTGCACCCAAGTGGGCGCGGATGCGCGCAGTTCGCGAAACATCCGCGGAATTGGCGCGAGCAGCATGATGATCAGCACCAAAGGCACGGTGAAGTGGCGGATGCTGATGTCGAGCGGGCTCAACACGCAGAAAACGGTGAAGACAATCAGGGCCACCCAGAGTACGCGCCAGTGCATGGCCACCGGTGCCGGGATCGCCGAACCGCCGCTACGCCATTTTCGGCCAAGCGCAACGAGCAAGGACACAAGAAGCAAGAGCAAAAAGGCCACGGAGGACTTGAGCGCAAACACCACCGGAAAGTAAAACCAGACGCCGTGCGGATAGGTCCGGCCGAGAATAAACGTTGGCCGCACTCCGCTGATGAGCACCCAAAACACTCCGCGGAGAAGGATGACCGGAGGCAGAAGAGCGCGGCGGAAGAAAAGTGCTGCCGGCCCGGTCCCGAGTCTGTAGAGAGCGTTGGTCGGCTGATGCCAGGAAAAAACCAGATAAAAGACGTACACCACGACTGCAGCGCACAAAATGCCCTCGAGCGTTGGCCGCCACCGCGCACGTCGCCACAGCTTCGCCTCGCCTTTGGCTTCCGGCTGGCCCGGCAGGGGCCGCAGTCGCAGGCTCAGGAGAAACGCCAGAAACACAAAGAACAGCAGTCCCGCCGTAAATTTCGACAGCAAAGCCGCGCCCAGGCTGAGGCCGAATAGGAGGACGTTCAACCGGCTATGATTTCGCCATAGATTGGCAAACGTCCAGAGCGTCAGCAGGGAGAACAACGCCACCGCGATGTCCGTATGCACGATAGGACCGAAAGCGAGAAACGCCGGCGTGCTTGCAAAAACGGTGAGGCAAAGGGCTCCGCCCCAGGGACTACCAAGCTTTCTGGCGAAGAGGTTGATGACCAGACCCAGCAACAGTGTCAGCAGCAGCATAGGCAGGCGCGCCCACTTCAGTACGGCCGCGGGACTGTTCCACCGTTCGAGGAGCCATTCGCCGAAGACCCACTGGCCCAGGTAGGCAGGGAAAAATTTGTCGCTAAAGGTCCACGAGATGTGCTTGTAGTCCGCGCGAACGCCGCGAATCACCAGCGGAATCGCCGCCAGCACTTTCGGAAGAGGCGGGTGCTCGGGATTCAGGCGGAGATCGAGTTTTTGCAGATAGCTGACGCCGGCGCCAATGTGGGAGATTTCGTCCACCGTAACCGATTCCCGCAGGGCAGCTCCGCCCGCGAGCACCGCCATCAATGCCAACAGCAGCACAGCGAGGATGGCACTAAGAACGCCGCGGGGCTGGGAATCTGGCTTCATTGCGGTTCGAGCACCTGGTCTGGGGCTTCGACAACGGACTTGCGATTCTAAATCCAATAGGCACGCACGACATGAAGAAATTGCGCTTTGTTTCTACCCGCTGTGCCCCAGGCGCGGTGGGCAAAGCAGTTTGAATTAGCGGTTTTCTTTCTTGGCGGGTTCGGGCATCACGTAGCCGGATTTGGCGGGCAGGCCGGCGCGCTCGAGCTGCACGGTGGTGTGTTCAATGTGAAACTGTTTTGCCGCGACTTGGCGGATCGCTTCCATCAAACACTCGCACTCCTCCATGTGCATGTCCGGAATGCGTGCGTGAAGACTGAGAGCGTTGTGGCCTCCGCCGAGCGACCAGAGATGAACGTCGTGAACTTCCTGGACACCTTCCACGGTGAGGATGGCACGCGCGACTTCCTCGACCTGCAAATCGTGCGGACGGCCTTCGAGGAGAAGGTGAGACGATTCGCGAAAGACCGCGATGCTGGACCATAGCACAAGAATGCCAATGCCCAGGCCGAGAAGAGGATCGATCCAGTCGGCGCCGGTCATGCGAATGAAAACGGCGCCAACGATGATGGCGATGTTGGAGATGGCGTCGCCGAAATTGTGAATCAGGATGGTGCGCAGGTTGAGGTCGCCGCGTCCGCGCACAAGAGCCAGAGTGATCCCGCCATTCACTGCCAGTGCGGCGACAGACGTCCAGATCATCCAGCTTTCGACCACTTGCACCGGAGAGCTAAAGCGCTCGATCGCTTCATAGCCGAGCCAAAGGGAGAGCAAAACGAGGACCAAGGAGTTGGTGTATGCAGCCAGCGTGCCGGCGCGGTGGTAACCGTAGGTCTTCTCGCTGTCGGCGGGGCGCTCGGCCCAACGCATCGCGAGATAAGAGATGCCGAGCGCGGGAACATCGGAAAGGTTGTGCACGGCATCGTTGAGCAGTGCCACGCTGCGACCGATAAGGCCGCCAAAAACTTCGGCTACGACCAGTCCGATGGTGAAGACCATGGCCCAGCCGAGAACCGCTGGTTGCAGGGTCGGATGAGCATGACCCGCGTGGCCATGATCGTGAGAATGGCCGGAATGACTGTGGCCGTGATCGTGGCTATGGTCGTGAGGATGCTCGGACATGCCCCCATTCTACCCGCAGGAAAGCGCGGGCGCCCATCCACCGCGCTTATTAGGCACTTTGACACGGCGGTCGCCGGAATGGATTGACGGTCTTGTTAACCACTGCCACGATGAAGACAAGCTCATCTTTGCGCGTGTTTGGCGCGGGATGGGCCAATTCACTCGAGGACTTGCGATCGCGGATATGGCGGTTCCAGTCACAAGGCTGAATTTCTGCGGCGTGCGCGGATCCACACCAACGGTGGACCCCGCGACCTGGCGCTACGGCGGCAACACGCCTTGTCTGGAGCTGGAAGCGCCGGACGGCACGCAAATCATCCTGGATTGCGGGACGGGACTGCGTATGCTGGGCAACCGCTGGAACGCGCCGACCGGCGAAAAGAGCCAGGGAACGCACATTCTGATTACGCACTACCACTGGGATCATATTCAGGGAGTTCCGTTTTTCGCGCCGCTGTACTTGCCAAACAACGAATTCAAATTCTACAGCTTTCGCTCGAAATTCCTGGGCCGCGACAGCCTGAAGCAAGTGTTCGAAGCGCAAATGGCAGTGCCGTACTTTCCCGTGGACATGTCGGTGATGAGCGCAAAGAGAAAATTTCAGGAGGTCGACGGCGGGGAATCGTTCACCGTTGGCGAAAACAAAATCAGCACGCGCTGGCTAAACCACCCGCAAGGGTGCCTGGGATTCCGGATCGAGACGGCCGCCGGAACAGTGGCATACGCCACCGACAATGAGCCCGGGGACGCAAAGATGGATGAAAGCCTGCGTGAACTGGCCGCGGGTGCCGACATCTTCATTAATGACGCGCAATTCACGCCGGAGCAGCTGGAGACCACAAGAAAGGGCTGGGGGCACTCTTCCTGGCGGGAGGGAGTGAAGGCGGCGCGGCATGCCGGTGCAAAAACGCTGGTGCTCTTTCACCACGACCCGGATTCCACCGATCGTAAGGTGGATTCGATTCTGCGGCAGGCTCGCGATGAGTTCGATTCGGTGTTTGCGGCGAGCGAAGGAATGGTGATTACACTGGGAGCACCCGGCGAACCGGTCCAGGCGCATATGCCGGGAACGCGCACGGCGCTGCGGCGCGAAGTGCAATTCCATGCGAGGGTCTGCGGTTTGACCGAAGGCGGAAAAGAGTTCATGGAAGAGACCGTGGTCTGCGACCTATCGCTGCAAGGCGCCATGATTGCGTTGAAACATTTGCCTCAATTGCAATCCGAACTGCAGGTGATGATGGACGCGCCGGGAACCAATGGGGAACAGACGATAAAGTTGAAGGGATATGTGGTTCGGATTGACGATAGCAAAGAAAAAGGGCGCGTGTCGGTCGGCGTGGTGTTTACGGATTAGAGCGAGATCGAGGTTGGAGCTAATCCGCTGAACGAGCGATCGCTTCCTGATCCGGTGGGGTTTCCTCCTTTCCCTTGAACTCGGCATCCTGGATGCTCACCGGCCTCTTCGCGCGTGCGTCGACGTGCAGTTGAAAAATATCCGGCCGCGCATAATGGCCGACCACATCCAAGTCGTATTTCCCCCTCGCAATCTGGGCGCGGTCAATCTCGGCAACGAGAACAACCTCGCCTTCCATGTTGGGGCCGGCAAGAAAATTGCCGAACGGATCTACGATGCAGCTGCCGCCACGGCAGACAACGGCGTCGGGGTCCTCTCCGAAAATGGAACGATATTCGCAGGGGAAATCGCGGCTGCGATTGAACTGGTTGCACGAAAGCACGAAGCAACGTCCCTCAACGGCGATGTGGCGCATCGAGGCCATCCAGGAATCACGCGTGTCCGCGGTGGGCGCGCAGTAAATCTCGATACCCTTGGCATACATCGCGGTGCGCATGAGAGGTAAATAGTTCTCCCAGCAGATCACCGCGCCGAGTCTGCCGAGGGGAGTGTCAAACACCGGCATCGTGGAACCATCGCCGAAGCCCCACACCAGACGTTCCGACCCGGTGGGCATAATCTTGCGATGCTTTCCCAGGAAGGTGCCATCCGGCGCGAAAAACAGGACGCAACAATAGAGCGTACCGCCTTCGCGCTCGACGACGCCTACGACCAGGTAGATTTCGTTTTCACGCGCGGTTTGCGCAAGGTCGTCGACTGCCGGCCCGGGCACATCCACGCTGCTATCCCAGTACCGCCGGAAATCTTCACGGCCCTGATCGGTGCGCGAACCGACCACGGCGCCAAAATCGAGACCCCTCGGGTAGCCGGAAACAAAAGCTTCCGGAAAAAGCACGAGCTGAGCACCCTTCCGGGCCGCTTCGCCCGCGAGAACGCGGACCTTCCCAAGAGTTTGCTCTCGATTGAATACCACGGGAGCAGCTTGAATCACCGCCACTTTGAAACGGCGCCGCGATGGCTCGGCGGCTTTGTCGTTGGCATCTGGGCGCGGCATGAACCCAACGATACTGCTTTAGGCGGGAGATTCAAGCGCTTTGTACCGGAGTTCCGGCAGGAGGCCCCATTCTTCGCCAGACGAACACAGCACCATGGCGCGAGGGATTTTACGTGATTCCTGTCGCTTTCGGACTCCATTCTTGACTTGCCGCACGAAGGTTTTAGGCATCTAATTGATGTTGGCGCCCAATCGACGCATGTTTTTTGCGAGCGCCGTAATCTTAAGACAGGAAGGGAACCGTAGCGGGTTTTTCAGCCCCCAATTTCCTAGCGATTGCCCCGTTCGTCCCCGCCCGAGGGCTTGCTTCCATCCAGAGCGAGCGGCGGAGCCTTTCCATGCCAGCTAAGAATGCCATCAGCAGATACCGCAACGCCGCCAAGATTTGGTTCACAGTTGCAGTGTGTTTCCTCGGCTGGTTCAGGCCAGGGTACGGGGCCGAGAAGCCGCAGAACGCGAACCTCGCGGAAGCGATTTGTCCGGTCGTCTATCCTCTGGACGAGACCCCCTCTGAAAAGGGGTACCACTATCTTTTTTATGGAAACGCCTTCTTCATCAACGAAGACGGCTACCTGGTTACCGCCGCGCACCTCCTCTATTCATTCAAGGATGGAGGGCAGCCTCACGTGTTGGTGGCGTTGCCCTCGGGGCAGCGCCATTTATTGAAGGTCGAGGTGGTGGCGCTCGATGTTGAGCATGATGTCGCCATATTGCGCGCGACACCGAATCCGTTTCAAGGCGGCTATCGCGTCGCGTTCCTTCCGCTTGCCACGGACCGGCTTGATCCCGGAAAACGTGTGGTCTCGATTTCTTTGCGTCCTTCGAGGTTGCAGGAGGCCTACACGTTCGATGCGCCTCTCCAAGATCGTTCCCAAGGCGAGGTCCTGAGTTATCAATACACGAAGACCGAGAGCGGCCGGCAAATCGAGCTGTTGCTCTATAGCCAGAAAGTGCTGCCGGGGCAGAGCGGCTCGCCAGTGATTTCCGAAGAATCCGGCGAAGCTGTCGGCCTCATCGAGGGGCGCTGGCTGCATCCTACGGCTATTCCGTTTGTGAGTTCACCGGAGCAGATTGACCCTTCACCCGGAGCGGCGGTGCGCATCCATTACGCAATCTCTCTGCTGCAAGGGCAAGGCATTCCCTGGCACGCCACCTTAGATTCCGGCGTGCACGGGGCAGGTTCCGCGGAGAATGCCAAAGGCTATTCTGGTCCCACTCCGCTGTCGCTGGTCGCGGCGCCTTTCCCCGCGCAAGCTTTTTCGGGGGGAGAGATTCTCCTCGACGCCAAAGTAGACACCAGAGGAAAGGTTACCGACGTAAGGGTCGTCCAGGGCCAGCCTCCGTTTCTTGACGAGGTGCTTGGCGCGGTACAAACGTGGACGTTCCTGCCAGCACGCCAGGAGGGCCGCGACATTGAAGCCCGAGTTGGGATCGTCTTTCAGTTTGCCCAGCCTTATCTGCCCAAGCTTATGGCGCGGGTTCACGAATACAAGGAAACAGGAACCGAATCCAAAGATCGCGGGGCCCTGCCGCTTTACACTTTGGAACCCGAATATCCAGTGAATAGCGTGGGGGAAGGCAGTGTGGTTCTCGATGAGCTGGTCGACAAAGAGGGCCGCGTCAGCTCGATCCACGTGGTGCGCGACCTGGCGTCACTCACTTCGCCGACCGTGGGCGCGGTACGCCAATGGAAGTTTGCTCCCGGAAAACACGGGGGAGAGGCCGTAGATTCCGGCGTCATCGTCGTCGTTACGTTCCGGCATCCTGCCGTTGCCAGCCGAACCCTTCAGGAAGAAAACGGCCGCGGCGCTTGCGGAGTAAGCATGAAAGGGCGCTGTTTGTTTCGGCAGAGTCTTCATCCGTAGAGGGTTCCACCCAAAGAAGCAGAAGAAGGTTGGATACCGCGCCGATGGGTGGCTTGTCTAGCCTAACTCAGAGATTTTCTCGTCGAGGTGGGCCAGAGCGGCTTCGAGAGACTTGCGGTGGTTGGGGTGCGTGGCGGTAGCTAGGTCATTCATAATCCGCGTGCGGGACAACTGCAAGTCTTTGCGCTGCTGTTCGCGGTAAATCTGCTCCGGAGACTTGGTCCCCGGTTGAGCCTTCTGCTGTGGAGCTTGCGTCGCTTCGACCTGGGCCTCTACGTCCTTACTTTCCCAACCACGTGCCATGCGTATATTGTGACACAGATTGACGTGCTGGACGAAGCGAAAGATCACGAAAAAAAACGAGTCGATGCCGCAAAACCGTACAAAATACCAGGCGAAAAGAGACGGCCAGTGATGCTTTGGCTCGTTTGCAAGTTCCCGCGACTGGACCTTTCAGGATTTCAGGCCGGGGATTTCGCGCATGCGGGCAAAGGCGCGGCGCACATGAGGAATGGTAATCGAGCCCCCAACGATTAGAGCGACGTTTAGGGCGTCAATCACTTCGTCGCGCTTCCAGCCTTCTTCGCCGCACCGCACCAGGTGATAGGTAATGCAGTCGTCGCAACGCAGCACCGCGGAGGCAACCAGCCCGAGCAGTTCCTTGGTCTTGGTGCCGAGCGGGCCGGGTTCGTACGCCTGATGATCCAGCGCGAAAAACCGTTTCATGCCCAGGTGGCCGCAGCCGAGAATCTCCCCGTTCAAGTCAGCGCGAAATTTTTGAAAATCATCCAGGCGATCGGCCATGTTTCCTCCCTATGGGAAATTATGTTGCTGGTGCGAAAGAATCCATCGCCCTCTATTATGATCAATGATCGCGGCGCGAAACTCTCGCCTAGTTTGACCGGATGAGTCCGATCCCCACAATCAGGGTCGTGCCGGCCACGAAAAAGGCGCCCAAGTAGAGCAAAACGCGCAGCGCACGCGAATGGGCAACCGCAAAGAATCCCCCTGAAACCAGCAGTGCCGCAGCGACCGCCCCTATGCGAACCGGCCACTCAAGCATTTGCGGGATTGCGGCGTAATCAACCGCGATTTGGACAAACAGCGCGAGCAGCGTCAGAACTCCGGCATGGGCATGGCCGGCCCGGTAGAAAGCGACCTGCAAGGGCGAGAGATTCTTCGGCCCGGGCGTCCCAAACACGCCATGCGAAACTACGTTGAGAACCGTCAATCCGCCATAAACGATGGTCGGAACAAGAATCAAGCTGATTCCACACATCAAGCGCGCATCGGGTGACATGAAGTCCTCCAAGGAAAACTGGAGCATTTTACCTTGGGTTGCTAGGGAACGTACCCAGGGCCGCGGAGGACTTTGCCAGGGCGCGCTCCGGTCATTTTGCCTTGATCGATGACCGGAACGCCGTTGACCAGGACGAAGTCCATTCCCTGCGAAAGCTGATTAGGATTGTCGAACGTCGCGAGATCGCGAAGGGTTGCGGGATCGAAGATGGTCACGTCGGCCCACATACCTACGCGAAGCAAGCCGCGGCTTTCGAGGTGCAATCGCTGTGAGGGAAGTGCAGAAAATTTGCGGATGGCGTCTTCGAGCGTGAGTTTGTGCTCTTCGCGGACGTATTTGCGAAGGATGCGCGGAAACGTTCCGTAAGCTCGTGGATGGGAATGTTCCCGCCCGAGAATTCCTTCCGGTGAAACGCCCGAGGAGTCATTGTCAATCGCTACCCAGGGTTGTTGAAGCGCAAGGACGACGTCCGGTTCGGACATCCCATAGACCGCTACGCCCGTGGCGGCGTCATCCTGCAGCAGTAGATCGAAGATGGTGTCCATTGGATCCTTGTTCCAGAGTTTGGCGACTTCCGAGATCGTTTTCCCCTGAAGAGTCAGGAGCTTCGGATTCTGCACCGAGCCGATCAGAATGGACTCGGGGCCGGGGATTTGCTGCCATTCGTTCTCCCACGCATCGGAAGGTGTGAGCATATCTTTGCGGATGCGCTCGCGTGACGCGGGATCTTTCAGGCGTTCGAGGAGTTTGGATGTGCCGCCGTCATGCGCCCATGGGGGAATGAAGGCGGAGAGTCCATTGCCCCATGCAGGGTAGGCGTAAGTGTCCGCCGCAATGTCGATCCCCTGGGCACGCGCGGCTTCAATTTTCGCGACAGCCTCCGGCATGTGTCCCCAGGATGGCTTGCCCGCAACTTTGAAATGCCAAACCTCAACAGGGATGTGGGCTTCGCGGGCGATGCGAATTACTTCATCGAGCGACTGCAAGATAGCGGTGCTTTCGCTGCGCTGATGCGTGGCGTAGATTCCGCCGCAGCGGGCCGCCTCGGAGGCGAGCGCAATCAGTTCTTCCGTCCGGGCGTAGGGAGCGGGCGGGTATTCCAGGGAAGTGGAGAGGCCGGCGGCGCCGTCGAGCATCGCCTGCCGGACAAGTTGCTTCATTTGGTCGAGTTGCGCGGGTGTGGGCTGGACGTCATTATCGCCGAGAATCATGCGGCGAACCGTGGTGGCTCCGACGTAATCCGCCACGTTGATGCCGATGCCTTGCTTTTCCAGTCGCGCGAAATATTGGCGGAAGGTTTGCCAGTCCGGTTGAATCCCGAGCAGGTCGAATCCTTTCTTGCCGGAACGCCGAATGGCATCGTTCAAAGGCGCGACGGATTCTCCTTCGCCCGTAATTTCCGTGGTGATGCCCTGATAGATTTTTGAAGGTAGGCGCGGGTCGACAAGAATCGTCAGCTCCGACTGGCCCAGCATGTCAATGAAGCCGGGTGCCACCACTTGGCCATGAGCGTCAATCGTGCGAGTGCGCTTCGCGGCAGTAAGATTGCCGATGGCTGCGATTTTCCCACCGCGAATGCCGAGGTCGCCTGAAAACCAGGGCGAGCCTGTGCCATCCATGATGTGGCCGTTCGTGATGACGATGTCGAAGGGGACTGATTGGGCGGCCACGCGCGGGAGTGTGAGCAGAGAAAAGAACACCGTCAAGAAGACGAACTTCCGCCACCGAAATGCGGGTTGGGTCATTGATGCTCTCCAGAACTAGGCTTGTTCGATGAACTCCCGGGCCTGACCAGCGAGGCTGCGGGCCCGCAAATGATACCAGAGGACGATGAGGCCCACGGAGACGGCAAAAATCAGAGTGGAGACGGCGTTGATTTCCGGAGTGATGCCGCGGCGCAGGCGTCCCCAGATCTCTAGTGGCAGGGTGTTGTCCCGGCCGATTAGAAAAAAAGTGACGGCTATTTCGTCCATCGAGAGCGTGAAAATGAGCAAACCGGCGGCCATGAGAGAGAGCTTTAGATTCGGCAGGCTAATCCGCCAGAAGGTTTGCCACGGAGTGGCGCCAAGGTCGAGGGAAGCTTCCTCCTGAGCGCGGTCCAGCTCTTGCAAGCCGGCGAAGAGTTCGGTCGTAGCCACGGAAATGAGCGCCGTGCCGTGACCGAGAAAAACCGTCACCAGACTGAGATGCGCACCGGCAAAAACGGCAAACATCAACAGAGAAAGACCCGTAATGATGCCCGGAAGAATCAAGGGAAGAAGCACAAGGCGGCGGAAAAGAGCTTTACCGGGGAAGCTGGCGCGATCGAGCGCTAGTGCCGCGAGCAGACCTAGTGTCAGAGACAACGCAACACTGGCGGCCGCGACGATCAGGCTATTCAGAACGGAATCCCAAATCGAAGAATCGGCAAAGAGCTGCGCGTACCAGCTCAACGTAAGGTGACGCGGTGGGAAGCCGCCGACACCGTCGCGATTGAATGAATAAAGGATAAGCACCACAATGGGCAAATAAATGAAAGCGAAAACGAACGCGGCATAGACGGCGAGGAGCGCTGGGCCAGGAGTTCTCGGTTGCGTCCTCATTTGAAGGCCCAGCGCTTTTCGAGGACTTCGCTCAGGAATAGCAAAGAAATCGTAATGACAAGAATACCGACGGAAATTGCGGCGCCCAGCGGCCAGTCAAACGCGGCGCCAAACAGGCTCTGCACCACATTGGCGATCATCGTGCCTGACGGGCCGCCAACAAGCAGCGGAGCGAGGAAGTCACCAAGCGAAAGAACAAAGGCAAACGTTGCGCCCGCCAGCAAGCCGGGCATCGAAAGCGGGAGAATAACGCGCCAGAACGTTTGCAGGGAGCCGGCGCCGAGGTCCTGCGAAGCTTCAATGAGGGGCCGCGGAATATGTTCGAGCGCGGCGTAGATGGGCAGAAAAACGAAGGGCGTATAGATGTGCGTGAGCATGAGCACTACGGCAAAAGGGCTATAGAGAAAAAATCCGACCGGCTCATGCGTGAGATGTACATACTGCAGGAAGCCGTTCAGCACGCCGTCGCTGCCCAGAATCGTCTTCCAGGCATAGCCGCGCACAAGATAGCTGACCCACAACGGCACAATGACGAGTTGATAGAGAAGCTCCTTTCGCGTTCCAGCATGGAAAGCCAGGTAGTACGCGAGGGGATAACCGAGCAGAAGGGAACACAGCATTACGGAACCGGCGATGCGCATCGTGCGGAAAAGCACTTCAGCATAGAGCGGATTCGAAAACAGCGTCTTGTAGTTTTCCCAATTCCACTGATGAACGATGACGCCGTCGCGAACCGCCCACAGGCTGTGCGCGAACATAAGTGCATAGGGAACGAGAAGGAACGCGCCGACCCACAGCAGCGGCGGAATGGAAACCAGGGATTTGTACGCGCGCGAATACATGAAAAGGGCCTCGAGCCTCTACTCCCGGACGAGGATAGCGTCTGAAATCGAGAAGACAAAGTCGTGTTCTCCGGTCAGCGGCCCGCGCGCCGGTATGCGAACACGTAGCGCCTGGCCGGTGCCGCCATCCACTTCGAGCAATTCGCTCGATCCGCCGTAAAGTTGCTGGCGGATCGTCCCGCGAAATTTTACTTCGCTGGTTTGCCGCTTCCCATCCGCAGAAAGCCGGATCGCTTCTGGCCGCAAAGAAAAGATCACCAGGCCGTCGGCCTCTTCCAAAGGCCAACGCAGGGTGCCGCAAGTGGCAATGCTGCCGTGAATTTCGCCCCGTAGAAGATTCGTTTGGCCGATGAACTGGGCAGCGTAGGCAGTCGCTGGACGCGCGTAAATCTCGCGCGGAGTCGCGACCTGCTCGAGCGCGCCATCTCGGAGCAACGCGATGCGATCGGAAAGCGCCATCGCTTCTTCCTGATCATGCGTGACAAAAAGAAAAGTGATGCCGATTTCGCGCTGAAGCGTTTTCAATTCGCTCTGCATTTGCTTCCGCAGATTCGCGTCCAGCGCCGATAGCGGCTCATCGAGCAGAAGCAGCTGCGGGCGATTCACGAGCGCGCGCGCCAGCGCAATGCGTTGCTGTTGTCCACCGCTCAATTGCGAAGGCCGCGACGCCGCAAAACCCTGCATCTTGACCATGGCAAGAGCTTGTTCCACGCGGATCGTGATTTCACTTGCCGATGTACCCTTAACCCGAAGCCCGTACGCGACATTGTCACGCGCTTTCAGATGCGGAAACAGCGCGTAATTTTGAAAAACGGTATTCACAGGGCGCTTGTAAGGCGGCAGGCCGTCCAATCGCTCCCCGCCCATCCAGATTTCTCCCGAGGAAGGCTGCTCGAATCCTGCGACCAAGCGAAGCAGGGTGGTCTTCCCAGAGCCGCTTTCGCCAAGAAGCGTCAGAAACTCTCCGGAAGCAATGTTCAAGGAAATGTTTTTCAGGACTTCCTTAGCGCCAAAACGTATGCCTATGTTTCGCAGTTCGAGGAGCGCTGTGTCTTCGGCCGTGTTTTGCTCCGACGGATTGGCGGGAGATGCGCTCACTGCGCAGCCTTTACCTCATTCCAAATCTCATTGTATTTCGCGCGCCGCGGAACATCCTGCCAAAAATAGATGCGCTGCATGTAAGCATCGGGATTGTCGAGGTGCAGACTCTTGATTTCGTCAGCGGTGAGAAACTGCGCCGCGCCTGGGTTGGCAGGCGTGTAGTGCGTCCGGTCGGTCACCAGTTTTTGCGTCTTGGCTTCGATCATGTACTCGAGAAAGGCCTGAGCCAGCTCTTGGTGGCCGCTGGCGGCAGTGATCATCAAATGATCGATCCAGCCGGTGGTGTTTTCTTTTGGAATGACTTCTCCAATCGGAAAACTTGCTTTGCGGAGGTCGTTGGTATTCAACGGCCAGCCCATTGCCAGAACGATTTCGTGATTCTCGAAGAGATTGGTAAGCTCGGCGCCAGTTGACCAGATTTTTCTCATGTTCGGTTTCAACTCGATCAGTTTCTTTTTCGCCGCCGCCAGTTCCTCGTCGGTCAAATTGTAAAGGTGCGAGGGATCTGGCTTGTCGTATCCAAGAACCTGCGCCGCCATATACACCGTAGAAAGATCATCCCAAACAGAAATCTTTCCTTTGTACTTGGGATCCCAAAAGATAGCCCAGGAATCCGGCGGCTTTGCAAAAGCGGTTGTGTCGTAGAGCAGCGGATTCGGTCCCCACATGAACGGAACACCGTAGACCTGGCCCTTGGCTTTGACCAGAGGCAGGTCGCGAAGTTTGGACGAGAGTTGCGAATAGGAGGGCAGTTTCGAAAGATCCAGGGGTGCCGCCAGTCCCGTGCGCGCGATGGAAGCGGCAACGTCGCTCGAAGGTGAAATCACATCGTAATTCGAAGCGCTGCCCCCGCGCAGCTTCGCAACCAGCTCATCGCTTGAGCCCATGAATGAGGAGTGGATTTTGCAGTTATGGCTTATCTCAAAATCATGAACCGCGGTGTCGTCCGAATAGCCCTCCCAAACAAGAAGGCTCAGGGAATCTTGTTTCCTCCCGCAAGCGCCGCACGCGAGCGAAACCGCGAGAACTCCCAGAAGCATCGCGCAACGTGTCATCATCCCTCCGCCTACCCGGAATCCGCACTACTGGGGATCCCCTTGATAAACCACGCGCCCGCCAACGATGGTAGCGGTCACTTTGGTCGCTCCAATCTTATGCGGATTAATGTCAAAAATGTTCTGCGAAATGATGATCAAATCGGCGAGCTTGCCTACTTCGAGAGAACCTTCGCTTCTTTCGCGGCGGCCGGCAAAGGCGGCTCCCAGTGTGTAACCATCCACGGCTTGCGCGATCGTTAGCCGTTGTCCAGGGACGAATGCCGCCTCGGGCGTGCCCTCCGCAGTTTGGCGGGTCACCGCGGTTTGAATCCCTTCCCAGGGATTCAGCGTCACTACCGGCCAATCGCTGCCAAACGCCAGATGGGCGCCGCCATCGGCGATGCTTTTCCACGCCCACGCCCGCGAGGCGCGTTCCGGCCCGATGTTGCGCGCCCACACGTCGAGCGTATCGGCATCGGGGTAAGAATGGAGCGGCTGCATGCTGGCGATAACGCCGAGTTTCCCGAATCGCGGAATATCGGCCGCTGCGGCCGTCTCAATGTGCTCGATGCGCGAGCGGCGGTCCTTTAAATGGTCCTGCTTCGCCGCGTTCTCATAAGCGTTCAGAGCCATTCGAATGCCATAGTCGCCGATAGCGTGCGTGAATAGCTGCAAGCCACGCTTGTCGAGCTCGACAACGGCCGCGTTGTAGTTCGACGGTTCCCAAAAAGGCTTGCCCTTTAAAGAAGGGTCATCGCTATACGGCTCAAGCATGGCCGCGGTGTGAGATTCGATCACCCCGTCCACCATGAATTTCACCGCGCCCGCGTCAATCCATTCGTCGTGAAATTTCTTGCGGCCCGCTTCCATCGCGTCGATGTCTTGCGGCCTCAGCGAAGGAGGATTCATAAAATAGGCGATGTACAGGCGCAGGCTAAGGTCGCCGCGACGGCGCATTTCGTCGTACAAGTCGAGAATTTCAAAGTCCCCGCCGGCGCTGTGCACGCGCGTCAAGCCATTTTCGTTGGCCCACGTCACTCCCGCGCGCAGGGCGAGAAGTTTTTCGGCGCGCGTCGGCTTTGGCACGACTTTCCCGACTAGCCCATGAGCAGCCTCTTTCAAAGCGCCAGTAGCTTCACCGGTTTGCGCGTCGCGCACGATGATGCCGTTTGGCGGATTGGGCGTTTCGCGCGTAATACCCGCGAGCTCCAGCGCTTTCGAATTGGCCCAATAGGTATGCCCGTCATAACCTCCCAGTAAAACCGGCCGGCTGGGGAAAATCTCGTCGAGATATTTCTTATGAGGCAAAGCCTCCGAACCAAACATCGCGTAATCCCAGCCGCGCCCCAGGATCCAATCGTTGCCGGGATGCTGCGAGGCGTAATCACGCAGCCTCTTTTGGATATCAGCGGCGTCCTTCGCACCCTGCAGATTCACGCGTCCCAGGCTCAGCGAGCCTTCTAGAAAATGAATGTGGCAATCCACGAAGCCGGGGAGCACGAGCCTTCCCCCGGCGTCGATCACCTTCGTGCCCATGCCGCGCATTTTCTCAATCGTGGGGTCGTCGCCCACGGCGACAATCTTGTCGCCGACAATGGCCACCGCTTGCGCCCAGGCCTGCTTCGGATTTTCGGTGTAAACGCGCCCGTGAATCACGATGAGGTCTGCCGGTTTGCGAGTGAGGTCTTGTGCGTCCGCGATGCTGGAGGCGCCAAGAAAGATCGCCAAAACCGAGAGCATGGCGGCGTTGAAACGTGTGTTCATCGCAATAAATCCCTTTCCATGACGTGTCTATCAAAAAGTAGGCGGCGTGTTGACCCACAGCACCCAGGTTTCCCGGCGCCCGGGATTCTTCCAGCGGTGCGGAATCGAGCTCTCAAAATAAAGACTGTCGCCCGGTTTCAACCGGTAATGCTCGCCTGGATTCAGCCAGATTTCAAAATCTCCGCGAAGCACATGCAAAAACTCCTCGCCCTCATGAGCGTAGGATTCGCCGCTGCTCCCGCCGGGCTTCACGCGAAACAGGTGCGGTTCCATCACCGTGTTGCCCCACGCCAGCAATTCCATTCGAACGTCCGGCGTGGTTTCCAGAATTTTCCTTTGGGAAGGCCGCACCAGGCGCTCGTGTTCGCCCGCCGCCTCGAAGAGCGAAAGAATATTGGTCCGATAGAACTTCGCAATGCGGCGAAGCGTCGCCACCGAGGAACGCATTTGCCCGCGCTCGAGTGCGCTCAGAAAACCGACGGAAACGCCCGTGGCTTTGGCAACTTGCGCGAGGGAAAGCCCCCGTTTCGTTCGTAGTCGGCGAAAACGCTGTCCGGGCGCAAGCGTGCCTTCCGCCCGCGAAGACACAACGCCCTGGCGCTTCAGGACGTGAACGATAGCCGGCGGATTGAGCCCGCGGGCCCGTCGCAAAAAAATGGCGCGCTGCAGCAGGCGCACGTCGGATTCGCCATAGAGCCGGTAACGGCTTTGTGTCCGTTGCGGAGTCACCAGCCCGAGCGCTTCCCAGGCGCGCAGCGCGGACGAAGAAATTCCCACGCGGCGAGCCACTTCGCTGATGCGCAGCAGCCGGGTTCCCGGTCGCACCGCTAATCTTTCAGATAAATTCTTTCTGCTTGACACAACTGTTAACTTTCTCTAAGTTTGCGGGATTATAGTAAGGTTTCCGCGGGACAGCAACCGCGAAGATGCGCTGCTCAAGCAGCTTCGTTGCAAGGGGTGAGTTCATGAAAGCACGCGAATTTTTCTCGCGATTTCCCTCGTTTTGTGGCCGCAGCATGGCATTGGCCCTCTCTCTGCTTCTCGCCATTTCCTTGGCTGCGCCCCTCGCGGTTGCGCAAAGCACCGGCGGCCGCATTCGTGGCACGGTTGTCGACCCGACCGGCGGCGCGGTGGTCGACGCCACGGTTACGTTGATCAATGAAGCGACTCACGCCACACGCGATGCTCAAAGCGGATCCAGTGGCGAATACATCTTCCTCGAAGTACCTGTAGGGTCGTATGAAATCGACGCCGCCAGCAAAGGCTTTAAGAAATACGTGCGCAAGGGCATTCCCCTCAACCTCAACGAAGTGATCACCGTCGACATTTCACTACAAGTCGGTGGCTCCACCGACGTCGTGGAAGTCACTGGCGCGCCACCGGTGGTGGACACCACCTCGACTCAACTCGGCGCCATTATGAACGAAAGAGCCGTCACCGAACTACCGTTGAATACACGCAATACCTATCAGTTGCTCCAGTTGCAGCCGGGCGTCCAGTCCACGGTGGGCGCGAACCTGTTCTACGGCAGCGACCAACCCGGCGTTGTGTCCGTGAACGGCGGCCGCGGGCGCGCGAACGACTTCATGGTCAACGGCGGCGATGCGAATGATATTTTCGTGAATCTTCCCGCCATCCAGCCGTCCCCAGACGCCATCGAGGAATTCAGGGTGGTAACCAATACTTTTGACGCTGAGTATGGACGAAATTCGGGGGCGGTGGTCAACGTAGTCACCAAATCCGGTACCAACGACCTTCACGGCGATGTTTACGATTTTTTCCGCAACACCGCCTTAGACGGCCGAAATTTTTTTGACACCACGCGAGCAAACTTCAAACAGAATCAGTTCGGCGGCACACTGGGCGGCCCGCTCAAGAAAGACAGTACTTTCCTATTCGGCTCCTACGAAGGACGCCGCACTCGCCAGGGAATTTCGTCGGGCTTTGTGACCCTGCCCACCACTGCGGAACTCGGAGGGACCGGGGCCGCATGCCTTGCCGGCGTTCCTTGCGCGGATTTCTCGGGAATTGGAGGACAAAATAGCCAGTCGCAATTCTATGGTACCCTCGCAGACCCATTCTTTGCTTCCGTTTTGTCTGGCCGCTCCGGGGGACAATGCAACACCGACGTAATGTCTGAGCAGGCCGCCGCTGGCCTGCCCCAGAACGGCTTAACTGGAGGAGATCCTTCCGGAAATGCCGGTGCTTCGTATTATTCGAATCTCTTTCCGAACGAAAAGATTCCCCTCTCTTGTCTGGATCCCACCGCTCTCTCCCTATTGAAATATCTGCCGGGGGCTGGGGCCGGGAACGTGGTCACCAACCCGGACGCGCAAGAGAGGGACGATCAATTTACGCTCCGCTTGGACCGCAGACTCACGGCGAACCAGCAATTGGCCGTGTACTATTATTTTGATGATTCTTTCCGTTTCCAGCCTTTCTCCTTTTTCCAGGCCGCCGGCGCCAACGTCCCTGGTTTCGGAGACAACAACAAAACCCGCTTCCAGCAATGGAATCTGAGCCACACTTGGACCCTAGGCGCCTCGGCGGTAAATGAAGCTCGTTTCACCTACTTCCGCGAGGGACAGGGAACCTTCGATCACCCCGTCAACGTGAGCAGCGACGGCACAGCCCACACTACCTGCCCCGGTATTGCTGCAGCGAACTGTTTTCAGGGTGGTACGCTGCCGAGCGGAGCAGCAATGCCCGCAAGCGCGGGGATTACCACCACCCTCCCCGGCCATGCGGGCCTTCCGGACATTTCGGTCGCCGGCGGATTCACCATTGGAAATAACTTTGAAGGAGAGCTTCCCCAGATCGGAAATGTGTTCGAGTGGTCCGATAACTACAGCCGAATCTTGGGCAAGCACAGCCTCAAATTCGGCGGAAGTGTAAGCCGCGACCGCTTTGACCAGAATCTTTATTTCGAAACTACAGGCCTCATGACCATTCTCAGCGTCCAGGACCTGTGCCATCCCCTCAATCCCGATAACAAGTTTTGCACGCCAGCCATCATTGGAGTGGATGACGTGGGCTTTGCCGATTCCTACGCCGACTACTTGCTGGGATACGTGAATACTTATAATCAAGGAGGCAACCAGGCGGAGAACCTGCGCAATACCATGCTTTCTCTGTTTTTGCAGGATAGCTGGAAGGTTCGCCCCAATTTGACTTTCAACTACGGCCTCCGCTGGGAACTCAATACGCCTTACGGAGACAGAGGCCATCGGCTTCAAACATTTCGGCCTGGAGTTGCAGACACCAATTTCAACTGTGCGCTCAATCCCAATTTCCCTTCCGGCGCTTCGAATCCGGACTTCGCTCTCTTAAGTGCCAATGGCACGGACTGTAGCCCCACAGGTGCGGCGAATTTCACTTTCCCTCTCGGACTCGTCTATCCAGGGGACGGTGGCCTGCCGAACGGCGTCACGCAGACTTATTACAAGTCGTTCGCCCCCAGGCTCGGTTTGGCATGGAGCCCAGGCGCAACTTCAGGCTGGATGTCGAAGCTCGCCGGCGGGCCCGGCAAGATGAGCATCCGCATGGGATGGGGAATCTTCTACAACCCCATCGAGCAACTGGTTCTCGAACAGATGAGCGCGGAGCCTCCCTTCGGCGGCAGCGACACGCTGTT
>Ga0126381_100000891_pt1 | contig 32414 bp, 27 predicted proteins | sample PanSoiMetPlot_28_FD_96465 | JGI IMG/M metagenome (GOLD analysis project Ga0126381, IMG submission 96465) | Tropical forest soil microbial communities from Panama - MetaG Plot_28 | ecosystem: Environmental > Terrestrial > Soil > Tropical forest > Bulk soil | place: Panama | collected 2016-02-17 | reverse complement strand
TTTTCCGCGCAAACCGAACCACTTTTCCAAGACAATGGATCCGCACTTGGTAACTCGCCGGAGATGCCGTCGGCAAAGTGATCACATATTCGAGAGGCTCGCCAATCCTCAAGCGTGCCTCGGATCGAAAAAGGACCCCAACCGAACTCAAATTCCGGGTTTCGCCGGTTTCCGCCAGCGACCGCGTGCCGCCGCGCACCAATTCCACCGGCAGGCGCAGATCAAATCTCTGTGCTTTGCGTTGCTCCATTTGGGATAGCCTCTAAGACTCTATCTAAGAGAAAATGTAACGTCAAGATGTAACGTCGATTTTCGAAATGGGTTTGGTTTTAGTACCGTGACTGTAATTTTGTTACGTCGGATGAGGCGGAAGAGGACGTAAACGCGTTCCTCGCTTTGTTTGCAGCGCTCGCCCATCTGCGCAGTGACCGCGGCTCACAGCTGCAATGCAGGAACCAACGGCGGCTGGCGCTCTCACGCGCATCCGTTCCATGATAAATTTGGCAGGCCGCCACGAATTCGCAAGCTTATGCCCACTCTCACCAGCCCGCGAAATCCGATCATCAAAGACGTGCGCAAAGCGATCCTGCGCGGGTCGACTACCGAAGACGGACTAGCCGTGGCCGAAAGCTTTCATTTGCTCGAAGAAGCTCTGCGCAGCGATTGCGAAATTGCAGGCGTTTTCGCCGCCGAATCCGTGCGGACGGCGGTCGAGGGCCACGTTCGCGGGCTGAAGAGCATCCGTGTGACGGTCATGCCTGATGACCTCTTCCGCAGCATTGCTTCAACGGAAGCGAGTCAAGGCGTTATTGCTCTGGTGCGGCCTCCGCACTGGACTGTCGAGCAACTATTTCGCGGTGAGTGCCTGACGGTGATCCTCGACGGCCTGCAAGATCCCGGCAACGCCGGAGCTATCCTGCGCGCGGCCGAAGCATTCGGCGCCACCGGGGTTGCATTCTTGAAGGGCAGTGTCAATCCATACAACCCCAAGTGCCTGCGCGGATCCGTCGGCTCCATTTTTCGGGTCCCGGTGGTGGCTGCGATGGACCCAAGCTTAGTTCTTGCCGCCGTTGAGCAGCGCAAGGTGGAGCTCTACGCGCTTGTGCCGAGGGGTGCGCGCGAGGTGAGCGAGTCCAATTTCACCCGCCGCTGTGCGCTCGTAGTGGGGAGCGAGGGTCACGGCGTCAGCGAGCGCGTCGGCTCCAAAGCTATGCCCGTTCGGATTCCCACGGCGGGCGTGGAATCGCTGAATGCGGCGCTCGCGGCCGGCATCGCCTTGTACGTCGCGCGGCGGCAGCGGATGTCGGTATGAGCTTGTTCGAGCAGGACCCGCTCGCCAGCGCGCAAGATGACGCCAGCCGTCCTCTGGCCGAGCGGATGCGCCCGGCCACGCTCGACGACTACGTCGGCCAGCAGCACATTCTCGGTCCGGGCAAACCGCTGCGGGCGCAGATCGAGCGCGACCAGCTTAGCTCGATCATCCTATGGGGACCACCGGGAGTCGGCAAGACCACTCTCGCGCGCATCATCGCGCGCGTGACCCACTGCGATTTCATTCCGTTTAGCGCTGTCTTGAGCGGCATCAAGGAAATCAAGGCCGTGATGGCCGATGCCGAGCGCAATCGCCGGCTGGGCCGCCGCACGCTGATTTTCATCGATGAAATCCATCGCTTCAACAAGGCTCAGCAGGACGCGTTTCTGCCCTACGTAGAGCGCGGCGACATTATCCTGATCGGCGCGACAACCGAGAATCCGTCGTTCGAAGTGATCTCGGCGCTGCTTTCGCGAACCAAAGTCTACATGCTGAAGCCGCTTAATGAGGACGAGATCGTAGCATTGCTACTGCGCGCGTTGCCCCTCCTCAAGGTGGAAGCCTCCGAGGAACTGCTCCGTCAAATCGCGATCTACTCGAATGGCGACGCCCGGACGGCCTACAACATCCTGGAACTCTCCGCTGCAGCCTCGCCTGACAGCCAACTCACGGCGCAAGCCGTCGAGGACTCAATGCAGCGCAAGATGCTGCTCTATGACAAAACTGGGGAGGAGCACTACAACGTCATCTCGGCGCTCCATAAGTCGGTCCGGTCATCGGATGTGGACGCGTCGTTATACTGGCTCGGCCGGATGCTCGAATCGGGCGAGGATCGTTTGTACATCGCTCGAAGGCTGGTTCGGATGGCGATTGAAGACATCGGCTTGGCGGATCCGCGCGCAATCGAACAAGCCATCGCTGCCCAACAAGCGGTCCACTTCCTAGGCATCCCGGAAGGCGATCTCGCGCTCGGTCAGCTCACCATCTACCTGGCGCTTGCGCCGAAGTCCGACGCGTCTTATCGTGCGCTAGGACGCGTTATGGAGACCGTCGAGAGCCACCGGGCCGAACCGGTTCCGTTTCACCTAAGAAACGCGGTCACTGGATCGATGAAACAATGGGGCTACGGCGCCGGCTACCAGCATGCACATAAGTTCGACGATGCGCTGACCGGCATGGAGTGCCTTCCCGAGTCACTGGCGGGCACGGTTTTTTACGAGCCGACCGGTCGAGGCGCCGAGCTACACCTCAAAGAACGACTCCAAGAGATCCGTAACCGTAAGAAACACAACGCAGAGCCCCAGAAGTAATTTGTCCCGCCAGTTCTAAAGTACTATCCCTGCAAACGCGGGGTACCAGCCTAAATTAGTAAGTATCTGCTATTGGTGTCCCCACTGGCGTAGCGCAATCTGAGGGTGCAGTAAATGAAGCGAGGACATGACTATGCTGGGGGCCAGTTTGAAAACCGACAAATCCAAAGATGAACGCCGCGGCGCGGATAGGTTCCCGATCGAGCGGGAGGTTCGATTCAAGGTTTTGAATCGGAAGAACACCGAAGAGGTCGGCAGCGGCAGAACAATTAACATGAGCAGCAACGGTGTGCTGTTCACGACGGATCAGTATCTGATTCCTGGACGCCGGCTCGAGATTTCGATCAGTTGGCCGGCGCAGTTAAACAGCAAGGTCGCCTTGAAGCTCGTGGCTCGCGGCCGGGTAGTTCGTTGTGAAGAAGGCAGAGCCGCGATCGAAATTCACCAATACGAATTCCGGACACAGTCGCCGGGGCCGCAATCAGTCAACTAGCGGCGACGCAACGCAATCGCGCAAAACGCGACGCTTAACTCTTAAGCCTCCGACAAAGCCGCCACCAGCGCTCCTCGCGCCGAAGTATGCAGCGGATCTGCGGCCAGCCTGATATCGGCGGTCGGAATCGGCAGCTCGGCTTCCAGAAGAATCTTCTCGAACCGGGCCAGGAACCCAGCGGGCAGCGCTGTTCCACCGCTGATGACGATGGGCAGCGGGCGATTCTGTTTGGGCAGGTTGCGCGGATTCGCAAAAGCCTGCTTCAGGGCATGCACCAGCGATTGGATCATTTCGTCGTAGTAGACACTCAGCGCCTGCTGGAGCTTATCGGCGAAGAATCCGTTGAAGTGGAACGAGTCTTCCTTCGTCATACGGACGCGATTGGCGCGCTCGCCGGTTATGGACGCGGCCGACATGTCGATATAGTCGCCAGCGCGCGGAACCGAGAAGCTCAACACAGGCACGGAAAGATACGCCACGCAAACGTTGCACAGGCCGCCGCCGCAACTGATGCCGATGCCGGTGTAGTTCGAGCTTTCGAGCTCGGAATAGATCACCGCCAGGCCCTCGTTGATGCTCGATACGTGATAGCCCATGTCGCTCAGTACCCGCTTCAGAGTGGCCTCGTGATAAGTGAGGTTCTCTTCTGCTCCGAGCGGCGCCGCTGGCACTGTGAAACACAGCTTGCAGCGTTCCTTGGAGTTCGTGAGCAGCGAGTCGATGATCTTCCGCAGCATGTCGAGGCTGGCTGGCTCCGACGAATTCAGTAGGCCCTTACTCATGGTGCGCCGTGTTTCGACGTTGAGCAGATCGGCGAACCGGTCCGACTCGTTTCCGTGAACGATGATCTCGGAGCCCAAGACGCTGTGAGGTACGCGTTCCTTCTCGAGAATGTTCTCGGTGATCTTTGAGTACGGAAGGCTCACGAAGGCGTTGAGCTGCGTTTCGTATTGGAACTCTTCGCCTGCAATTTGTGCGCGGCACACGCGGCTGGTCCCGATGTCTAACCCAATGGCGGAACGTTTGTCATGAACTGGCATGAGGGGCCTCCTTGACCGATTCGGCTTCTTTCAGCGTTTTGAGAATTTCCTTGTATTCGCGCCGCAGACCGGTGCGATATTGCGCCACAGTTGCGCCGGCGGCGAGCGCATGGCTGCGCGTCTGATCGTCGGCCAGCACTAATCCTTCCCACAAGCGCACGCCCGTGGCGTGGACGAAAATGGGGTCGTACGTGAAGCCGAACGCGTAGATGCTCGGCGGCGGGATCGCATAGTTGTCTTTCAAACCCAAATCGAGGAAAGGGAAATTTCCTGCCCAGTCGGTGTGATATCCGATGCGCATGTTGTCCGGATTCACCGACACCTGCGCGTGCGTGACGCAGTTCTCCGCCGCGATGCGATACTTGCTGCGCAGCATCTCCGTCAGAACGTGCGCAGAGTGTATCTGCGCCGCGTTCGCGCTCGGCAGATCTTCGACGCGCAGCGTCTGCGTCTCGAACGCGATACCCAGGAAGCTGGCGTTCAAATTGACGTAGTAAACCTGGTCGTCGCCCCAAATGGAGTTCCCAGCATGGAAAGCGACGTCCGACTCCCTCACTACCCGGTAGACTTGACCGAAACGGTCGATCATGAAGTGATAGCAGCGCCTGTCGCGAATGAAGTTCAACACATCGCGCCCGATGCGCTTGAGATTGGCGTTGTTCTCGGCATCGAACACCGCCTGATCGCTCTCGGTGGTGTGATAGACGATCCCGGCCGGCTCGCTGCGCCACTCCGGCTCGGTCACATCCACATGCGCGCGATGATAGACCGGATAGAAGACGCGAGTCTCGTTGGCGACTTCATAGCGGTCATCGATGCGCAGCCCGTTGCTGTAGCTTTCAAAGCCGTTGGACTTGTCCACCAGCCAGACTTTCGCTAAATCCGTGGCCGCGCCTTGGGACGAAAGACGGGGTGCGCGCGGCGCGGGCGTGTTTCCACCGTCGGAAGCCTGGTAGCCGGGCGCGAGCAGTCCCGCGAGCAACAGTGCAAAACAGAACCAAGCTACCCCTTTATTCCGCTTGACGGGCATGGGCTCGGGATACGCGGCCGCGCACACTTTCAGGAAGCGGAGCCGCATGATCGGATCAGAAATCTCTCCGGCCTGAGCCTCGACGGATTTGAAAGCAAACAGCCGCACAATTTTCTCGCTTGTTACTGCTTTATCGGCAGCCGGTACGAAAACCTTATAGTTCGTAAGGCGAATCGGGGACCGTAGCCGGTCGAAATACTGAGAGAGGTCGCGAAAGCGCGACAACCGCAATAGCTTGCGGGTTTGAAGGATTTTGCAGAACTAGGGCTTCTTTGTGCTCCCGGGCTAGGGAGTCGAACGTATTCCGGGTCGGGTGAGCCGCGCGCGGAATCGCCGCACCTTTGCCAGATTGCCGCAGTCTTTCATGTCGCACCAATGCCGGCTGCGGTTGCGTGTCCTGTCGAGGAAAAGCCAGCCACAGTTCTCGCCCAGGCAGCACCGCACGCGACCGAGATCGGGCGAGGTCAGAAGATCGGCGGCCGATTGGCTCACGCACCACAAGATCGCATCGATTGCCGGAGCGTCGTCCCATTTCCAGAGAAACTTACCACGCTGCTCGACGAGCGCTTGATGCTCCCGCGCGAGCGAGAGTTCGCGGGTGAAGATCGCAAGATCGGCGTGTCCGGGAGGCCGATTCTCTACAGCACAGATGAAGACGCGATGCAGCGCCAGCCGGAGCGAACGAGCGCGTGCGAGCACTTCTGCCGACTTGCGCGGATTCGGACGCGCCGGCCTCCGGACTGCCAAGCCAGCAAGTCCAGCCCAACGAACTAGGTCCGAATACGTCACGAATTTGTCTTCAATGACGCGGCCTTGTTTCCAGCCACCGACCGTATTCAGAAAGTCGAGGCAGGGAAGCCCGCCGATGAACTTCATAGGTGTTGGCATCCGTTTTTGTCTGTAACCAGCTATAGCAGATTGACAGGTTACTGCGCGCCTTGCTACAGTGTAACCTTCTAATCTAGATTAAGAGGTTACATCAAATGACCGATACCGAATTTCTCGCAGATCAGTTACGCCGCGCACACACCGGCGAAGCCTGGCACGGTCCCGCTCTGAAGGAAGTTCTGGCTGGCGTCACGCCGGAGATGGCGTCCAGCCGGCCGATTCCCGATGCGCATTCAATCTGGGAAATCGCGCGGCACGTAGCCGCCTGGATTCCGGCGGTCGGCCGGCGTTTGAACGGAGAGGCCGTGGACCTAACCGGCGATCAAGATTGGCCTCCTGCCGATTCACCTAACGACGCCTGGCAGAAAACGCTCACCAGCCTCGACAGCGAGACCGTGGCGCTCGAAGCAGCAATCAGGGCCCTCCCAGCGGATTCGCTAAGAAAGGGCGTGCCCGGAACGAATTACTCGGTGCGCTTTATGCTCGAGGGCGTGACGCAGCACCACCTGTACCACGCCGGCCAGATTGCGATGCTTAAAAAATTCCTGGCCCGCTAGACGAGCTTGGTTTTCTTGAGCGGTAGCTCGCGCACGCGCTTGCCGGTGGCGGCGAAAACAGCGTTGCAGATCGCCGGCGCGATGGGAGGAACTCCCGGTTCACCGATCCCGGCCGGAGCTGCCTCGCTCTTGACGATGGTGACGTGCGTCTCGGTTGGCGCTTCGTTCATTCGCGCCACCGGGTAATTGTGGAAATTGGACTGCTGAATGCGTCCGTCCCCGCTTGTGATCTCCCATCAGCGCGAGACTGGTTCCGAACACGGCTGCGCCTTCAAACTGCGCGCGGGCACGCTCGAGGTTGACGACGAACCCGGCATCCACCACGGTATCGACACGCGGAATGTGGAGGTGGCCTTCGTGATCCACTTCGACCTGAACCACACTGGCGACATAAGTCAAAAAGCTCCGATGCACGGCAATGCCCCAGCCGCGCCCGTTGCCGGATTTGTTTTTGCCCCAGCCGCTCTGATCGGCGACCATCTGCACAATGCGTTTGAAGCGCGCTGTGTCGATCGGATAAGGATTCGGACGAGCAGCGCCGCCTCCGCGCCCTCCTCGCCCACGAGCCGTGGTATCGACGATCCGGTCGGAGCCGAGCAGCGCCAGCAGGTACTCGACGCGATCGCGCTTGGCTTCCACGGCCAGCTCATCGACGAACGAATGAACGCCGAACGCGTGCGGGATATTCGCCACCGACCGTAGCCAGCCGACGCGCACGTGTCCCTGCGCCATGCCGTTTTCGGTTCGGATGTTAGGAATCTCCCACGGAACATCCATCCATCCCATGAATCCGAGCGAACCGTAACCGGGCTTATCCGAGTTTTGCAGCATAGGCGGATAGACGCTCCTGCCGAACCAGGCGGTCGCCATTCCTTTTTCGTCCACCGCGGCCTTCATGTACATTGCCGCAACGAAATGGAAGTAGTCGAAACGCAAGTCGTCCTCGCGGCTCCAGACTACCTTCACCGGCTTGCCGAGCTGCTTCGACAGCACGGCGGCTTCGGCGCAGAAATCGGGCTTCGATTTTCGCCCAAATCCACCGCCGAGCAGCGTCACGTTGCAGGTGACGTCTTCCGGCTTGATGCCCACTGCGCGCGCCACCGTCTGTTGCGTAGTTTGCGGATCCTGGACGGGCGCCCACATGTTAACTTTGCCGTCTTTGAACTCGGCCACCGCAACCGGCGGCTCCATGGGAGCGTGCGCCAGATGCGGGACGTAATACTCGGCTTCGATAATCTTGCCGCCCTTGGCGAACTCGGCGTCCACATCGCCCAGCTGCCGCTCCGCGCGCCCGGGCTTGCGCGCCGTCTCCTGAAGTTCCTTCTTGTAGGCCGTCGAATCGTAGGTTGCGTGTGGCGTGTTGAGATCCCAATCGATCTTGAGCTTCTTCCGCCCCTGGAACGCAGCCCAGGTGTTATCGGCGATAACGGCCACTCCGCCGAGCGAATTGAACATGTAGTTCGGGGGCTTGTAGCCTTCGATCTGCAAGGTCTGTTTGACGCCGGGCACCTTGAGCGCATCCGAGTCGTCTACCTTGACCACCTTGCCATCGAGCACCGGCGGATGTTCGATGGAGGCATAAACCATGCCGGGAACCTTGGCGTCCATACCGAAAGCGCGTCCGCCGGTGACCAGCTTGTCGAGATCGGTGATCGGAATATCCTTGCCGATGTAGCGATACTCGGACGCCGGCTTGAACTTCAGATCTTCCTTTTTCGGCACCGGCTGTTGCGAGGCAGCCGCAACCAGCTCGCCAAATCCCAGCTTGCGGCCACTGGCTGCGTGCACAATCTCGTGGTTCTTCGCCTGGCACTCGGACGCTGCGACTCCCCACTTCGAAGCAGCAGCGCTTTCGAGCATCATGCGCGCGGTAGCGCCGCCTTGCCGGAAAGGCTGATAGAACTCCACAATCGAGTTCGAGCCATCCGTGTTCTGCGATCCATACTTACGGTCGCCGATGGCCTGTTCGATGCGAACCCGCTTCCAATCGGCTTCGAGCTCGTCGGCCAGCACCATGGGAAGCGTGGTACGAACGCCGGTCCCCATTTCTGAGCGATGCACCACGATAATGACTTGGCCATTCGGTTCGATTCCGACGTACACGCCCGGATGGAAAGCGGCCTTGTCGGCATCGGACGCGTTCAAAGTCCGGGCCAGCGGCACGGCCAGAACCAGCGCGCCGGCCGACAATACACCTTCGAGGAACCCTCTGCGGCTGACTACCGAAATGCCGTTCATGCTTTCACCCCCGCGGCCTGCTTGATCGCCGCGCGTATGCGTTGGTATGTTCCACAGCGGCAGATGTTGCCGGACATCCCTTCGTCGATGTCGTGATCGGTGGGCTTCGACTTTTGTTTGAGTAATGCGGCGGCCTGCATGATCTGGCCGCTCTGGCAATATCCGCATTGCGGTACGTTGTTGGCGCGCCAGGCTTGTTGCAGCGGATGATCGCCCTTGGGAGCGAGCCCTTCGATGGTCAGGATGTTCTTGCCAGCCGCCTGCTTCATTGGCAGCGAGCAGCTACGCGTGGCCGCGCCATTGACGTGCACTGTGCAAGCGCCGCACAGTCCCACGCCGCAGCCGAATTTCGTGCCGGTCATGTCGAGGATGTCGCGCAGGTACCACAGCAGCGGCATGTCCGGATCGCCGTCAAACTGACGCGCGGTCCCGTTCACTTTGAGTTGGATCATCGTTGGCTCTCCCGAGTCAAGTTAGAAGCGCAAAGGGCGCAGCGCACCCCGAAATATTTGAGGAACCGTTCGCGCGGCCTCCCCTTTTGCGCGAGTCCCTCGATCGGCCGCGAGACGAGGCGGCGAGATTTTCTGAAGCTACAATCACATTATACGAATTATACGAAAGATCGACGTTTCGAACTCATTGCGAGCGGCTAGTCCAGCCGCTTCCGGAACCGCATCGCGCTCAGCGTCAAGATCGTCACGCCGAATATTGCCAACGCAGCCATCTGCGGCCAGAGCACGTCCACCCCGCTGCCCTTCAGGAACAGGCCGCGCACGATATCGATGAAATACCGCACCGGATTCAACAGCGACAAATACTGAATCGAGATCGGCATATTACGCAACGGGAACGTAAACCCGCTGAGCAGGAAAAATGGCTGGAATATCAGGAATGTCGTCATCATCGCTTGCTGCTGTGAGCGCGAGATTGTGGAAACGTAAAGTCCCGCGCCGAGCGAGGTCATCAGAAACAGCATCGAGCAAGCAAACAGCAAGAGCACGCTACCGCGGAACGGCACGCGGAAGAAGACGATGGCCGCCGTCGCCGCGGTTGCCATGTTTACGAGGCCGACGACCGCGAACGGTATTGTCTTGCCCAGCATCAGCTCCAGTGGCCGGATGGGCGTGACCATCAACTGCTCCATGGTGCCGATTTCTTTCTCCCGCACGATCGCCATGGCAGTGAGCATCAGCGTCATCTGCATCAGGATGTTCACGACAATGCCGGGCACAAAATAGTTCCGGCTCTTGAGCTCGGGATTGAACCAGACGCGGCTTTCGAGCGTGACTTGAGGAATGGCAAAATGGACCGGTTGCGGCGACATGCCGTGCGCCAGCCGGTCGCGCGCCTGATCCGCGCTCACGTCCGAAGCGAATCTGCCGACAATCGAGTTCGCATAACCGGCGACAATATTTGCGATGTTTGAGTTAGACCCGTTGACCAGCAGCTGCACCGACGCCGTACGCCCGCGATGAATATCGCGGGAGAAGCCAGGGAGCACGTGCACCACCAGATCCACTTTGCTCTCGTCCAGCAGCCTTTGTGCATCGCGGTCGCTCGCGGGCCACGCGACCACTTCCAATCGTCGTGACGCCTCGAAGGCGCTCATCAACTCCCGGCTTTCGTAACTGCGGTCGCCATCCTGCCATGCAATTTGACCGTGATCTACGTCCAGGTTCACCGCGAAGCCGAAGATCAGCAACTGGATCACCGGCGGCAGAAACAGCATAAAGCGCATGCGCGGCTCGCGAAACGCCTGCCGATACTCTTTGCGAATGATTTCGAACAAACGCTCTCGCATCTTATGCCACCTTCTGGCGCATGCGGCCGGACGCGCGGACAAACACAAAGGCCGCATAACAGCCGAGCATCAGAATTTCGAGCCACAGCACGCGAATGCCGACGCCCTTCAGGAACACTCCGTTCAGGATCGTGACGAAATAGCGGGCCGGGACCAGGTAGCTCAAGACCTGGATGATTTTCGGCATCTCGCGAATGGCGTAGACAAATCCCGACAACATGTAACCCGGCAGGAATGAGCTCAGCATGCCCATCTGATAGGCCTGAAGTTGCGAGCGCGCACCGGCGGAAATGAAGATTCCCCACGACAGCGCGCCGAACAAATACAGACAGCAGGCAAAAAACAAGAACCAGACGTTGCCGCGAAACGGCACCTGGAAGATGAACACACCGACAATGAGACAGATCAGAATATCGGCGAACCCGAGCGCGAAATAGGCGAGCAGCTTGCCGAGAACCAGCTCGCGCGGACGAACCGGCGTCGAGAGCAATTGCTCCATAGTTCCGTTCTCCCATTCGCGCGCGATCGTGAGGGAACTGAGCATGGAGGAAATAATCATCATGGTGACGGCGATCAAACCGGGAACGATGAAGTTTTTCGATTTGAGATCACTGTTGTACCAGACACGGACGCGCGCATCCACGGGCATACCCTGCACCTGACCGCCGCGTTGCGACTGCGCGTTGGCCCGCATTCGCGCCGCGTAACCTTGCACGATCGCCTCGGCGTAGCCCTGTGCGATTCCCGCCGTATTCGAGTCGCTGCCGTCGATCAACATCTGGATATCGGCTTCCTGCCCCACTGCCAGGTGCTTGGCGAAATCCTTCGGGATGACGACGCTCAACAGAATCGTGTTCTGATCGATGCCCCGCTCAATGGTTTTGTAATCGTGCACGTTGTGCTCGATCTGGAAATAGCGCGAAGAGCGAAACTGATCGATTAGTTCGCGGCTCTGTGGCGTTTGGTCCTGATCGTAGACATCGGTGAGGATGCGGTCGACGTCCAGTGTGAGAGCGAAGCCGAACAGCAGCAGCATGACCAGCGGAAGCGCGAGCGCAAGATACAAGCTTCGCGAATCGCGCACGATGTGAAGCAACTCTTTAGCCGTGACGGCTTTTAATCTGCGAAAACTCATGCTGCCTTCCGATCCTCCCTTTCAATCATCGCCACGAATACATCTTCGAGCGATGGCTCTATCGGCTCCAGAATCGGTACCTGGACTCCGGCTTTCTCGAGCACCTCCCGAATCTTCGGCATGGCGCTTTGGTCGTTTTCCACTGTGACATGCAACCCGCCGCCGAACACGGCGACATCAGACACCCCCGGCATCTTCTCAAGCAGCGTCATGCTGGCCACCAGGTCCGATACCTCAAGCAACAACAAATGATGCGATCCGAGCGACCGCTTCAACTCCTCCGGTGTTCCCAGCGCCGTTACCTTGCCGCGATACATGAGAGCCAGCCGATGACAATACTCAGCCTCGTCCATGTAATGCGTGCTGACGAAAATCGTATGACCGGCATTCGAGAGCTGATAAATCAAGTCCCAGAACGTCCGCCGCGCGATAGGATCGACGCCCGATGTCGGCTCATCCAAAAACAGTATGGGCGGTTCGTGCAGGATCGCGCACCCGAGTGCCAGCCGCTGCTTCCAACCGCCTGAAAGGAGATTCGTCATGCTCGCTCGGCGTTCTGCGATACCCGCCATCTTGAGGACATAATCTTTCCGCTCGGCCCGGCGCTCGCGAGGAACACCGTAGATGCCACTGAAAAAATCAATGTTTTCCTCTACCGTCAGATCATCGTACAGCGAGAATTTCTGCGACATATAGCCGATGCGCTGCTTGATGAGCTCCGATTGTGTTCCTACGTCGAGCCCGCCCACCGTCGCGCTTCCGGACGTTGGCGCCAATAGCCCGCATAGCATACGAATTGTAGTGGATTTCCCGGCGCCATTCGGCCCTAGGAACCCGAAAATCTCACCGCGCCGGACGTCCATCGTGACGCGATCCACGGCGACGAAATCGCCGAAGCGCTTCACCAGATCCCGCATTTGGACTGCATTATCCTCCATGCACGACCTCCTCCTTGCGCACCAGGCCGATGAACACATCTTCGAGTGACGGCACGATGCGGCGAAACTCCACAGACGTCAGGCCCCGCGCGCGCAGGGTCTCCTGAAGCTGGTCGGCCGAAGTTCGTGCTGGATCGATAAAAAGATGCAGCGTCGCCCCGGCCGGTTCGACGCTCAACACACCGGGCTGCGCCTGCAAGAACTCGCGAGCGCCGCGCCGATCCGACGCCACTACCTCGTAGCAGGTTTCTTCCAATGTATGTTTCAGCGCCCGCGGCGACTCGCAGCGAATCATCTTCCCCTGATTCATCAGTCCCACGCGATTGCAGCGCTCCGCTTCATCCAGATAGGCCGTCGTCACCAGCACCGTCAGCCCGTTCCGCACCAGCCGATACAGAATCGCCCAGAAATCGCGCCGCGACACCGGATCCACGCCGTTGGTAGGCTCGTCCAGGAACAACACCTGTGGATGATGCAGCAGCGTGCACATCAACGCGAGCTTCTGCTTCATGCCGCCCGACAAGTTCGCCGCCAGCCGTTTGCCGAACGGTTCCATGCGCGTCATGCGCAGCAATTGCGGCATCAGTGTGGCGCGCTCTTGATTGGAAATGCCGAACAGATCGGCATAGAAATTCATGTTCTCGTCGACCGACAGGTCGCCGTACAATCCGAACCGCTGCGCCATGTATCCGATCTGGTCCTTCACCGCATCCAGATCGTTGCTCACATTGCGGCCCACCACCCATGCTTCACCTTCGGTGGGATCGAGCAGCCCGCACAGAAGCCGCAGCGTGGTCGTCTTGCCCGCTCCGTCCGGACCTACGATACCGAAGATCTCCCCGCGCCCGATTTCGAGATTCAAATGATCCACCGCCGTCAGCGCGTCAAAGCGCCGAGTCAGGTTCACCGCTCGGATGATCGCTTCGGAATGGGCCGGCGTTGTCAATTGAGTTGAATGTCCCCGTCCACTGGCATGTTCGATTTCAGCTCGTGCCGCTGATTCTCGGCATCGATCTTGATGCGATAAACCAGCTTCACGCGCTCCTCGCGCGTCTGGATTTGTTTGGGCGTGAACTCGGCCTCCGACGAAATGAACGAAATATGCCCGGGGTAGTTTTTTCCCGGGAATGAATCGCTCGTGAGCTGTACCGGCTGCCCCAGTTTCACGCGGCCCAAATCGGTCTCGCTTATATAGGCGCGCAGCCAGGGATGATCGATATCGCCGATTGCCACCACCGTCGTTCCGGCCGCCAGCACTTCGCCTACCTCGGCCGACTTGACAAGCACTACGCCATCGATTGGCGAAGTTACCACCGTGTCGTTAATCTGCGTGTCGGTGATCGCCACTTGCGCGCGCGCTCTTGCAACCTCGGCCAAATGCGCTTTCACATCCTGCTCGCGCCGCTCCAACTCTAGCCGGTTGGCCTCGCTCGCCTGCAAAGACGCCTTGGCGCGCTCCACTTCAGCGCGTGCAGCTTCGATATCTTCCTTGCGCGGGCCTTCCCGAACCAACGCGAGCTTCTCCTGTGCCTGGCGCAGAATAGCCGACGTACTGTCCAACCGCATTCGATATTGGTCGTACTGAGCCTTGGAAATGTCGTCGTTCTTGAAGAGCTCCTGTGCGCGATCCCAATCGCCGTTAGCCTGATCGCGCTGCGCGTTCGCATCGGCAACCGCGGCCTGCGCCTGCTGAATCTCTTGTGGACGCGAACCGGCCAACAGCAAATCCAGCTTCGCTTGCGACGCCCGCAGTTCGGCCCTCTTCAATGCGATATCGCTCTCGAGCGTCGCCCGCTGCCACTTGACGCCGGTCTCGATCTGCTGGAATTGCGACTCTGATGACGCCACGCTCGCTTCATCCCGGCTCCGCTGTCGCTCCATCTGGTCGCGATCGATCCGCGCGATCACCTGCCCCTTCTTCACGAACGCGCCTTCATCGACGTTGAGCTCCACAAGTTTGCCCGGAACCTTGAACGAAATGTCCACTTGAGTCAGCTCGATATTCCCCGAGACCTGCAGCCGGTTCGGGTCCTTGCGCGAAAACAATCGCCCTGACGACCACAGGTAGAATCCCGCCGCAGCCAAAATGACAAGAAAAAGCACTCGAATAATGATTTTTTTCACGATCGCCTCACTGGATCATGCTCTGTATCGTTCCCGTCGCGGTTCCGAGATCGATGCGCGCCAAATTGTAGTTGTAGAGCGCCGAGATGCGATTGTCGCGCGCCCGCGCCAGCCGCGTCTGCGCGTCCGTCACCTCGATGCTGTTTGTCACGCCCGCTCTGTAGCGCCGCTCGGCCTGCGCCAATTCGTTTTCCGACAGCCGCAAACCCTCTTCGGCGGTCCGTACTTGCGCATCGGCGGATCGCAGCCCGTCCAGCGCCAGCCGGACGTCGAGCTCGACTTGATCGCGGAGATCCACCGTTCGGATTTTTTGCTCACGATACTGCGACATGCTCTCGGCCCGCCGCGCATCGCGCCGTCCCCCATCGAACAACGGGACGCGGAGCGTGACACCTACCGTTCGAGTGGGCAGCAAGTTCGCCGCACCGGCTCCCAAGTCGCCGTAATTGGCAAAGGCTGCAACCGTTGGAAGCCGCTCCATCTTCGTCGCGCTGTAGTTGAGCCGCGCGTTGTCTTCGCGCCGTTCCTGAGCCTTTAATTCGGCGCGATGTGCATGTGCCACTTCCAGCGCTTGCGCCGGGTTCATGGATTCGGTTGCAACGTATTCCAGCCTTCCGGTCAGCTCCACCGGATTTTCCAAACGCAGCCCGATCGCGCGCAGCAGTTGCAAGCGCGTGCGGTCCACATCGTTCTCTGCCACAAGCGCGAGCTGCTGGTCGTTGGCAAGCTGCACTTGAGCTCGCGTGATCTCGATGCCCGTGCCGGTCCCGGCGTTTTTCTGCGATTGCGCCAGCCGCATCAGGGCCTCGGACAGCTCCACGTTCGCGCGCGCCGTATCGAGCGAAGCCTGAGCGCGCAGCGCCGCCAGATACGCCCGCGCTACCTGATCGGTCACCTGATCGCGCGTGCCTTCGTTGTCCGCCTTCACCGCTTCGATCGCTACCTTCGACGCCTGATACCGGCGCAACGCGCTCAAGTCGAGAACGCTTTGATTCATGCTCGCGCGGACATCCAATATGTCGAACGGTCCCAGGAGGCTCGGGAGGCTCGGAGCCCCGGACGGAAACAGCGCCGCCGGAATGAACGAGGAAAAATTGAAGCCGAACGCCTTGATGTTGTTGGTCTCGTTCTCATACTGGACGTAGCTTTCGAAATCCGGCAGCAACGCTGCGCGCGTTTCTTTCGATTCGGCATCCGCCTGCTTCAGAGACTCTTCGGCCAGTCGCACGCGCGTGTTCCCCTCCGGCGCAAGCGCGATCTCCACCGCCTGCTTCAAACTCAACTGCAACACCGGCTGCCGGCTCTGCAACTGCGCAAACAACGGCGCCGTCGCTAGCATCCACGCCAACCCGCTACCGCATCGCATGTGCCACCTCCGTCACAGGCGCCGTCAAACCCGCGATCATAAACGCCTCCAGCCGCCTCAATGTTCCCTCCACATCCGATGGATCGCACTTCCCGCCGGAAAACAACCGCAGCACATGGCTAGCGGCCAGCGTGTGCCCCACCGCACCCATCGCGAAATGCATCCGCCACAGCAGCTCCACCCGATCCAGATGCGGGAGCGCCCGCTCGTAGGCCGCAACGAATCGCACCGCCAGCGGCTCCAGGTGTTCCTTATAAACTCGCTCGGCGAAGAACTCCGGTTCGCAGTACATCCGCCCCATCATTGGCGAGAACTCGCGGCCGCGGCTCGAATAGATTTCGACCACCGGCCGAATGAATGCTTCCACCACGCCTTCGAGAGGTAGCGGTCCGTCACCCGCGGCGCGTTCCACCTCATCGAGCAGCGCCAACCGGCGCTCGTTCACGGGCACAACGCGCCGGGCTATCACGGCCCTCACCAGCGCGTCTTTGGATTGGAAGTGATAATTCACGGCGGCGAGATTCGCGCCGGCTTCGGTTGTAATCGCGCGCAGCGATGTCGCTTCAATGCCATCGCGCGCAAACAAGCGTTCGGCCGCATCCAGAATGCGATCCTTCGTGGTCATACGTATGTTTGAATTATACGTATGAACTAAACGTTGTCAAGGCTTACCGAATCCGAAGCGCATCAGGACAACGCCCAGTTCGCGCGCATCTCCCTGTGGAGAAAATGACTTATCCACCGATAAGGTAACTTGGACGGTGTCGCCGACTGGCATCAGTGGTGAACTAGTCAGCGTGTAATTACCTGGTGCTGCGTAACTTTGTGATACAACGGTCTCTCCATTTACTTGTAGAGTTACCTCGCGTGCAGGGGCGTTTTCAGGTATGTAGAAAGTCGCGGTTAAAGGTGCGGCGGACGCCGGAGGCTTCAGCAGAACAATCGCGTTCTTGCTCGTCCAACGCCATTCGTTATTCTCGAGCGCGAAGACGCCGCTCACGAACTGCTGCTCGGCCTCCGGTGCGTTCATCGGAAGGTCGGTCAAGGACGGCTTCCTCTCGACCATGATGTCAGCGCGCACTTGGTCGATCGTCCCGCGCGAAAAATCGAACGGCCGCAGTCCCTTCTCGATAGTCGAATAGCCGGATCGCGCGTTCAACGCGATCAAGCGAAGTGGAATCGGCGACGTGATACTGCGGTTCGCGATCGCAACCGGAACGCCGCCCGGGTGACTCACCGGCACCGGGTAACCGAGTTGGCTGGTCACGACAACTTCGCCCGGTTGCACCGCGCGGCTAATCAGCAGCGGAAGCGCGCCTTCAGATGTCAGGTAGTACTGCAGTCCCCACTCCGAATTCACCCACAACGGTTTGGTCTCAGTCTCGCGTTGAAGCGAGCGCGCGAATTTGCGATATCCGCTCCAATGCTGATAGTTGACCTCCGCCAGCATCAGACTCAGCGCCAGCCCGCATGTAAGGCCGGCGCTCAACATTCGCACGCCCCACCGGCGGCTCGCCAGAATCGAGACTGGAAGCGCCATCGGCAGCAAGTAGCGAGCTGAGCCCGCGAAAAAGATCACTACCGCGCCGGCGAAAAAAATCAGCACCCACTGCGCGAGAAAATCGCGCCAGTTTCGCGCGCACCATATAATGATGGTCACCCCGACCGCGACCGACGCCCAAAACAGAGGATTGATATCGTAGAACGCCGCGCCGAGCGCCGCCGGCACGGCAAGTAGCGACGGCGGCCACAACACAGGAAACACCAGCCAGCCAAGATGCGCAGTCAACGCGGCCGCGCTCTTCAGATTGTTGACCAGTGCTGAAAAGCCCCAAGACCGCAAGTAGCCCGCCAGAACCCCAGCCGGCACAGCCCCGGTCGTCAACCGCTCGAAGATCTGCCATGCGACCAGCACGAGCGGCGCGGTCAGCGTGGCGATCGCGGCCGGCCGCCACTTCCGTCCGTACAAAAACAAAATCGGAACCAGGAACACAGCCTGCATTGCACTCAACGTCGCCAGCCCCATCGCGACACACGAACCCGCAAGCAATCCCGCCGACTTCCGGTCCACGGCCGCCACATACAGCGCCACCGCCAGCAGCCAGAAGGCGACGAATGGCACATCGGACTCGAACGAGTTTCCATTCACAACAAACGTCGGCGTTGCGAGAAACAGCAGCGTCGCAAGCAGCGCATGCGGACTGAATCGCCGCGCCAGCCACCAGGCGCTGAACGCGGCAATCAGCGAAAACAAAATATACGCGGCGTGAAACGGAATCTCGCGCACATCTTTGAAAACCGCTAGCAGAAACGCCAGATACCAGGCATCCAGTGGCGGGTGCGGATGTCCACGCATATCCACCATGCGGCCAAGAAACGGCCCCAGCGTGTGATTCGGATGCAGCGGCTCGATCTGCGCGTGCTCGGCTTCGGTGAGATACAGAACGTCGTCGCCTTGCACCGCCTGATTCAGGAACGGCAGCCGCAAAGCGAGAACCACCAACGCGACGATGATTAGTTCTCGTGGCGCACGCCCGTGGCGTGCCGCGTTCACACTCGTGTGAACGCTGGATCCATGGTTTTGAGACCGCTGCGCCGACGCCAGTGCCGCAATGGCACGTTGAAGCAGGCGCCACATGACATCAATCCGCGGCCTTGCTCGAGGTAACCTGCGGCTTCCATCGGACGATCGGCCTCCGCGCCGCCGTAACCTCATCCACGCGGCTGGTGCGGGTGTGATGCGGCGCCTTCACTACCAGCTCAGGATTTTCTTCGGCTTCCTTGGCGATCGAAATCAGCGCATCGACGAACAGATCCAACTCATCCTTGCTCTCCGTCTCCGTCGGCTCGATCATCATCGCCCCATGCACGATCAGCGGAAAGCTCACCGTATAGGGATGGAACCCGTAATCGATCAGCCGCTTGGCGATATCGCCCGTGCGCACGCCCCGCTTGGCCTGGCGCTCGTCGCTAAACACGCATTCGTGCATGCTCGGCGCGTTGAGCGGCAAATCATAGTACGGCTCGATCAGCTTGCGAATGTAGTTCGCATTTAAGACCGCGTCCACGGTCGCGTTGCGCAGTCCGTCGCCGCCATGCGCCATGATGTACGCCAGCGCGCGGATGTGCATCCCGATATTGCCGTAAAACGCGCGCACGCGTCCGATCGACTGCGGCCGATCATAGTTCCACGTCCAGGCGTCCTTGATCCGCACCAGCCGCGGCACCGGCAGGAACGGCTCCAGATGCTTCTTGACCGCCACCGGTCCCGACCCAGGCCCGCCTCCGCCATGCGGCGTCGAAAACGTCTTGTGCAGATTCAGGTGCATCACGTCGACGCCGAAATCCCCCGGCCGCGCGATCCCCACCAGCGCATTCATGTTCGCGCCGTCCATGTAGAGCATCGCTCCCTTGGAATGCAGAATCTCGGCGATGCGCGTGATGTTTTCCTCGAACACGCCCAGCGTATTCGGATTGGTGATCATCAGCGCCGCGACATCTTCATCCACCAACCGCGCCAGCGCCTCCACGTCCACCATTCCGCGATCGTTCGACTTTATGTTCTCCACCGCGTAACCGGCCGTGGTCGCGGTCGCCGGATTCGTCCCATGCGCCGAATCAGGAATCAGCAGCTTCTTGCGTGCCGATCCGCGCGATTCAAGCAGCGCCCGCACCAGCAAGATCCCCGTGAACTCGCCGTGCGCCCCCGCCGCCGGCTGCAGCGTTACAGCATCCATTCCTGTAATCTCGGTCAGGATCTTCTCGAGCGTCCCCATCACCTCGAGAATCCCCTGCGACAGCGCTTCCGGCTGATAAGGATGCGCCCACGCCAGACCTTCGATCCGCGAAACCGCCTCGTTCACGCGCGGGTTGTACTTCATCGTGCACGATCCGAGTGGATATAGCCCCAGATCGATCGCGTAGTTATGCGTCGAAAGTCGCGTGAAGTGGCGTATCGCCTCCACTTCGCTCACTTCCAGAAAGCCCGCGATCTCCTCGCGCGTATTCTCCTCACCTAACGCCTTCGCCGGATCCACTTTCGGTACATCCAGCTCAGGCAACTGATAGCCGCGCTTGCCCGGTGAGCTCCGCTCAAACAAAAGCGGCTCGTTTTGATTGATGTGCTGCCGGACTTTCCGGATCATCGCTCGATCACCTCCGCCACGGCATCCATGCTCTCGCGCCGGCTCATCTCGGTGGCGCAGAACAGCATAGTATTTCCAAGCTCCGGATAAAAACGCTCAAGCGGCAGCCCGCCGATGATCTTCTTCTTGAACAGCGCCTCATTCACCTGCTCCGGCGTGCGTCCGTTCGCCGAGACCACAAACTCATTAAAGAACGGCCCCGAAAATTTCGGCTTCAGCTTTCCGGCCAGATAGTGGGCTTTCGACAAATTCTGCTCGGCGAGCTCGCGCAAGCCCTCCTTGCCGTACACCGTCATGAAAACGGTCGCCATCAACGCGATCAGCGCCTGATTCGTGCAAATGTTCGACGTCGCCTTCTCGCGCCGGATATGCTGCTCGCGCGTCGCAAGCGTCAAACAAAAGGCCCGATTCCCGCGCGTGTCCTTAGTCTCGCCGACCAGACGCCCCGGAATCTGCCGCATGAACTTCTCTTTGGTCGCGATGATCCCGGCAAACGGCCCGCCGTAGCTCGGCGAAATTGCAAACGACTGCAGCTCGCCTGCCACGATGTCGGCATCCCGAGGCGGCTCCAGCAGCCCGAGCGACACCGCCTCTGCAAAAACGAAAATCAGCAGCGCACCATGCTTGTGCACGATCTCGGCGGCCTGCTTCACATCTTCCACGACACCGAAGAAGTTCGGCGACTGAATAATCACCGCCGCCGTCTCGCCATCTACCGTCTTCTCCAGATCCGCGAGATCGATCTTTCCCGAGTGCCCGTTGTATGCAAACTCTGCCACCGGCATCCCCTGATGCTGCGCGTAAGTCTGCAAAACTTCGCGATACTCGGGATGCACGGTTCGCGCCACAGCGATCCGATCGCGTCCCGTTAGCCGCATCGCCATCATCGCCGCTTCGGGCACCGCGGTCGACCCGTCATACATCGACGCGTTCGCAACTTCCATGCCCGTCAACTGGCAGATCATGGTCTGGAACTCGAAGATCGACGTCAGCGTCCCTTGCGCCATCTCCGCTTGATACGGCGTATAGGACGTTAGAAATTCCCCGCGCGAAACCACCGTGTCCACCAGGACCGGCCGGTAGTGATGATAGACGCCCGCGCCCAGAAATGACGCATAGCCGTTGGCGTTCTCCGCTCCTCGCGCCCGGAAATAATCGACGATGTCGTATTCCGATTTGCCAGGAGCGACGTCCAGCGGCCGCTTCAGCCTCACTTCCTGAGGCAGATGCGAAAAAAGCTCTTCTAATGAGTCGACGCCGATCGCCGATAACATCTCGCGGCGTTCAGAATCCGATTTCGGTAAGTAACGCAAGTGCGATTGTTTCAGGCTTCGCGCTTAGTGCGCGCCGCCCTCAGCTCCTACATATTTCTGATAGTCGCCGGCGGAGAGAAGTTGTTGGATTTCACCAGGGGCCGACAACTTGATTTTAACAAGCCAGGCCTCCCCGTGGGGATCGCTGTTCAACTTCTCTGGAGCCGTCGCCAGCGTGTCGTTTACTTCGACCACTTCACCTGAAACCGGCGAGTAGATATCGGAAACCGCCTTCACCGATTCCACCGACCCGAGCGATTTCCCCTGCTCGAGCTGCGTGCCCACCTTGGGCAAATCGACGTAAACGATATCCCCAAGCTGTTCCTGCGCATGATTGGTAAGTCCTACTACTCCGGTGCCGCCGTCCACGCGCACCCATTCGTGTTCCTTCGTGTAACGAAAGTTTTCTGGATACATTTCCTATTTGGCTCGCTTATAAAATGGCGTCGGGACCGTGATTGCATCCACCGCCTGATTGCGGATCATCACCTGGATCCTTTCACCCGGCTTCGCCCGCTCCACAGGCAGGTAGCAAAGCCCGATGTTCTTGTTTACGGTTGGCCCCGGCCCGCCGCTCGTCACCCAGCCCGCGGCAGCGCCGTCCTGAAATACTTCGTATCCATCGCGCCCGATGCCGCGCCCCACCATCTCGAATCCCACCAGCTTCCGCTTCACGCCCTCGCTCTTTTGCTTCGACAGAGCGGCTCGGCCCGTGAAATCGCCCTTGTCCAATTTGACGATCCAAGCCAGATCGGCTTCGTAGGGCGTGATGGACGCGTGGATCTCGTGCCCATAGAGCGCCATCTTCGCTTCCAGCCGCAGTGTGTTTCTCGCGCCTAAACCGCACGGCTTGATACCAAACTCCTGGCCTGCCTCTAGAATCTCGTTCCAGATTCGCGCAGCCTGCTCTGGCGCGATGTAAATTTCGAATCCATCCTCGCCTGTATAGCCCGTGCGAGCAATGCGCGCCGGCGTCCCTGATACTGCGCCGTCTGTGAAATGATAATACGCGATCGGCGTCAAGTCGGTGCTGGTAAGTTTTTGCAGAGTCGGCAGGGCCGTGGGCCCCTGAATCGCCAGTTGTGCGTAACGCGGGCTTGCGAACTCCACTTCCGCTCCAGTCTTATTCTGCGCGCAAATGTGTTCGAAATCCTTTTCCTGGTTCGACGCGTTCACGCACAAGAAATAGTGGTCATCCGACACTTTGTGCACCAGAATGTCGTCCACGAACCCGCCATGCTCATACAACAAACCCGAGTATTGCGCCTGCCCAACCTTCAACTTCGCGACCGCGTTCGTCGTTACCGAATCCACCAGCGCGAACGCGTCACGCCCGCGAATCTCGATCTCGCCCATGTGGCTGACATCGAAAAGCCCCACCGCGCGCCGCACCGTGTGGTGCTCTTCGAGAATGCCCGAATACTGCACCGGCATATCCCAACCGCCGAAATCCACCATCTTGGCGTTGCAACGATGATGCGCGGCATTGAGCGCAGTCGTCTTAAGAACGGGAGCGGCAGCTTGAGTCATTTGCACAGGCTCTTTGAGAGCAGTCTCTCATTCTAACTCGGCTTCCGCGTTTCGTCTGCCGGCTAAGCTTGGATCTCGAAACTCTCGACGGCCGAATCTTCGTCCGCGTATACCTCAAATACCCGATGCACCTTTGTAAGCGTCACCAGATCCTGAACCCTCGGCGATAACTTCATCAGCTTAAGGCGCCCGCCCCGATGCTTGGTCGTAGTGTGCGCGGCGATCAATTCCCCCAAGCCGCTAGAATCCATATAAGGTACATCCGCCATGTTGAAGACGATCTTCTGCTTACCTTCGTCGAGCATCTGACGGATCAGGTCGCGCAACCGGCGTGTATCTTCCCCCAGCGTGATCGGACCTTGTAAATGCACAATGGACACGCCTTGAACGTCCCAGTCGAAGTGCTCCAGCGGCATAGATGCGACAGTAGCAGAAAGCGGACCTTGGCGCACGCCGCGCCAAACCCTCTCCTGGTCCCGCCCAAATTGTCACTCGATCGAAACATGCGCAGGCTACACCCGTGCTAGAATCGCGGACATCGTTCAACCACTGAGGCTGCTGTACTACAGCTTGCGACTGTTGAATCGAGCTGGGAGCGCTGAGTGTAAACGATAAAACAAGGGTCTCGAAGTTTGTTTCAAGGGGAGTGATTCGAATGAAAAATCCGTATTCGTCGGGAATAGATCGGCCGCGCTTTGGGTTAGGTTTCAGGGGCACGTTCGCATTCGCCATGCTCGCAGTGGCGTTGACATCGCTCAGCACGCGTCACGTATACGGACAGGCGGCGTCGGCGTCGATCGAAGGCAATATCCTCGATGCCAGCGGCGCCGCCGTGCCTGAGGCGGACATTGTGGTCGCCAATCCAGCGCTGGCGCTCGAGCGCAAAGTGAAAAGCAGCGGAGCCGGCGTGTTCACAGTTCCCGACTTGACCCCCGCACCCGGCTACACCGTGACGATCACGAAATCCGGCTTTGCCAAGTACAACGTAAAACCCTTCACCCTCGCCATCGGGCAATCGTTGAGTCTGAACGTCGCCCTCTCCGTGGAATCCACGGGCAGCGAGGTCAACGTCACCAGCGATGCTCCCATCATCGAGACTGCCAAGACCGACGTATCCGGTGTCGTGAGCACCAATGAAATCGAGAATCTTCCCATCAACGGACGCCGTGTCGACAGCTTCGTTCTTCTTCAGCCCGGTGTCACCAACGATGCTTCTTTCGGCCTTCTGACGTTCCGCGGCACTGCCGGCGGCAATACGTTTCTCACCGACGGTATCGACACGACAAATACCTTTTACGACGAAAACGCCGGCCGCACTCGCTCCTATAACATCTCGCAGGACGCCATCCAGGAATTTCAAGTGGTCACCAGCAATTTCCTGCCTGAGTACGGCAACGCAATGGGCGGCATCGTCAACACCATCACGCGCAGCGGCACCAACACCATTCACGGAAGCGCGTATTGGTTCTTCCGCAACCGAACGCTCGATGCCACCGACCCCACGGCTCTCGGCGTCAACCCGCCCGAGTGGCGTCACCAGGCAGGCCTCAGCGTAGGCGGGCCTGTCAAGAAAGACAAACTGTTCTATTTCTTCAACGGCGAACTCCAGCGCCGCAACGATCCAATCGTTTCTTCCAATATCAGCAACACGCTCTTCAACGCCGCCGGCGTGCCCACTGGCGCAGTGGACCCGGCCACCGGATGCGCCGGGAGTTCGTATGCGCTGAAAGCTACCGCCGCGCAATGCGCAGCTGCAATCTCGTTCCTCGACTCGCGCGTCTTGCCGCAACTCATCCCTCGCTCGGTAGACGAAAACCTTTTATTCGGCAAGGTCGACTATCAGATCAACGACCGCAACCGCTGGAGCACCGAATTCAACTATCTCGACTTCCGCTCTCCCAATGGTATTCAAACCCAGAGCGTCCTCACTACCGGCAATGGCATCGGCAACAATGCCAACACCACGGTTTTCGATCGTACCCTCAAGTCCGGCCTGACCACAGTGATCGGCGGCGCCGCCGTGAACGAATTCCGCTTCGGCATGTTCAAGGACCGCCAGTACGATCCCAACAGCCCCAGCCTCGAGCCGCCAACAGGTCCTACTTCGTTCTCCATAACGTCGGGAAGCCTCAGCAACATCGGATACGCCACCTCTTATCCGCGCCTTCACCCCAGCGAACTGCGTTTCCAGCTTTCGGATACTTACGCCTGGACTCTTGGCCGGCACGCGCTAAAATTCGGCTTCGACTGGTCGCACACAGAAGACTACGACGTCCAACGCTCCAACCAATTCGGTACGTATACCTACTCCAACATCAATGCCTTCGCGCTCGACTTCACCAATCCCGCCAACGGCAAGAACTGGAACAGCTACTCGCAAACGTTCGGCAATCCTCTTTATGACGGAAACTTCCAGGAGATCTCGTTCTTCGGCCAGGATGAGATCCACGTCACGCCCAAGCTCACGATCAGCCCCGGGCTGCGGTTCGAGTGGAACCATCTGCCGCAGCCTGCGCCCGGCCAAGCTTTAGGCTCGCTCAACATTCCAGCCGACTGGCCTGAGGTGAACCACCTCTATTACAAACCGTGGAGCGTCGCGCCTCGCATCGGCTTTGCGTATTCCATCAACAACAAGACCGTGATTCGTGGCGGCTATGGTATGTTCTACAACCGCTACATCTCGCAAATCGTGGACGGCTTGGCCAAAGGAAATGGATCGTACCAGCCCAGCTATAGCCTGTCCTCGACGGTTGCATCTCAGTTCGCTGCTGGTCCCGTATTTCCCAACTATCTAGCAACCCAGCCGAGCGGCGCAGCGAACGCACCGACCATCGAATTCGCCCTGCCGGGCTTTCGTAACGCTTACTCCGAGCAGGCCCAGCTTTCCATCCAGCGAGAGCTCGACAAGAGTACTAGCGTCACCATCTCCGGTATCTGGAGCCGCGGGCTGCATATTGTGACCGGATACAATGCCAACCTCGCGGCGCCAACTCAGTTCTACACCTATCAAATCGATAACGCGCAGATGCAGCCGGTGGGCGCAGTCACCATGCCGATTTACACTCGCTCACTTTTGATCAACTCTAACTACAATGGCGTCTACGCCACCACCTCGAATGCCAATAGTTGGTACAACGGCCTGATTATCTCTGTGAACCACCGCTACACCGGCTGGTTCCAGGGTTCGGCGAGCTACACTTGGTCGCACGCAATCGACGATAATCTCGGCGGTGCCGGCGGTGCTTCCGGTTCTAACGGTGTTTTGTTCGCTGCTAACGCTCCGAGTTCGCTCTACAACAACGATTACGCCGACGAAAAAGGCACCGCTGCTACAGACCAGCGGCATAAGTTGATCCTAATCGGCATCCTCAGCCCGACCTTCACTCACGGTACGAGCTGGTTTGAGAAGACAGTCGTGAACGGCTGGCAGCTCTCGTTTATCTCGACATTCGCCTCTTCCTTCCCGATTAATTCCACGATCGGCGGAGTGTCCTCCACTACTCTTCCCACGCTGACAGGCCAGACAATTTTCGCGACCAGCACAATCAATGGCCTCGGCGGTTTCAACGCTCAGCGCGTTCCGTTCCAGCCAGTCGATAATCTGAACGTTGGCCCAACGTACCGTACCGACGCCCGTCTTGCCAAGTTCTTCAACTTCACCGAACGCTTCAAAGTCGAACTTGCCTTCGAGGCGCAGAATCTGTTTAACCATCTGATTGTCGAAGGCGCCTCGCCCTTACAGGAGCAAGAGTATACGCTAACGAAACTGGGCAGTCAGTCCGTTCTTGTTCCCTATCCGTTTTACAAGCAGATTCTCCAGACACAAGCGCCGCCCGACGGTACTACCGCCCGTCGCGCACAAGCTTCACTGCGCATAATTTTCTAGACGCCAACACTTAAATCGCGCAACACCGATAGCGGCAGAAGTTCTCGCCGCTATTTCCTTTTTTACCGGTGTTTTCTTCGGAGGACTCCTTATGCCAGAAGTAAAAGTCATTAAAGAGACCGCGGGCCCGTTGGCCTATCGTCCCGAAACCTATTTCCCCAACATCCCATTCGGCAGCCTGCTCGGCGCAACCCCGTTCGGAACCACGCCGTTTAACCTGATGAAACGCTTCGGCGAAGACTTCGACCGTATGTTCGGCGCGTTCGTGCAGCCCGTGGCGGAAAGCTTCGCGCCACCGCTCGAAGTCAAACATGTCGCGGGCGTTTTCACCGTCGCGGCCGAACTTCCTGGCGTCGCCATCGGCGAGTCCAGGTCATCGAGGAAGCGCTCGTCATTGAAGGCGAAAAGAAAACCGTAAAGGAAGAAAAGACCGACGGTTTCTTCCGCAGCGAGCGCGCCTTTGGCAAGTTCTATCGCTCCATTCCGCTACCCAAGGGCGCAAAGACCGACCTGGTGAAAGCGGAATTGGTCAATGGGATCTTGACCGTTACCATTCCGGTTCCTGAAGTGAAGCCTGCGCTCAAACAGGTTCCGATCATCGCCAAGTAGCCCACAGCATGTCATGCGAGGGTTTCCCGCCTCTCGCTAGCATGGCACAGGGTGCGGCCTCCAAGGGACTTGAGCGAGTCCCATTTGCCGCACTCTGTGCTTTTTTCTGGAGTTACTACTGCACCTCGACTACTGCACTTCGAAATCCGACCAGCGCTGCGATTTGTTCCCCGCGCTGTCCACCGCGCTGAAGATCACTCGATACGAGCCGGGCGTCAACGACGCGATCGGAAGCACTGTTCCGCTCGTGACCTTCGGGCTTCCGTTCTTGTCCGGTATCGCGATGCGGAATAAGCCGGAATCGCCCTTTTGCTCGCCGCTCTTGGCATCCAATATCCGGACCTGTATCGCAACCGCCAGATCCTTGGGCCGCTCAGCCGCCGTAAGTAGAGGCTCGTAGATCTCCACGTACATGGCCGGTTTGTCGGTATTCTTGAACCGATTCGAAGCCCCCGGCATCACTTGCATCCCCTCTGCTACCAGCGGCGTCCGATCTTCAATCAACAGCGCATCCAGATCCGATCCCATGCTCGCCGCCGGACGATAGTTTGTGCTGATTACGACTGAGCTCATGCTAAACTTCTGGCCGTCATAGGCATCCACCGCCAGCAGCTTCTCGACCTTGCCGAAACTGTCCCCGCCCGAGCTGAAAACCACTTTGAGACGATACTGCCCCGGCACGATATCGAACTGGTTCTCGTAGTGATATGGCTTCTTGCTGAACTCCTCCACTTCTTTCTTACCATCGAGATCCAGCTTCACCGTATCGCTGAATCGCGCCGCCACCGATCCGTCGGTCGCATAGGCGATACCCAAAATGTTCAACTCGCCATGCTCTTTTCCTTTTACCTTCTCGAATTTCATCGCCTTGGGCGCGATGTCCATGGCCACATCTACGCGCGCCTGGTTCGGTCCCGTAAAGAAAAACGGGAGCGTCATCGCGGCGTCCACATCGCCTGCCTGCGCGCCGGCCGCCCGATTCTCCAGTGTCTTCTCCACTGGATTTTTCGCCAGCAGGTCGCGCGACTTCGCGTTGCAGTACCCGGTTCGCGCCCGCACGTTCTCGCCGCTGTGCTCGACCTTCACTTTCAGCGTATGGCAGCTTCCCTCGGCGGAATCGGGCGGCGTGTAGCCAATCAAATAATACTCATTCAGCTCTTTTCCGATCTTTTCGAAACCCGAAAGCAGATCGTTCGTGTTGATGAGAACGAAACCGCCCGTGCCTTCCGCCAGCACATGCATGATGTCCTGATTGGTGGCCGCGGTTTCGGGAAATTTCGGCAGGAGAGTTCGCGTTCTGTTGTACGGAGGTATCGTCCCCATAGGCGCCACCGGCGCCGGCGTGCCGGAAACTCCATTGGTACCTCTGCTCGGGGCAGGGGCGCCGCCGCCACGGCCAACACCGCCGCCTCCTCCGACTGGTCCACGTCCGCCGCCCGCGCCCCCTCCTCCGCCACCACCGCTCCCTCCTCGCCCGCCACCCGGCGCTTGTGGTGCAAAGAACGCCATACCTGGGGTGAAAGAAGCGAGTGCGAACACTGGAGGCGGCGTTTGCGTTGAAACGGCGGCCTGCCGTACATAGGCTGGCGATCCCGCCGCGCGGTTCGGCGAGCTTAATAAGCTCGCGTCATCATCATCACCACCCGGTGCAAACAATCCCCGAACATCGATCGGATAAATCGCAACATTCGCGCGATTGCATGCCTCAATTGTCGCGGTCACTTCACTGATAAGTTCCGGATCCCGCAGCGGAAATCCGCCCGTCAGCAAGATGAGCGATTTGCGGCCCGGAACACCGCTCAAATTCTTGGCCATCGTCCGCAGAGCCAGGATTACGTCCCGCGCGCCGAAGCTTCCAGCCGCCGTCAAACGCGGCCCTATCGATTGTTCATTCACTTGAATGGACGGAACCGAGATGCCGCTCACTGCCGCCCTGAGCCGTGCTGCATCAGCTGTGAAATTCTGCGGGATCTGAATCGCGCCGCCATAATTCACGATCGCCATGAGCCGGTTCGGAGCGGCGTTCGCATCGATGAATTGCCCTGCCGCCTCGCGTGCCCGCGCCTGATCGCCGAAATTCATTGTCGAGTTGTCGAAAAACAAAACCAGGTAACGCGGCTGGGAACTTGAGGGCGAGGCCGGATCCGCTTCGAAGGAAAAATTCTTGATGTTTTGCTCTTTGTTGTCTTCCCAGATCTTAAAATTTTTCGCCATCAAGCCGTGGACGTAGCCGCCTTTTTTATCGGTGACTACCGCGTCCACCAGCACGAGCTTGGTTTCAGCGCGAATCACGGCCGGATCGGACGGCGTCGCATCCTGCGCGCACGCCAGGCCGGCGGCCAGGCTTAACAGTGTTGCAACTGTTCCTACAGTTTGTAAGCGCATGGATTCCCCCTCAAGGAATTTCGACGACGCCATTCCGCGCCGCCATCAACTGTCCCTCTGTATCCCGAATCACGACGCGAATTACATAACTCCCCGGCGTCAAATCGAAAGTACTCCGCGTCACCATGCCGCCCACCACTCGCGTGTTTAGTGTCTCGTCGCGCAAATGCATAGTGATCATTTTCTGAATCGCATTGATCAGATTCCCGTTCCGGTCGAAAACGCTCGACACGATCGTTACCGCGTCGTTGTTGCGCCCGTCGGCCTTGCGAAACGGCAACTTGTGTAAATCCATCTTCGCCAGCACCGATAATTTCGCCGTGACATCGCCCGACTTGAAGAATTGAGTCTGTACGTCGAGCGGGATGTCCGATAGTTCCTCCCGCGAGAACACCGCCTCTTGAATTTCCTGCTTCGCCTGTTCGGCGGGATCGGCCTCGTACTTTGGTGCATAATAACCCCGGCGCGCTTGTGAAGTAACATCCTTTGTACTTTTCAGCCTAACGTTCAGCGCATGAAATTTCCCATCGAACTTCAGGTTCTGCGGCGAAAATCCCAGCAGGTAAATGAACTCGGGCGCGGCAGTCAAACGCGCAAAGGCGCCCTCCAGGTCGTTGCTATTGTGAACGAACGTACCGCCGGTGCCCTCGGCCAGCTCGGCCAACGTGCCCCAGCTCGCAAGGTCGCTCTCATTGCGCATGAAGTTCTTCACCACCTGCGATTGCACACTCTGACCAAAATTTGACTCGCTCGCATCGGCGCCGGGAATCATGGTGTAGAGCCCTCTTGCGTCCAGTGCACTAATTGTCACGTTGGCTTTGATCGCCTGCGTGAGCAGGTCGTCTTCATCGAAGCGAAACCTGTCAGTTAAATAAAAACCAGGCGACACCAAAACCAGGCTTCGCTGACCGGGCGAACCAGCCATTCGCCTGATCGTATTTTTCAAAACGCTCAGCACCGGCGTCGTGTCGTTCTCCCCGAAAGACAGCACTCGCTGGGCGGTTGCACGCACGTCCCCTTCGGCTTGCCGCATCGCAGCCGCCTGTCCTCCGCGATCGGGGATGATGTTCTCGCAAACGATCGCGTCTTGTTCCGCGGCCTGGAGTACGGTCGGATTGTTTCGGTTCACGATCTGGTCCGCCATGTAGAACGACATGTAGGGACACTCTTCCGACGGCCTGCCGCTCGTTGGGCGCGGCATGATTCGATCCATCGTCTCCCGCACCTTCGCCATGTCATCAGTAAAATCGACCATGTTCTGGCCGGAGGTGGTGAAGACCGCGATGCGGTCGGTCGGCTTGAACGACTCGTTCAGATACTTCGTCGCCGCCTGGCGCGCTTGCACGATATCGCCAAACACCAGGTGCACATCGTCGAACAAATATGCAATGAAACGGGTCGGAATCGCGGAGGTGTCTTGCGGAGGTTTCGGGCGGCCATCCTCTTCAATTCCCGGCCGTACTGGAATCGCGGAGGCATGCACGAGATCGCCGGACTTCTCTACCGAAAATTTCGTGATGGTTTGTTGCTTTCCTTTGTCGAATAATTGAAAGTCTTCTTGCTTGAGCGTGCCGATCGCGTGTCCCTGCTTGTCATGCACCACCACCGGCACCATCACGAGATTGACGCGGGAACGAAACGTTGCCGGAGCGTCGATTGTCGCTAGTTCGCCAGTGTCCTGCGACGGCTGGCTAGGCGTGGATTGGATGGATGTCTGGCCGCGTGCTAAGCCCGAAATCAGTAAGCAAATCCCAAATGCGTGCAAATAGCTCGCATTTCGAGCGAACTTAGCCGCCGCTTCGTTTGGCATTTGCCCGTCCTTACTGTCTGATTATTTTACTCTGTTCGGATAGCGGTCCTATGGGAAGGAAGCGCGCATGTTTTTCGCACGCGCGCTTTATTTCGATCCGATTACTGCTTGATGTGCGGATTCACGTAGCCGTGCTCCAAAACCTTCTTTGGATCCGGCCGGATGCTGAGATACGTTACTTCGGTCGTAATGTCCGTCCAGCCATGTGGCATGCCCGCGGGAATCACGGAAATGTCGCCGACACCCACTTTGCGGCTGACGAAATCTCCTACCACGCGTCCGCTGCAGGATGGCCCATTCAGGATTTTCGTGACTTCGCTATCAGCCGGAGAACGCCGGCCATTCACGATATCGCCGCCTGTAACCAGCGTGCCCGATCCCGAAATGATGATGTAAGTCTCAACCGTATCGTCGTGCGCGATCATGCCGGGAGGTCCTTGCTTCGCTCCTGCGGGCGCCGAACTCATCCCGCACGGCTCGGCTTGCGCCGCGGCAGCCTGCGCC
>Ga0126381_100000890_pt1 | contig 32436 bp, 33 predicted proteins | sample PanSoiMetPlot_28_FD_96465 | JGI IMG/M metagenome (GOLD analysis project Ga0126381, IMG submission 96465) | Tropical forest soil microbial communities from Panama - MetaG Plot_28 | ecosystem: Environmental > Terrestrial > Soil > Tropical forest > Bulk soil | place: Panama | collected 2016-02-17 | reverse complement strand
TGCTCTTCGGGATCGGTGCGGGCGATGACCGCTATCGCGGTGACGTCACCGCGGTTGACGGGGAGATGCGGGGTTCCCGGCGGGATGTACATGAAGTCTCCGGCGCGCATTACGGTCCGCTTGACCAGTCCTTCGCCGTGCCAGACCTCTGTTTCGCCGCTCACCGCGTAGACCGCGCTCTCATGTCCCGCGTGGAAGTGCGGCATGCCGCGCGTGCCCGGCGGCATCATGACCAGGTGCACACTCAGTGCCTGGGCGCCGGCCGACTTGCTGGTAACTCCGGACGCCAGGCTTGCGCCGGGCTTGCCGTCGTAGCGCTGCGCCGAACGGATGATCACGCAGTCACCCCGCGTGCTCACATCTGGCCGGGTTGGCGCGCGATGCAGCCACTCTTCGACCTTGCTAACTCTGAGCATTTGTCCGTGTCCCATCCGTGATGTCTACTCTGCCAGATTATTTCTCTACGTACAGGTATGAATACTTTCCGTGCAGGCATAGCGACATAGCGTTAAGGTAAGATATAGCTACCCATATCGATACATCGAGAAACGTAACACCAGGTCAGCGCCGGGATTAGCTACCACCATGCTGACGTGTACGCGAAATTTATTTCCAGTTAAATTCCCGTGTCGGGAAATCGCGGTTACGCTCCGCTACCGACTCCGGCAGGCACCCACCCCGGGGCGGCAAGCTCTGCTGACTAGTGCCTGTCCTCCGCCGGGATGACGACGACGGGGCAGTGCGCGTGGTGCGCGACCTGGGTGCTGACCGAGCCGAGCAGCAGGCGGGCGAAGCCGCCGGTGCCACGGGACCCCACGACCAGAATGTCCGCGTCCTTGCTCACGGCGACCAGTTCCTCCGCCGGCAGGCCGCTGAGCACCTCGACGGTGACCTTCTCCGGGCGGGCGGCGCCTGCCAGCGCGAGCGCCTTGTCGGTAGCTTCCTGCGCTTCCTTGCGCGCCTTCTCGGCGAGCGCGTGGTCTTCGGGGAAGGCGACCGCGCCGCCCCAGTAGCCGACCATGGTCCGGTAGACAGTGATTACGGTGAGCGGCAGGTGGCGAAGCGAGGCCTCGCTAATAGCCCACTCGAGCGCCCGCTGCGAGTGGCGTGACCCGTCAATTCCTACGACGATCCTGGACATTGCCGCATCTCCTCAGTGCTGTCCGCACCCCGCGGAATTCTGATGTCCCTGCCAGGCTCACGATACGCAGGACTAGACGCGTCTTTCAGTGGCGATCGTCCCGCGCTTGGCACCGGCCGCCCGCGGTCGCCGGTGACGTTAGTCCCGGCGTTCAGCTCAGCTCAGCTCGCGGCGCGGGACATCTCGGCGACCACCCTTTTCCGCACCCGCGCGGCATCCAGGCCGGCGCGCGCCAGCAGCCCGGGGACGGCGCTCGCGGACCGCTCGCCGGCGCCGACCAAGCCGAGCAGCAGATGCTCGGTACCGATATAGCCGCTGTGCAGGTTGCGCGCCGCCGTCAGCGACATCCCGAGCGCGGTCCGCACGTCCTGATCGAGCGAACTCCGCTCGCCTGCCCACCGCCTGGCCCGCCCGCGTGCAGCCGAACCAGGCAGCACACGATCTAGCGCGCCCTCGCCGAAGCTCTCCTCGGCCTTCCGCCTGACCTCACCGAGGTCGATGCCGATGGCCCTAAGCGCCTCCGCGCTGCCCGCGCCACCCGTACCGCCGCCGACAGTCCCGAGCGCCTGTTCGGCCGTGGCGGCGTGCACGCCCAGTCCGGCGAGCACCCGGGCCGCGACGCCATCGGTAACGGTCAGCGCGTACAGCAGGTGCGCCGCCCCGATCTGCTGGTCGCCGCGGGCCAGGGCCTTGGATTTCGCCGCGACGATGGTCTGCCGCGCGTCGGCGTCGAACTTCTCGAACATCGTGTCTCCAGTGCGTAAAGGGGCCTCAGCGGGCCCGGCCCGCGTGCTTCTTGTGCACGGCCTGGCGGGAAACCCCCAACATCGCGGCGATCTCCTGCCACGACCAGCCGTGCGCTCGCGCGTTGTCGACCTGCAATGCCTCTAGCTGCTCTAGGAGCCGCCGCAGCGCGGCGACGGCGCGCAGCCCAACGCGCGGGTCGGCGCTGTCGGCCGCGACGGCCAGGGCGGGTGCCTCGTCCATACCTGTCAAACTAGGTTGACACATCGCTGTTTGTCAACTGAAGTTGACGACCACCGTGCCGCCGCGGTGCTTACGGCACCGTTACGGCAGCGGCTGAACCTGCCCAAACTCAGCTTCGTTCTCGTATTCGTAAGAGGAGGGACGAGGGGATCGCCCGGAATCCGTACGACCACCCATGACCTCACCAGGAGCAGTAGTGACACAGGAACCACACCGGGACGCGCTGGCCACCCGGCGCGCGGTGCTGGCCGGCGCCGGCATCGCGGGCCTGGCTGGCATGGCCAGCGGCTGCGCTTCCGCCGCCCCGAGCAGCACGCCCGCTAGCGTCCCGACGGGACCCGGAGCCCCATCCGCCATCGTCACCGCCACCGCCACCGATACCGGCGGAGCCGCCAGTGGCGGACCCGTAACTGCCAGCGGAGCAGGCGGCGGCCAGGCGGCGAATGTGCTCGGGAGCACCAGCGAGGTCCCGGTCGGTGGCGGCATGATCTTCACCGCGAAGAAGGTCGTGGTCACCCAGCCGAGCGCGGGCGAGTTCAAGGGCTTCAGCGCCGTCTGCACGCACATGGGCTGCATCGTCAGCCAGATCGTGGACGGCTCGATCCGCTGCCCCTGCCACGGCAGCCAGTACAGCATCAAGAACGGTTCGGTCGTCGGCGGCCCCGCGCCCAGCCCGCTGCCCGCCGAGGCCATCAAGGTCGACGGCGACAGCATCGTCCTGCGCTAGCACGGGAACGACAACAGAAGAACCACAGAGGGGAGGAGCGGTGACCGCTGCCATCGGACCGCGCGGCCTGCTGGCCGCGATCGGTGCCGGCGCGGTCGCCGTCCTCGTCCTGTGGTGGCACAGCACGCTCGCGATCCGCGGCGCCGGCGGCTGGCTGACCGGCGCCGGTGAGATCCTCGGCCTGCTGTCCGGCTACGGCGTCATCGTCCTCGTGCTGCTGATGGCTCGCGTGGCGCCGATCGAGCGCGGCATCGGTGCCGACCGGCTTGCCCGCTGGCACGCGATGGGCGGCAGGTACATCATCGGCCTGATCAGCGGCCACGCGCTCGCGATCATCTGGGGCTACGCGGTCAGCGCGCAGGTCAACCCCGCCGCGGAGACGGTCACCCTGCTCACCACCTACCCCGACGTCCTGATGGCGACCGCGGCCTGGTTCCTGCTGCTCGGCGTTGGCCTCGTCTCGGCCCGCGCCATCCGCGCGAGGCTGCGCTATGAGACCTGGTACTACCTGCACTTCTACACGTATCTGGCGATCGCCCTGGCGTTCAGCCACCAGTTCGCGGTCGGCGCGTCCTTCACCAGCGACCTCCCGGCGCGGTTCTGGTGGGCGAGCCTGTACCTGGTGGTCGCCGTGCTGGTGCTCTGGTACCGGATAGTCGTCCCTGTCCGCGACTTCGCACGCCACGGCTTCCGCGTGGCCGGCGTGCGCCGTGAGGCGCCGCGCACCGTCTCGATCTACATCAGCGGCAAGCGCATGCGGGACCTGCACGCCGCACCGGGCCAGTTCTTCCGCTGGCGCTTCCTCGCCCACGGGCTCTGGTGGCAGTCGCACCCGTTCTCCCTGTCCGCGGTCCCGAGCGACGACCTCATGCGCATCACGGTGCGCGATCTCGGCGACCACAGCTCGTCGCTGGCCAGCCTGCGCCCGGGCACGCCGGTGATCGCCGAAGGCCCGTTCGGCGCGTTCATACCCGACCGGTCCGCCCGGTCTACCCTGCTCGTCGCCGGCGGCGTCGGCATCACGCCGCTGCGCGCGATGTTCGCGGCGCTGTCCGGCACCGTCACGCTGATCTACCGGGCGAGCACATGGCAGGACATCGTGTTCCAGGCCGAGCTTGACGCGATCGCGGAGGCCCGCGGCGCGACCGTGCACTACGTGGTGGGCACGAGGTCCGACTTCGGCGGCGACCCGCTGTCCGCGACGGCGCTGCGCCAGTTGGCCCCTGGCCTGCACCGGATGGATGTCTACCTGTGCGGCCCGCCCGGCATGACAGGCACCGCCGTGGCGGCGCTGACCGAGGCCGGCGTCCCGCGCCGGCGCATCCACTTCGAGTCCTTCGAGTTCTAGGAGAGGCAATGCGACGCGTGATCCTGGCTGTCACCGCGACGGTCGCTGGCCTTGTCGCGCTGCTGTCATTCAAATCCCATTCTCCCGCGCAGCGAACCGGTGCCGCTCCGGCGACCCCAACCGCCCTGCCGTCGGGCGAGCGCGCCATCACGGGGAATGTCGCGAACACGGCCTACGGCCCGGTGCAGGTTCAGGTGCTGGTGAAGTCGAACAGGATCGTGCATGTCAACATCCTCGAGCAGCCCTCGACCACCGAACACGACCTGCAGATCGGCCAGTTCGCCTTCCCCAAGCTGATCGGCGAGACGCTGAACGCGCAAAGCGCCAGGATCGACAGCGTCTCCGGCGCGACGTACACGAGCGGCGGTTACATCAGGTCCCTGCAGAGCGCCCTGGACAACGGCGCATGAGCGCGCCGGCCGCCACTGGCCTGGTTGCCCGGGTACGGCACGCCGAGCACGTGATGGGAACGGTGGTCTCGTTCGACGTCCCCGTCTCCGCCCGCGAAAACGGGTCGCTGGCCTCCGCCGTCCGGTGGCTGCACTGGGTGGACCGCGTGTTCTCCCCGTACCGCGCCGACAGCGACGTCTCCCTGCTCGCCAACGCCGAAGTCACCGTGGACGCCTGCGCCCCCGAGCTCGCCGAAGTCCTCGCGGCCTGCGCGCTCATCCGCGACCTGTCAGGCGGATACTTCACGTCCGCGCCGAGCGGCCGGTTCGACCCGTCCGGCTACGTGAAAGGCTGGGCCACCGAACGCGCCGCCGCCCTGCTGACCGCCGCGGGCTCGGCGAGCCACCTGGTCAACGCCGGCGGAGACGTCCAGTGCGTAGGCGATCGCCAGTCTAGAAGCCGCCCCCGCCCCACCCGAACCCAGTATTCTACCGAGTATGCTACTGGTGTAGCGGGGGCGGAGCCGGAGCCGTGGCGCGTGGGGATCGCCAATCCGTTCTACCGCAACGGCCTGGCCCTGGTCGTCGCCGCCCGCGACTGCGCCGTCGCGACGTCCGGCGTCGCCGAACGCGGCGCGCACATCGTCGACCCGACCACTGGCCGCCCCGCCTCCGGCCTCGCGAGCCTGACGGTCATCGGCCCGAGCCTGTCCCTCGCCGACGCCTACGCCACCGCCGCGTTCGCCATGGGTCCAAAGCTCGCCCGCGACTGGACCGAATCCCTGGACAACTACGAGGCCTTCGCGATCACCTCCGCCGGGGAGACCTGGCACACCGTCGGCTTCACCCGCCACATCTGCCGCGACTTAACCAACAGAACCCCATCTCCAGCACCCGAATACGAAGACTTTTTCATGATGTAAACAAATGGTGGCCATAGGTCATAAATACTTTCGCCATATGACTCTCCGCCGAATGGCCGTGAAGGCGGGGGCTCGCGAGGCGCATGAGGTGTCCAGACGCGCTGGCGCCTCGGCTTGGGCGAGGTGAATGGCCCCTTGCCCTCGACTATTGAGGTGAATGGCCCCTTGCCCTCAATCGGATGCTGGAGGCGGGGCGTTAGGTGCCGGTGGCGGGGGAGACCTGGCACACCGCCCGCTTCACCTGCCACATCTGCCGCGACTGACCCGATCGTCGGCGGGTCGGATGAGCGCGGTGGGCCACAGCGCTCAAACGTCGGCCTGGGGAGGGGTGCCACAACCCCGCATCTAGCGGGGTAGGGAGCCACAGCCCCAATGACGGCGCGGGCGTGAGCGTTGCGTGCGGGCACAGATGTTGTAATAGGGGGCGTGAGCGACAGGCAGCAGGCGGAGCTCGGGTCGGTCCAGAAGACTCTGTTCATCCCGCTGGCCGCGCGGGCGCGCGAGAGCGGCAGGAAGCGGCCGGCGCTGCGTGACCCCAAGGCCGTCGAAATGATCGCGTCGATTGACTTCGACACCGCCACGTACTCCAGAGGCTGGGGCGGCGCGTTCATCACCGTGCAGCGCACGCTGGTCTTCGACTGGTGGGTCCGCCAGTTTCTCGCCGGTCATCCAGGCGGGACGGTCGTCGAGCTGGGGACAGGGCTGAACACCCGGTTCGAGCGGACCGACAACGGGACCGTGCAATGGATCGACCTTGACTTGCCCGACACGATCGCGCTGCGCCGCCGGTTCTTCGCCGACACAGACCGCAGGCAGATGATCGCCGCCTCGCTGCTTGACGAGGACTGGCTGGGGGCCGTCGAGCAGCGGCCCGCGCCGTACTTCTTCGTGTCCGAAGGGGTGCTGCCCTACCTGGCCGAGGACGACGTCACGACAACGCTGGCCAGGATCGCGACGCGGTTTCCCGGTGCGCTGCTGGCGTTCGACACGGTCAACAGCCAATCCACGGTCTATCAGCACAAGATGGCGGCCAAGCGGGGCATCGCGCCCTGGAGATGGGCGTGCGACGATCCGCGGTCGCTGGAAAAGTTCGGCCTGCGGGTCCTGGAGTCGGCTGCGATCACCCGGATGCCACCCGGGCTGCGTGCTCAGCTGCCGGCGCACTACCGGTACGTGCGGCGGCTCGCCGATCCGATCTTCGGCAAGTCGCCGGCGCTCACCCTGTTCCGGGCTGGGTGACCTCAGCGGGGGCGGTCTGCGCCTGCGGGGAGGGACGATCGCGCCGCAGCACGGTGAGCAGCTCGTCGTAGGGGCCGATCAGATAGGCCTCGTCGGCGGACTGGAAGCGCGTGCTACGGCGCGGCGGGTGCTCTAGGACCGGGCTTTGCGCCGCGCGCCGGATCGCGAGCACCCGGGTCCGCGCCCCGAGGTCGTGCATCTTCAGGCCGGTCAGCCCGCCGCCGGGCGTGACGGTCAGCCGGGCGACGAGCAGCGGCTCGTCGCCGGCGTAGAACGTGGACAGCACGTCGAGGCCCAGTGCCGCGCCGACGAACCACGGCGCGGCGAGCGCCGCGGTCGAGCGGACGCTGGTGAATCCGAAGGTCTCCTTCACCGAGTGGGCTAGCTGCTTGTCGAAGATGCGCAGCACGACGGGCGTGCTGTCCCAGCGGTCGCCGAGCTGGTCGCGGACCGCGAGGCCGGTCTCGAGGTTGGCGAGGTCGTCGCTGGTCAGCACCGCGACCGCGGAAGCGGTGGCCAGCCGGACCGAGGCCAGCACCTCCGGCTGCGTCGCGTCGGCGATGACGACGGGCACGCGGAGCGCGCGCAGCTGGCCGAGGTGCCGGTTGTGCTCGCTCTTCTCGACCACCACGACCTCGCTGCCCGCGGCGTGCAGCTGCCGAACGACCCGCAGTCCGACCGTGCCCAGGCCGACAACGAGCACGTGGCCGCGCATGCCGGTGATCTGCTGACGGCCGAGCGATTCCTCGATCCTCCTGCTCACCAGGAAATCGATGACCAGCGCGAAGAAGACCGCGACGAACAGGGCGCCGAAGGCCATCAAGACGATGGCGAACGCGATCAGCCAGGCCGGCTCCGCGCGGAAGGCGAAGTCACCGTAGCCCACCGTGGTCAGCGTCTCGACGGTGAGGTAGGCGGCGTCGAGCAGCGAGATGTGCTGGTCCACGCCCACCTGGTAGGCAAGGCGCAGCACGACCGTGGCGGCGATGACGACAGATAGCAGCGCGCCGAGCGCGGCCGCGAGCCTGCGGTCGGCGGCGCGCGCGAGCGAGACCACAAGATTGCGCAGGCTGGCCGTCCGCCTGGCACCGCGTGCGGGGTGGGGGATGAGAGACGGGCGGGTCCGTTCCGAATGATGAAGGACAGCTGCGGTGCGGAGCTCAGCGGGGGTGCCGATCAATGTCACCTCATCGCCTGCCCGCACCCGGGTGTCGCGCCCGGGACAGACGGTCACGTCGCCGCCGTCGGCGGGCACAACGGCGACCGGGGCGAGCGCGCCGTAAAGCTCGCGCAGGCTGGCGGCCCGCGGCGCCGTGGTCCTGGCGGCGAGGAAGCGTTCCCCGGCGAGGGTCAGCTCCTGGACGCCCGCGCGCAGGCAGGCCTCGACGATCGACGGCGCGGACAGCCCGCCGACGTCGAGGACCGCGATGCCGACACCCTTGACGGCGCGGCCAACCGCGGGGTTGGTGATCTGAGCGACCACCCGCACGTCAGCGCGGAGCCTGCGGGTCAGCAGCGCGGTTTCCAGCGTGTGCAGGTCGTCGTGCTGAGCGCAGATCACCGCGATGGCGCCGGGCAGGCCGGCGCTGCGCATCGTCTCCTCGGCCCGGGTGCTGCCGCTGATCAGCGGGACGCCCCAGCTATCGATGAGCCGGGCGAGCGGCGGATCCGGGTCGTCGTCGACGACGACGGCGGGCACCCCGGATAGCGTCAGCTGCTCGACGATACGCAGGCCGACGCCGGGCAGGCCGCAGACGATGACGTGCCCGCGCCGATTCGAGAAGGGACCCCCCACGCCCTAACCTTACGGGCACGGGAGGCGGTCAGGCCGGGTGGTCAGGACAGGGCGGCGGCCAGGCTGAAGCCGGCCAGCACCAGCATGATCGCCGCCGCGCCGCGGGTGATCCAGACGAGCGGGATCAGCTTCAGCAGGCCGCGCCCACCGGCGATGGCGAGCGCGGCGACCGCCCACAGCCCGAGCACCGCCCCGACGACGACCGAGAGCGGGTCGTGGTAGCGGGCGGCCAGCGTGGCGGTCGCGATCTGGGTCAGGTCGCCGAACTCGGCGACGAGGATGACCATGAAGCTGGTCGTCGCGACCCGCCAGAAGCTCGGCTCATGTCCGTGCAGGTCGACGTGCTCGTCCTCCTCGCCGCCGTGGCGGCCGCGCAGCAGCAGCACGGCGCCGAGGGCGAACAGCGCGGCGACGACGGCTTCGACCGGACGGTGCGGAAGCAGCGCGAGCAGGCTGCCCGCCGCGACCGCCAGCACGGCGTGCACGGTGAAGGCGGCAGCTACCCCGGCGAACACGAACACCGGCCGGTACCTGCTGCCGAGGATCAGGCTGGCGAGCGCGGTCTTGTCGGGCAGTTCGGCGAGGAAGATGACCGCGAACACGGTCGCCACAACGGCAGGGCTCACTGGTGCTAGTTTACCGGCCGGCGATCAGGGCCCGGCGAGCCAGGTCCGCGTGGTCCGAAGCGCTAAGTGCAGGTGGAACGCGGCGGTGGCCAGGACGGTGCCATTCCGGCTGACCAGGCGCGCGCCGGCCAGCGGGCCAACATGCCGTGGCACGGCGCTGCCCCAGGAGCCGTAGCCGTCGGTCAGCGGGAACGAGCCGATCGTGGTCACGCGCCCGTCCCGGCCTACCACCTGGCAGATGACAGTGCCGTTGGCCGAACTCGTGTCCACGGACATGTACAGCCACGCGGGGTCGCCGTCGTAGACGAAGATCCGGCCGGTCGTCTGGCTGTCGGCGGAAACGAACGCGGCCGAACTCAGCGGGATCTGTGCCACGTGCGTGCTGGCGGAGCGCAGGCCCCAGCCGCCGATTCCGGCCCCGGCGATGGCGACCACGGCCGCCGCGGCGGCGAGCATCTGGCGAGTGCGCCGCCCAGGGTGGATCCGGCCGGCCCGCGTGCTCCCTGGGGCCCTGGTGACCCGGTGCAGGCCGCGGGTGGCTCTATGTCCGTGGCGACTCGTCCCCGCTTCCGGGGCGCCGAGGCCGATCCGTGCCATCACCCGTGTCTCGAAGCCAGGCGGCGGCTCGCTCTCGGGCAGCAGCCCGAGCAGTTCCTCGCTCGTCAGCGTCAACTGGTGGATGGTGGCGCGGCACGCCTCACACCCGTCGAGGTGGGCGAGCGCTTCGGCCCGCTCGCGCCCCGTCAGCACGCCGAGCGCGAGTTCCGCCGCCACGTCCGCGAACTCTTCGCATCGCATCTCGTTAAGCTCACTCATCGCCTACGTCCTCCGGGAGGTAGGCGGCCCGCAATTTCTGCATGCCGTCTCTGATTCGGGTCTTTGCCGTGCCGAGCGGGACCTGCTCCGCGTCGGCGATCTGCCGTGCCGTCATGCCGTAGATTCCGGCCATCGCCACGGCCCGCGCCTGTGGCGCCGGCAGGCGCGCGAGCGCGCCCCGCAGCCGCGCCGCGCTGTCGTGTGCCACCGCCAGCCGCTCCGGGGTGATGGTCATCTCGGTGAGTAGGGTGGAAAGGTCCTGTGGGTCAACTGGCGCGGAGGTGCGCGCGCGGATGACATCGACGGCCAGGTTGTGGGCTATCGTCGTCAGCCAGGCGCGGACGGTTCCGCGCCGCGAGTCGTACACCTGTGCGTGCCGCCACGCCTGCTCGAAGGTCTGCTGAGCGACGTCCTCCGCCGTGGTGCGGTCGGCGATGACGGTCAGCGCCACGCCAAAGACAACTTGCTGGAAGCGGCGCACGAACGCGATCGCGAGGGTCGGGTCACCCGCGCCGAGGCCTGCTAGCAAGACCTCGTCGGGCAACTGCTCAGCGGTGGTTCCCATCGTCCGCACACACTACATACGTCAGCGGGCCCGTTAGGGATTGGACCTGGAGCGAGATGGGGCGATCAAGACGGTGGCCGCCGCCACCGCGAGCACGGCCGCGCCGGCGAACTCCACCCACAAGGACAGTTCGGCGTAGGGAACCAGAAGGCTCTCCGAGTAACCGAAGAGGCTGATGTGCACGGATAGGAGCAGTCCGACGGCGGTGGCGACCAGCGTGACCGCGCCTGCCGTGAGCAGCGCGAGCCAGCGCAGGACGAGGACGGCGAGCGCGAGCACAATCGCGCCTATGCCCTGGAGCAGGAAGAGCGGACCGACGACGGAGATGTCCTTGTAGCCGTCGCTCCACAGCATTAGGTGGATCACCGCGGACCAGACGAGCATCGCGGCGCCGCCGAGGGCCATCAGGTTGACCGCCCAGCGCGCCACGGGCGACTTCAGCGCGCCCGGGCCTTTGAACAGCAGCCGGATGGCCCGGTGCCGGAAGGAATCCGGCTGGCCTGGGCTTGAGTTTCTGAGCACGGTATGCGTGCGGTCGCGGTTCACCATGATGCCTCCAAGGTTCAGGTGGCCGAGTGCTGGATGGTGGTCCACAAGCCGTAGATGGCGAAGGCGCATGCGGCTATCGTCAGCGTCCACGCCGGGAGCATGCGGCTGTGCTGCTTAGCCGCGAACCGCGGGTAGACAGCGAAAACGATCAGCTGGCTGACCCACAGCGCGATAAGCGAAGGCTTGAGCAGGTCGTCGTAGATCCGGTCCGGGTTGATCAGCGTGATCGGCGCGAACGCGACCAGCGCCACACCGAGCCCGATGATGACGGGGCGCACCGGCCAGCCTGTCACCGTGGGTATCAGACGGCTCAGCGCGAAGTATTCGACGAGTATGACCCCGGCGACGCTGACGCACACCCCGACCCCGACGGCGACGGCGAACCCGTGCCCGGCGTAGGCCTGGGCCACCGTCATTCCGGGGATCTCCGACTTGGTGAAAAACGGGGCGGCGGCGAGCGGGGCGACCGCGAGGGTCATGACGGCGGCCGTCACCGCGAATGTCGCGATCAGGCCGCGGCGCATGGTGCGTGCCGGGCTGGCTAGCTCGCCGCCGAGGAACAGCGGCAGGCTACCGCAGATGTAGAGCAGCGCCGTCTGGCCGGTGGCGATGGCGATCGACCCCGCGGGCGCCGAGGTGCCGAAGGTGGATACGGGGGTGTCCAGGTTGGCCACGGTCAGCCCGCCGAGTGCCGCGGCGATGGCTAGCTGGCCGGCCGCGATCAGCCCGATGACGACCATGAAGGCCGCGCGGCCCGCGATCATCACGGCGGCGATCGCTACCGGGATGGCGATCTCGAGAAACGGCTGGTAGCTCTTCACCCCCGGGAAGATCACCGGCAGCGTGTCGTACACGATCTGCACGACGGTGTAAATCAGGTACAGCAGGTAGCTGACAATCCACAGGCCAGCCTGGACCAGCGCGATCCGGCGCCCCGCGGCGGCCTCGGTAAAGGAGTACAGGCCGCCGGATGTGTTGATCTGCCGCGCGTAGCTGAGCCAGATCACCAGCGGGAAGATGAATACGGCGACGGCGGCCAGCATGGCCAGCCCGGCCGAGGAGGTGGCGTCGGTCACGATGCCCGGCGCGTACAGGGCGGCTAGAGCGAGCGGCCCGCCGAACGACGCGACGGCTACGCCGAGGAATGCCCACGAACTGGTCGGCCGCCCCCACTGCGGCGGCCGACCAGTGCTAGCTCCTGAAAATCGGGTGCGGAAGGTGGTCACTGGAAGCGATCAGCTCCAGCCGCCGGCCTTCGAGGAGGCAGGCGCGGACGGGCTTGCCCCGCCCCCGGCCGAGGCGCTGGTTATGCCGGACCCGGACGGGGCGACCAGCCACCACTTCGCGCCGAAGCCGTTGAGGCCCTGGCCCTTGGTGGCGCCCGGGCTGGTGTCTCCGACGAAGTAGTACAGCGCGTGACCGTCGTACAGGACCTGCTTGGTGCCGTCGGAGCGGGTGAACGTGCTCAAGGCGCTGGCCATGGCGCTCCCGGACGCGGTCACGGAGCCGGTCGTCGTCACAGGCGGCCAGGCGCCGGCGCACGCGCCGTCGCAGACTGACTTGCCCATCGGGTCCTTCACCCACAGATAGACCGAGCGGCCCGAGCCGTCGGTCAGGTATGTTCCGGCCGAGCCGGACTTGGTCATGATCGTCATCCCGGACCCGCCCGCGGTCGCGCTCGCCGAGGAGCCAGCGGTCGCGCTCTGCCCGGCGGCCGGCGCGCTCGCGGCCGGCGTGCTGCTGCTAGTGCTGCTGCCGCACGCGGCCGCAAGCAGCGTGGTACCCAGCAGCACACTCAGCTTCACTGGTAGCGGAGCCCGTGTAAGCAATGAGATGCTCATCCTTTTCGTCTCCTGTCTGGGGCGGTACGGCCCGCACATCCGCCCGCCCTTGTGCAGTTGCTTTCGTGGTAACTACGGGGAGAGCGCCGATACGGCTTGACCGATCGGGTGTGACGTGCGTCACAATTCCCTTGCGCGAGGGCCTCTCCGGTGGCTCGCGGGAGTACTGCGGCCCGTGAACCAACGCACTGCCTGCTACGTGATGATGGGCAAGAGTGAATGCCTGCGCACGAGGGGATTCGCATGTGCGGTTCGCTCAGTCGGCTGTCAAGAAAGCTACAGGGCCGCGCCGATCCCATGCGGGCGGATGCGGTACCTGACGCGCCCGTGGACGTCTGCGCGGGGCTCTGTCCCGATCTTGGCACCTATCTCGTCGGCGCCATCTCGCCGCGAGACCGGGCCATACTCGTGCGGCACCTCGCCGGGTGCGAGCGGTGCCGCGACGAGCTCGCGGGGCTGGCCGCGCTGCCCGGCCTGCTCCGGCGTGCGCCGAAACCGGATCCGGACAGCTGGGTTAGTTCGTCGCCAGGGCCGGAGCCTCCGTCGGCGCCTCCGCCGGCCTGACCCGGCCCGCCGCCATCTGGAAGACGTGCTCCGCTCTGGTGATGAGCGCCGGCTGGTGGCTGACGAGGATGACCGTCTTGCCCTGGGTGACCGTGAGCAGATCGGTGATAAGGCGGGCTTCTGTCCACCGGTCAAGGCCAGTGGTCGGCTCGTCAAGCAGTAGCACCGGGGTGTCGCGCAGCAGTGCCCTGGCGACTGCGACACGGCGCTGCTGACCGCCGGATAGCTGGTGCCCGTGCGCGCCGACGGGCGTGTCGTACCCCTCGGGCAGCTGATCTGCGAACGCGGCCACGCCCGCACGCTCGGCGGCCGCCAGGATCTGTGCCTTCGATGCCCCGGGACGTCCGTAACCGATGTTCTCGGCGATCGTTCCGGTATGCAGCCAGGGATCTTGCGGGACAAGGCTGACCAGCGCGCGCAGGTGATGCAGCGGGATGCCCGCGATATCGCGGCCGTCGATGGTGATCGTGCCGGACTGGGGATCGGCCAGCCGGATCAGCAGCGACAGGAGCGTCGACTTGCCGCAGCCCGACGGTCCGGTGAGGCAGGCCAGCGCGCCGCCGGGCACGCGCATACTGGCAGACGCCAGCACTTGCTGCCCCGGCCGGTGGGTGTAGCAGACCCGCTCCAGGCTCACCTCAGGTCCGGGGTCGAGTGCGCTCGGCAGCAGCCGCGACACCGGCCGCGACACCGGCCGCGACACCGGCCGCGACACCGGCCGCGACGGCTGCCGGGGCACTGGCCGCAGCGGGGGCAGCCGCAGCAGTTCGGCGATCCGGTCCCGGCTCGCGCCGCCGCGCGCGACGGTGGCGCTGAGCCTGGCCAGCGACCTGACGGGTCCGGTCAGGCTAGACAGGTAGGCGAGGAAAACAAGGAAGCCGCCGAGCGTAAGCCGGCCTGCCGCCACCTCGGCGGTGCCAGTAACGAGCGCGGCCGCCAGGCCTAGGCCGGGGAGCGTGTCGGTGACCGGCGCGAACCGCGCCCCGGCGTCGACGGCCGCCACCTCGGCCTGAGCCGACGCGGCGGCGAGTTCGCCGTACCGCCCCGCCTCGTCGTTGCCGCGGTCGAAGACGTGCACCGCGGGAAGCCTGGCGAGCAGGTCAGCGCCGAACGCCGCCAGATCCCCCGAGCGGGCCCGCGCCTGCCGCTGGGCGCCGCGCAGCGTCCGGTTGCGGAAGCGGGCGGTCAGCACGTACAGCGGAATGATGCCGAGCACGATGACGGTAAGCCGCCAGTCGAGCGCGGCGGTGACCGCCGTCATGCCGGCCAGCAGCGCGATGTCGGGGACGAGATCGTCGACGACGACGGCGACGGTGCCTGACACGCGGACCGCGTCCCCGCCGAGCCGGCTGGTCAGCTCTCCGAGCGGGTAGGCCGCCGCCGAACGCGGTTCGGCGCGCAGCACGTGCGCGATGATGGCCGCCCGCAGCCGCACGGTCATGCGTTCGCTTACCGCCGAAGTCAGGAACGTGACCAGGTAGCCGGCGACGGCGCCGGCCAGCAGCAGCAGCAGGCCCGCCGCCGCGGCCGCCGCGGCGACCCCCATCGGGGTCATCCGGTCCATCCACGCGAGCGGCGGCGGGAACGGGTGATGACCCACCGCGTAGTCGACCACCACCTTGAGCGGCCACGGAGCGGCCAGCGCAAGCACGGCGTCGAGGAACGCCAGCCAGATGGTCAGGCAGGCCACCAGCCAGTCCGGCCGCAGCAGCGCGCGAGCCACCGGGCCCCACCTATCCGGCACGGCGATGACGGGCGCGACGTCGGCGGGTAGCGGCCGGGCGGCCAGCTTGCGCGCCACGAACCCGATCGCGAGCGAAAGCACGCATATTCCCGCGGCGATCGCGGCCGCCACCATCATCGAAGTCCTCCTCGCGGCTGAACAGCTGAACAGTTGTTCCGCCGTCGATCATGGCGCGGCTCGCTTGCCTGGAGGTGAGCGCTGGATGAGACGGTTCTCATCCGTGACGGCCGCGACGCGCGCACTAAGAGCCGAATCAGAGTGCATGAGCATGGCACGCAGAACATCAGCACGCACTCTTAACCCATGGCACCACGGTGTCTTGTTTCGCGGCCTTTCGCGTCGGTACGCAGCCGGATACTCGGCTGGTCGGTGCTGCTCCTCGCCGCCGCGCTGGCGGCGTCGACAGTGGCCATGCATCTTTTCCTCGTCGCACAGCTCGGCGCGCGCGTGAATGCTGAGCTTTCGCACGAGATCGAGGAGTTCCGCGCGCTCGAGGCGCAGCGCGGCGCGACCGGCGGGAACATTCTCGCGCTGCTGCGCGCCAGGACGAGCCAGGCCGTGCTGGAACGCGACACCGTCCTCATCGGGCTGATCGGCGGCAAGATCGCCGCGGTCAGCGGCAACTCCTCACCGGCCCAGATCGGCGCCGACCACGCGCTGCTCGCGGCCTGGTCGGCGACCACAGCCCCTACCCGTGGCAGCGCGATGCTGACCGCCGGTCCCGCCCAGTACCTGGCCGTGCCTGCCCACGCCACCGGAACAGCGGAGCGCGGGGTCTTCGTCGCCGCCGTGCTCACCGGGAAGGGCCAGGCGGGGATCACGCGAGTGACTCAGCTCCAGGCCGAGGTGGGTGCCATCGCGCTGCTCCTCGGCTCCGCGCTGGCGTGGTTCGCCGCCGGGCGCGTGCTGCGCCCGGTGCGCCACACGACTGAGCTGGCCAGGCGGATAACCGACACCGACATTTCCGGCCGGATTCCCAGCCGCGGCCGGGGGGAGATCAGCGAGCTGGCGCAGACCTTGAACCGGATGCTGGACCGGCTCGAGGCCGCGCTGACCACGCAGCGCAGGTTCCTCGCCGACGCCGGGCACGAGCTGCGCACTCCGATCACGATCATCCAGGGCAATCTGGACACCCTGGCGGTCACGACGGACGAGGACACGGCGACGCTCGCCATCGCCTCCGACGAGCTGACCAGGATGAGTCGGCTGGTCGACGAGCTCACGCTGCTCGCCAGCAGCGAGCGGCCGGACTTCCTGCGGCCGCAGCCGACAGACCTCGCGGCGCTTACCGTCTCGCTTGCCGCCAAGGCATCGGCTCTCGACGCGCGAAGGTTCGTGCTCACCAGCACGGCGACCGGGACGTCGACCCTCGACCCGCAGCGTGTCACCCAGGCGGTCATGCAGCTCGCGGCGAACGCCGTCGCGCACACGCCGCCGGGCACGGCGGTGGAGATCGGTTCCGCGATCGCCGGAGCCTGCGTCGAGTTCCAGGTCGCCGACCACGGTCCAGGCATCCCGCCGCATCTGCGCGAACGCGTCTTCGAGCGATTCGCCCGCCTCGACGCGCGCCGCACGGAGGGGACCGGGCTTGGCCTGTCGATCGTGCGAGCGATCTGCGCGGCCCACGACGGCACCGTCAGGCTCGCGCGACGCCCCGGAGGCGGTGCGGCGTTCAGCCTGTCCATCCCGCTCCGCGACTACGCACCGGCCCGGAACGCGCTGCCCGATCCGCTGCTAACCCTCAGTTGACCCCCAGGTGAGGAGCACCATGACTCGCATACTTATCGCCGAGGACGAACCGCACATCGTGCGCTTCCTGGTGAAGGGCCTGCAGGCGCAGGGCTACGCCACGACCGCCGCGGCGGACGGCGACGAGGCGCTCGCCCTCGCGCGCAGCGGCGCGTTCGACCTGATGCTGCTTGACCTGGGCCTGCCAAGGCTGGACGGCCTGCGGGTGCTCGCCGAGATGCGGCACGCCCAGGTCCGGCTGCCCGTCATCGTCGTGACCGCGCGCGGCTCGTCCGCCGACATCGTCGCCGGCCTGGACTGCGGGGCGGACGACTACCTCAGCAAGCCTTTCCGGCTGGCCGAGCTCCTGGCCCGCGTCCGCGCCAGGCTGCGCCCGACACCTGCCAGGGAAGAGGTAGTGCTGCGCAACGGTGACCTCCTGCTCGACCTGCGGACCAGGCAGGCGCAGGTGGGGAGCAGGACGGTCGACCTGTCGGCGCGTGAGTTCGCGCTCGCCGAGGTCTTCCTCCGGCACCCAGGCCAGGTGCTCAGCCGCGAGCAGTTGCTCAGCCATGTCTGGGGCTACGACTACGACCCAGGCTCCAACGTCGTTGAGGTCTACGTCCGCTACCTGCGCAACAAGATCGGCTCCGCCCGCATCGTTACGATCCGCGGGGCCGGCTACCGCCTCGTCAGGGAGCAGGCCGCGGCCTGAGCGCGGCCGCGGCCCGCGGCCTGCCGGGGCACCGCCCCGCCGGCCACGGGCCGCGCGGCAAGGCCGCAGCGGGATACGGCCGCCGCGGCCGCTGCCGTTACTCGTCGCGGCTGTCCTCGGCGCGGTCCTCGCGGACGTCGCTCTTGCCGTGCTCCTTGTGCTTCGGGCCGTCCTTGTCGTCCCGCTCGCGCTCGAAGCCCTTGCTGGTGTGTGCCACTCGTGCCATGAGAAGTCATCTCCTTGTCGCGTCCGAAGCTTCCTGCTTCACGTCCCACTCTCGCGACCAGGTATGAGTCAGCGGTGAGCCGCCGATGAGAGCCTTTTCAGGAACCGCGGCGAGTCAACTCCGCCTTATTCGCCGACCGCGCCGTCGATGGCCTCGCGGATCAGGTCGGCGTGCCCGGCGTGCCTGGCGGTCTCCTCGATCAGGTGCAGCAGGGCCCAGCGCAGCGTGAACTGCCAGCCATTGGTGCCCTTGAACTCCGACAGCTGGTCAAGGCTTTCCGCCCCCGCCGCGGCCGCGCGGCTGCGCTCGCAGGCGGCCCGGTAGCGGCTCTTCAGCTCTTCCGGTTCCATGGTGGTGGCGGTGTCGAACTCCCAGTCAGGGTCCGCGTCCCAGTCGACGTCCTTGAAGTCGTCGCGGCTGCCCAGGCCGAGGAAACGGACTTCCAGCCACGCCTCTTCGACGAGCGCGAGGTGATACAGCAGGCCGGCCAGCGTGAGGGCGGAGGTGGGGATCCGCTGCGCTAGCTGGTCCTTGGTGAGCCCTTCGCACTTGAGCAGGATCGTCTCGCGCTGGTAGTCGAGGTACTGCGCGAGCGCGTCGCGCTCGCCGGACTTCGCGTCCGGGTTTTTCCGCATCGCCACCAGGCCGACCCTAGACCTCGTCCCCGACATTCCCCGCATGGTTTTCAGCCGGGACAGCCGGAGCCGCACGCCATCGTCACCCGCGATGACGTGCGGCTCCGACATCTAGGACCGCGGCTTAGGCGGAAACGGTTAGGTGCAGGTCGCGCCGTTCAGCGTGAACCCGCTGGTCGGCGACGTGTCATTGCTGGTGAAGGTGCCCTGGAAGCCGACCGTCACGGAGCCGTTGGGCCCGATGGCGCCGTTGTAGCTGGCGTTGACCAAGCTGGCGGTCTCACCAGACATGCTGGCGGTGCCGTTGAAATCGTTGGTGATCTTCTGGTCGCCGGGATAGGTGAACTTCAGCGTCCAGCCGTTGACCGCGCTCGTGCCGGTGTTAGTGATCACGACCTGGCCGGTGAAGTTGCCCGGCCACTCGCTGTTGCGGACGTAGCTCACGTGGCAGGAACCCGAGCCGGTCGGCGGCGGGCTCGACGGCGGCGGGGAAGAGGGCGGCGGGCTCGACGGCGGCGGAGACGACGACGGCGGCGGGCTCGTCGAAGGCGGCGGAGGCGGCGGGTTGCCGTTGAGGTTGACCGAGAAGGAGTTGGTCTTCAGGCCGGCGCCGCCCGTCCACAGCTCGAACCCGGCTTCCACGTCGATCAGCCACCAGCTGCTCTTGGTGTAGCCGCGGCTGACCATGTCCTGGGTCAGCGTGCCGACGTCCAGGTTGCTGACCGAGGTCGTCCCGCTGGTCATGACGTAGGACACGGTGTCCCATGTCGACTGCTGGCCTTCCCAGATGTTGTACGTGTGCCCACCGATGCTCACGTTACTTGCGACCACGGAGCCGAATGGCTGCACCGGTCCGTTGTGGTTAAGCCAGACCATGAGCTCGGTGCCGTTCGGCTGGCCGCTCGTGGTCTGCGTCTGGTTGAACCAGATGTCGTAGGCGACGTCGTAGTTGTTGCCGCCGCCCGGCTGGGTGGTCGACCAGCTGGTGGTCACCTTGCCTGCCGTCAGGTTCGAGACCTGAATCGGGGTGGTGGTCAGCCCGCCGGCGCTGCAGTTGCCCCAGTGGCAGCCCTGGTAGATCGCGGGGTATCCGCCGGGGGCGCCGCTGGTGCTGTTGGAGATCGCTGAGTTCGCGACGGTGAAGTCCGCGCTGCCATCGGTCGTGACGCACTCGGACGCGCTTGAGTTCCACTCGTTGTTCTGGACGATGTAGCCGCCAGAAACCGCCGCGGTCTGCGACTGGCACAGCGTTGTTGTTGCGGCTCGCGCGCTGGCGCCGCCGACGAGCGCGGCGGCCGCTAGGCCGCCGATCACGAGCAGCAGCGCGCCGAGAGTCGCCAGAGCGGATCTGGAATGAGTCAAGGGGCACCTCCATACGCATCGGCCGGTTGTGCCGCACAAGCTCGGGCGCGCGGTTACACGCCGTTCTACGCCGTCCCACGCCCGCTCGCGCATGCCGATGACGAGTGCGTTACATACCGGAAATATCCGGCGACATCGTGTGAGTCTCGCGCGGGTGGTGTCAAGGCCGGGGTGTCGTCTCCGCTTCGCCCCCATGGCCGGAGGCCCTGTGACCGGCTGAAACTTACAGCTCTTAGCACGCCGCGCGTGTCTGTCTTGAGCCCGTTGTCCGCTTCCGGACAGGCCGCTGCGGTAGCAAAATGAAAGTTACGGAAAATTACAGGTCAAGGCTTGCAGGCGGTTCGATCGGGAGGTGGCATGCCGATTCCCAGACGGGTGGCACGGTGGAACAAGGTCGGCCTTAACCGGGTAATCAAGCACGTCGCGCCGCAGGTGCCAGGCCTCGGTGTCGTGGTTCACCGCGGCCGCCGCACCGGCAGGCAGTACCAGACACCGGTGAACGTGTTTCGCGAAGGGGACGGCTACATCATCGCGCTCACCTACGGTCCGGACGCGGACTGGGTGAAGAACGTCGAGGCGGCCGGCGGCTGCGAGCTCAAGACCCGCGGCCGCGTGCTTCGCATGGCGCAGCCGCGCGTCTACCGCGACGAAACCCGGCGGGGCATACGCCCGGTCGAACGCCAGGCGCTGCGGCTCATCGGCGTGGCGGACTTCCTGTCGCTGAAGACGGTGACCTGACCGCTGCTGGCAAGCCAAGAATCAAGGGCACATTTATCCCGAACGAAGCGCGGTTACCGTAGTGGCGCCCAGTTCTCAGGTCCCGGTGTCTAGCTCGCCGATTGGCGGGAGGTCGATCGTGACGGTCAGGTCCTCGTCGCCGCGCGCGATGTCGACCGTGAGGGAGCCTGTGTCCTCGACCTCGCACGCCAGGCTGGTGATCGACCACAGGTCGCGGACGGGGGTGCGCAGCAGCATGTCCCCGGGAATGATGCCCGCGGCGGCGGCGGGCCCGCCGGGCCGGACGGCCTCGACGAGCAGGCCGTTTCGCGGTGCGAGCCCCGCGACCGCCCTTTTGTGCAGGCCGATATGGGCGGCGGCGACGACGAGGCCGAGGCGCTCATCGGGGGGTTCCTCGATGTCTCGATCATACTCGACGAGCAGGTGCTGCAGGAGCGTTGCCAGGATCGCCTGCTGCTCCGGGTCGAGCGCGGCGACGAGCCGGGCATCGCTGGCCAGATGCTCGGGGGCCAGCGCGTCGAAGGTCCTGGCGCCCTCGTCGGTCAGCGTGACAACGCCGCGAGCGTCTTGGCCGGCGTCCCGCCGGACCAGGCCGCGCTCGGCGAGACGGTCGATACGCACGCTTGCCGTCTGGCTGGTCAGCGGCAGCGCGTCCATCAGCTGTCGCTCGGTGAGCTGGTACGGATGACCGCAGCGGCGCAGGCTGGCGAGCACCGCGAAGTCGGCGCTCGTGATTCCCGAACCCTGGAAGACCCGCTCTGTCTCGGGGGCGAAGTAGGCGGCGAGGCGGCTGATCCGGTACACGATCGCGACCGGGTCCAGGTCGTGGCCGGGGAGTTCGGATTGCAAGCCGCTGATGAGCCCCGCCACGTAGTCACGCGGCACGGACTGCCGATTGGCGTCGGAATGAGGGTTGGCAGATGCGACCACCGCACAAGTGTGTCGCGAGTGAGCCATGGACGCTACAGCAGCGTTTCCTGGACGGCGTCGTAGACGAGCAGGCCGTCGTCGCTCACCCGCAGGCCGGGGGAGAGATGGTGCTCCTCGACCCGGCCGTCGTGCGTGAGGTGCCCGACGTCGACACCGCGGGCCGCCTGGGCGAAGTCGGCGACCAGGCGGCGGTGGCAGCGCCGCCACAGGCTCTCCGAACACATGACGGCAAGCTGCTGCGCGGCCGCGTCGGCCAGCACGGCCGAGATGGCGGACAGGAAGTCGGCGGTGCGCATGTGCTCGGCGTAGCCGCGGAACATCTCCTCGCGCCAGGCGATGTCGGGGTTGCCGGGGCCAGGCTTGCGGAAGCCGCCGAGCCGTTTCTCCCACCGGTAGGCGACGCCCGCCTCGGGCAGCCAGCGCTCAAGTTCCGCGCGGGCGAACTGGGGATTGCGCCTGCTGCCCGGCGAGATGCGGATGTCGACGACGGCGCGCACCTGCGCGGCGCGCAGGGTCGTCACGGTCCGTTCGGCGGAATCCGTGCCGTGCCCGTACGTGAGGATCACCTACATGAAGTTACGGGTATGCGGCGCGGAAAGCGCGTTAGCCGCGTGCGCGGAAATCAGTGCGCGGTGTCGGCGCGGACGTGCTCGAAGATCAGCGACGTCTCGGTGTAGGCGACGTCCGCGTTCAGGCTCAGGGTTTCCACGAAGTCCCGCAGGTCCTCGCTCGACGCGGCGGCGACGTGCAGCAGGAAGTCGTCCTTCCCGCCGAGGAAGTACACGTTGAGCACCCAGGGCAGCCGCGCGACCTCGGCGACGAATGCCCGGATGTGGCCGCGGGCGGTCGACTGCAGGCGCACCGCGATCATCGCCTGCAGGGAACGGCCGAGCGCGGCCTGGTCCACGTCGGCGTGATAGCCGCGGATCACACCGCGCTCGCGCAGCGCGCGCACCCGGCCCAGGCACGTGGACGCCGCCACGCCGGCCCGCTCGGCGAGCACGTTGTTGGGCAGCCGAGCGTCGCGTGCCAGCTCAAGCACGATGCGCCGGTCGACCTCGTCCAGGGAATCCGGCCGAACACTCTTCGGCCGGGCCGCTTCCGCCGATGACCGTCCTGAACTTCCAGTAACCATCTACGTAGTATACAGAATTATATTCATGATACTAGGCGATTTTCCGACGATCGTGCATCCTTTAGGTACACACAGCTTTTAGATACACAGGGCGCAGCGTCGCGCGGCAGGCGAAAGGCAGGCGATCATGAAGGTCGGCATCCCCCGCGAGGTCAAGAACCACGAGTACCGCGTGGCGATCACGCCGGCGGGCGTGCGGGAACTCGCCAGCCACGGCCACGAGGTCTACGTGGAGAAGGACGCGGGCGCCGGCTCCTCCTTCGACGACGACGCCTACGTCGCGGCCGGCGCGACGATCATCCCCGACCCCGACGACGTCTGGGGCGTCGCGGACTTGGTGCTCAAGGTCAAGGAGCCCATCGCCGAGGAGTACCACCGGATGCGCAAGGGGCAGGTGCTGTTCACTTACCTGCACCTGGCCGCCGACAAGGCGTGCACCGACGCGCTGCTCGAGTCCGGCGTCACCGGCATCGCGTACGAGACCGTGCAGCTAGCCGACGGCTCGCTGCCCCTGCTCGCCCCGATGTCCGAGGTCGCGGGCCGGCTCGCCCCGCAGGTCGGCGCCTACCACCTGATGCGTCAGGGCGGCGGCAACGGCGTGCTGATGGGCGGCGTGCCCGGCGCGTACGCGGCGAAAGTCGTGGTCATCGGCGCCGGCGTGTCCGGCCAGAACGCGGCCGCGATCGCGATGGGCATGGGCGCGAACGTCCTGGTCCTCGACCGCAACATCACAAGGCTGCGCCAGCTTGACGCCATCTACCAGGGCCGCTGCCAGACGATCGCGTCCAACGCCTACGAGGTCGAGCGCGCGGTGCTCGACGCCGACCTGGTGATCGGAGCGGTGCTCGTGCCAGGCGCGAAGGCGCCGAAGGTGGTCAGCAACGCCCTCGTGCGGCGGATGAAGCCGGGTTCGGTGCTCGTCGACATCGCGATCGACCAGGGCGGCTGCTTCGAGGACTCGCACCCGACCACGCACGCCCACCCCATCTACCCGGTATACAACTCGGTATTCTACTGCGTGGCCAACATGCCTGGTGCGGTCCCGCACACGTCGACCTACGCGCTGACCAACGTGACGCTGCCGTACGCGGTCGAACTCGCCAACCGCGGCTGGCGGGACGCGCTGCGCGCCGACGCGCCGCTCGCCCTCGGCCTGAACACCCACGAGGGCCAGCTGACCAACGCCCCGGTAGCGCAAGCCCACGCCTACCACGCCGTCCCCCTAGCCGACGCGCTGGCCTAGGTCCATTTCCAAAGAGCTGGGATACTTTCCGCCCCCCTGAGGGCGGTTTATATCCCCGCTAATTGGTTTCCGTCTGGCGGAGGCGGACGGGCAGGGATTCCAGGCCGCGGATGAGGCTGCTGGGGCGCCAGCGTAGCGTCGACGCCGGGACCGCCAGCGAAAGGTCAGGGAACCGGGACAACAGCGCGCCGAACGCGACCTCACCCTCGAGCCGGGCCAGCGGCGCGCCGAGGCAGTAGTGAATCCCGTGGCCGAACGCGAGGTGGCCGCCCGTGTCCCGGCCGAGGTCGAGTTGTGACGGGTCGGAGAACCGCGCCGGATCGTGGTTCGCGGACGACGTAGCGCACAGCACCCACTCGCGCGCCGGGATCGTGACCCCGCCTATCTCCACCGGTTCGAGCGTGAACCGCTCGGTCGCGTGCGTCACCGGACTGCAGTACCGCAGCAACTCGTCCACCGCCGACGGCAGCAGCGCGGGGTTGGACCGGAGCCGCGCCAGCTCAACCGGATGGGTGACCAGCGCGAGGGTGCCGCTCGCGATCAGGTTCGTGGTGGTCTCGTGGCCGGCGATGAGCAGCAGGAACAGCATCCCGATGAGCTGTTGCTCGTCGAGCGAGCCGTCCGAGCCGTCCGGACCATCCGGGCCGTCGTCGCGCGCCGCGATCAGCGCCGATAGCAGGTCGTCGGCGGGCGCCTGTCGCTTGGCGGCCACCAGGTCGGTGAAGTAGCCGAACATCCCCGACGCCGCGCTGCTCATCTCTTCCGGCGTGACCACCGACGACACCACGGCGTGCGACCAGATCTGGAACTGTGCGCGGTCGGCCGCCGGGATGCCGATGAGCTCGCAGATCACGATGACGGGCAGCGGAAACGCGAAGGCCTCGATCAGGTCCACCTCGGCTGACCGGCCCGAATCCATGGCGTCAAGCAGGACGGAAGTGATCGCCTCGATTCGCGGTCGCAGTCCGGCGACCCGCCGCATGGTGAACGCCTTGCTCACGAGCTTGCGAAGCCGCGTGTGAGCCGGCGGGTCCAAGGCGAGCAAGTGCGTGTTGAGGAAGTCGAACGGATCAGGCGGTGACCCCTCCGGCCGCAGCTTGCTCATCCAGTCCTTGTAAAGCCGCGGGTCGGCGAGCGCGCCACGCACCTCGTCGTACCCGGTGATCATCCACACGGTCCAGCCATCCGGCATCGCCACCCGCGTGACTGGCTCCCGCTCCCGCATGGGCGCGAGATACGCGAGCGGATCCTGGAAGAAGCCAGCGTCGAGTTGCCCGGCGGCATCAGGTTCCGTCATACAGGCCAGCTTAAGATATAACGCGTTACCGGCTCAAGGGATCTAGGGGGCTCGACAACGGAAGCCACGGCCCCGTTCGGGATAACCGAAAAGTTAGGCCGGGTACGGCGGCGAGCGCCCGGTCGGCGGGTCGCCGGCGCGTACAGTTGCTTGCGTGGCCGACCCGTCCCGCTACCGTCCCGCGCCGGGGGAGATTCCGGAGTCGCCGGGTGTGTACCGGTTCCGCGATGAGCATGGCCGTGTCATCTACGTCGGGAAAGCCAAGTCGCTGCGGCAGCGGCTGAATCAGTATTTCGCCGACTTCACCGCGCTGCACCCGCGCACCCAGGCGATGCTGACCAGCGCCGCCGGCGTCGACTGGACGGTCGTGAAGACCGAGGTCGAGGCGCTGCAGCTGGAGTACTCCTGGATCAAGGAGTTCGACCCGCGGTTCAACGTCAAGTACCGCGATGACAAGAGCTACCCGTTCCTCGCGGTGACGATGGACGAGGAGTTTCCCCGCGTCATGGTGATGCGCGGCGCCAAGCGAAAGGGCACCAGGTACTTCGGCCCGTACTCGCACGCGTGGGCGATCAGGGACACGGTCGACACGCTGCTGCGCGTCTTCCCGGTGCGCACCTGCAGCAGCGGCGTGTTCAAGCGGATGAGCCAGATCGGCAGGCCGTGCCTGCTCGGGTACATCGGCAAGTGCTCCGCGCCGTGCGTCAAGAAGATCACCGCGCAAGAGCACAGGGAGCTCGCCGAGGACTTCTGCGACTTCATGTCCGGGCAGACGACGCGGTTCATCAAGAAGCTGACCACGCAGATGAAGGCGGCCTCTGACGAGGAGGAATACGAACGGGCGGCACGGCTGCGCGACGACATCAAGGCGCTCGAACGTGCGCTTGAAAAGCAGGCCGTGGTGCTCGGCGACGGCATCGACTGCGACGTGATCGCGCTCGCGGAAGACCCGCTCGAGGCCGCCGTGCAGATCTTCTACGTGCGCGGCGGGCGGATCCGCGGCCAGCGCGGCTGGGTGCTTGAGAAGGTCGAGGAGGTCACCACTGGCGGCCTTGTCGAGCACTTCCTCGGCCAGTTCTACGGCGGCGGGCTGGCGGCGGAGACCGCGGTGAACTCGGGCATACCGCGCGAGGTGCTGATCCCCGAACTGCCGCCCGACCCCGCCGCGATGACCGCGTGGCTGTCCTCACGGCGCGGCGGCCCGGTGCAGCTGCGGGTGCCGCTGCGCGGCGACAAGAAGGCCCTGGCCGAGACCGTCGCGCGCAACGCCAAGGAGTCGCTCGCGCTGCACAAGCTGCGGCGGGCCAGCGACCTCACCTCGCGCAGCCAGGCGCTGCGCGAGATCCAGGAAGCGCTGAACCTGGAAGACGCGCCGCTGCGGATCGAGGCGTACGACGTGTCGAACCTGCAAGGCACGCACGTGGTCGCGTCGATGGTCGTGTTCGAGGACGGCCTGGCCCGCAAGAGCGAGTACCGCCGGTTCTCCATCAAGGGCTACGACGGCTTCGACGACGTCTCCGCGATCCGCGAGGTGATCACCCGGCGGTTCCGCCGCTACCTGGCGGAACGGGAGGAGACCGGTGAACTCGACCGGCTCGGCGATCCGGAGGCGAGCGAAGAGCAGAACCTTCTTTCCTCGGAACGAAGCGTGGTCACTGCCCAGCGCAAGTTCGCTTACCCGCCGAACCTGGTGGTCGTGGACGGCGGGGCCATGCAGTCCGCCGCGGCGGCCAGCGCGCTCGCCGAGCTGGGCATCGACGACGTGGCGGTCTGCGGCCTGGCCAAGGCGCGCGAAGAGGTATGGCTGCCGGGGGAGGAGTACCCGGTGATCTTGTCGCGCACCAGCGAGGGACTGTACCTGTTCCAGCGGGTGCGGGACGAGGCGCACCGCTTCGCGATCACCTATCACCGGGCCAAGCGCGCCAAGGCGGCCACGGTGTCGGCGCTCGATTCGGTGCCCGGGCTCGGGCCCGCCCGCAGGGCGGCGCTGCTGAAGAAGTTCGGCTCGGTCCGCGCCTTGTCGTCGGCGTCGGCCGCCGAGATCGCCGGGGTGCCCGGCATCGGGCAGCGGCTGGCCGAAACGATCGTCGGCGCGCTGCGGCCGAACAACCACACCGGGGGCGAAGATGACTGATGCGAACGGAGAGCGCGGCGCGCATGGCGCGCCCGACATCGTGATCGTCACCGGCATGTCGGGCGCCGGCCGGTCCACAGCGGCCAAGTCGCTCGAGGATCTCGGCTGGTTTGTCGTCGACAACCTGCCGCCGGCGCTGCTGCCCACCATGCTCGACCTGGCCGACCGCGCGTCGCTCGCTGGCATCGCCGCGATCGTCGACGTGCGCTCGCGCGCGTTCTCAACCGACCTCAAGACGGCCATCTCCTCGCTTGGCGCGCGCGGCGTCTCGCCTCAGGTGGTGTTCCTCGAGGCCTCGGACGAGGCCCTGGTCCGCCGGTTCGAGAACGTCCGCCGCCCGCACCCGATGCAAGGCGGGGGCACGATCATCGACGGCATCGTGGCCGAGCGCGAACTGCTTCGCGACGTGCGCGGAGACTCCGACATCGTGCTGGACACCTCGGCGCTGAACGTGCACGAGCTGCGCGCCAGGATGCACGGCTACTTCGGCGGCGACTCGGTGACAGGCCTGCGGCTGAACATCGTCTCGTTCGGCTACAAGTACGGGCTGCCGGTGGACGCGGACCTGGTCGCCGACTGCCGGTTCCTGCCGAACCCGCACTGGGTGCCCGAGCTGCGGGCCTTTACCGGGCTCGACGCCGTGGTGCGCGACTACGTGCTCGGCCAGCCGGGCGCCGCGGCGTTCATCGACGCGTACATGGCCGTGCTGGACGTGTCGCTGACCGGGTTCGAGCGGGAAGGCAAGCGGTTCGTCACGCTCGCGGTCGGCTGCACCGGCGGCAAGCACCGGTCGGTGGCGATCGCCGAGCAGCTCGCCGCGCGGCTGACGTCCCCCTCCCGTAAGAACAAGCCAGCCGGGCGCGACGTGACCGTCTCCCACCGTGATCTTGGGCGGGAGTGACTGGTTGGGGTTGAAGTCATCCCCCGGGGGAGCGACCCCCCGTACCCCCCGAGTGGTAGCGCTAGGCGGCGGGCACGGGCTCGCCGCTTCGCTCGCCGCGCTGCGCCGCGTGACGCCGGACGTGACCGCGATCGTGACGGTCGCCGACGACGGCGGCTCCTCCGGCCGGCTGCGCCGGGACTACGGCGTGCTGCCGCCCGGCGACCTGCGGATGGCGCTCGCCGCGCTCTGCGATGACGACGAGTGGGGGACCACCTGGTCCCGGCTGGTGCAGCACCGGTTCGGCGGCGCCGGCGAACTGGCCGGGCACGCGACGGGGAACCTGCTGCTCACCGCGCTGTGGGAGCTGCTCGGCGACCCCGTGGCGGGGCTTGACTGGCTGGGCCGGATGCTGCGCATCCGCGGCCGGGTGCTGCCGATGGCCGCGGTGCCGCTTGAGATCGTCGCCACCGTGGAAGGCGTAGACCCGGCACGGCCGCACGAGGAATCCATCGTGCGGGGCCAGGCGTCGGTCGCGGTGACACCCGGCCGGGTGCGCTCCATCGAACTGGTGCCGGGCGATCCGCCGTCGGTTCCCGAGGCGGTTTCCGCGGTGCTCTCCGCGGACTGGGTCGTGTTCGGGCCTGGCTCGTGGTTCACTAGCGTTCTGCCGCACCTGCTGGTGCCATCGCTGGCTTCGGCGCTGGCCGCCACGTCGGCGCGGCGGGTGGTGGCGCTGAACCTGGTGCCGCAGCCGGGGGAGACCGAAGGATTTTCACCGCATCGTCATCTGGAAGTTCTCGCCGATCACGCGCCATCATTGTCTTTTGACGTGGTGCTTGCCGACCGTGGCGCGGTATCCGGGTCGGAGGACGAACTCGAGAAGGCGTCGGCGCTACTGCACGCGTCGCTGGTCCTTTCGGATGTCGCCGCGGCGGACCGCCTGCGGCACGACCCGGTGCGGCTCGCTGACGCGTACCGGAAGTTGTTTTCTCATAAGGGTCGTGGGGGGCCCCGGGGGGTCGCGGGGGGCGGGAAGCCCCCCGTTCGCGGGGGGTCTCCCCCGTTCGCGGGGGGTTCCGTGGGGTCTCCCCCGTTCGCGGGGGGTTCCGGGGGGTCGTCCCCCCGGGCTAACAGAGGGGGTGGTTCGCAGTGGCCATGACGGGGCTTGTGAAAGACGAGCTCAGCCGGGTGCCTTGCGTCAAGCCGTGCTGCCGTAAGACGGAGGTGTCCACGCTGCTGCGGTTCGCCGGCGGGCTCACCCTGACCGCGGGGCGGATCGTGATCGAGGCCGAGCTTGACACCGCCGCGGTGGCCAGGCGGCTGCGCGCGAGCATCACCGAGGTGTTCGGCCACACGTCCGAACTGCTCGTGCTGGCGCCGGGCGGGCTGCGCAAGGGCAACAGGTACGTCGTCCGGGTCAATCGCGGCGGCGACAGCCTGGCCCGGCAGGCGGGCCTGCTCGACAGCTTCGGCCGCCCGGTGAAGGGGCTGCCCCGCCAGGTGGTGTCCGGCGGCACCTGCGACTGCGAGGCGGCGTGGCGCGGGGCGTTTCTCGTGCACGGCTCGCTGACCGAGCCCGGCAGGTCGATGGCGCTTGAGATCACCTGCCCGGGGTCGGAAGCGGCGCTGGCGCTGGTTGGCGCCGCGCGGCGGCTGAAGATCGCCGCCAAGGCCCGCGAGGTCCGCGGCGTGGACCGGGTGGTGATCCGCGACGGCGAGGCGATTTCGGCGATGCTGACCCGCCTCGGCGCGCACGACTCCGTGCTCGCGTGGGAGGAGCGGCGGATGCGCCGCGAGGTCCGCGCAACCGCGAACCGGCTGGCCAACTTCGACGACGCGAACCTGCGCCGTTCGGCCCGCGCCGCGGTCGCGGCCGGCGCGCGGGTGGAGCGTGCCCTGGAGATCCTCGGCGCCGACGCGCCGGACCATCTGACGATGGCCGGCCAGTTGCGCATCGCGCATCGCCAGGCGTCGCTTGAGGAACTCGGCCAGCTCGCCGACCCGCCGCTGACCAAGGACGCGATCGCCGGCCGGATCCGCCGCCTGCTCGCGATGGCCGACCGCCGGGCCCACGACCTTGGCCTGCCAAGCACAGAAGCCTGCCTCACCGCCGACATGCTCCCCTAGGGGTTCGCGTGGATGTCGGCGCGAAGCTGCAGATCAAGCCGGGCCAGCGGGTAGCCACCGTGGCCGGGCCCGGCGAAATTCCGGCTGTCGCGCCCGCGGGCGCGCAGACGGCCTCGCCGGACGCGGCGGACGTGGTGGTGGCGTTCGTCCGCACCCGGGCGGAACTGGACACGGTCGCCGCCCCGGCGCTTGACGCGGCGCGCCGCGATAAGCTCGCGTGGATCGCCTACCCGAAGGCGGGCAAGCTTGGCACCGACCTCAACCGGGACATCCTGCGCGAGACCCTCGCGGACCGGGGCGTCCAGCCGGTCAGGCAGGTCGCGATCGACGACGTGTGGTCGGCGCTGCGCTTCCGTCCCGCTTAGCGCGCTGTCCGCCGAGTGATCGCGAGAGGAGGCGGACTGCCAGGTCCCCGAACAGGGCGACGAGCGTCCACAACGCCGCGTCAGCGAGCAGCAGCGTGGCGTTGTGCCGCGGTTCGTACTGGCTGGCGCCGAGCCACTTGAACGGGATCCCGCCGGTCAGCACGGTGGAAGTGAGCCCGACGAGCGCGTACCCGACAACATAGTCGGTCGGGAACGGCCGGCCGGCCGGCTTCTCCGACCGCGCACCGGTGGCGAGCCAGCCGCAATAGAGCAGCGACACGGCGATGACCGCGATCTCCGTCCAGTCCCTGGCCATCGCGGCCCAGTTGACGACCGGCGCACTGTGGTAGGCGGTCAGCCACGGCAGCGGCGTGCCCTCAGCGATCGTGTCGCACACGATGGCGGGCGCCGTGCCCCTATCGCACCCGGGCGCTGTCGGCAGGATCACAGTGGTCAACCCGTAAACGGTGACGCAGAGACCAGCCAAGACGCCGAGCAGGAGCACGGTCAGCGGCGGCCAGACCCGGGTCCGGGCGGCCGGGACCGTTCCGGCCTGGTCGGCTGGCCGCGTGCGCAGGTACACGGCCGGGCTGACCAGCAGCGCGATCTGCGCCGCGAGGGCCGCCAGCTTGCCGAAGGTGGCCGGCGTGAAATGGTGCGCGATCATCGACGCGGTGCCGAGGTACGTGGCGCCCGTCGCGATGATGAGCAGCATCCGCGAGATCCGCCCGCCCCTGGTCACGCGCCAGGCGAAGAACGCCGAGAGGGCCGCGCCCCACAAGAAGCTGGGCGGTCCCGCTGGGCCGTTCCCCGAACTCACGGTGATGTCGAAGTAGATGGCCGGGCCGACCGCGAGCGCGAGCGCAAAGTAGGCGCACATCAGCAGCCCCGCCTGCCGCGGATCGCGCCACAGCGCTGCCCATGCCCGCATGCCCGTCCTCCCGTATCTGATGGTGTGCGCCCATTAGAGCACATTTCTCACCATGTGTTTTTCCGCCGATGCGCTTTTCCGTCGATCGCGGCCGACGCCGCGCGGACCGTGTCAGATACTGGGTTCGTGCGCTACCTCGACGTCGACACCGGGACAAGGATCTCCAAGATCGGACTGGGTACCTGGCAGTTCGGGTCGCGGGGGTGGGGATACGGCCAGCCGTACGCGGAGCAGGAGGCGCGGGCCATCGTCGCCCGCGCGCTCGAACTCGGCGTGACGCTCTTCGACACCGCGGAGATCTACGGCCGCGGCAGCAGCGAGCGGATTCTCGGCGAGGCGATCGGCGGGCACCGCGACGACGTCTTCCTCGCCACGAAAATCCTTCCGGTCGCGCCGCTGCCCGCTGTCGTGCAGCAGCGGGCGGTCGCGAGCGCGAACCGGCTCGGCGTCAGCAAGCTGGACCTGTACCAGGTGCATCAGCCCAACCCGCTGTTCCCCGACACCGTGATCATGCCGGGCATGCGGGCGCTGCAGCGGATAGGCCTGGTCGGCGAGGTCGGCGTGAGCAACTACTCGCTCGGCCGCTGGAAGGCGGCGGAGAAGGCGCTCCGCAGCCGGGTGCTCAGCAACCAGGTCCGGTACAGCCTGGTCGCGGCCGGACCTGCCGACGACCTGATCCCGTACGCCGAAGAGGCTGGCCGCGTCGTGATCGCGTACAGCCCGCTCGCGCAGG
>Ga0126381_100000889_pt1 | contig 32503 bp, 29 predicted proteins | sample PanSoiMetPlot_28_FD_96465 | JGI IMG/M metagenome (GOLD analysis project Ga0126381, IMG submission 96465) | Tropical forest soil microbial communities from Panama - MetaG Plot_28 | ecosystem: Environmental > Terrestrial > Soil > Tropical forest > Bulk soil | place: Panama | collected 2016-02-17 | reverse complement strand
GCCATCGCTCGCCGCACCGACGACCCGACCCGCGATCTGCCCGCTCCGACGCGCGAAGCCGCGAAAAGGAAGATCGAAGCGCTGCCGCACGCCGACCGGCCGCTAGCCACGCTCGCCGGCGAGGAAGAGGACGAACAGACACTGGGCCGCATCTTCGGCGAAGAGCTGCCGTCGGGGCTGGTGCTGGCGGAACAAACCTAGCCGACAGCTCAGACCGGCGCGCCCGAGGCGCACCAGCCGTTAGCTGCCGGCTGTAGGGGGGAAGCTCATTTCGTCTTCGCCGCTTTCGCCTTCTCCCCGCGCGCCGTGACCGAGCGGATAAACTCGACTTCCTCCACCGAAAAAGGCCTCCCGTTCGGCCGCAAAATGTCGTGGAACCAGACCTTCGGCTCGGTCTCGGTCGACGGAGTCTTCCAGGTGTCCCAGGCAAAGATGGTTTGCGTCTTGCCCGACACCAGGCCCCAGTTGATCGCGGCGACGTTGTACTTTTTGGCGATGGGTAGAATCGCCTGGAAGGTGCTGCCCGTTGGCCGCGCCATGTACTCGGTGCAGAGAATCGGCCGGCCATATGCCTGCAGCCACTGTACGCGCTTTTCGAAATCCTCCGGCGGTCCGTAGTTATGGAAAGAGATGACGTCGGAATTCTCCAGCGCGATTTTGTCAAGCGGCTTCAGCTTGTCCGGGCCCGACCAGTCGCCGTTCCACACACCGACTGTGATCGGCTGGCTGGGCATGGCCGCGCGCGCAAACTGAAAGACCCTGGGCAGCAGGTCGGTCACGAGTTGCACCTTGTTGGGCGGCTCGACGCGGCCATAGGAATTGGCGTTGGTGTTGCCGGGCTCGTTCCAGAGGTCCCAGGCCAGAATGCGCTTGTCATGGGAATAGTCGTAGATCACGCCCTGCACATAAGCCAGCAGCTGGTCGTATTTCTTGGAGTCCATCAGGACGGGCGCCCCCGGGCTTTGCACCCATCGGGAATTATGGATGCCCGGCTTGGGCGGAAGCTGCGGGCCGATTTCGGGAAACGGATCCCAGCAGGAATCGAGCAGCACGAAAATGGGCTTGATATGGTGCTTGTCGGCGGTCCTCAGGAATAGGTTGATACGCTTTTCGAACCCGGCGGAGTCCCTCTGCCACAGCAGGAAGTGAAGAAAGACGCGCACGCTGTTCATGCCCAGGCTCTCGGCCCAGCCGAGTTCTTTATCGATCGCCAACGGGTCGAAGGTGTCGGACTGCCACATCTCCAACTGGTTGGATGCGGTCGAAGGGATGAAATTGGCGCCGACGATCCAGGGCTCGCGGCTGTACCACTGATTGGCTTCCGCCGGGGTCCACCGGCGCGGTTGCGCGAGCAGCGGAACCGCGGCGAGGAAAAGGACTGCGGCGTAACGGAGTTTCATGGGGCTGAATGACGATTTTAACAGCGGGCCCGCCCATCATGTCATGGGATGAGGGTGAATCGGAGGAGGGCGACGCGCGAGCTGTGGTCCTGGTGCATCGGGTCCCGGTGAAAGACGACCTTGAACTCGTCGAACTGCGTGAGGTGCGGCGCCGCTGGAACCGCGAAATCCAGGACCTCTACCATGGGAGTACCGGGCTGCCCGGCCGCGCGCAGAGGCTGTAGCCCGAGACTCAACGGTGGCTTGTAGGCGCTGCCATTATCGATGACGACGAGTTCCAGGCGCGTGCCGACAGCCGCGCGATCGGAGTTTTCAACCGTCACTTCGATCTTTGAGCAACAGGTGAGCGAGATGGCCCGGTCCAGCTTCTGCAGCGCTTCCATTTGCAGCATCGTGCGGTCGGTGGTGCTGAAGGCTAGCTTGGCGGGCGAACCGCGCCGGAAATAGGAATACCGCGGCGGTCGCGCGAAGGGCCAGCGGTACATCCAGTACTCGCCGCCGAATGGAATAACGAAGGGGCGCAGCAATGCGGGAGGGCCGCCGCTGGTGCGCACCGCCGGGAAAGGCGCGACGAGAGTGACTTCAGGCTCGACGTCGGGCCAAAGAATGACGCCGGGAAAACTGCCCGGGATGTTCGCGTCGGCAGAGACGCGTACGTCGGGCGTGACTTCGCCCGTTGCGCCCGGCGGCGGCGTGGGCGGGAGATCTGAGACGTTGGGCTTGCCGGGCGCGATACCCGCCACGGGCTCTGCCTCCACTCGCGGAATCGCCACCGGGCCGAAGAAGGCGCCGGTACCGGATCCAGCGCCGAAGCCGAATCCGGATCCGTCGCCGCTACCCCCGCCCCGCAGAGCCTGCCCCACCACCATGGCCAGAAGGAAAGTGAGGCAGAGGCCGAGCACCGAGCGCGGCAGGTTAGGCGCGTTGCGTTCGCTCCAGGCGCCCAGAGAGATGGCGATCGACGTGAGCGTCGCCACGCTCAGGGAAAGCAGGCCGGACGCCGCGGCGAAATGGCCGAGCAGCATCAGCGCCAGAGCGCCCTGGAGGCCGAAGGAGACCCCCAGCGCCGGCAAGAGGTGGCGCGGCATGGCGTCCACCGAGAGCTCGCCAATCGGGAGCACTTTGGCATCGGAATACGCGGACCAATCGGCAGTCAAAGACCGCGAACAAAGCAGACGGGTCGCGCCCATCACCAGCACAACCGAGGCGACCAAGCCGGATGGAGTCGGAGGCAGAAGAATGGCGGGAGCGAACCAGACCGCGGCGCTGGCCGTTCGAAAAGTGGTGGGAACGACTTCGACCCGGCTCAGGTTGCGGATCACGAGACGAAGCAGGATAAAGACCACCAGCGCCCAAGCCAGCGCCAGCGAAGCGACGATCCAACCCTGCAGGATGCTTCGCAGGAGATTCCCCCGGGGGCTGGGAAGGACCAGCCACGCGGTCGCGGCAAGGCCGGCAATGTGCGCCCAGGATTCCAGGCGCCGCTGATACCGTCGAAAACGCAAGGCCGGCACGGATACAGTATAGGACTCCGGCCGGCTGGAGAGTGTTCCGGACGTAAAGCGTTCCGTTGTCAGTTATCAGTTTTCAGCCCAGAACCCTGCGACACAGAGAGACTGGAAGCGGAAGAGGGAAAACTGTCGACTGTCAACGATCAGCTATCGCGGCAGCATTACCTGGAGACCCGTCTCCTTGTTCAAGCGCAGCGTCAGTTCGCGATCCACCAGCGATAGCGATACCTGATTGTGCACATTGCCGGACGTGAAATAGTGGAGCGTGGAGCCGTCCACCCAGTACGCCACTGCCGAGTAAATCGTGTGGTCCTTGAGCGCGATCAGGTAGTGCGTAGGTTCAGTTCCGGAAGTATCCTCCTGCGGAGGCCCGGGCTGCTGCTGGTAGGCTTCCGGCGGAGCCGGAGGTCCGGGCTGAGTGGGACCAGGGCCAGGCACACCAATATTGATGATGACCGGCGCAGCCGGTGCCGACGCGGCAGCCTGCGGGGGCGGACCGGCCGGAGGAACGGCCGAAGGGTCGACGTAACCGCCGCCGGAGTAGTCGGAGTAGTTACCGACGTAAACCGGGTACGGGTACGAGTAGATCACGCTCCCGGTTGAGCGGCCTTGACGCCGGAATCCGGAGTTGAAAGGGGAGCCGAAAGGAACGACCAGTCTCGGGCCTCCGCCGCCCGGGAAGGCGACGTTAGGCGGAAAGCGCACGATGCCTGACGTAGTGGCGCTAGTCCCGCCCGGAAAAACCGCGCTACCGAAACCACCGCTGATGAAGGGCGTTGTGGGATTGGCACGGTATTGCGCCAACAGGCCGGCGGCAGACAGCAAAACTATGCAGAACCCGTTTAGAGCTCGCATGAGGGTCTCCTGGTTCGATTGTAGCGCGGGTTTGGTGACGATTGGGAGTGAGTTTAATCGCGGAGACACGGAGGAGCGGAGAAACACATTTCGTCTCTTCGTGCCCTCCGCTGCTCCGCGCTGCAGCGGACGTTATTGCTTCTTCACGACCGGCGCGGCAGGGGGCTTCACCACGGCAGGAGGACGGGCGGTGGGGGCCGCGGGGGCCGCGGGGGCCGAAGCCGAGCCTGCGGGATGCGCCTGATCGTACAGCCGGACGATGTCGCCGGTGATTTCGGTCGAGGCGGACGCCCACAGGATGGGGCTCTGCTGGTTGCTGACATCCAGCACCACGGCATAGGCGTTCTGCGTGGCGTACTGCTCGATGACCTGCATCATCTTGGTGCCGATCTCGTTCATGAGCTTGCCGTTTTCCTGATCGACATCGTCATTGAGATCCTGCGCGTCGCGCTGCAGGCTCTTCTGGTTGGTCTCGATGTCGCGGGTCATGCGCGCCTTAGCTTCCTCACTCATGGTGGCGGAGCCCTTGCGCAACTGATCCTCCATCTGCTGGATATCGGAATTCCTCTTCTCCAGGGTAGACTTGCGGGGATTGAACTTCGCTTGCAGTTCGGCCGAAGCCTTTTTGCCATCGCCGGTGGCGAGAATCGCCTGCTGGATATTGATGATGGCGATTCTGGTGGGGGCCACGGCTGGTGCGGCCGGCTTGGCAGCGGGCGCACCGCCGGCAGTGGGGGGAGCGGCGGTCTGGGCCGCGGCCACGGCGGCCATGCTCAGCGCCAAAACGGGAAACACGACTTTCTTGTTCAAGCTAAAAAACTCCTAAGTTTGAAGATACTACATACGCCGATGGTCAGAAGGTCCGTCCGATGGTGAAACGGAACAGCGTCCGCCTCTCGAAGTACGGATAGAAACCCGCCTGATTGGCGGTGATGTAAGACTGATACGTTGCCTCGTTCGGAAACATAGAGCGATCCGCGACCACGGGGGGCTGTAAATATTCTCGAACCGTCAGGGGGTTGTACGCAAAGTAGACCCGGAAGGGGGCGTTGACCACGGGCAAAAGCACCTGCAGCTCGAGGCCGGTGGACATGCGCACCGCCTGCGTTCCGGGCGCAATCTGCACCTTTCCGGTGAAACCCGCCTGCGGGAACTGCTCATTCAGGCTAAGCACGCGAGCCGGATCCATGGTGAGCTGGTTGGGCTGCAGGATGCGGTTGATGCCCGTATCGACGAAGGGCGCCAGAGTGACCGGACCGACGATCGGAATGCGATATTCGAAATTTTCGAACATGCGCCAGTCGCCGCCGGGGGTGATGAGCTGATACTGCGGAACCGTCATGGTGACGGGCACCGAGGTAAGGACGCCTCCGGAGACAACCTTCTGCGTACGCTGCGAACCGTCGCTGTTCAGCACGTTGACGTTGGAGCTGGATGGAATGAACGCCAGGGGCGTGATGCTCCACCAGTCGAAACCGCGGATATCCTGCTCGCCGCCCATGAACGCGCGGGAGAAAGGCGGGATCGCCTTGCCGCCATAGCCGCTGATAATATCCGTCGTGAAGTGGAAGGCCAGGACGTTGCGGTGGTAAATGGGCGATGGCTTGAAGTACTTGATATCGACAGTCGGGCGAATCGTGTTGACGTTCCCGCCCAGGTAGCTGCCTGCGAATCCCAGCGAAAAGAAGATGCTCTTGCCGCCCGTCGGATTGATGGGGTGGTTCACCGTGTTGTAGGAAAGCGAGGGAGTGACGGTGCTGGTCTTGATTCCCTGGAGGGCGTTGGGACCGTAGACGCCACTGAAATTGATGTAGTCGAAATACTGCGTCGCGGCCGTTGTGGTGGTGGTGATGTTGGAAACGTCGTAGCCGTAGACGACGCCCATGCGCCAGAAGCTGCGGTGCAACTGATAGCTCAGGCCGGTATTGAAGCCCTTGCTGTCCTGGACATAGTTCAGCAGGTTGTTGGTGCCGAGGGCCTGGTAGAGCGGAATCAGGTTCTGTCCGGTGAGGATCGAGGCCTGGCGGGCCTGGTCGAAGTTGTAGCGCCGCAGATAGACGGTGAAGCTGGCCTGGATGGGATGGTCGAACAGGTAGGGCTCGGTAAAACCGAAGGTGACGTCGCGCATGAGCGTGCCGAGTTGCGCGCCCAGGGAAAGGGTTTCGCCCAAGCCCAGGAAGTTGTTAGTGGAGTAATTGAAGCCGACGAAGCTGCCGGCGATGCCGGAAACGCCGCCATTCAATCCGATCGAGTTCTTGCCGCGCTCCTTCACTTTGAGCGTGATGTCCACCGTGTTCGAGGGCGGGTTGCGTTTGATGTCCGCGGCTTCTTCCTTCTTCAACGGCTCGAAATAGCCGAGCTGATTCAGGCGCAGGATGCTGACGTCCCACAGGTTGCTGTTGAACATGTCGCCTTCATCCAGCAGCAGTTCGCGGCGGATGACCTTGTCGCGCGTAGTCGTGTTGCCGGAAAAGTCGATGCGGCGGATAAAGAACTGCTTGCCCTCGTCGCAGGTGATGGTCAAATCGATCTGTCCGCCGGCGACGTTATCGAAGTTGGGCTCGGGAATGAAATCGATGTAGCCGAAACCTCCATAAATTTTGCGGAGGTTCTCCAGACCCTTGGTCAGCTTGGAGCGCGCGAAGACATCGCCTTCCTTCATGCCAAACGCGCCTTGCAGAACGCTGGGCTCGCGGAACAGCTTGACGCCTTCAAACTTCATGGTGCGCAGGTGATGGATGGCGCCCTCTTCCACGGGCAGCGTGATATCCGCATAAATGCCGGGCTGCTGCATACGGAAGATCGGCAGCCGCCAGCCGCGGCCGCCCCTGGCGACGACCTTCACGGGCGCATCGAGGACCTTCGCCTGGAAGTACCCTTTGTCCTGGTAGGCCTCGCGGATCTTTTCCTTGTCGTATTCCAGCTTGTCGGCATCGAAGGTTTTGGCAAAGATGTTTTCGAACAGGATGGAGTGCGGAATGCCGTAAGGTTTGAGCTCCTTCATCGAGCTGATCACCCACCGCGAGCTCATCGCCTTGTTGCCGGTGACGATGATGTTGCCGACCTTAACCTTGGGCCCTTCCTTCACGTTGAAGGTGAGTTTCAGCGAAGAGGGTGGAATCTGCTCGATGACCGGATCGACGGTGGCGTATTGCCGTCCGCGTTCCGACAGAAACTCCTTCAGGACGATCGCGGCGTGCTGGATTTTGTTGGGGTCGTATTGCGATTCGACGACGAGGCCGACCTTGCGCTCCTTAAACCGGTCGAGAATTTCGGAGACCGTGACCGTGTGGATGCCCTCGTAGTTGATGGTTCGGATGACGCGGCGCTCCGTAACCACGAAGCGGACATCGATACCGCCCGTAGGATCGGGCTCCGTTTCCACGCGGATGTCGTCAAACCGGCCCTGGTTCCAGAGACGCATGAAGTCGCGACGGATGGCGTCTTCGCTGTAAATATCGCCGACCTTGGAAAAGATCATGGCGCGGAGCGTATCGGCGGGAACACGGCGCGCGCCGCGGAAATCGATGGCCTTGATCACTTCACCATTGGCCTGGGGCTGGGCCGTGGGAGCGGGCGGCTTAGGAGCCTCCAGTTGGGGCTGGCCGGGCTGCTGGGGCGGCTTGGTGGGCTGTTGTGGCGGCTGATTCGTGGGGAGCTGCGGAACGTTCTCAAATGGATTGCGGGGCTGCTGCTGCGGTTGCTGCGGCTGCGGTTGCTGCGGCTGCGGGGGCGTGGCGGGCGGCTGTTGCTGCTGATTCGCCGGCGGCTGTTGCTGCTGCGCGGGAGCATTCTGCGCGGCGAGCGGAAGCAAAGCAGCAAAGCCCCAAAAAGCGAGCAGCAGGGCCGGGCACGGAAGCATACGCTTCCACTGACGTAGGGCGCGATAAATTTTCACGGGAGACGAATCCACTCGGTACAGCCGGTTTAGGTGACGATAAGCCATTATTTTAGCGGATCTTTCAGGCGCCGAACAACGAGCAGGCCGGAATACAGGTGTGAAGGGCAGGCACAGGGATTTTGGGGCTCTAATGGCGCTGTTGGAACGACTTGGCATTACGGAGCCGCAGGGGTGCAATTGGGACTCCACAGAGGACCCGGCCGGCGGTGGCAGATTTCTCGTCGCGGAGACGCGGAGGGTGTCAGGACGGCTCCATGGAGTTCGATTTCCGCGGACTCCGCTGTTCCGCGTCTCCGCGATGAAGAGTCTGCCCATCAGGCACCGCTTGTTTGCCTGCGCTACAATGAGCCTTCGCATGCAGGTATTGCAGGCCGGTCAACATAAACTGATCTACCTGGAGCTCCAGACGGAAATGGTGGCCAGCCTGGCGCGCCAGGCCGGGTTCGATGCCAAGGCCAAAGATGGAGCGCGGGCCATTCAGCTAGATCTGACGGCTCCTGCCCGGCAAGCGCCCCTGCTGCTGTTCGATGCCGCCGATCCGGGGAACCTGGGCTGGTTCTCCCGCTGCCAGTTCTACGTGGACGGGCGTTCCGGCGCGGTCATGCAAACGCCCATTACCCTGGCGAATAAGCGCGACCGGAGCGGCAAGACGCAACGGAACTCGGTTCGAATCGCGATTTCCAAGGAACTGCCCGCCGACTTCCGACTTCCCGGTAAGCAACCTCTGACCGAGCAGGTTTTCTATCACCTGCTGGTGACATTTTTGCAAGCGCTAACGGTGAGCGGTGTAGCGGTTTGCGGAACGGGCGTGGTGCAGCCCCTGGCCGGCCGGACCGAGAGCATCGGGCCGAAAAACTAGGCCTAAGCATTAAGCATTCAGCTGTAAGCCGGTTCACACGCGCCCTCGGAGACTGCCGAGAGCTTCTTTGAAAAGCGTGTAGCGAAACGGAAAAGCGTGTACCGAAACGCAAACAGGCTGATGTCTGTACGCAATAGGACACTCAATACACTTGTGTCTGCAACGTTAGGCATCCAAATAGAATCGAATCGTCTGAAAGACTTGGCTGGAGGACGGTTCGGGGGGAACGGTCTTCAGCTCCTGTCTGGAGCCGGCTCTATGGAGCCGGCTTTTTTTGGGCTTCCGCCTGCTGTTTGGCCGACGCCACCGCCGCCTCCACCTCCTGGCGGTAGCGGGCGAGGTCTTCGGGGGTACGGGCTTCGAAACGCATCACCAGAACCGGCTGCGTGTTGGAGGCGCGGACCAAGCCCCAGCCGCCGCTGAACAGGACGCGAACGCCATCGACATCGACGGTCGTGTGGCGCGCGCGCAATTCTTCGGAGGCGCGGCGAACCACTTCGAACTTGAGCTCGTCCGGACAATCGAAGCGGATCTCCGGTGTGGTCACGGTGCGCGGCAGATCGGCCAGAAGGGCTGAGAGCGGAACACTCGAATTGGCGACGATCTCCAGCAGACGGCACGCGGCGTACAGGGCGTCATCATAGCCGTGATAGCGGTCGGCGAAGAACATGTGGCCGCTCATTTCGCCCGCCAGTGCGGCGCCGGTCTCTTTCATCTTGGCCTTGATGAGCGAGTGGCCCGTCTTCCACATGATGGGATTGCCGCCGCGCGCAGCCAGATCGTCATACATGAGCTGCGAACACTTCACCTCGCCGATAAACGTGGCGCCCGGCTGGCGGCTGAGGATTTCGCGGCCGTAGAGAATCATGAGTTGGTCGCCATAGATAATGGCGCCCTGGTCGTCGACGGCGCCGATGCGGTCCGTATCGCCGTCAAAAGCGATGCCGACGTCCGCGCCGGTCGCCCGCACCTTGGCGATGAGAGGGTCCAGGTTGGCGGGAACGGTCGGATCGGGATGGTGGTGGGGAAAGCGGCCGTCCATCTCGAAAAACATTTCCGTGGCGTCGACGTTGAGGCGTTCCAGCAGGCGGTGCATGGTCGGGCCGCCGGTACCGTTGCCGGCATCGAAGACGGCGCGCACCTTACGTGGGAAATGGAACTGAGAGGCGATTTCATCGATGTACGGGGTGACGACGTCGGCGGTGGTTTGAGAACCCTCGCCGCTCGCGAGCGCGCCGGCTTCGATCATCCGCCGCAGTTCCTGAATGGCGTCGCCATGAATCGTGGAAGCGCCGCAGACTGTTTTGAAACCGTTGAACTCCGGTGGATTGTGGCTGCCGGTGATCATGACGCCGCCGTGGGCGCGCCGATGAACGACGGAATAGTAGAGCAGGGGTGTGGGAACGACGCCGATATCCGTCACGTGGCAGCCGCTCGCGACGAGGCCGCGAAGCAGGGCGCCGTGCAGGCGCGGCGAGCTCAGCCGAGTGTCGCGGCCCAGACAGGTGTTGGGACCGGAATGGCGCGCCAGATATGTGCCGAGAGCCCGGCCGAGAGTTTCGATATCGGCGCTGGCGAACTCCTCGTCGGCAATGCCCCGGATATCGTACTCGCGAAAAATGGTTGGTTTGAGCATGAGTTACTATGTAGTCGGTAGCGGAATGAAGACCGCAGAACGTCAGTTTACGACAATTAGCGGTGTTCCCATAGAGCCGGTGTACGGGCCGGAAGCGCTGGACGGCTTCCATTTGGGCGAGCCCGGCGAGTTTCCCTACACGCGCGGCATTCACCGCGATATGTATCGGGGAAGACTCTGGACCATGCGCCAATTCTCCGGCTTCGCCACGCCGGAGGAGACGAACCATCGCTATCACTACCTGCTGGAGCAGGGGCAGACCGGCCTTTCGGTGGCCTTCGATCTCCCCACTCTAATGGGCTACGATGCCGACCACGCCATGAGCGAGGGCGAGGTGGGCAAGTGTGGCGCGTCGGTATCATCCCTGGAAGACATGGAGATTCTGTTCCGCGGAATTCCGCTGGACGACGTGACCGTCTCCATGACCATTAACTCGCCGGCGGCGGTGTTGTGGGCCATGTACCTGGCCGTGGCGGAACAGCAGGGCGTGGATTGGTCGCGCCTTTCGGGCACGCTGCAGAACGACATTCTGAAAGAGTACATCGCGCAGAAGGAATACATCTTCCCGCCCGCGCCCTCTATGCGGCTGGTGACCGATACCATCGAATTCGGCGCGCGCCACACGCCGCGGTTCAATCCCATCTCGATTTCCGGGTACCACATTCGCGAAGCTGGTTCCACTGCCGTACAGGAACTGGCGTTCACCCTGCGCGACGGCATGGAGTACGTACACTGGGCGCAGGAACGTGGCCTGAAGATCGACGAATTCGCGCCGCGCCTGAGCTTCTTCTTTAATGCGCACAGTGACTTTTTCGAGGAGATCGCCAAATACCGCGCCGCCCGCAAGATCTGGGCCGAAGCCATGCGCGATCGCTACGGAGCCGAAAACGAACGCAGACTGAAGCTGCGGTTCCACGCCCAAACGGCGGGCTGTTCGCTCACCTGGCAGCAGCCGTACAACAACGTGGTGCGCACCGCGCTGGAGGCGCTGTCGGCGGTGCTGGGCGGTGCGCAATCGCTGCACACCAATTCTCTCGACGAGGCCTTCGCGCTGCCGGGCGAGCACGCGGTCACGCTGGCGCTGCGCACGCAGCAGGTGCTCGCTTACGAGAGCGGCGTGACCGCGGCGCCCGATCCGCTCGGCGGCAGCTACTTTCTGGAAAAGCTGACGGAGCAAAGCGAAGGCGCGGCGAAAGAATATATCCGCCAGATCGACGAAATGGGCGGCATGCTGCCGGCCATCGAACGCGGATTTCCGCAGAGCGAGATCGCCGGTGCGAGCTACCGCTACCAGCGCGAAGTGGAATCGGGCGAGCGCGTAATCGTTGGTGTCAACCGGTTCCAATCGGAGGAGCAACCGATCGAGCTGTTGCAGATCGACGAATCCGCGGCCCTCAGCCAGGCACAAAAGCTGAAGGCGCTGCGGGCGCGCCGCGACAACCGTCGGGTTCAGTCAGCGCTTGACGGTTTGCGACGCGCCGCGGAGGGAACCGCGAACACCATGCCGTACTTGCTGGACGCGGTACGTGCCTACGCCACCTTGGGCGAGATCTGCGACGCTCTACGCGATGTCTTTGGGACCTATCAGGAAACGACGCACTTGTAGAGGAAGCTAAAAGCTAAGAGCTGAAGGCTGAAAAATGTCACAACCCATTCGAGTGTTGGTGGCCAAGCCTGGGCTGGACGGCCACGACCGGGGCGCCAAGGTGATCGCGCGCGCGCTGCGCGATGCGGGGATGGAAGTCATCTACACCGGTTTGCGCCAGACTCCGGAAATGATCGTCAGCGCCGCCCTTCAGGAAGACGTGCAGGTAATCGGCCTGTCCATTCTGTCCGGCGCTCACAACGCGATCGTGCCGCGGGTCATCGAACTGCTGCGCGAGAAGGACATGGCGGACGTGAAAGTGATCGTCGGCGGCATCATTCCCGACGAAGACGCCGCAGCCCTGAAACAGCAGGGCGTGGCCGAGGTGTTCCAGCCGGGCGCGTCGCTGGAGGGGATTGTGGGATTCATCCGCAGCGCCGTAGGTAGGGAGTAAGTAAAGCGCCTTACCCCACCTTACATCCAGTACCGGCTTAGGTTCCATAGGCTCCATTCCTAACCGATTCACGTAAGGTTGTTGCGTACCACAAGGCCGTCTGCAGAGGACCCATTATGTCCTGCCTGCCGGCGACTTGGCTTGGCTGTCTTCGGGACGACGCGATGACCGAAACGCCCGACGGAGGCGACGGGCCGGCGCCGATGCCAGCGACGGGTGCCCCCTAGCGCTCCTTCTTGAAGGCCACCAGAGATTTTGTCCAGCCGAGGAATCGCTCGCGGCTAATCGCCGCACCCGGGAACAATTGTTTCAGACCGGAACCGCTCAGTAGCCGGATCTCAGCGAGATAGTGCTCGATATAGTATTGCCGGCGGTCGGCCGAAACGCGCACCAGCAGACGCCACAGATTCAAACGGGGCATCAGAGTGCGCTGCCAGCCGGGGGGAAGCCAGTGAAGCAGCGGAGTGAGCAGGTGCTGCTCCACCGGAAACCAGCGATTGGGCGTCTCGACCCAGTACGCCCGCCCGACCCGGGCGACTTCGGCGGCGAAACGCCGCTGGCTCGGGAGGTCGCCCACGTGCTCGATCACGGAGTTGCTGAACACGACGTCAAAGGCGCCGTCGCGGAAGGGCAGCGCGCGGCCGTCACCGGCCACCCAGGATTCGGCGCCGCCAAGATCCGCTTTGGCGCGTGGCGTGTTAAGCAACGTCACCCGCGGAACCACCGGCAGAAGCCGCCAGCACTCCGGCGTACCGCCGATATCGAGAATCCGGGTTTCGGCCGTGATACCCAACTCGGCGGCGAACCGCTGCATGCGAGCGCGGCGGAATCGGGCGGAAAGAGCGGCTAGTGCCATTCACCAGCGACCCCTCCCGCCGGCCGCGCTCCGCTGTGAACGGGCACACTCATCGCGGAGCCGCGACCGGAGGGCGCAGTCGCTCCACCTGTTTTGGAGACATCGGGCTAAACGATCCAACCATCGGCGAGGTTGACAATGCGGTGCCCGAAGGCGGCGTTCGCTTCCGAATGAGTCACCTGGATGATCGTCGCTCCCTCCTCGTTCAGCTTTTTGAAGAGCTCCATGATCTCCTTGCCCTGGCTGGAATGCAGGTTACCGGTGGGCTCGTCCGCGAGGATCAGCTTCGGGTTCGCGATCACCGCGCGCGCCACGGCCACGAGCTGCTGTTGTCCGCCGGAAAGCTGACTCGGAAACAGATCGCGCTTCCCTACGATGTGGAAACGGTCGAGCGTATCGCAGACGATGGCGGCGCGCTCGGAGCTCTTCACGTTGCGATAAGAAAGCGGGATATCGAGGTTCTCATAGACCGTCAGGTTATCGATCAGGTGGTAGCTCTGGAAGACGAAGCCGATGTACTTCTTGTTGAGCTCCACGCGGTCTTTAGGCTTCATCCGATGTACCGTATGGGCGAAAAACTCGAACTCGCCGGTCCATGCGCCGTCCAGCATGCCGAGGATGCTCAGCAGCGTGGACTTGCCGGCGCCCGAAGGACCCATGATGGTGACGAACTCGCCCTCCTTGATTTCGAGGTTGATGCGGCGCAGCACGTAGCTGCGGCCGTAGCCTCCTTCATAAAACTTCTCGACGTTGCGCAGTGTGATCATCTTGGTCCTATGGGTGCCGCAGGGCGGCTACGGGGTCGAGCGCCAGCGCCCGGCGCGAAGGAAGATAGCCCGCCGCCAAGGCCACCGCTCCCAGTATGAGGGAAACCGCGGCGTAAGTGAACAAGTCGCGCGGGCGCACAGCGTAGAGCATGGAAGCCATCAGGCGCGTGAGCGCCAAGGCGCCAGCCAGTCCGAGAGCGATGCCCAGGGCGGCGAGACGGGCCACGTGGCCTATCACCAACTTCAGGATATGACCGCGCTCCGCTCCCAACGCCAGGCGGATACCGAGCTCTTGAGTGCGCGCGCCGACATCGTAGGAGACAACGCCGTAGATGCCGACCGCGGCCAGCGCGAAGGCGATCAGCCCGAAAGTGGCCAGCAGCGCGGTATCGAGCCGCGAGCCGGCGACGGCGCTCGACACCACGTCATCCAGGCTGCGAACATCGGCCATGGCCTGATCGGGATCGAGCTGCCGCACGGTGCGTTCGGCGGCGGGCGCGGCGGCGAGCGGCGGTCCGGCAGTGCGGGCGGTGAAGACCATCGCAGGGGCCGGGATCTGGCGGTAGGAGAGGTAGATGGTGGGCCAGTCGGAGTTTTGCAGGCGATCGGGTTTGACGTCGCCGGTGACACCGACGATCTGGCACACGGCAGGAGTATTGAAGCTCAGCAGCGTGACCCTGCCGCCGAGCGCGCTGGCGCCGGGCCAGAAGCGCCGCTCGAGGGTTTGGTTAACGAGGCAGACGAGCGAGGACTGGACGGTATCGGCGGGAGTAACGGACCGCCCGCAGAACATGGGAATTCGCAGGGCCGTGAAGTAATCGGGCGAGATGTAGCGCACCAGGCCCATGGGGGCTTCGCCCGGCGGTGGAAGAGGCCGGTCTGCAATGGCGAACAGAGCGCCGCCGCCGAGTCCGGTGAGCGGCAGAGCGTTGATGGCGCCCACGCTCGTTACGCCCGGCAGCGCAGCGAGCTGTGCGGTGAGCTGGTCGAAAAAGGCGACTGCTCGCTCCTTGGTGGAATTGCGTCCGCCCGCCAGCGGCACCCGGAAGGTGAGCACGTTGTGGGGGTCAAAGCCGGGATTGGCGGCGCGCAGGGCCATAAAGCTGCGGGCGAGCAGGCCGGCGCCGATCAAGACTACGAGGGCCAGCGCGATTTCGGCTACGATCAGCGCGTTGCGCAAGGCGCGGCCGGCGCGGCCCATCGTGCCGCCGCGGCCGCCTTCGGCAAGATCCTCCTGCAGGCGCGAATCGGAAAGCTGAATCGCCGGGGCGCTGCCGAACAGGACGCCCGTGAGAAGAGTGATCCCGAGCGAGAAGAGCAGGAGGCGTGCATCGACCGCGGCTCCCGCAAGGCGGGGAATCTGCGCGGAGCCCAGCCGTGCGACCAGAACCAGCGCGGCGCGCCCGAAGATGAGGCCGAGCACACCGCCGGCGAGCGCCAGAACCAGGCTCTCTGTCATGAGCAGTCGCGCCACACGCGCGCGGCTGGCGCCCAATGCGAGCCGTATGGCGATCTCCCTGCGGCGGCCGGCGCCGCGCGCCAACAGCAGGTTGGCAACATTAGCGCACGCGATGGTCAGCAGCAGGCCGACAGCGCCGAGCAGGACTTCGAGCGGGCGCCGCACATCGCCCACCACTTCATCCTTCAGAGGGAACAGCGAGGGGCGCCAGCCGCGGTCGAGCGCGGGGTTAGCCGTTTCCAGAGCATGGCCGATGGTTTCCATCTCGGCGCGCCCCTGTTCCAAAGTGGCGCCGGGTCTAAGGCGGCCCACCACAACAAGGTTACGGCCGGGGGCATCGATGGCAAGGCCGAGGGGAACGAACACATCGACGTCGCGCGTGAGCACGGAGAAACCTTGGGGAAGCACGCCAACCACCGTGTAGCTTTGATTGCGCAAGCGGATCGTCTTGCCCGCAATCGCCGGATCGGACGCGAACCGGCGCTGCCACAAGGCCCGACTGAGCAGGGCGAAGGCGGCGTGCCCCGGCCGGTCTTCTTCCGCGAGAAAGGCGCGTCCCACAATGGGCTGGACGCCCAAAAGCGGAAATAGTCCCGCGGAAACGCGCTCGACAGCCAACTCTTCGGCACCGCTCCGGCCGCCGGGTCCGCCGGTGATCGTCATACGGGTATCGACGATGGCGGCCATGGTTTCGATGGTCCTGCTGCGCCGCTGCCACTCGAAAAAATCCGCAGGTACTACAAACAGCTTGACCTTCTTCTGAGCGGGATTCTTCTCGTACATCACCAGCAGCCGGTCCGGGTCGCGGAACGGCAATGCCTTAAGCAGGACGGCATCCACGACGCTGAAGATGGCGATCGCGGTCCCGATCCCGAGGGACAGCGTAAGCAGGGCAAGGGCCGAGACACTGCGGGTCTTCCACAGTATACGCGCCCCGTCACGCAGGTCCCGAAACACCACTGCGTGACAGGGTATCACAGCTACGAGACTCGAACTTGGAGCTGCGAGGCCGGGGGCTCCGTGCTCCGAACCAGCTCGTGCTCCCCGCTCGCCGGCTCGAAGCTTAGAGCTGCTTGATCAGGATCCCGCCGTTCACGTTTTCGAGGCGGATCTGGGCTCCGCCGCGATTGATCAGGGCGCGGAGGCGCTGCCCATCTTGCTCGCGGGAGACGTGCCCGAATTGCGAGTCGATGCCGCCGGAGCGGTTGTGGGCGCTGAGCGTCGCGGCGGCGCCGGACGGGATCGACAGGCGGATGGGGCCGTTTACCGAGCAGAGCGAAATAGAGCGAGTCCGGCTCATCTCGTCGAACTCGGCCTCCAGAGTTCCGTTGATCGTGGAAAGTTCAGCCCGGCCGCTTAGCCGCTGCGCGTGAATGGCGCCGTTGACGGCGGTGGCTTTCACCGGACCGGCTACGCCATCGATCGAAAGACCGCCGTTGACCAGCTTCACATCATCCAGAGCCGCCGAGCGCGGCACCGTAATCCGATACTCCACGCTGGCCGGACGACCGATTTCGTTGCCGCCGTAAAGAGTGTGGATAGACAGCGCTCCGGCGGAGGGCTCGACAATGACTTGGGCATCGTCCAACCCTTTGCGGCTGGACGCGCGCTTGACAGCTTCTACCAGGACATCCTCACGATCCCACGCGGTAATGGTGACGTCGCCATAAAGGTTCTGGATGACGATACGGCCATTAGGCCCTAGTGTATAAAATTGCCGGAATTCCACCTGCGGCGCGCGGATGACACGCGCCTGGAGACAGCTACCTATAATCAGCGCCAGGACAGCAAACCGGCGCAAGGTTCCCCCGTGCATGGCTACTCCCTCACTGGCTGGTGCTGGCATGCCGGCGGCAGGATCCGGAAGAGACCTGAATCGGCCGGCAGTACCGGTTAATGTTTCTGAGCGCTCTCCACGCTCTCTTCCACAATCCGGCCGTCGAACAGCCGGATAGTGCGGTCCGCAAACTCGGCGTACCGCGGGTCGTGGGTCACCATGCAGATGGTAGACCCGGCGGCGTGCAACTCCTTTAACAGGTTCATGACAGCTTCGCCGTTGGCCGAATCGAGGTTACCGGTAGGCTCGTCCGCAAGCAGGATCAGGGGATCGCCGCTCAGGGCGCGGGCCACGGCGACGCGCTGCTGCTGACCGCCGGATAACTGCGAAGGATAATGTTTCATGCGGTGGGACATGCCCACGCGCTCGAGCGCCTCCTGCACGCGGCGCTTCCGTTCGCTCGATGGCATGCCACGGTAAGTCAAAGGCAGTTCCACGTTCTCGTACACAGTTAGATCGCCGATCAAATTGAATGCCTGGAAGATAAAGCCGATTTCGCGGTTGCGAATGCGGGCACGCTCGGAAAGTTTCAGACCCGTTACGGACTTGCCATTCAAATAGTAAGTGCCATCCGACGGCGTGTCGAGCAGGCCGAGGATCGCCAGCAGAGTCGATTTCCCGCAGCCCGAGGGACCGGCGATGGACAGGTATTCCCCCTTCTTCACGTCAAAGTGGATTCCGGAAAGCGCATGCGTTTCCACTTCATCGGTGACAAACACCTTGCTTACCTGTTCCAGGCGAATCAGGGGAGAGCCGTTTTCCATATCGTTATTAACCTCTAGACGAGATTCGGGCGCAATTAGTTCAACTTAATTCTGTCGTACTGATCCACGGACGACATATCGGAGAGAATTACGCGGTCTCCGACACTCAGCCCGCTCTTGATTTCAATGGTATTGACCGAGGCCTTACCGAAAGTCACTTTCACTTTGTTCGCGTACTTACCTTCGGGCTCGATCTTGAAAAGCGTCACGGTGGCGTTTTCCTGACCAATGATCGGCCGGCCTACAAACACGACGTCCGTCAGTTTCTCCAGCTGAATGGTGCCGTCGACGCTCAGGTCGGGGCGCAGGACGTTTGGCAGAGGTCCTTTCAGGGCCACATCCACCGTAACCGTCCCGTTCAAAATGGATGGATCGATGCGCGATACTTTGCCGTCTATCAGACCGTTCCAACCGCCGCCGGCCAGGCGGGTATCGATGACGGCGCTCTGGCCGATCGTTACGTCTTTAACCTGGGTTTCGGCGATCTTCAACTCGGCCTTCAGATGCGTCGGCTGCGCGACTTTGCCCAGCGGCGTTCCGGCGGTCACCTTCAAGCCTTCTTCCACCGCCGTCATCGGGGCAGGTAGGGCTTCCAGCATGCCGTCGAAACCGGCACGCACATTCAACTGATCCATCTGGCTTTTTTTCAGTTTGTATTCGTTGTCGAGTTGCTCCACCTTTACTCTGGCGGCAGCCAACTGGGCTTCATCGGCCTGCGACTCGACGGCCATCCGCTGTTTTTCGATCTCCAGCTGTTGGTTGAGCTGCGCTGCCTTGGTGGTGGAGATTTTGGCGTCGATTTCGGAAACGAGCCCATCCTTGGCGAGCGAGGTATCGCGGTCGGCCTGGAGCTTGGCGGTATTGAAGTCGGCCTCCACCTGCGCCACTTTGGACTTCATGTCCATCATGGTCTTTTGCAGCGTGACCTTGAGATTGTCGTAATCGGCCTGGGCGCCTTTCAGCGTGTATTGCTTGGAAAGAACGTCCGTTTCCAGCTCGGGGCTGACCAGGATCATGACCAGCGAATCGGCTTTGACGGGTGTACCGGGCCGGATGAGAATCCGCTTGACCCGGGCATCCGTCATGGCGGTAATCAGCATGGTATCTTCGGGCACCAACGTGCCCAAGCCATGGACCTCACGGGTCATATCGCCGCGGCGGACGGTATCCGGCCAAAGAGTAGACATGTCGACCGGCGGCGCGGCGGGTTTAAGCCGTTTGACCGCGATTCCGGCGGCGCTCAGCACGGCCGCGCTCACGACAAGCCCGATCGTCCAGCGGACGATCTTATTCCGGCGCGCATTTTTACGTGGTACATCCATTTGTAGTATCCGGGCGCTCAAAAGGGCACGGCTTCTGCCAATCGCCCCTCCGGTCTAACATTATGACGCCGTGGAGGGTTGCGAGGATAGGCGGGCGGCGGGGGTGTCCGGTTATGGGACGCGATGTGCCGGAAATGAGCTTCGCGCTAGCGGCCACGAGCTAAAGGCTTTTGCGGGCCTTCGCCCGCGTCCGGAGCGGCATCGCGGCTAAGCTAGAAGCTGGAGGTTTAAGCTCGAAGCTCGCGGCTCATAGCTCATTCATGTACAGAGCAATCATTTTCGATTTAGGACGGGTGCTGGTCCATTTTGACTTTAAGCGCGGCTATCAGGGGCTGGAGGGGCTTTGCCCTTACCCGGCGGCGGAGATCCGGCAGAGGATCGCGACCACGGACCTGGTCACGCGGTTCGAGACCGGGCTTGTGGAGCCCGCGAATTTTTTCGGGCAGCTTTCCCGGCTGCTGGATCTGCGGCTGGAGTACCCGCGGTTTTGTGAGATCTGGAGTAGCATCTTCACCGATGTTCTAGTGCCCGAGGAAATGCTTGCCGGACTGGCGCGGCGCTACCGGCTGGTGCTGCTCTCCAATACCAATGCCATCCATTTCGCGATGGTGCGGGAAGCGTATGCGCCGCTGCTGCGGCACTTCCACGAGCTGGTCCTTTCCTACGAAGTGCAGGCCATGAAGCCCGACCCAAGAATCTATCGGGTCGCGGTGGAGCGGGCGGGATGCCGGGCGGAGGAATGCTTCTACACCGACGACATCGCGGCGTATACGGCGGCGGCACGGGAGCAGGGCATCGACGCGGTGACGTTCGAGTCGGCCGGCCAGATTCAAGGGGAGATGGCGGCACGCGGGATTGAGTGGAAGTGATGGTTCCGCTCATCGCGCATCGCTCGAAGCGGGGAGACAAAAAACCGGGCGCCTTGGGGAAGGACGCCCGGTGTGAGGAGGACTGCAGGCTACTCGGAGGTATGGCCTACAGGGTTGTGGAGGACTCTGTTACGCCAGCAGGCCGCCGTGCCCGAGGCAGGCAATTTCCCAGCCCGTGACGTGATAGCGGGCGAGCACAGGAGAGAGCACCATGTCGACCACATTAGGCTTGGCCGAGCGGAAACAGCCGGGTGCGGAAATAATCGGGATCTCGTCTCTGTAAGCCAGCAGCAGCAAGTTCCCGGGCTCTACCGGGGCCAGGAAGCGCTCGACCTGGGCGCCGACTTTGAGCATGGCCTGGCCGACAATGTCTTCCGGACCGGCCGGGGCGGTGGTAGAGGCTACCAGCACGACCGACGGCTGGGAGCGGAGCAGATGCTGCAAACAGCGGGCCACGGAATTCTCTTCTTCCGTGCAGGCCAGCACGAAGTTGGCATTCACGCCAAAGCGCTCCAGGCGCTGGCGCATGATGTTTTCGAAAAGCTGGCGGGCGCGCTCGCCGCTGATGGGGTCGCTGTAGAGAACGCCAACGGAGGGGTTGCGGATGGGGCGGGCCTGCAGGATGGGGCCCCGCTCGCGCAGAATGCCGATGACGGCTTCCAGTTGATCCTTAGCCACGGCAAACGGCGCGCTCTTGACGGTGGCGATACGCTGGCCGGCGACAGCGTAGCTGAAATTGGTGGCCGTGGCGATCACCACACTGGCCGTGCAGTTGATCTGCTTGAGAAGTTCGTCATCCACCAGCACGCAGCAGCTCTCGGTGGCCACAAGGTTGGCGCGGCCGCCGGCGGCGAGGCGAATCTCGAAGCTGCCGCAGCCCATTTCACCGGCCACCTGGCAGACGGTATCGTCTTCGCTGATTTCGCCTTCTTCCAACTCCGTAACCCAGATGGTTTCCATGCCCTCGGATTCGAGCACGCGCACATCTTCTTCACTAATCACATGGCCTTTGGCCAGCAACTTCTTCCCACCGGGACGGAACACGGTACAGCACAGGATCCTTCCAGTTGAGGATTTCACGTCAACAGTCTGCGCTCTCATGGATGCCTCATAGGAGTTCGGATCGAACTTCTGTTTTAATTTCGGATTTTGATATCCGAAGATTGATTTTACATCGTAACCACAAGGGAGCGATGTTTTTTTCTGCGGTCTTTTGCGGGGAGTGCCGGGAATCCCAACTTTGGGGGTGTAGAGAATAACTTCTAGTACCCTAGTCCGGGGGTGGTGGGCGAGGCGCGGGACGAAACCGGCAAGTCATTTTTTTGGTGTGGCTTGCCTCAGTGGAAGCAGGTTCGTTTGGGAGCACACGAGGTTCGCAGCAAGGGCTTTCACCCGCGAGAGCCGCAGGCGGATTTCCCATCCGCCGCAGGCGTCCACCCTGCCCCACAATCTAGGAGCGCGGAATCGGGATTTGAATCAGGTCGTCACCCATGGCGGCGGGGCCCCAGGACTGGGCTTCGGTCCAATGATCGGGGCGCAGGACGCGGAGGACGGCAATTTCATCGCAGGCCTGGAATTTGGGGCAGCGGACGCAGTCTTTCCATGCCTTGAGGGGCAAGGCGCCGCGCTCGACTTGATGGAACCCCACCTTGTTGAAAAATTCAACGACGTAGGTAAACGCGAAGACAGCCGCCAGCTCGTAATTCTCGGCTTCGGCCACGAGCGCGTCGACCAGTTTGCGGCCGACGCCCAGCTTTTTTGCGTGCTCGTGCACGGCGAGCGAGCGGATTTCGGCCACCGTGGGGCTGTAGAAGTGCAGCGCTCCGCAGCCCAGCAGTTCCTTGCCGGCCAGTACGACGGTGAAATCGCGGATCGCCTCAGAGAGCTCGAACTCCGTCCGCGGCAGCATGATGCCTTCGGCCGCGTAGCCGTTGATGAGACGCAGAATGGGGCCGATATCCCGCATCGCGGCCTTGCGCACGGTAAGCGAGCGGGCCGGCGCGGCGGCGTCCACGAAGGCATCGGCACGAACTCCACTGATCATCGGGCCGCCACCTCCGTAAGCACCATGCGGGTGCCGAGATCTTCGCCGGAGAGCAGCCGGGCGAGAACGCGATCGTCGGCGCCGGGTGCGATTCTCACCTCCCCGACGCCGGCCCGCAGGGCGGCGATGGCCGCTTCCAGCTTGGCCTGCATACCGCCGGTGGCGACGTGGGCAGCGATCAGGCTCGCGGCGTGGTCAGCAGCGAGCACCGGAAGAATCTGCTTTTCGGCGTTCATGACGCCGGGTACGTCTGTCAGGAAGATGAGCTGCGCGGCTAGGAATGCAGCGGCGCAGGCCACGGCCATCTGGTCGGCATTGACGTTGTAGACCGCGCCTGCGCGGTCGCCCGCCACGCACGCCACGACGGGCAAATAGCGGTTGGCGGCGAGCAGCGAAAGCAGCCCGGGATTGGCGCGGACTACGCGGCCGACCGCGCCGAGTTCGGGCGACATCGGTTCGGCTTCGGCGAGCAAGGCATCGATGCCGGAAAGCCCGACTGCCAGCGCGCCGGCGCGGTTGAGGCTTGCGACCAGCTCGTGATTGACGCTGCCGGCGAACACCTTGAGGACGGCGTCGATGGTTTCCGGCGTGGTGACGCGCAGCCCGTTGACGAAGCGACTCTCGATACCGCGGTCGGCCAGGTAGCGGGTCATCTGCTTGCCGCCGCCATGCACGACGGCGATCTCGAGGCCGGGCTGCGCGGCTGCCGCGGCAATCTGATCGGCGATGCGGGTGCGCGACTCGGGCGAATCGAGCAGCGTACCGCCGAGCTTGATCAGAACCTTCACAGCAGGCCCTCGGTCTCGGCACAGCCGAGCATGAGGTTCATGTTCTGCACGGCCTGCCCGGCAGCGCCCTTCACCAGGTTGTCAATGGCGCTGACGCTCACGGCCCGGCCGCTGGCGGCGTCGAGCGTCACACCGATATCGCAGAAATTGGTGCGTGCGACGGCGCGGAGATCGGGCACGGCGCCGGGATTATAAAGGCGGATGAACGGCTCGGACGCGTACCGTTTCTCGTACACCGCCAGCAGCTCCTCGGCGCTGCCGACGCCTTTCGCCCGGAAGTAGACGGTTTCCAGGATGCCGCGGTCGAGCGGAAGCAGTTGCGCCGTGAAGCTGAATTCGCGCTCTTCCAGTCCCGACACCTGCAGCACTTCGGGCACATGGCGGTGGCGCAGGATGGAGTAGGCAGAAAAATTTTCCGTGACCTCGCAGAAACTGGTTTTGAGGCTCGGCTTGCGTCCGGCGCCGCTAACGCCGGACTTGGCATCGCAAACGATACCTGCGGAGCGGTCCACGACGCCGGCTTCGATCAACGGCCGGATGGCGAGATTGGCGGCGGTCGGATAGCAGCCGGGGTTGGCGACGAGCCGCGCGGATGGTATGCGCTCGCGGCAGAACTCCGGCAGCCCGTAGGCCGCCTCGGCAAGCAAGGCCGGCTGGCTGTGGGTTTCCTGGTACCAGGCTTTGTAATTCTCCGGAGTCTGCAGGCGAAATGCGCCGCTCAAGTCTACGACTCTTGTCCCCTGGGCCAGGAGCGGCGGAGCCAGCTGCATCGAAACTTCCGGTGGGGTAGCCAGGAATACGAGAGCAAGCCCTTCTTTTTTAATCACTTCCGGATCGCAAGGCAGGACAGCAGGCCCTTGGGGATGGCGCAAGGGAGAGGATGCCGACTCCTCGCGGTGCTCCAGCAGGAATGGCTCAACGTGGCCGTGCCGCTCCAGAATCCTGACCAATTCCGCGCCGCTATAGCCGCGATATCCGACAATGCCAACTTTGTGCATGGAATGATTATTCGTTCGTATGAATAATTATACCCTATAACTTAACACACACTTTGTTCGGGCGCTACAACTGGCGATCAGGAGTGTGACGCGATACATAGCCTCCGGTAGACCCCAGCAGATCTGAGCAGACGGGGCGCAAGCGGCACCAGAACTGCCTGTGGAAATGCAGCATGATCGAACGCGAATGCCAGATGTGCCAGGAACTACTGCAAGCGGCGCAGGGGGCTGCCGTGCGGCATATCGACGCTCTCTCAAAGCTGCGGATGGCCAACATGCGGTTCGACCACGAATCGATTCCGCCGCTGCAGCAGGCGGTGGAAGAAGCGCGCCGCGTCCGCGAACGGGCCATGGCCGTGCTGCGGGAGCACTTCGCAACCCATCCCGGGGAGGCTCTAAAAGAGTCGGCGAACGGCTGATGGGGGACGGTCCCCAGGAGGCCGACGCCCCCGTCGGTCTATGCGCTTTGGAAGGAGCCGGAACGAGGGTCCGGCTCGAGGCGAGGGCGCCGGCCCCACAAGCTAATGCTCTTCGACGGAGCGCTGGGCCAGTTCGCCGAACAGGGGTAGGGCAAACGGCTGGTCGTGAGCTGCTTTGATCATCATGAAGACGGCCATTCCCAGCAGTACCAGATCCACCAGAGCGTGCAGGCTGAAGTGCAGCGGGCCGCCGATCATGGCGGAGAGCGGGCGGATCACCCAGGCATTCATGAGCCAGGCGACGAACAGATACAGGCCCTGGAACGCGTGGAAGCGCGCCGGGCGATCGCGGCGGAAACGCTCCGAGGCGAGCACGATGATCGACGCAATCCAGCCGATGCCCGGAACGTAGCACAGCACTGACATGGCGCGGGGTGAAACACCGGCCAGAGGATCCGTCGGGCCGGGAGGCGGCGGCGCAACCGGTTGGCGCGCGCCGCAAAGATGGCAGAACTGGTCGCGGGCTTCAACGGCGTTTCCGCACTGGCTGCAAAAAGGCATCCCCCATTAGATACGTTAGCGGATGGGAGCGTGTTCCGGGGGGCGAGGGCCAAGGGAGCAAACGAGCAGAGGAGCAAAGCAGGCGCGGGAGCACATGCTACGATGGCGGCGATGCCTACGTGGTTGCGCTCGGCCTGCTTGTGGCTGGTCTGCGCCGGCACTCTGCCGGCGGCCAAGAACCTGTCGATTTATTTCATTGACGTGGAGGGCGGGCAGGCCACGCTTTTCGTGGCACCGGGCGGGGAGTCGATGCTGGTGGACACCGGCTGGACCGGGAATAACCATCGGGACGCGTTGCGGATCGCCGCCGCGGCCAAGAACGCCGGCGTCAAAAAGATCGACTACCTGGTAATTACGCACTACCACGCCGACCATGTGGGCGGTGTCTACCAACTGGCCGAGAAGTTCCCGATCGTCACTTTCGTCGACCACGGCGCGTCGACGGAAACGGGGAAGCCGGCCGAGATCCTTTTCAACGAATACAGCGCCGTCCGCTCCAAGGGTCACCACATCGAGGTAAAACCGGGCGACACGCTGCCGCTCAAAAACCTGGAAGTAAAGATTCTCTCGGCCGGTGGCGAAGTCCTGGAGACGGCCCTCCCGGGCGCCGGCGAGCCCAACCCGGCATGCGCCGGAACATCGCGTCCCGCGGAGGACAAGACCGAGAACGGGCGCTCGGTCGGGATGCTGATCACGTTCGGCGATTTCCGCGTGCTCGATATGGGCGATCTGACGCAGGACCGGGAGTATCCTCTGGTTTGCCCGGATAACAAGGTCGGCACGGTGGACCTGTTCCTGGTCTCGCACCACGGCACGGCATCGTCGGATTCGGTGCCGTTCGTGCGCGCCATCGCGCCGCGCGTGGCGATCGTGAATAACGGTGCCCACAAAGGCGGGAGCGCTGAAGTGTGGCAGACCGTGCGCGACACCCGCAGCCTGATCGATCTTTGGCAGCTGCATTACGCGCTCGACGCCGACAAACAGCACAATTCGCCGGACACCTTCATTGCCAACCTGGATGCCGAATGCGAAGGCAAATGGATCAAGGTGACGGCGGAGAAGGACGGCAATTTCACGGTCGTGAATCAGAGGAACAAGTTCGAGAAGACGTATACGAAGAAATAGCTGGCAGCCGAAAGCAAACGCCTTGCAGCTCGGAATCGCGGCGCGCGCAAAGCGGTCGGCTGCCCTATTGTCCCGTCTTCTTCGCCGCCGGGGGAGGAGTGGCCGGGGGTGTCGCGGGCGTCTCCTTCGTCTTGTCGTCCGGCAGAGGCGCGATCGGTTCGGTGTCGAACTTGATGTCGGACTCGGCGGAGTACTTGCGGTAGACGCGGAATTCTTCGTCCAGGCGGCTCCAGACTTCCGAGCCTTTCATCAGCACCTGCGCTTTCAAAGGCAGCAGAAAGCGCTGGCCGGAGAGTTCGGTGTAATCGTAGTCCAGGACGTCCTTAGCTTCCTTGACGGGGAATTCGGAGGGGATGGCCTCGGCTTCGGCGGTGATGCGCAGCACGGCGTGGGATTTCGGGTCCACCTCCACAAGGCCGTGGTAGGCGGCGGTGATGCGCAGGTGATCGTCGACGACGAGCTGGTACTTGGAGTGATCGAGGCGCACATGGTATTGAAATGCCATGACGCGCTGCCCGCGCAGCGTGCCCCAGTGGTCCCACTCGAAGAAGGTCTGCGTGGCGGGCTCGAAAATCTGCTGCATCATGCTGCCGAATTCGCCGAAGGATTTGGCGCCGCCCACCTTGCTGTAGTCCTGGTTCACGAGTTGGCTGTTGATGAGGACCACCTGGTACTGTTCCTTCTGCTGGAAGAAACTGAGACGGATCTGCAAAGTGTCCTGCGAATACCAGTGGGGATCGCTGCCGGCCGGTCCGCCGGCCTTCGTGCCCGGCGGGGGCGCGTTGTACCGGCGCGTCACCTGCGTGCAGATGAAGTCGGGAAGATCGCGGGAATAGTTGAGTGCGTATTCGCGCACGTCATCGAGAATCGCGGCCTGTTCCACAGACGACGGCGGGGGAATCGGCTTGGGCTTGGCGGGAGCGGCCAGCGGCTCGCCCGCGGCCAGGGTGGCGCTTTCGTCGCGCAGGTGCTTGAGCGCTTCGAGGGTCTTCGGCCCCAGCTTGATGCGGCCCTGCAGATCTTCCAGAGTGCGGTCTTCCAGGCGCTCGGTCATTTTCACCCGCGCCAGGTAGCCGGCCAGCTCCTTGTCGGTCATCTTACCCTGCTGAATGAATGTGGCCGACGATTCCAGAAACTGGACGAGCTTGGCCACGGAAAGGCTTTCGGCCGAAAGAGCCAGGGAAAAAGCGAGGAGGATTGCCGCGAGGCGGGGAAAATACATAAACAAACTTTAAGCAGACAGCAGACGGCGAACAGCTAAACCGCAGCGCGCCGAAGCTGACGGCTGTCGGCTGAGAGCTTCTTTTTATTTTCGCACGAATGCCGAAGGCATCAAGATGTGCTGATCAGGCGACGGTGGTCCTTTAAGATACAGCGGTCCATGACCACGGCAAGACCGGCCGATTCGGCGCGGCGGGCGGCTGCTTCGTGAACGACCGACTCCTGCATCCAGACGACCTTGGCGCCGCAGCGGATTGCCGCTTCGACAATTTCCGGCACGGATTCCGGGCGGCGGAAGATATCGACGATATCCACCGGCTCGGGAACGGAGTCCAGATCGGGATAGCAGGTTTCGCCCAGCACTTCGGTTTCGTGCGGATTCACCGGGATGATGCGGTAGCCCGCGCGCTGCATGTACTCGGCCACGCCATAACTGGGGCGGTAACGCTTGCCGGACAATCCCACTACGGCGATGGTGCGGGCGGAGGTCAGGATTTCCGTGATGGTCGGCATAAAAGGCAATACCCTCGCCAAAGCCGCCAAGACGCAAAGTTTCGATTAATCGTCCTGTTTTTCTTTGCGGCTTGGCGGCTTGGCGAGAGCTCTCTTCAGTTTTCGCACTTCCTCATCGGTCAGATACCGGAACTGTCCAGGCTTGAGCATGCCGAGCTCGAGCGGCCCAATGCGGACGCGCTTCAGCTTCTCCACCAGCCGGCCGAAGTGTTTGAACATCAACCGAATCTGCTGGTTGCGTCCCTCAAAGAGGCGGACTTCGTACCACGGATTGTCGGCTTCGCGTAGCAGCCTGAGGCCGGCGGGAAGCGTGCGCTGTCCGGAAATCGGCACGCCCTGGCGAAACTGCTGCTCCTGCTCCGGCGTGAGCGCCCCATTGGCTTTCACCAGGTAGGTTTTCGGCAGGTGGCTGGCGGCTGACATGATCGCATTGGCCAACTCGCCGTCGTTGGTGAGCAGCAGTAGGCCTTCACTGTGATAGTCGAGGCGTCCCACGGGATAGACGCGTTCTTTGACGCCGCGCACGAGCTCCATGACGGTGGTGCGGTGCTGCGGGTCGCTCGCGGTTGTAACGGTGCCGGTGGGCTTGTTGAGCGCGAGGTAGACCTGGTGTTTCGGAGGGTGGATCAGGCGGCCGTCGACTTTGATGTGGTCGGTGTCGAGATCGGCTTTAGTGCCCAGCTCGGTGATGACGGCGCCGTTGACGGTGACGCGGCCTTCGCGGATCATCTCCTCGGCGTGACGGCGCGAGGCGATGCCGGCGCGCGACAGGATCTTCTGCAGGCGCTCGGCCGGCATCAGGATTCCTCGGGGGTGGGTTCTGGCTCGGCAGCCGGCGGCGGCTCGGATGGCGTCTCCGCCGGAGTGGCGGGTTCGGGTTCGGCGGCGGGCTCGACCGCTCCCTCATCGGATCCGGGAGCGCCAGGGAGCTGTCGGGCTTCCGCGGTCGGCTCGGCCGGCGGGACAGGCGAATCCGGAACGGACCATTCGCCACCGTCCGCAGCGGGCGGTTCCAGGTCAGCCAGCGCCAGGCGGCGGATATCCTCGAACTCTTTGAGCGAGGGCAGTTCGCTTAGGTCTTTGAGGCCGAACTGGATGAGGAAATCCCTGGTGGTTTTGTAGAGGATCGGTTTGCCGACGACATTCTTGCGGCCCGCCGGGACCACCAGCTTGCGATCGAGCAGCGTCTTCACTACGCCCGCGCCTTGCACACCACGGATTTCCTGAATTTCGGGAACCGTAACCGGCTGCTTGTAAGCGATCACCGCCAGGGTTTCAAGCGCCGCGAGCGAGAGCTTCAGCGGCGGCTTCAGACTCTTGGCGAAGGCGCGGACTGCCTCATGATGTTCCGGCTTGGTGGCCATTTTATAGCCGCCGGCCACTTCGCGGATGGCGACACCGTGCTCGGGCTTTTCGAATTCGGCTGCGATTTCGGCGAGCAGCGGCTGGATCTTCTGGGCGGGCTCACCCAGCGCGGTGGCGAGCTGCACCACGGTGAGCGGCTCTTCCGCCACATACACAATGGCTTCGATGACCGCCCGCAGCCCGGCATCGGCGAGCGGCGCGGCGGCCTCCTCGGCCGCGACCGGAATCAGTTCTTCGACCGTGACCACCTCGTCCGGACGAATCTCTGGCTGTTGAATATCCTGTTCTTCCATTCCTGTCAAAGGTAATCTTTTTCAATGGCCGCCATCGGCTCGTCGGAGGCGAACACCTCGGTAAAACGGCTGTGGCGCTGGAGTGCGATTTCTCCGAACAGATCCTTCTGCGTGACGACGACGGCCTGCATCCGCACCATTTCGAGCACGGCCAGAAAGAGCGCGATCATGGACCGCCGCGAGCTCTGCTGCTCGAAAATCCGCAGGATGAAAACGGGTCTTCCCTCCCCGACTTCCACGAAGCGGTCGCGCAGGTAGCGGATCATATCCGAAACCGTCACCTCGCTGTTTTCCACTTCATAGATCGGACGATTTTGGGCGCGCTCCAGCACCTCGCCAAAAGCCTTCACCAGGTCGAACAAGGTGATGGAGAGGCCGGGGTCCTCGTCTTCTGAAAGGAACGCCTTGATTTGCGGGTTCGACCAGACGTTTTCCTCGATCAGCCGCTTCTGCTGGAGCATTTCGGCGGCAGTCTTGAAGCGTTCGTGTTCCAGAAGCCGATCGACCAGTTCCTGGCGGGGGTCATCGGCGGCGCCCTCGGCTTCCAATACGGGGTCGCGCGGCAGCAGCATCTTGGACTTGATGTGGATCAGGGTGGCCGCCATGAAGACAAACTCGGCGCCGAGATCGATATCCATTTCCCGTGCCTTCTCCAGGTATTCCAGGTACTGGTTGGTGATGGTGGCGATGGGGATATCGCGGATGTCGATCTGTTGCTTGCGGATGAGGTCCAGCAGCAGATCCAGCGGGCCCTGATACTTTTCCAGATTTACGACCAGAGGCGATGACACCGTCATTACACGATAGCACGGGGACTGGTAAAAAGCCTTCGTCGCGGAGGCGCGGAGGAGCGGCGGGCGCGCAGAACAATGGGCCGTTTTCTCCGCTCCTCCGGGTCTCCGCGATCGGCCGGGCTGAAACGAAACTCTCCCAACGTTATACTGGAGCTACGCGTCTTATATATCGCCACTTCCATGCAGGCTCGAATTGTATTCGCCCTTTTTGCGGCGGGTTGCACGTTTGCGCAAGCGCCGTCGTTTCCCACGCCATCTTATTTTCGCCAGACATTCGCTCCGGTCAACAGCCGCGTCGAGCTGCAGGGCCCCGTGCGGCTCCGCGACTTCGTGGCGGACGGCAAGCTGGAGCTGTCGCTCAAGCAATATCTCGAGCTGGTGATGGCGAACAATACCGACATCCAGATTCAGTTGCTGAGCCTGGAGATGCCGAAGAACGCCATCACGCGGGCGTTTTCGACATGGGACCCGCTGGCCACGGCCAGCTTCACGAACGCGAAATCCACCACGCCTTCGACGGGTGCATTGGCGGGCGCCGACACGGTGGTCTCCCTGAACCAGCCGGCTAATTTCGCTTTTCAGCAGACGCTGCCCACCGGACTGTCCTATAGCGTGGGCTTTAGCGCGGACAAGAGCACCACCAACAGCTCGTTCCAGACGCTGAACCCCGCGCTGAGCTCGAACTTCTCGGTGAGTTTTTCCCAACCGCTGCTGCGCAACCGCGGCGCATCCGTGAACCGCCTGAGTCTGATGATGGCGCGCAGCCGCTTCAAGGTTTCCGAATACCAGTTGCGGACGTCGCTGCTGCAAGCCATCTATACGGCCGAAAACGCGTACTGGGACGTGGTGCAGGCGCGCGAAAACCTGCACGTGCAGGAAGGCGCGCGCACGCTGGCACAGGAATCGCTGAAGCTGTCGCAGAAAGAGCTGGAGCTGGGAGCGATTTCGCCGCTGGATATCTACAATCCCGAGCAACAGCTCGCCACGGCCGAGCTGAGCGTCTCACAGGCGAAGTTCACACTCGAGCAAACGTACGACGCGCTGCGCAAGCAAATGGGCGCCGACCTCGATCCCGCTGTACGGAGGCTGCCCATCGTGGTGACCGAAAGCGTCGATGCGCCCCTGGCGCTGGATTTCGACTCGGAGTCGGAGGTGACCAGGGCGCTGGCGACACGTCCCGACGTGCGGTCGGCGGCCCAGAACCTGGACGTGGACGAACTCGGCATCCGCCAGGCGCGGAATGAGCTGCTCCCGAATCTCTCGCTCACCGGCGGCTACACGACGCAGGGCGTGGGAGGCGTCTTCTATCAGCGCACCAATGTGTTCGACACGTCGGGCAACGCTGCGCCGATCGTGACCGCGATTCCCGGCGGTTTCGGCGATGCGTTGACGCAGATGTTCGGATTCGGCTACCCGGTCTACTCTTTCGGCCTGAACCTATCGCTGCCCATCCGTTCCCACACCGCGGTGGCGGACGCGGCCGATGCTCTGGTGCAGAAAAAGCGCGACACACTGGCGGTAAGGACGGTGCAGCAGCAGGTGCGGCTGAGCGTTCTGAACGCGGTCAGCAGCGTGAACTCCAGCAAGCAGGCGGTGAAGCTGGCGGTCACTGCCAAGGATTTCGCGCAGAAATACCTGGACGCGGAAAATCAGAAGTATCAGCTCGGCGTGGACCCGATGCAATTCGTTCTGCAGGCGCAGACGCAGCTTTCGCAGGCGGAATCGGCCGTGGTCCAGAACGAGGTGGGCCTGCGGCGCAACCTCCTCAACCTGTTGACCCAGACGGGCGAACTGCTGGACGAGCGGGGGATCGTGGTGAGATGAAGAAGTAGACTCGCGCCAAAACACAAAGGCGCTGAGGACACCGCTTTGAGCGATGAGCTTAATTCTTTATCGGTGCGCCTCCGTGTCCACCCGCGGCTGAGGCTTTTGGATTTTTTTTTGCGCCTTGAGGTCTTTCTGAGAGCTATTTATTCCTGCCTTAATGTCACCGCCGGGTCGATGCGCATGGATTTGCGGGCGGGAACGTAGCATGCGGCCATCGCCAGCGCGCCCAGCAGTAGCGGGCCGCCGATTAACAGCGTTGGGTCGGAGGTGCTGTAGCCCGCGACGCGCGCGACTTCAACCATAATCCCCGAAAGGCCTTGCATGCCGGCCCATGCGCCGGCCATGCCGCAGGCCGTCCCTGCCACGACCAGGACTGCGCCTTCGCCCATCACCAGGCCGAGCACGTCCGCGCGGCGCGCACCCAGGGCCAGGCGAATGCCGATTTCCCGGCCGCGGCGGGCGACCGAATACGCCGTGACG
>Ga0126381_100000888_pt1 | contig 32529 bp, 28 predicted proteins | sample PanSoiMetPlot_28_FD_96465 | JGI IMG/M metagenome (GOLD analysis project Ga0126381, IMG submission 96465) | Tropical forest soil microbial communities from Panama - MetaG Plot_28 | ecosystem: Environmental > Terrestrial > Soil > Tropical forest > Bulk soil | place: Panama | collected 2016-02-17 | reverse complement strand
GCGCCGGAAGCCTCGCCCCCGGATGCATCGCCCCCCCAAGCCCCGCCCCCCGAAGCCCCGCCGGAACCCTCGGCGACCGCGAACCGCTCGGTGAAGATCTGCCCGGCCCCGGCGCCATGGTCGAGCAGTGCCCGCTCGACCAGGTCCATGAAGGGCGCGGGCCCGCACAGGTAGAAGTCCGCGCCGGCGTCCCCGCCCGCGAAGCCGCGAACCGCGGCCGCGGTCACGAACCCGCTGTCGGTGTCGAGGTGATGCCGCACCTCCAGGCGTCCGGCGTACCGCGCCGCCAGCGTGGCGAGCGCGTCGCGGAAGATGACCGACGAGGCGTCCCTGTTGGCGGTCAGCACCCGGACCTGCCGGCCCGTCGTGGCCAGCGCGTTCTTCGCCAGCGAGAGCACTGGCGTGATCCCGCTGCCCCCGGCGAACGCCACCAGCGGCGCGTCGGTCTCGCGCAGGCAGAACACCCCGGCGGGCAGCGTCACCTCCACGACGTCCCCGGCCGCGAGGTTGTCGAGCATCCAGTTCGACACCAGCCCGCCGGGCACGCGCTTCACTGTGGTCATCAGCTCGGCGTCGGTCGCCGGGCAGCTCGACATCGAATAGCTGCGCAGCGTGCCGCGGACGCGGAACGTGACGAACTGTCCGGCCTGGTAGCTGAACGGCGCGTCGAGCACGTACGTCCGGGTGTCTGGGGTCTCGTCGATGACCCGGGTGATCCGGACCTCGTGGAAGCCGTGGTCTCGCGCCATATCTGGAATGTAGCTTCTCCAGATGAGAGAATACAATTCTTCTCTATCCCGAACGAAGGGTGGCGACTGACAATGCGACCGCATCTCGAGCTGCCCCGGCAAACGATCCCGAACGAAGGGTGGCGGCTCGACGATGGATGCGGATCTCGCGGTGCCCTGGCAGACGATCCCGCAGATGGTCCTGAGCACGGCCGACCGGTTCGGCGACGCCGAGGCGATCGTGGACGGGGACCTGCGGCTGACCTTCGCCGAGCTGACGCACCGGGTGCGGGTCGCGGCCGGCGCGTTCGCGCAGGCCGGCGTCGCCAAGGGTGACCGGGTCGCGATCTGGGCGCCGAACTCAGCCGAATGGATCATCGCGGCCTTCGGCCTGCTGACCGCGGGCGGCGTGCTCGTCCCGGTGAACACGCGGTTCAAGGCCGAGGAAGCCAGCGACATCATCAGCCGCAGCGGGGCCAAGCTCGTCCTCGTGCAGGAAGGCTTCCTCGGGCTTGACTTCACCGCGCCCGCTGGCGTGCCATTGGTCGACCTCAAGTCCGGCTTCCTCGCCAGCGGCTCGCCGACGCAGCGCGATGTGAGCGGCGACGACATCGCCGACATCATCTTCACCTCGGGCACGACGGGCCGGCCCAAGGGCGTCATGATGGCGCACGCCCCCACGCTGCGGCTGTACTCCGAGTGGTGCGACCTGGCCGGCGCCCGCGAGGGCGACCGCTACCTGATCGTCAACCCGTTCTTCCACATCTTCGGCTACAAGGCCGGCTGTATCGCCTCGATGATCCGCGGCATGACGATCCTGCCGGTGCCCGTCTTCGACATTGAGACCGTGCTCGACCTCGTGGAGCGCGAGAAGGTCTCGGTGCTGCCCGGCCCGCCGACGCTCTATCACTCACTGCTCGCCGCACAAGCCACCGCCCACCGCGGCGGCGCCCGCGACCTGTCGTCGCTGCGGGTGGCGGTCACCGGCGCCGCGGACATCCCCGTCGAGCTGATCAAGAAGATAAGGAACGAACTGCCCTTCCAGTCGATCATGACCGGGTACGGCCTGACCGAAGCCGGCACGATCACCGCCTCCCGGCCCGGCGACTCCTTCGAGAACATCGCCACCACGGTCGGCACCCCGTGTGAGGGCTTCGAGGTGCGGATCGCGGCAGACGGCGAGGTGCTCGCCCGCGGCTACGCGCTCATGCGCGGCTACCTGGACGACCCGGCGGCCACCGCCGAGGCCATCGACTCCGACGGCTGGCTGCACACCGGCGACCTCGGCACGCTGGACGGCGACGGCCGGCTGAAGATCGTCGGCCGCAAGAAGGACATGTTCATCGTCGGCGGCTTCAACGCCTATCCGGCCGAGATCGAGGGCTTCCTGATGGAGCACCCCGCCGTCGCCCAGGCGGCGGTGATCGGCGTACCCGACGAACGGATGGGCCAGGTCGGGAAGGCCTTCGTGGTCGCCGCCGCCCCCGTCACCGCGGCGGAGCTGATCGCCTGGGGCAAGACCAGGATGGCGGGCTTCAAGGTTCCCAGGTACGTCGAGTTCCTCGACGCGCTGCCGCTGAACGCGACGGGCAAGGTCATGAAGGATCAGCTACGCTGACGCGGTGCAGGCCGTCTCCGCTCGGATAGCCCGCTGGGCGGGCCCTGCCTTCATCGTGTTCTCCGTCGCCCTCGTGCCGTGGACGGTGTACCTCGCGTATACGCTGCCGTCCCGCCAGGTCTCGCACCGCTACAACATCGCGTGGGTGGGTTTCGACGTCATGCTGGCGATCGCGCTAGGTTGCACTGGGTACTTCGCGCTCCGCCGCTCCCGGTACCTCGCGGTGGCCGCGGCCGCGGCCGCCACCCTGCTCGTCGTCGACGCCTGGTTCGACGTCATGACGTCCCCGCGGGACCAGATCCTCGAGGCGATCGTCTTGGCGCTGTTCGTCGAGCTTCCGATGGCGGCCCTGTGCGCCTGGCTCAGCTACCACACTGAGCACCTAGCGTCCCAGCGAATCACCCTCCGCCGCCGCCGCGGCGATAACTGACGCGGCACGCGGACCAGCAGGGCACCGGGCCGGACGCCGACCCGCAGCCGCCGCGCGGGCCCGATCACCTCCCCGTCCACCTCCCAGGTGCGGGCGCGCCAGGTGACGACGAGCAGCTCGCGGCACGTGAGCCGGGTCAGCCTGGCGGTCCTGCGGCGCAGCAGCAGCACGTCGGCGAGCAGCCCCAGCCATCCGATCAGTCCCCACGCGGTAAGCACCGTCGCGTCGAGCACGCCGTCGTCAGGCCGCGCGTCGGGCAGCAGTCGCACGTTGCCCTGCAGCGTGCCGACGTTACCCACGATCACGCCGCTGGCCCACCGCCGAACCGGAGGTCCGCCGTCGGCCCGCAGCAGCACCCGCGTCGGCCTGTCCCACAGGTGGCTGAGCCCGGACAGCAGGTACGCGACCGCGCCCGCGCGCCCCTTCAGCGTCTCGCTGGTACCGGCGAGCATCTCGGCGTCGAACCCGATGCCCGCCATCACGATGAACGGCCGCCCGTTGGCGACCCCGACGTCCACCCGCCGCTCGGCGCCCGTCAGCGCCACGGAGAGCGCGCCGACGGTGTCGAACGGCAGGCCGAGATTGCGCGCGAACAGGTTGCCCGTCCCGGCCGGCAGCACGCCGAGCGGCACGCCCGATCCGGCGACACCGGCCGCGCACGCGGTCACCGTCCCGTCGCCCCCACTCGCGATCACCAGGTCGGCCCCGCCCCGCGCGGCCTGGTTCGCCAGCCGCTCACCGGTGTCGTCCGCCTTGGTCTCCAGCCAGTCGGGCTCCGCCCAGCCATGCTCGGCCATGCCTTTGTTCACGGCGACGCGGAACCCGTCCAGATCCGCGTGCTTACCAGGGTGCACGACGACAGCGGCGCGCCTCACCCGCACGACGCTACCGCATCCGTGCAAACATCCCGGCGACCGCGACCTTAAGCGCACCTCACGGGAACCACTAAACTTAGGCCGGACGGATGCTTTTCGCGCGAGAAAAGAAGACGCATTGTGTCTGGTGACCAGGCAGACGGTGGATCCGCCCTCGGTGCGCAGGACGCGCAGGACAAGGGGCCCTTGATCGACACCAGCGTTGCCCACCCGGCTCGCGTCTATGACTACTGGCTCGGCGGCAAGGACAATTTCGACGCCGATCGGCGCGCGGCCGAAGCGATCATCGCGGTCAGGCCGGCCATCGTTCGTGACATCAGGGCCAACCGCGGCTTCATGCGCCGCGCGGTGGCGTACCTGGCCGCCGAGGGCGTACGTCAGTTCCTCGACATCGGCAGCGGCATTCCCACCAAGCCGAACCTGCATGAGGTGGTGCAGAGCATCACCCCCGACGCGCGGATCGTTTACGCGGACAACGACCCGGTCGTGCTGTCACACGCCCGTGCCCTGCTGGCCAGCACCCCCGAGGGAGCGACCGCCTACATCCAGGCTGACCTGCGCGACCCCGGCGCGATCCTGCAGGAGGCGGCGCGGACGCTCGACTTCGCCCAGCCCACCGCCGTCGTACTGGCTTCGGTCTTGCAGCTCATCAGCGACACCGAAGACCCGTACGCGATCGTCGCCCGGTTCATGGGCGCGGTCGCGCGCGGCAGCTACCTGGTGCTTACCCACCCGGCCAGCGACATCCTCGGCGAGCTCGTCGCCGAGAGCGCGCGGCGCTACAACCAGTCGGTCGCCACACCGGTAACCCTGCGCTCCTTCGGCCAGGTCGCGAGCTTCTTCGACGGCCTCGAGCTGGTCGACCCCGGCATAGTGCAGTGTCACAGGTGGCGTCCCGAGCGCGGCGTCTCCGTCGACGAATATCAGGTGGCGGGCTGGGGCGCGGTCGCCCGCAAGGGGCGCGCGTCAGACTTACAGCCGGCAACTCGTCCTCGGCGCTCTCAAGTGCCGCAGCCGCAATGGGAGCCGCCGAAGGAGTCGGAAGCGGTGCCAGCGAGCAGTGCGTTGCGTGTTGCTTCATCGGGCACCGCGCTGAACCCGTTCAGGGCGACGACGAGCAGGAGCGCCTCACGGTCGTCCATGGTGGCGGGAGGTGAAGCCTGGCGTCGTTGCCTGAGATACCGGGCGCCGCGCGCGGTACGCATGGACGACGCCTTCGCCATGAAGACGAGCATGCCGATGCAGACGAATACGGCCAGCGTGGTCAGGTCCTCCAGGGAGCCCAGGGAGCCGGCCGAACGGTCGTTAGCCACTTTCCCCGTCCGCGCGAACCCGGTCCACAGCAGGGCCACGATCAGCCCCGCCGTTATCAGCCGCAGGGCGATCACCCGCCTGGTCGAGACGATTAATCCTTGCGCGCGCAGGTCATAACGGATCCCGGCGATGCCAGGAGACTTCGTGAGCTTTTGGCAGACGTCCGCCGTCCTGCGCCCGTATATCGGGCCAACCGCGGCGGCATGGGGGTACGGCGCTCTGGCGGGCCCATACGGCTCGGTCAGCGTTCCGCTGCTGTTCACGCGCAGCGCGCCGGACGCCAGCATGTCCGCGACGACGACCTCGGCGGCGCGCTGGGGTCCCCCTGCGAGACAGCCAAGCTCGCGGGGGTCGAGTTCCCGGCTGGGCTTGCGCCCGGGCACATGCCGGATGACCTGGCGGACAACCACGGGGATGGCCACCGTCAGGCCAATGCCAGCGGCGTAGAGCTCGAGGAACTGCGGGCCGGAAAGACCCCATGGCTGACCCGTCACATTACTTTCCACGGACGGCAGGGCCGGTCGGCTCAGTCGGGGTGTGCCGCAAGCCGTGACAGCCGCAATGTCGGTCTAGTCCAGTACGCTCTGCCCATGGCGAAACCGGACACGCCGAAAGTCCACCGCCTCAGCCGCCAGGACGCGCGGCGGGTGGCCGTCCGCGCCCAGTTGCTGCAGCGGGAACGGCCATCCGGCCTTGTGCCGATGGCGCGCCAGCTCACCCTGCTGCAACTGGACCCGGTCGCCGCCGTCGCGCCGAGCGCGGACCTGGTCGCCTGGAGCCGGCTCGGGTCGTCGTACTCGCCCGCCGACCTGCGCGCGGCACTCGACGATCGCGCGCTGATCGAACTGCGGGCCATCCTTCGCCCCGCGGAGGACCTCGCGCTGTTCCGCGCCGAGATGGCCGCCTGGCCCGGCGCTGGACGGCTTAAGGACTGGCAGGTCTACCTCCGCGACTGGGTGGCGGCCAACGACCGGTGCCGGCGCCACATACTTGACCGGCTGCGCGCCGAGGGGCCATTGCCCTCGCGCGACCTGCCCGATCTGTGCGACAAGCCGTGGGAGTCCACCGGCTGGACCAACAACAAGAACGTCACCAGGCTGCTCGACTTGATGGTCGCCCGGGGTGAGGTGGCCGTCGCCGGCCGCAAGGGCCGCGAGCGGCTCTGGGACCTCGCCGGCCGGGTATACCCCGACGACCCCATCGTGCCGGCCCTAGAGGCCGTGCGGGAGCGGGATCGCCGCCGACTGAGGTCTGCCGGGATCTCCCGCGCCCGCGGCGCCGAGCTGCCGATGGAGCCCGTCACCGTCGGCGCGGCCGGCGAGCCCGCGGTGGTCGACGGCGTCAAGGGCGAGTGGCGGGTCGACCCGGCGCTGCTGGACGAGTCGCTCCTCGGCCAGCCCTTCGACGGCCGCACCGCGCTGCTGTCGCCGTTCGACCGGCTCGTGTACGACCGCCCCCGCGCCGAGGAACTCTTCGACTTCGAGTACCAGCTGGAGATGTACAAGCCGGTCGCGACCCGCCGGTGGGGCTACTACGCCCTCCCGATCGTGCACGGCGACCAGCTCATCGGCAAGCTCGACGCCAAGGCCGAACGCAAGGACGGCGTACTGGTGGTGAACGCCATCCACCAAGACGTGCCGTTCACCCCGCAGATGTCCGCCGCGGTCGAGGCCGAGATCGCCGACTTGGCTTCTTGGCTGCACCTGGAGGTGCGGGCGTAGGCTCGCGGCGTGCAGGCTTTCGAGTCCGGCAGCCCCCGGGTCATCTTTATGTGCGGTCCAGCCGGATCGGGAAAATCCACGGTCGCGCGCCGGTACGAGCAGCAGGGAATGACCCGCCTGTCCTTTGACCAGGAGGCCTGGTCGCGCGGCATCACCGCGATGCCACTGCCGCCGGACGTGCACCGCGACATCGAGCACGTGTTGCGCGCGCGCCTGATGGACCTCGTGCGCGCCGGGTCGGATGTCGTCCTGGACTTCTCATTCTGGTCGCGCGGCATGCGTGATGAGTACCGGGAGCTGCTAAGGCCAATGGGTGTGATACCTGAAACGGTGTACCTCGCGACCGATCGCGCCGCGGTGCTCCGTCGCGTCGGCGCGCGTGCGGCGCGAGACGGCGACGACTTCAAGCTCAGCACCGAACTGGCGGCCTTCTACTTCGATCATTTCGAGGTCCCCACAGCGGCAGAAGGGCCGTTGACCGTCATCAACTACGTCACGGAGTAAGACCCCCGCCGCTGTCCGGCACTCGCGGCGCCGGCCGGCGGTCGCGCGGCTGGGCTGTCAGCAGGTGGAGCAGGGCAGCCGCGGTGCTTGACGCGCGGATCTGCCCGGCGGCGATCAGGTCTGGCGCGTCGCGCAGCGGTATCCAGTCCAGGCGCTCGGTTTCCCAGCCTGGCTCGCCACGGTGCCGGGCGCGGCCGGTCCAGTAGACATGCTGCGCGGCGCCGGCTAGTCCAGGCAGCTCGTGAAGCTGCATCAGCGGCAGCGGATCCAGCGGCTCCCAGCCGGTCTCTGACAGCGCTTCGCGGGCGGCGGCGGCCGGCAGGTCCTCATCCGGACTGGCCAGCCCGGACGGCAATTCCCAGCCCCAGGTGCCCGGGATGAAGCGGTACCGCCAGACCAGCAGGACCCGGTCCTGATCGTCCAGCATCGCCGTCAAGACGACCCGCGGCAGCCGGAGCACGTAGTGCTCCAGGCTCCGCCCGTCCGGCAGGTCAACCGCGGCGAGCGACACCTCGAACCACGGCGTCCGCAGCACCGCGTCCTCGCTCTTGATCCGCCACTCCGCCACTGCGCCACAGCCGCCCTCGCTGCCGCCGCGTTACTGCTTGCGGGCGACGCCGACCAGGAAGGTCGCGTCCTGGCGTGGCAGGTCGCGGGCTGGTTCCCCGCCCGACCACGCGAGGGCGGGGACCGTGCCTGGCGGAACCAAGTCGAGGCCGTCGAAGAACGTGGCGAATTCCTGTGGAGTAAAAATCTGCAGCGTGGCGGCCTTGTATCCAGCGGCGAACTCGCTAGTGAGCTTGGCATCCCCGGTACCGATCGAGAGGATCATGTAGCTGCCCGGCGCGATCGCCTTGGTGAACGTCGCGGCGATTCTGCGTGCGGTACCCACGTCAAAGAAGTGCAGGACCGCGGACAGCACCACGCACACCGGCTCGGTGAAGTCGATGAAGCTGTTCAGGTCGTGGTCGTTCAGGATCGCTTCCGGGTCGCGCGCGTCGCCGGAAAGCGCGAGCACGCCGGGATCACGGGCGAGCAGCGCTTGCGCGTGGCGGACGACGAGCGAGTCGCTGTCCAGGTACGCCACCTTCGCCATCGGCTCGATCAGCTGAGCTATCTGGTGCGTGTTCACCGCGGTCGGGAGACCGGCTCCGACATCGACGAACTGATGGATGCCCTGCTCCGCGACGTAGCTGACCGCGCTTCGCAGAAACTGCCTGTTGTCCTGCGCCATCTGCGCGGCGAGCGGGTAGACCCGCAGCATCGCGTCGCCAAGCTCGCGGTCAGACGCGAAATTGTCCTTGCCGCCAAGCCAGTAGTCCCAGACACGGGCGGGATTCGGCTTGGTCGTGTCGAGCGAACTGAGCTGATGGGGATCTAGCTCCATGGCTTCGGAATCCTACACAGCTCAGGGGGTCACGTCGACCGTGTTGGAGGTGACCGAGTCGGCTAGGTCCGAGCTGACGTTGTGCGAGGCCGTCACGGTCACCTGCGAGTCTGAGGTCACGGCCACCGTCGTGATGGGGAACGTGACGGAGGTCTGCCCCGCGGGGATGGTGACGGAGTTCGGCACGGTCAGGATGCCCCAGTCGGACTGCAGGTACACCGTGTCCGGGGCGTCGGGTGGCCCGGCGAGCGTGACGGCTCCGGTACCGGCCTGCCCGCCGACGATCGTCGCCGGGATCGTGACCGAGGCGAGGCTCGGTTCGATCGTCAGCGAGGTAGTCGCGATCGAGCCGCCCAGGCTCACCGTCACTTTCGCGTGCACCACCTGAGTCTCGAACGGAACCTCGAACGAGACCTGCGTATTGTCGCAGCCCGCGGTCACACCGACTGGGTTGCTGAGGTTCTGGACGTCGCTGGGGTGGTCGGTGGCCACGGTGCCGTTCAGCCCGTTGCCGCCGGCCGGCGCGGGGTTGCTGAGGCTTACGAGGACTTCGTAGCCGCCTGACGGCCCGTAGAACGGGCCTGGGCCGGGAAACGGCGTCAGGGTGATCTTGTCGCCGCTTCGCCACGACCGGAGCAGGACGATCGAGAAGGCGAGCGTCCGGCTGCCCAGCGTTGCCGACAGCGTGACCTTCGTGTTCTTGCTGACGTTCTTGACGTTGACTCCGAGGAAGCCGCCGCCAAGGGACCCCGGCTGCGTGAACGCGACGGTCGCGGGCACCGTGATGGCGGCGTTGTCCGACTTGAGCTTCACGGTCAGGCCGCCGGCCGGGACGTCACCGGTGAAGAGTATTTCCGGGTTCACCGTGTTCGGCGAGCAGCTGTTCGGTGGATTGTCGAACAACGACAGGCCTGGGTCGACGGTGATCGAGCGTGACACGGTCCTGCCGCCGTAGCCGACGAAGACCGTCGAGGCGTACTGGCCCGGCAAGTACGCCTTCGGGGCCAGCACGAGGGTCGTCGCCGCGTAGTAGGCGCCGATCGTTATCGTGGCCGGCATTGGAACGACCGGGGCCGACGCCGGAGTGTGCGTCGACCTTAGTGAGAGCCGGACCGCTCTGGCGGGCGTGCAGCTCAGCTTCACCGCCAGGACCGCGTGGTCGCCAACGTAGGCCAGGCTGGGCAGCGACACGGCCGACAGCGCCGGGGACTTGCAGGTCTTCGGAGTCACGCCGACGGTTAGCAGTGCCCGACGGCTGCTCGTGCCCAGCGTGCCCGTGATCCAGCCGCGCGACGCCCGTTTCCGTGTCGCGGTCGTGATCGTGCCCGACGCGCTGACCTTACCCGCGGCCACGTGCAGCGCGGCCGGGACCCGGGCGCCGGGGAACCCCGTCAGCGTGACCGTCCGCGCCTTCGCGGCGGCGCACGTCAGCGTGACCGTCACAGTGGCGGACGCACCTCCGGGCACGGACGCCGGCGACAGGGTGATTCCGCGCAGCGCGGGGGAGCAGGTGGCAGGCGCGACGGCCGCAGTCCGCGTGTACCTGACGGCCCGCGCCGGCTGCACGCAGACCATCACCGCCGCGGCCGCGAAGAAAATCGCTGTAACCGCGCGAATCGACATCGGGGTTCTCACGCGCTGACTCTAGTACCGTCCGCTTTCGGGCCGAAATAGAATGCCGGCCCGCGCGTGCACGCCTGTGTTCTCCTGTGATGCCTGGCATGAGTGTTTGTTGAGCGTTCCGTGCTCCGTTAAACGTCAAATGCCCTTATTGTCTGACGCAAGCAAAGCGGCGAGGAGCAGGACGCCGAGATGAATACGAGATGCCTGGAATGCGGGTTGGAGCAGGCGGGGGACGCGGGGGAATGCGCCGAGTGCGGTGCCGCGATCGGCATGCGGCCCGCGGATTCAGCCGTCATGATGACCGGCCGGCATCGCGCGGAACTGCGCATGGACGAGGACGGCATCAAGGTCATCAACACCTGGGGGAGCGACGGCGTCGACCGCCTCATCGGCTGGGATGAGGTGCACTGGCTCCGCGACGGCCCGCGATTCTCGCGCTATACCCGGTGGATCATGGAGATCGTGCTCAAGAACGGGAGCACGGTAAAGGCCGAGGCGTCGGCAGACGGGAGCGCGTCCGCCGCCCCGCAGGCACTGCGGGCGATCAGGCGAATCGCTAACCAGCACGCGATTCCTGCGGTGCTGACCGGCAGGCCCCTCACACGCTTCGATCCCGGAACCGGCATGCCAGAGGCGGGGCTCTACCCTGACCCCGGCGGTGAGCCGGGGCTGCGGGAATGGGACGGGACCGAGTGGTCGCCCGTCCTGCACACCGACCCGGCCGAGGCTGCCTCCGGCGGAAACGGCGAACTGGCCCCGACGTTGTCTCCGCTGCCTAAGCAGGCCCAGCAGCAGCACTGGGAAAGCGCGGTCGCCGCCCTGGAGAGCCAGCGATTCATGGCCCGGGCCCTTGCGGTTCTCACCGGGATCCTGGCGGGACCGCTGCTCGCCGGGCTGGTCATCGCCGGCTACTGGCTCGCGCCGCCCGGCACCCGCGTCCCGGTCGCGGCGAAGGCGACGGTGTGGGCGACGGACCTGCTCCTGGCGCTGTGCGCCGCGGGATTGTCGCGCGGTATCCGGCGTGCCCGGCGAAGCGTCCGGCGGCACCAGCGGATCGCCGAGGTAGCAGCGGAAGCGGCCTCGCGGGCCAGCGCGCATGATGTGCAAAGTCCGCCCGAGACAACCTGGATCGTGTCCGGTTCGAATGACGCGGAGCTGAGCCTGGACGAGCACGACATCATGCTGCGACAACGCCGCGAGACCCGCTGGATCGCCTGGGACGACGTGCGCTGGTTCCGGGACGGGGAGTACTTCCACCTGTCCCGCCGGCTGCGCAAGGACGGCTGGGCGCTGGCGATCGTGCTGACCGACGGCAGCGTGGTCGTCCCCGACGCGACCAGGAACCCTGGGCAGGCTCCAGCCGAAACACTCACGGCGGTCAGGCAGGCCGCGCGGCAGCATGCGATCCCGGCGGTGCTCACTGGCAGGCCGGTCAGCGCGAAGCCTTCCCCCGCGGGCAAGCCTGGGTTCTACCCAGACCCCGGCGGCGAACCGGGCCTGCGGGAATGGACCGGCACCGGCTGGCTGTCGTCCCTGCTGGTCGATCCGGCGGCCAGCGGGACGCACGACGAGGCGGGCCAGGACAGCATCGTGTCACCGCTTTCCAAAGACGAGCAGCAGCGGCAATGGGACGCCGCCATCGCCGCCGTCCCGCGCTGGTACAGGGTGGTCCTGGACATGCTCGGCCGGATGCTGGTGGCGACGGGTTTCGGCTGGCCCTACCCCGCGATCCTGGTCGTGGCACGGGCACTTGAGCATGGCGGCTGGCTCGGCATGACGCCCGTCGCCGCCGTCTTCCTCTATTCGGTCGCCTGTCTGTGGACGTGCGCGGGTGGCCTGGTCATATTGTTTCCAGTGCGGGTCCGCAGAACCACCGTGAAGGTTGCCCGTGCCGCCAGGGCAGCATCCGCCAGGGCAGCCACGGAAGCGGCTGCCGATGCTCAGGCTGCGGCGAGCTAGGGAACGGCGAGCTAGGGGAACAGGGGCTCACGTTCCTTGTAGACCGGGCGCCAGCGGTTCGGGTCGGGGTTCCAGTTCCGCCAGCTTCCGTCCGGGCCGAGCTTGTCCCAGCCATAGTGTGCTTCGCCTTCGAATCCGTACTGGGACTGGATGGCGACGCGCCCCGGTCCTGTCAGCCGGATCAGCGGGATGAGCTGCCAGTGCGCCCGGGGCGACGCCGGGCGCTCCATGTGGATGTTCATGTGCACCGATTGGTCTTTGTAGACAAGGGCTTGCGGCACGACGTAGATCCGCTCGTCGTCGCGCAGGTCCCGGATGAACGTGTTCCCGCGGGAGTGCAGGAGCAGCAGTCCGCGCTGCTGCGCGGTGAACCGGTCCATGTACCGTCCGCGGGGGTAGTACACCTCCCGCTGCAGGTCCCACCAGATACCGGAGTCGAACCAGTCGTAGGAAACCGCCGTGGTCGCCAGGAGGAAGTGGTGTTCGGCGACGTCGATGCTGTGCCCCCCCTCAAGCGGCACGGCGATCAGCTCGCCCGGGTCGTCGTCGGAGAAGGCGATGCGTCCCGGGCCCGTCGCCTCCATCATCACCAGCGGCATCCCGGCCTTGCGCCGGTCCCAGCCCTTGTCCATCTGCCTCGCGGCAAGCCGCGTCGCCGGGTCGGCCCACAGCAGGACGTGATGGGAGAAGTAGACCTGGTCACCCGCAGCGAGGTTCATCTCGGCCACCGGCACGTAGCTGCCGGTGATCTGGCACTGGGACTGGCCGATCTGGATGCGGGCCATATCGCGGATCGGCGGCTGCTCCACCCACCCTTCGTCGTCGCGGAGCTCGCGCACGTCGACGGGTGCACCGCAGTCAGGGCAGGCCGGGCTGCTCGCGTCCGAGCTCAGCCGGCAGTAGGGGCAGACGTAGCCGGGGGAGGCACTTGTGACGTGCTCGCTCATCGCGGCGCTCCGATCTCAGCCGACTTGCCGGTGGACGTACATGGACTGGATTCCGACGCGTCCAGGGCCGGTCAGCTCCGCCCAGTTCGCTTGTTTCATACCCGTGCTCGCCTGCACGGGGACGGGCCTGACCTGGACCGGTGCGTCCTTGTAGAGGAACCCGCCCGGCTCGACCAGGATCTTCTCGCCCGCGCCCAGCCGCCGCTGGAAGACGTTGCCGTACCCGTGGAGCAGCAAGAGCCCCTGCGCGTCGCTGGCGGTGAACCGGTCGAGGTACATCCCGGGGCCGCCGTGGAGCATGCTGGCCAGCTTTTCGATCCGGATGAAGTTGTAGCCCACGTTCCGCGACGCGGCGAGGAAGGCATGACCCCGGACGTCGGTTTCCACCCCGGGATGGAGCGGTAGCACCACCACCTCGCCGGAGGCGTCACGGGTGACGGCGATGCGCCCAGGTCCGTGCGCCTCGATCACGGCGTGCGGCATCCCGGCGATGGTGCGCCGGCCGGCTCCTTTGAGGTTCTTCCCGGCGAGGGAGACCGTCCGCTCCTTCCACAGCAGCGTGTGCTGCTCGAAGAAGATGACGTCGCCCTCGGCGAGGGTGAACTCGGCCACCGGGACCACCTGACCAGCGATCTGGCAGGTGACGTTCCCCACCCGGAACTCGGTCATCTCCCGCAGCCGGGGCGCCGCACGCCACCCCGACGAGGACACCGTGTTCGCCACATCCAGCGGCGCACCGCACGTCCCGCAGCTCAGCCGGTCCGGCTCGTTCTCGTAATGGCACCACGAACACGCAATCCGCTCCACAACGGCCGCTCCCCTTCGGTCGAAAACAGGACTCTACTGCGATTCGCCGGATTGTTCATGTGCCGCGAGGTATCCGCCGGATATCGGCGGCTAGCTCCCTGACATGCCCGGTCAGGCCGGCGGAGTTTTCTGGCATTGTGGCAGGCGAGATGTCGATCCGGCGGTGGCCACTTCGTAGCAGGTGTGAGGGCCGGCCTAAGACCGGCCGCGGATGACAAACGGGAGTGATCTGTTATGACGCAGTACCTGCTCGCGGTCCACCACGCCGGTCTCTTCCCGGACCTTCCGGTGCGGGAGTGGGAGCAGTCGTTCGCCGACGTGGGCGCCGTCAACGCCAGGATGAGGGACGCCGGCGCGTTCGTGTTCGCCGGCGGGCTGCTCCCGGGGTCGGCGACCGTGGTCCGCCAGTCCGGCGACGACTTCCTGATTACCGACGGGCCGTACACGGAGACCAAGGAGCACCTCGGCGGGTTCTGGGTCATCAGCGCCGCCGATCTGGACGCGGCCCTGGAGTGGGCCCGGCTCGCCACGGTCGCGTGCCGGGTGCCGGTTGAGGTGACTCCGTTCGACGAGCGGAGCATGGACGAACTGCTGGCCGCGTACCACGCGCAGTGACTGTCGAGGACGTCTTCCGCCGGGAGTACGGCCGCTGCGTCGCCACCTTGATCCGCTTCCTCGGCGACATCGACGCCGCCGAGGAAGCGGTCCAGGACGCGTTCACCGTGGCGGTCACCAGGTGGCCGTCGGGCGGCCTGCCGCCCAATCCCGGCGCGTGGATCGTCACGACCGCCCGCAACCGGGCCATCGACAGGCTGCGCCGCGAGTCGGTCCGTGACGAGCGGCACGCGCAGGCGCACCACCTGTACGGTGACGCCGCCGCGGCCGCGGGCAGTGCTTTCCGGAGTGGAGACACGGCATTCCGGGACGGAGACTTCGCCCCTGCGCAGGAGGAGGACATCGTGCCCGATGACCGGCTGCGCCTGATCTTCACCTGCTGCCATCCGGCGCTGAACCAGCCCGCCCAGGTCGCGCTGACTCTCCGGCTGCTCGGCGGGCTCCAGACGCCGGAGATCGCGCGGGCGTTCTTCGTGCCCGAGGCAACCATGGCCCAGCGGATCGTCCGGGCCAAGCGCAAGATCAGTGCGGCCCGCATCCCCTATCGCGTGCCCGCTGAAGCCGAGCTTCCCGCCCGCCTCCAACCGGTCCTCGCCGTCGTCTACCTGATCTTCAACGAAGGCTACGCGGCGACCGCCGGCTCTCTGATGCGCCTTGACCTGTGCGCGGAGGCGGTCCGGCTCGCCCGGGTGCTCGCCGAGCTGATGCCTGACGAGCCGGAGGCGCAAGGGCTGCTGGCGTTGCTGTTGCTGCTGCACGCCCGCAGCGCCGCCCGCGTCACCGCCGACGGTTCGCTGGCCCGCCTGGCCGAACAAGACCGGCGGCGCTGGGACCGGGACATGATCACCGAAGGCCAGGCCATCGTGCGCGCGTGCGTCCAGCGCGGCCACCCGGGCCCGTACCAGATCCAGGCCGCCATCAACGCTGTCCATTCCATCGCGCCCACCCTTGACAGCACGGACTGGCACGCCATCCTGACGCTCTACGACCAGCTCTACGCGCTCACGCCGACTCCGGTGGTCGCGCTCAACCGCGCCGTCGCGCTCGCCGAAGTCCAGGGTCCCGCCGCCGGACTGGCCGCGGTGGACGACCTGCGTTCTCCGGCCCTGGACGGCTACTACTTGTTCCATGCCGCACGCGCCGACATGCTGCGCCGCCTGCGCCGCGACGAGGAAGCAGCGGCCGCCTACGACGTCGCCCGTTCTCTTACCGCGAATCCGGTCGAACAGGCCTTCCTCGACGCCCGGCGGTCGCGGCCGTCACGCCGGCAAGCGCGGTGATCCTGTATCGTGGCGATATGAACGTGTCCAGCCAGATGATGCCCCGCTCGCGGGGCCGCTGACGCTGCACGGACATTCGTTTCCGAGGCCCTGCTCACGGGGCCTCGATTCATTTCCGCGCCCGGAACGGTCGGTGCCCCGGTGTAACTGGAGGTTCCGATGACCGGTACATACATCACCACCACGATCCCGTACGTCAACGCGCGCCCGCACCTGGGCTTCGCGCTCGAACTTGTGCAGGCCGACGTGCTCGCCCGCTACCGCAGGGGCAATGGCGAACAGGTCAGGTTCCAGACCGGGACCGACGACAACTCGCTCAAGAACGTGCTCGCCGCCCAGGCCGCCGGCGTTGGCGTGCGGGAGTTCGTAGACGCCAACGCCGCCGCGTTCACCGGTCTGGCGGAACCGCTGAACCTGTCGGTCGACGACCTCATCCGCACGAGCAGCGACCCAAGGCACAAGGAGGGGGTCGAGCGGTTCTGGAAGGCGTGCGCCGCTAGCGGCGACCTTTACCGCAAGCACTACGAGGGCCTGTACTGCGTCGGCTGTGAGCAGTTCTACGCGAGCGCGGAACTGGCGGACGGGCGCTGCCCCGATCACGGCACGGTGCCGGACCTAGTGTCGGAGGAGAACTGGTTCTTCCGCCTTTCCCGCTACGCCGGCCAGCTGCGCGACCTGATCCAGGACGGCAGCCTCCGCATCGAGCCAGCCGAACGACGCAACGAGGTGCTCGGTCTCATCGACGGCGGGCTTGAGGACTTTTCGGTCTCCCGCGGCATCGAGCGCGCCCACGGCTGGGGCATCCCGGTCCCGGGTGACCCCAACCAGGTGATCTACGTGTGGTGGGACGCGCTCGGCAACTACCTCACCGCGCTGGACTACGCCGTCGGCGGCGAGAACCTGGACCGCTGGTGGACAGGCGCGACCAGACGCGTACACCTGCTCGGCAAAGGCGTGCTCCGGTTCCACGCCGTTTACTGGCCCGCGATGCTGCTATCGGCGGGCCAGGCAGTCCCCACCGACATCTTCGTCCACGGGTACCTCACGGAAAACGGCCGCAAGATCAGCAAATCCAGCGGCGCTACCGTCGACCCGTATGCCCTCGTGGCCAGCTACGGCACGGACGCGGTCCGCTGGTGGCTGCTGCGCGAGGTGCCCAGGGGCGCGGACGCCGACTTCACCGTCGAGCGCCTCATCGGCCGCGCCAACGATGAGCTGGCCAACGGAATCGGCAACCTCGTCAACCGGGTCGTCACGATGATCCACCGGTACCGCGCGGGGCGTGCCCCGGCCGACCGCGCGAGCGCACCCGACAGTGAGGCTCTCGATAGTGCTGTCAGGAATGCTCCCGGCCTGATCGCCGGGGCGCTGGAAGACTTCGACTTCCGCCGCGCCACCGAGGCGGTCTGGCAGATCGCGGACGAGGCGAACCGCTACGTCAACCGCGCTCGCCCGTGGGAACTGGCCAAAGCCGGCGACAGCGCGACGCTCGACGCCGTCCTGTCCGCGCTGCTGCTCGCCTGCCAGGCGATCGGCGCGCACCTAGCGGCGTTCCTGCCCGACGCGGCGGCGCGGATCACCGGGCAGTGCGCGACCGACGAGGCCGGGCTGCTGCCGGAACCGGCCAGGCTCCTGCCCAGGATCGTCCCGCCGCTCCAGGATCACTCTGGCGCGAGTGGACATCTGAGCGCGCGGGCCCTTCACTAGAACACGAAAGGCCAGTTGGCAGGAGAGGCGGCAGTGGCGATTATCACCGGTCCGGCGGGCATCCGAGAAGTCACGGGCGAGCTCAGCTATCTGGCTCCCGAGTCCACGGTGCTGCGCCGGTTCACCGCGCCGGGGAAGAGCGTCAACACCGGCGTCTACCGGGCGCATGCGATGCAGATCCGCGACGGGCGCCCCGTCAGCGACCAGTTCACGCTCGACCGCAATGGCTTCGCGATCGTCGACCACACCTCGGCGGTGACGGACTTCACTGACCAAGATGAGGTGAACCGGGTCTACCCCGGCGAGGTGGCCGAGTTCGTGCAGTCCTCTACAGGAGCCGACCGGGTGGCGACGCTCGGCTGGGTGCTGCGCCGCTCCGCGGACCCCAGCGCGAATTCCTCGCAGCCGCAGGCCGCGCTGGTGCACTGCGACTTCTCGGTTACCGGCGCACGCGGGCGGGCTGCGGCCGCCTACGCCGAGCGCTTCCCTGACGGGCCGGGCTTTCGCCGGGCGCTGCTCACCAGCGTGTGGCGTGTCTTCAGCCCGCCGCCGCAGGACTGGCCGCTGGCCGTGTGCGACTACACGAGCGTGGGGCCGGGCGAAGGGCTGGACAACCGGCTGTACTTCGTGGACAAGATTCCCGCCGACCTGTACGCGCAGATGCCCGCGGACGCGCCGGGAACCAGCGGCTTCGAGTTTCATCACAACCCCGGCCACCAGTGGTGGTACTTCCCGGACATGACCCGCGACGAGATCCTGTTCTTCAAGTTCAACGACAGCGACCACTCGCGGGCCTGGCGCGTCCCGCACAGCGCGTTCCGCGACACGACCGCGCGGGCGACCCAGCCGCGGCACAGCATCGAATTCCGCACGATCGCCTACTTCGAATAAGGTCACGTGATGTCGCGGCGGACGGTGGTGCGGGCCGCGACCGCGGCGCCCGTCAGGGCGATGGCGGCGAGCAGCGCTGCCGCGGCGGCGAACGGGAGCGGGACGCCGACGGCGACGGTGCTCCGGGCGGGGCCGAAGCTCGCGGAGCCGAGCGGGGTTCCGGCCAGCGTGGTCGCGGCCGTGTAGGGCAGATACGGGCGCAGCGCGGTGAACAGGCCACCGAGCAGCGACTCGATGATGATCGACCAGACGAAGACGCCTATCACGCCGGCGAGCTGGGAGCGCACCAGTGAGCCTACGGTCACGCCGATCGCGGCCAGCAGCGCGCCGGCGGCCAGGTGCCCGAAGCCCCAGTTGACGAATGTGATCGCGCCGATCGGGACGTGGTATCCGCGCGCCGCGGTGAACGCGAGCCCGACCGTCGCGGCCACCGCGTATCCGGCCAGGCCGAACACGGCGCCGCCGACCGCGCCGGCGACCGCCTTGGCGGCGAGCACCCGGCTCCGGTCGGGGGCGGCGAGATAGGTGAGCGTCGCGGTATGGTGCCGGAACTCGCCGCTGGAGATGATGACGCCGAGCACCGCGGCGAGGATCAGCCCCCACACTCCACCGGTGACGATTGACGTCAGCCCGGAGTAGCTGGACAGTGGCGCGGGTCCCCCGCTGGTCCCCGCGCGGGATGCCTCCAGGGTGGTCCACAGGGCGGTGAGGCCGGCCGAGGTGGCCAGCAGTCCGTAGCTGAGCCGGGTGGTGGCGAGCTTGCGCAGCTCGACCCGGACGAGGCGGTCAAGTCGTGCGGTCATCGGGATGCCTCCTTGGTGAGCTCGAGGAAGACGTCTTCGAGTCCGGTGCCGCCCGCCGTGAGCGCGGCGACCGGTCCGTGCGCGACCAGGCGGCCGTGGTCGACGATCACGACCTCGTCCACGGTCTGGGCGACCTCGGCGAGCAGGTGACTGGAGACGAGCACGGTGCCGCCTTCGGCGGCGAATCCGCGCAGCAGTTCGCGCAGCCAGCGGACACCCTCCGGGTCCAGACCGTTGGCGGGCTCGTCCAGGATGAGCACTTCGGGGTCGGCGAGCAGCGCGGTGGCCAGGCCGAGCCGCTGCCGCATGCCGAGCGAGAACCCGCCGGCCCGGCGGCCCGCCGCGTCGGTCAGGCCCACCAGGTGCAGGACGTCCTCGACCCGGGACGGATCGACGTCGGCCGCCAGCGCGTGGATGCGCAGGTGGGCGCGCGCGGTCCGGCCGGGGTGGAAGCTGGATGCCTCGAGGACCGCGCCGACCTGGTGCAGCGGCTCGGGCAGCCGCCGGTAGGCCATGCCGTCGATGGTCGCGATGCCCGCGTCGGGGGTTACCAGGCCGAGCAGCATGCGCAACGTGGTGGTTTTGCCGGCGCCGTTCGGGCCGAGGAAACCGGTGACCGTGCCCGGCCGGACTTCGAAGGACAGACCGTCCACCGCGGTCACCGGGCCGAACCGCTTGACGAGTCCGCGTATCTGGATCGTTGCCATGGCAGCCAGCGTGCGCGGCCCGCCGCGGTCATGTCGTCGTACGAGCGGACAGGATCATGTCATCCGGGGGAGTATCCGGCGGCGGGGAAAGTCAACCCCAGGACGACGACGCGGGCGCCGGCCCGCGAGTACCGTCGAGAACGCGATGACTACGACGGCACGCAGGAGAGCGTTCGACGCCGCGCTCGCGGCGCTGGTCATCGGCGTGGAACTCGGCGTGTCGCTCGCCCACGCGAGGTGGAACGGTCATCTCCAGAGTCGCCCCGCTCCGTTCGGAATAGTGCTGTTGATAGCGGGCGGTGCCGCGCTTCTGCCGCGGCGGCGGTATCCGGGCGCGGTGCTCTGGATTGTTCTCGGGACGACGCTGGGGGCGAGCGCGCTCGGCGCGAAGTTCGTATGGCCGGCGCTGATCGTCGCGTTCTTCACCGCGGTGCTGCGCGGGCGGCGCTGGGCCGCGATCGCGTCGCTGGTCGTGGGGTATGGCATCGCGGTGTGGCAGTCCTCGCTGGTGTTCGCGCTGTTGCTGGCCGCCGGGCTGGTCACGATGCTGTCGGTCGCGGAGCTCAGCCGGGCGTGGAGCGCGAGCGCCGCCGCGGACCGGCGCGGACGCGAAGAGGCCGTGCGGCGCCAGGCCAGCGAGGAACGGCTGGCGATCGCGCGGGACCTGCATGACGTGGTGGCGCACAGCATCTCGGTGATCAACGTGCAGGCGAACACCGCGCTCCATCTGATGGACCGGCGGCCCGAACAGGCCCGGCAGGCGCTCACCGCGATCCGCGAGGTGAGCGGGCAGGCGCTGGCCGAGCTTGGCGCCGTGCTCGGTGCGCTGCGCGACGCGGGCGGGTCCGGGAGCGGCGGAGCGCCGCTGGCGCCGGCGCCGGGCGTGGCGCGGCTGGATGAACTGGCGGCGCGGGCGCGGTCGGCGGGGTTCGCGGTGTCCGTGGCCGCCGAAGGTGAGGTGCGGGCGCTGCCCGCCGGGGTGGACGCCGCCGCGTACCGGATCGTGCAGGAGGCGCTGACCAACACGGTGCGCCACTCCGGCGGGCGGACGGCCAGCGTGCGGCTGAGCTACGAGGCTGGTGACCTCGTGATCGAGGTGGACGACGATGGGCCAGGGGGGTGTGGGGGGACGGGTAGTCCCCCCACACGGGGGGTTACCGGGGGGTCGGCCCCAGGGGGAAATAGAGGCGTGGCAGGGATGGGCGAACGGGCGCGGGCGCTGGGCGGCACGCTGACCGCCGGGCCCCGGCCAGGCGGCGGGTTCCGGGTGCTCGCGAGGCTGCCCACGTGATCCGCGTCGCGCTCGCCGATGATCAGGCCCTGGTGCGGTCCGGGTTCGCCGCGCTGCTCGACGCCGAGGACGACATCAGCGTGGTCGGCTTGGCGGCGGACGGGTTCGGCGCGGTGCGGCTGGCGCGCCAGACGCGACCCGATGTCCTGCTGATGGACATCAGGATGCCCGGTCTTGACGGCATCGCCGCGACACGGGAGATCGCCGCCGCTGGCGAGCTCGATCGCGTGCGCGTCGTCATCCTGACGACCTTCGGGCTTGATGAGTACATCTTCGAGGCGCTGCGCTGCGGCGCCGCCGGGTTCCTGGTGAAGGACACCGACGCGGCGGAGTTGATCCGCGCGGTGCGGGTGATCGCGGCCGGCGAGGCACTGCTGTCGCCGATGGTGACCAGGCGGCTGGTCGCTGAGTTCGCCGCGCGCACCAGGCCGCCCTCGCCCGTGCCCGGGATGGCCGAGCTCACGTCTAGGGAGCGGGAGGTGGTCTCGCTGGTGGCCGGCGGGCTGTCGAACGAGGAGATCGCCGCGCGGATCTACGTGAGCCAGTCGACGGTGAAGACGCACGTGGCGCGTTCGATGGCCAAGCTGGGCGCACGGGACCGCGCGCAGCTTGTCGTCATGGCCTATGAAGGCGGGCTCGCCCGGCCAGGCTGGGCGAAGACTGAGTTACGCTACCCGCGCGGCTTGCGGCCATATATCGCAGGGTTTCCGTCGTAGATGACCGCCGTTCGCCCGGCCTACCGTCCCGGTATGAGCCCTGGTCTTCTCCGCGTGGTGCCCGCCGTTTCCGTGTTGCTGCTTGTCGCCGGTGTCCTGCCGTCCCTCGGTGCGCGCGCGGCGGCCGCCGGCACATGCGTCAGCTGGTCTGGCGCCCAGCCGCCCAGTCCCGGCACGGCACGGGACCCGCTGTCCGGCGTCGCCGTGCTCTCGCCGTGCAACGCCTGGGCGGTTGGCCTGTCCTCAAGCGGCGATACGGACATGAACAGCCTCATCGAGCACTGGAACGGCTCGTCCTGGGCGGTGACGCCCAGCGCGGTGCCGGGAAGCGTGACCAGCGCCCTGGCTGGCGTGCACGCCATCTCCGCCGCGAACATCTGGGCCGTCGGCGGTTACACCGACAGCTCGCGAGGACGGACGCTCATCCTGCACTGGAATGGCACGGCCTGGAAACAGGTGCCGAGTCCGAGCCTGGGGAGCTTTCCCGGGCTCAGCGCCGTCGACGCTACCTCAGCGCGAGACGTCTGGGCCGTGGGCGCGTACAGCCTCCCATCCGGATTCAGGACTCTGATCGAGCACTGGAACGGGCGAGCCTGGAACCAGGTCCCGAGTCCTACCCCCGGCAAGAGCGCCGTCCTGACCGGCGTCGCCGCCGTCTCCGCGAACAACGCCTGGGCGGTCGGAGACGTCATAGGCGCGAACGCGGACCAGTCGCTGATCCTGCACTGGAACGGCCGGACCTGGATGCGCGTGGCGAGCCCGAACCCTGGACTGTCAAACGACTTCTACGCCGTGGACGCCACGTCCGCGAGCAACGCCTGGGCAGTAGGCGACGCGTACGACGGCACCGGCCGTAAGTCGCTGATCGTGCACTGGAACGGCCACAACTGGGCGCGGGTGCCAAGCCCGAATCGCGGTGGCCCGGCGGACTTCAACCTGCTGTTCGGCGTCGCCGCGCTGCCGTCCGGGACCGCGTGGGCGGTCGGCACCTACACCAACGTGCTTGGCGACTACACACTGGTGCTCGCGTGGAACGGCAAGACATGGCAGCGCCAGCCGAGCCCGACGCCTGGGAACGGGAAGGCCGAGGCCCATCTGCTGGCCGTCGCCGCTTCGTCCGCGACCAGCGTCTGGGCGGTGGGTTTCTTCCTCGACATGCTGCTGCCGCAGCGTGCCCTCGCCCTGCACTGCTGCTGAGGGGATCCGGAATGAGTCCTCGCGTACTGCCTGCTGTTTTCCTGACGCTGCTGGTCGCCGGCATTCTTCCGGCGCTCGGCGCGCGCGCCGCCTCGGCCGCGACATGCCCAAGCTGGTCTGGCGTCCAGCCGCCGAACCCCGGCACGGTACGGAACGAACTCATAGGAGTCGCCGTGCTCTCGCCCTGCGACGCCTGGGCGGTCGGCCGCAGCGGCAATGCCGCCAAGGACGAGCACGCCCTCATCGAGCACTGGAACGGCTCGTCCTGGTCGGTGAAGCCCAGCCCGGTGCCGGGGAGCATCAAAAGCAGGCTGCTGGGCGTCCACGCCATCTCGGCCGCGGACATCTGGGCCGTGGGCAGTTACAGCGACGGCTCACTGGCGGGGATGCTCACGCTGCACTGGAACGGCACGGCCTGGAAGCAGGTGCCGAGTACGGCCCCGGTGAGCTTCCCCGAACTCAACGCCGTCGGCGCCGCCTCGACGACGAACGTCTGGGCGGTCGGTGACTACAGCACACCAGCCGGGGCCAGGACCCTGGTCATGCGCTGGAACGGGCGAGCCTGGCGCCAGGTCGTCAGCCCGGCGCCCGGCATGACCTCCGTCCTGACCGGCGTCGCCGCCGTCTCGGCGAGCAATGCCTGGGCGGTCGGGAACTTCACAGGCGCGGGCGGCGAGCAGACATTGATCCTGCACTGGAACGGCAGGACGTGGCAGCGGCAGCCGAGCCCCAACCCGGGCCTTGCGAACGCTCTTTTCGCCGTGGGCGCTACATCGGCCGGCAACGCCTGGGCGGTGGGCAGCGCGAACAACGGCACCACCGACAAGACGCTGATCCTGCACTGGAACGGGCGCCGCTGGGCGCGGGTGCCAAGCCCGAATGCCGGCGGGGCAACGGTTTTCAACGAGCTCCTGGGCGTCGCCGCGCTGTCCGCCGGGACCGCGTGGGCGGTGGGTGACTACGACACCCCGGATGGCATATTCACGCTGGTGCTCACGTGGAACGGCAGGACATGGCAGCGGCAGCCGAGCCCGACACCCGGGGCGAAGTCCGACGCCCAGCTGGTTAGCGTCGCCGCCTCGTCCCCGGCGAACGTCTGGGCGGTGGGCAACTTCGAGGACGTGCTGCCTTGGCAGGCCCTGGCCCTGCACTGCTGCTGACCCCGCCGATGGCGCTATCTTGGCGCCATGGCCGGCATGGCGATTTTCGAGCGGGAACCCGAGCTCAACGCCGGGCGGGAGTTCCTGCGGGCCGGCCAGTCACGGATGCTCGCGATCGACGGGCCGGCCGGCATCGGGAAGTCCGCTGTGTGGCGCGCCCTGCTCGGCGCCGCGCGCGAAGACGGTCACCTCGTCCTGGCGTGCACGGGCCACGCCGCGGAAGCCAGGCTCACTTTCGCCGGGCTGACCGACCTGCTCGGCGGGGTCAGCGACGAAGCGCTTGAGCGACTGCCCGGTGTCCAGGCCAGCGCGCTCAAGGTCGCGCTGCTGCGCGCGGAGGCCGCCACCCCGATCGACCCGCGCGCCGTCGCCTCGGCAGTTCTCGGCGTGCTGCGCGCGCTGGCGTCGCGCCAGCCGGTGCTTGTCGCGATCGACGACATCCAGTGGCTCGACGACGCGTCCGCGGACGCGATCTCGTTCGCGGCCCGCAGGCTGGGCGGCGACCGCGTCCGTTTCCTGCTGGCGCGGCGTCCGGGCGAAGCTACCCAGCTCGAGCGCACGCTGGCAGGCGAGCTGACCCGGCTGAGCATCGGCCCGCTCAGTCCCGCCGCGATACGGCACATGCTCGCAAACCGGCTCAGCCTGCGGTTGCCTCAGCACCTAGTGGGACGGATCTTCACGGCCACGCTCGGCAACCCGCTGTTCGCGCTTGAGCTCGGACGGGCGCTGACCGAGCAGGGGTTGCCCGCGCCGGGCGAGGGACTACCCGTCCCGGAGACCGTCGAGGAACTTCTCGGGGCCCGGGTGACGCGGCTGCCCCAGCGCGTTCGCAGGCTGCTGCTCGCCGTCGCGCTCGGCGGCGAGATCGAGCTCTCGCGGCTGGGCGACATCGCAGCGCCGGCCGACCTGGACGAGGCGATGGACCTCGGCCTCGCCCACATCACGCGGCAGCAGTGCGTCCGGGCGTCGCATCCGCTTCTCGCCGCCGCGGCGCGCAAGCATTCGACGCCAGGTGAGCGCCGCGAGCTGCACCTGGCGCTGGCCGCCGCCGCCGCGGACGACGAACTGCGCGCACGCCACCTGGCGCTCGCCTGCCACGGGCCGGACGAGCGCCTGGCGGCCATCGTCGCCGCGGCCGCCGGGCGCGCGTTCGCGCGCGGCGCGCGCCGGGAGGCGGTCGAGCTCGGTGAGCACGCTCTGCGGCTTACCCCGGCCGGGTCGGCGCAGCATTCCGGTCGGCTCCTCACGCTGGCGGACTACCTACATACCGCCGGAGAAACCGAACGCCTGAAGGAACTGCTCACCGCCAATCTCGACTCGATCCCGGCCGGCCCGCCGCGCGCCCGCGCGCTGACGCTTTTCGCCGATGTGGCCACCCGGCACCTTGTTGACTACCGGGAGTGCCTGGAGCGCGCGCGCGCCGAGGCGGAGGCCGACCCTGGGCTCCACGCGCTCATCGTCGCGAGGATGTCAAGCGCGGTCATCACGGTGGAGCAGATCGCCGACGCGGAGAAGCAGGCGCTCGAGGTGCTGCCGGCGGCCGAGGGCGCGGGGCCGGAGGTACAGCGTCCGGTGCTCTACGCGCTCGCCTGGGCCCGCGTGCTGCGCGGGCTGCCCATCGACGATGTCTGCGAGCGATGGGACGCGGCCTCCGCGTCACCCGGCAACCTGGCCGTGTCACCCACGCGGGTGGCGGCGCAACGGCACCTGTGGCGTGGCGACCTCGCCGCGGCGAGGCAGGCGTTCGAGCGGCTGCTGACGCTCAGCGAAGACCGCGGCGAGATCGGGTCCTACATCTGGGCGCGCCTGCACCTATGCGAGCTGGCGCTGCAGGCCGGCGACTGGCCGACCGCACAGCGGCTCCTTGACGAGGCGGAGCAGACAGCCGAGGGCGGGTTCTACGTCGAGCCGTACCACCAGCGCTGCCGCGCCCTGCTGGCCGCGTGCCGTGACCTGCCGGAAGAGGCGGCCCGCTGGATCGATGACGCCATCGAAGCGGCGGAGGCCATCGACTTCCAGTGGGACTGGCTCGAAGGCCTGCGGGCGCGCGGCATCACCGCGCTGCTCACAGGCGAGCCGGGCCGCGCCGCGCAGAGCCTGGGCACGGTCTGGGAGCACCTCACGCGGGAAGGCGTAGAAGAACCCGGTGTGTTCCCGGTCGCGCCCGACCTCGTCGAGGCCCTGATCGAGCTCGGCGAGGACCAGCGGGCGCTGACGGTCACCTCCCGGCTGCGCATGCTGGCCACCCGGCATGAGCACCCCTGGGCTCTGATAACCGCCGCCCGGTGCGGCGCGCTGATCCGGCTGGTGACACCGCCCTACGACGCGGCGGCGGCGGCCGAACTGGCGGCGGCGGCCGACAGCTACCAGCGTCTCGGTCTTCGATTCGACCGCGGCCGGACCCTGCTCGCGCTGGGACGAGCCGAGCGCAAGCTGCGGAAGTGGGCGGCCGCGCGACGCTCACTCGAGCTTGCCGCCGCCACGTTCGACGAGATCGGGTCCACCGGATGGGCGGCATACGCCCGCGCCGAAGCTGGCCGGATCGGAGCGCGCAGGCCAGGCGGCAGCGGCGAACTGACGCCCACCGAGCGCCGCGTCGTCGAACTCGCGGCCGCGGGCCATTCGAACAAGGAGATCGCCCGGACCCTGTTCGTCTCCATCAACACCGTCGAGGGCCATCTGTCGCACGCCTACGCCAAGCTTGGCGTCAGGTCCCGAGCCCAGCTCGCGCGCCGCCTCGCCCGCGAAGGCAACGGCGACCGCGACAAATAACAGCGGTAAATGGATCGGCTGGCTGGCGCGTTTGCAGAGTATGGGGCATGAGCAGGAGGAGTTCGCGGAGTTCTACCGGGCCAGCAAAGATTCCTGCCTTAAAGCGGTGACCGCGGTCGCCGGTGATCACCACCTGGCCGAGGAACTGGTCGCGGAGGCCTTTGCCCGGGCGTGGACGTCGTGGGGGAAGGTGAGCCGGCACGCCGCCCCGCGGGCGTGGGTGGTGCGGACCGCGCTGAACCTCGGGGTGTCGTGGTGGCGGCGGCGACGAGAGGTACCCCTGTCCGATCACGACGCCGCCGCCCCGGCAGACACCGGCGGCGGCGTGGACCCCGTGCTTATCGCGGCGCTGCGGCGGCTGCCAGGCCGCCAGCGCGAGGTCCTCGCGCTGCGCGTCTTCCTCGCCCTGGACACCGAGACCACCGCGAACGTCCTCGGGATCGCGCCGGGGACGGTCATGGCGCACCTGTCCCGCGCCATCGCGGCGCTGCGCCGGGACGTCCCGCCCGCGAACACTGGCACGAACGCGAGAAAGGCCATCCGATGAACGAGCACGACGACATCATCTGCCAGGTACGCGAGTCTTTCGCCGGGCTGAGCATGGACACGCGGGTGGAACAGGTCTTCGCCAGAAGCCGCGCCCGCCAGCGCCGCCGCCTATCGGGGCTCACAGCGGCCGGAGCCGCCGCGACGGCGGCAGCGGCGGCGGCCATCACACTGAACCTCGGCACACTGACCCTCGGCGGACCCGCTCCCGCCCGTTCCGGTAACCCGCCGCCGACGAACCCCGGTCCGGTCAGCACTGCTCCCGCCAACCCTGGTCCGGCCAGCCCCGGTTCGTCCAGCCAGGGCCCGGTCATGCTCGCCGCGTTCTCGGTGACCAGCGGCCCGGGCAACAGCACCACGCTGATCGTGCGCAAAGGCGCGCGGCTAGGTCCCGGCGCGCTGCGCGAGGACCTCGCGCGGCACGGCATACCGGCCCTGGTCACCGTCGGCACCTTCTGCCGCTCCAGGCCGGAAGCGCCGTCCGGTCTCGGCCAGGTCCTGAGCCCGTCAACCCTGCCGGACGGATCGGACATGATGGTGATCAACGGCCCGGCGATGCCGCCAGGGACCCGGCTGAGCATCGGCTACTTCCCGCAGCGGGTCAGGATCGCGCTCATCGAGGACGGCGCCCCCTTGTCGTGCGGCGCCGCGTCCGGGCAGCCTGCCGCGCGTATCACCCCGGCCGGGACACCGATCCGGTGATCGTCGAGCAGCAGGCCAGGTTCGATCGCGATGGTTACCTGGTCCTCCGCGGCGCGCTCGGGCCCGATGAGGTCGCGAGCGCCCGCGAGGCACTCGACCGGGTGTACGCGGACGCGGCCAGCTCGGGCGGGCTGAACCAGGACGGCTCGCTGCACCTGCTGAGCGCGGTCGCGAACTGCCCGGAAGTCGCCTGCCTGACCGACCACCCGGCCACGTTCCCCTACGTGTGGTCCACCCTCGGCTGGAACATCCACATCTACCACTCGCACCTCGATGTGCATCCGCCCCTCCAGGTGCGCATGCCGTTCCGGTTTGACTGGCACCAAGACGGCGGCAGGCAAAACCGCGAGCTCGAGACGAGCCCGCGCCCGCGGCTATCGGTGAAGCTGGCGTACTGGCTGTCCGATGTCTCCGAGACCGGTCGCGGCAACCTCAAGCTCGTGCCGGGCAGCCACCTGGTCAACTGGATCGACGGCCCGCCGCGGCGAGACATCGAGTGGCCGGAACCCGAAGGCGCCATCGAAGTGACCGCCGGGCCCGGTGATGTGGTGTTCTTCGACCGCCGGATCTGGCACGCCCGGTCCCGCAACTACTCGCCGCACACCCGCAAAGCGGTGTTCTTCGGCTACACCTACAGGTGGACAGCCATCCGCGACCGCAACGCCCCGATGCGGACCAGCGCCTGGTTCGGCCGCCTGAACCCCGTTCAGCGGCAGCTGCTCGGCGGCGTCGAGGCGGCCGACGGGGACCACGCGTGGGGCCACTACCCGGACCGCACCCCGCTGTACGAATGGCTGCACGAGCGCGGGCTTCTCGATCCGGCGAATCCGCCGCTGAAGCCCTGAGCGCCACCGCATAGGCACGAGCCCGAGCGGACCAGTCAGCCGTGTGCGGCCCCGGCGAGACCACTACCATGATCGGATGAAACTGCCTCCCTTTGACTACGAGGCGCCTACGACCGTCTCCGAGGCCGTGGAATTGCTGGCCGAGCATCAAGACGAGGCGAGCGTGCTCGCCGGCGGCCAGAGCCTGATCCCGCTGCTGGCGCTGCGGCTGGCCCACCCGGCGGTGCTCATCGACATCAATGGCGTGGATGAGCTGTCCGAGTTGTCGGCGGCCGACGGCTGGGTGGCGATCGGCGCCATGACGCGGGAGTACGTCGCCGAGGAATCCAAGGCCATCACCGCCGCCGTGCCGTTGCTGGCGGCCGCCCTCCCGTTGATCGGCCATGAGGCGATCCGCAGCCGCGGCACGATCGGGGGCAGCCTGGCCCATGCCGACCCGGCAGCGGAGCTGCCGGCCGTCGCCCGGGCGCTTGACGCCGAGTTCGTGGTGCGCGGCCAGGGAGGAATGCGGGTTATCCCGGCGGCGGACTGGTTCGAGGGTTACCTCACGACGGCACGCCAGCCCGACGAACTCCTCGTGGAGGTGCGCTTCCCGGCCGCGAGCCCGAATACCGGGGTTAGCTTCCAGGAGGTCGCCCGCCGCCATGGCGACTTCGCCGTCGTCGGCCTCGCGGCATCGCTGACGCTCTCCGACGGCGCGATCAGCGACGCCCGGCTGGCGTTCGCTGGCCTCTCCGACGTGCCGGTGCGGGCCGCCGCCGCGGAAGACCTGCTGGTCGGCGAGAGGCCGTCGGACTTGCTCTTCGACGAAGCAGCGCGCCTGGCCACCGCCGATATCGACCCGCCGGCCGACCTGCACGGGTCGTCGGACTACCGGAGGAAGGTCGCGGGCGCCCTGGTGCGCCGCGGCCTGCGAGCGGCCGCGGACAACGCCGGCGAGAGGCAGTGACTGACGTGGACATCACCCTGCGGGTCAACGGCGCGACGTGCACGGGTTCGGCGGAGGCGCGCACGACGCTGGCGGACTTCCTGCGCGATGACCTCGATCTCACCGGCACCCACGTCGGCTGCGAGCACGGGGTCTGCGGCGCGTGCACCGTCATAGTCGACGGCCGGGCGGTTCGCTCGTGCCTCATGCTGGCCGTCCAGGCAGCCGGCGCCGAGGTAACGACGATCGAGGGGCTGGCACCCGACGGCGAGCTGGGCACACTGCAGCAGGCGATGTGGGACTCACACAGCTTCCAGTGCGGATTCTGCACGCCGGGCTTCGTCATGCAGGCAACGGCGTTTCTCCGCGCTCATCCCGACGCCGGCGAACAGCAGGTTCGCGAGGCGCTGTCCGGCAACATCTGCCGGTGCACCGGCTATCAGAGCATCATCGATGGCGTCCTGCTGGCCGCCGAGCGGGCCCGTCAGAGCTGAGGCAGGGAGATCATGGCAGGAATCGTGGCCGAGCGTTACACCGGCGCCAGCATCAAGCGTTCTGAGGATCCGCGCATCCTCACCGGCAAAGGCCGCTACGTCGATGACATCAAGCTGCCGGGGATGCTGCATGCCGCGTTCGTGCGCTCCCCGCTGGCGCACGCGCGCGTGCTTTCCGTCGACGTCTCGGCCGCCCGGGAGCTGCCCGGGGTCGTCGCGGCGTTCACGGGAGCGGAGATGGAAGCGCTGACCGTCCCCGGGCCGGACGGTCTGATGGCCCTGTTCGCCGGGGGAGGGCCTTCCCCGGAGTACAGCCTGCTCGCCACCGACAAGGTGCGCTTCGTCGGCGATCCGGTGGCGGTCGTCATCGCCGCGAGCCGCTACCTCGCCGAGGACGGCTGCGAGCTGGTGGACGTCGAGTACGAGGACCTGCCGCCGGTCGCGAACGCGGCCTTCGCGCTCGATCCGGGCAGCCCGCCGCTGTTCGCCAACCTGGGTGACAACATCGTCGGCCCGCGGTCGCGCACAGAGTTCGGCGACGTCGCCGCCACGTTCGCCGCCGCCGACCGGGTCATGGACTTCCGCATCGACGTGCATCGCCACCAGAACGTGCCCATGGAAGGACGCGGCTGCGTCGCCAGCTACGACGGCGATCTCGGTGTGATGACGGTCTACGCGGCGACGCAAAGCGTGCACGTCAGCAAGATCGTCGTCGCCAGGCGCCTCGGTATCGAGCCTGACAAGGTGCGCGTCCTGGCCGGCGATATCGGCGGCTCGTTCGGGCTGAAGATCGGCGCGTCACGGGAGGAGCTCGCGGTCGCCGCGGCCTCGCGCGCGGTCGGCCAGCCGGTCAAGTGGGTGGAGGACCGCGGCGAAAACCTCACGGCGTCGGGACAGGCGCGCGAGGAGAGCTTCGACGTCCGGGCCGCCGTCAGCAACAGCGGCGACCTGCTCGGGCTGGACGTGAACGTGGTCATCGACACCGGCGCGTACCCGGGCATGGGCACGATGGTCCCCGGCATCATGCAGGCGATGCTGCCAGGCCCGTACAAGCTCGCGGCGCTTGGTTTCGAGTCGACCGCGGTCGCGACCAACAAGGCTTCGTACGTCGCCTACCGCGGCCCGTGGGCGTCGGAGACGTTCGTGCGCGAACGCGTACTGGACCTCATCGCGAAGGATCTCGGCATCGATCCGTTCGAAATCCGGCTGCGTAACGTCGCGCCGCGCACCGACCCGCCGGCCGTCATGATAACGGGGCGTCCGCTTGTCGGAGTCACCACGAGGGAGTCGCTGGAGCGGGTCGCCCAGGTCGTGGACTTGCCCGCCTTCCGGCACCGGCAGGCGCGGGAACGCGATCATGGGCGTCACCTCGGCATCGGCATGGCGACGTTCATCGAGGCCGCGCCCGGCCCGCGCGCACCTGAGCCGCCGAGCGGCCCGATGGGCATGGAGTCCATGCGGCTTCGGCTCGAGGAGGACGGCGTGGTCGCGCTGTTCACCGGCCAGATGCCGCACGGCCAGAGCCATCAGACGACGCTTGCCCAGATCGCGGCCGACGAGTTCGGGGTGCCGTTCGAGCAGGTCCGCGTCGTGGTCGGCGACAGCGACGTCGTCCCGTTCGGTCTTACCGGCGGCAGCAGGTCGGCCACCATGACCGGCGGCGTGGCCCTGCACGGTGCCCGGCAGCTCAAGGCCAAGGTGCTCGATTTCGCCTCGCATCTGATGGAGGCCAGCGCCGCGGATCTCGTGATCAGCGACGGCAACGTCTGGGTGCGCGGTGACCCGGCGAGCGCCATCGCGGTGGGCGAAGTCGCGCGGCGTGCGGCGTCGGGCGAGTTCGCCGCCGACGCGGACGCCAACCTCGAAGTCGAGGCCGCGTATGACGGCGGCGAGGGAGGATGGTCCGGCGGCAGCCATTGCGCCATCGTCGAAGTCGACGTCGAGACCGGCATCGTCACGGTG
>Ga0126381_100000887_pt1 | contig 32543 bp, 33 predicted proteins | sample PanSoiMetPlot_28_FD_96465 | JGI IMG/M metagenome (GOLD analysis project Ga0126381, IMG submission 96465) | Tropical forest soil microbial communities from Panama - MetaG Plot_28 | ecosystem: Environmental > Terrestrial > Soil > Tropical forest > Bulk soil | place: Panama | collected 2016-02-17 | reverse complement strand
GGTCGCGATCGGCGTTCAATCGCGCGAGCGAATAAGGTTTTCTCGATGGCTCGCGCGAATATTGCGTTGGTCGCCGATCTCGCGGCGCTTGCAGACGATGACGATTGGTTGGTCGCCGAACGCGCCCTCGACGTGCTGGAAAAGCTGGCCCACGAGCATCCCGATTGGGTGGCACCCTACAAGAACGTGTTCATTGGCGAGTTGGCAGACAGCGACAAATGGGAGATTCGCCTTCAGATTGTACGGGCGCTGCCGCTCTTCGACTGGCCGGCGAAGGCGCGCCGTCGCGCAGTAGAAATCCTCTGTCGGGATGCGGAGCATTCCCAGACATTTGTGAAAGCATGGGCGTTGGACAGTCTCGCAACATTTGCGCAGAAACAGCCCGAGTTGATGCCGGTTGTACATCAGCGGCTAGCCGATTTCGACCGCTCCGAAAGCAAAGCTCTCGCTGCCCGCGCGAGGAACATCCGGGTGCGTCTCTCTTCTACCCGAAGCAGAAAGGGCAGGCTGCGGGCTCTGAGGACGCTTTAACTGCGCGTAACAGATCGACACCAGCGCCAGACTGATGGCCGCAATTCTCATGGTTTGTTCCGATCTAGCGCAAGCCGAAAATATCAGTTAACACCATACGCTGCGAGGGACGGCAGCGTTCCCGTTGAACGGCGTAATCGTACAAAGTGGAATTCCGGCCAGCGTCTGGCGGCAGTACTTGTTCGGAAGCGCCCTGTGGCTTTGATAAAGGCCCAAACTATAGTGTCGAGGAGGCAAAATACGCGGCGAGGAGGCATTACTTGCGATTGCGATCACCGGAGGGACTGCGCGAGGCATTCCTGCCGTCGCGCCAGTGTGCCGGTCGGCGCTAGGGAGCAGGGTCATTCGGCAACGCCCTGGGTGCTACCTGGCGTGCATGAGATCCGGTCTGGAGCGAACGGGTTGGAGCGCCCCACGCGCTATCCCCTCGGATGTTATATACTGCCATCTCAGCAGGAGGGCCAATATGGCGACCCCGGCGAAGACGCAACTCACTTCGACCCCGGATGTCGTCTGGAGAAACGGGCGTTTCGGCCAGACTTCACGTCGCGACAGGTGGTGGCTTTCACCGCTTCTGGTTTTCCTTGGGCTCGGTACATTTCTCGTATACGCCAATTGGGCCGCGTGGCAGGACAAATACTACACTTTCGGTCCCTATATCTCGCCGTTTTATTCTCCGGAGCTTTTCGGCGATTCGCCTCACGCCTGGTTTGGGCCCAAACCATCCTGGTATCCCGGCTTTCTGCCGTTCTCTCCGGCACTGCTCATTCTTTGGATTCCCGGTCTCTTCCGCCTCACTTGTTACTACTATCGCGGTGCTTACTACAAGTCCTTCTGGGCCGATCCACCAGCCTGCGCTGTAGGAGAGCCGCGCCAGTCTTACCGGGGCGAACGAAGCCTTCCCCTGATCCTTCAGAATTTTCATCGCTATTTTCTACGCCTCTCCTATATCGTCTGGGGCGTTCTAGTCTATGACGCCGTCAAATCGTTCCGCTTTCCGGATGGCTTCGGCATCGGCGTCGGAAGCATTGTGCTCACAGTCAACGTGATTCTTCTCGGTGGCTACGTTTTCGGTTGCCATGCGTTCCGGCATCTAATCGGCGGAACCTTCGACCGTCTCTCAGAACACCGCATCCGACATCGCCTCTATAACTGCGTAACCTGTCTCAACGGAAACCACAAGAGATGGGCGTGGGCTAGCCTGTGCTCCGTGGGTTTCGCCGATATTTATGTCCGGCTGTGTGCCATGGGTATATGGTCTGACTGGAGAATCTTCTGATGCCCGAATACCAGACGTATTCCTATGACGTACTGGTAATTGGCGCCGGGGGAGCAGGGCTGCGGGCAGCCATCCAAGCCGCTGCGTCTGGGACGAAAGTAGGCGTCGTCTCGAAATCGCTGCTAGGAAAGGCACATACCGTGATGGCCGAAGGGGGCATCGCGGCTGCTCTGGCTAATGTGGACGACCGAGACAACTGGCGCGTCCATTTCGCCGACACGATGCGTGGCGGGCAGTACCTCAACAACTGGCGCATGGCTGAGCTGCATGCCAAAGAGGCGCCCGAGCGTGTGCGCGAACTCGAAGCTTGGGGCGCTTTGTTCGATCGCACCAAAGATGGCCGGATCCTTCAGCGAAACTTCGGAGGCCACCGCTATCCACGACTGGCCCACGTCGGAGACCGCACCGGGCTCGAAATGATTCGCACGCTCCAGGACCACGGCATCCACCAGGGCATGGAAGTCCACATGGAATGCACGGTGCTTGTCCTGCAGCTGGATTCCGGCCGTATCGCGGGCGCTTTCGGATATGACCGAGAGAAGGGGCATTTTATTCAGTGGTCTGCCAAGGCGGTGGTGATCGCTACCGGTGGCGTCGGACGAGCATACAAGATCACCAGCAACAGTTGGGAATATACGGGTGACGGGCTGGCACTCGCTTACCGCGCCGGTGCCGAGCTCATCGATATGGAGTTTGTCCAGTTTCATCCCACCGGCATGGTGTGGCCCATCAGTGTGCGCGGCATACTGGTCACGGAAGGTGTGCGCGGTGAGGGCGGCGTTTTGCGCAACAAGGAAGGCCGCCGGTTCATGTTTAACGATATCCCTGATCTGTACAAGGAGCAAACCGCCGCAACGGAAGAGGAAGGCTGGTGCTATACGCAGGGGGACAAGAGCGCCCGCCGTCCCCCCGAGCTCCTCACCCGCGATCACGTTGCACGCTGCATCAATCGGGAGGTTAAGGCCGGCCGCGGCAGCCCGCACGGCGGCGTTTACCTGGATATTGCCTGGATTAAAGAGAAAATTCCGAATGCCGCGCAGCACATCCAACGCAAGCTTCCCAGCATGTACCATCAGTTCAAGCAGCTTGCAGATATTGACATTACCAAAGAGGCCATGGAGGTGGGCCCAACAACGCATTACATGATGGGTGGCATTCGCGTGGATGCCGATTCGCAAATGTCTACGGTGCCGGGCCTGTTCGCCGCGGGGGAAGCTGCCGCAGGACTCCATGGCGCCAACCGCCTGGGCGGCAATTCACTATCGGATCTTCTGGTTTTTGGCAAACGTGCCGGTGAATTCGCGGCCGAATTCGCCAAACGCAACGGCCGCCTGGTGTTGGACGACGGCCAGGTGCAAGCCGCCTCCAAGGCTGCACTTCAGCCTTTCGAAAACGACCCCACGGCCGAGAATCCATACCGCATCCAATATGACCTTCAGGAATGCATGCAAGACCTGGTCGGCATTGTACGCACCGAGAGTGAAATGCTGCAGGCACTCGAGGCCATCGAAACGTTGCGTACTCGGGCCGCGCGAGCTAGCATCGCGGGCCACCGTCAATACAACAACGGCTGGCACACCGCCATGGATCTCTCCAATCTTGTCGACGTCTGCGAAGCCATCACACGCGCCGCCCTGCTGCGAAAGGAGAGCCGCGGCGCTCAGTTCCGTGAAGATTTCCCCGATAAGAATCCGGACTGGGGCAAGCACAACATCGCGGTTCGGCGCGATAGCAATGGCGCAATGCTAGTGGAAAGGCAGTCAACGCGACCGTTGCCCGATGAATTGCGGAGAGTGATCGAGGAGACGAAGTAATGCCGCAACAAGTAATGTTTCGCATTTGGCGCGGCGATTCCGGGGGCGGCACATTCCACGATTATGTGACGCCGGTGGATGAAGGCATGGTCGTGCTGGACGCGGTTCATCGCATTCAATCGAACCAGGCGCCCGATCTCGCAGTGCGCTGGAATTGCAAAGCCGGCAAGTGCGGTTCCTGCTCGGCGGAAATCAATGGAATGCCCAAGCTCATGTGCATGACACGGCTCAGCCAGTTGAACCTGGACATGCCTGTAATCCTCGAGCCCATGCACGCTTTCCCCGCAATTCGCGATCTGGTGACCGATGTCTCCTGGAATTTCCGCGCTAAGCAAACAATCAAACCGTTCCGCCCCCGTTCCCCCGATGCGGGCGACGGCACTTGGCGCATGCAGCAGGCCGATGTGGACCGCGTCCAGGAGTTTCGGAAGTGCATCGAATGTTTCCTGTGTCAGGATGTCTGCCATGTCCTACGCGAGCACCACAAGCAGAACGAGTTTGTCGGTCCGCGGTTTTTCGTTTATGCCGCAGCACTCGAGATGCACCCGCTCGATACCGAAGACCGTCTCAAAGACCTGAAAGACAAGCACAGCATTGGATATTGCAACATCACGACGTGCTGCCGCCAGGTCTGTCCCGAGGCGATTACCATTACCGAGAACGCCATCATCCCGCTTAAAGAGCGAGTGGTCGATGAGTTCTTTGACCCGTTAAAAAAACTGCTACACATCCTTTGAAAGGAGGCGACATGTTCGCGCTAAAGCCAATCTCCCACGACTGTGTGGCTCACGCGCTGGCTAAAGCGGAGCGTTACCGTTTGCTCAATGAACCGGGCGAAGCCGAAAGTATCTGCCGGGACATTCTAGAGATCGAACCCGGTAATCAGCAGGCCCTCGTAAGTTTGCTGCTGGCGCTCACTGACCAGATTCCTCAAAATTCCCGAACCTTCACCGACGCGCTGGCAGTGGCAGAGCGGCTAGAGACGGCCTACGACCGCTTCTACTACACCGCCATCGCATGGGAGCGCCGCGCCAAGGCACGCTACGAAGCGGGTGGTCACAGCGCTCACGCGTATGCCTACGATTGGCTGGTAAACGCACTGGGGTTCTTTGAGCGCGCGGAGTGCCTGCGTCCTTCCGGCAATGACGATGCCGTCCTTCGCTGGAACGCCTGCGTGCGCTACCTCGCATGCCACCGAGAACTTGCTCCAGCCGTTGAGGAGATCCCGGACCCCATTGTGTCAGAGTGAGGCGTCGTGAGCATCGTTACCAAGCCCGTATGGTCAAGAAATGAATGCCCATCACAAGGGTGGCCCTCAGCAGTCGGTGAAGGAGTTTACATCTGTCACGGATCCACGCCAGGGAGTGTGAACCGTATCCGAAATTGCGCATTCCGCCACTGAGGTGCGCGCGCCCACTCCGGTCGGCTCGTCTTCCATAACGCGTCTCTGCGCTATTGGATCCGTCCGCGGTGGGCGATATGTCCCCTTCGGATAGCCGGTTTCTCGGCGTCGGGGTTTGTCATGGCGTTGGTTGTGAACATCAACAGGAACCGGGTCGTTTAGGACCAACCTGGTCGGTCACTCTCAAATTCGTTTTCTCCAAGAATTTCCCAACTAACTCCACTGACCCATGGTTCCAAACTAACACGGCTCAGGATTTCTTCTAACAACGAGTTCTGGCGCCCCGTGCTCGTCACTGTCGCTCGAATTTCGACCTTATCGGTGTGGTCAACATCGTCGCTTTTCAAACATTTGAGGAGCAGCGGTTGTCCTCGCATGGCTTCCAGCAAAAGAGCACGTACCCGGGGTCCTTGGTCTGGCCGAGCGCCAATCCGGAAGAGATAAGTGATTTCCACATCGGAGGTACGGATTCTCCGGTTTATTGCTCTCCCCACCGGCCGAAGACCAACATGGGCGGCGATCACTCCGATGGCGCCGATGATGGCCGATTCGTACATCCCATACCCCGCCAGCGTGCCGATCGCGGCAGAACACCACAACGTCGCCGCCGTGTTGAGTCCTGTGACGCTCGCTCCGTGACGTAGGATTACCCCCGCTCCCAGGAAGCCAATGCCTGAGACGACTTGTCCAGCGATGCGAAAGCTGACATCCGCGGGTCCGGCCGTTAGGGCAGTCAGCATGACGAACATGGCCGCGCCAGCCGCCACCAAGGCGTGCGTCCGCAGTCCAGCCGTGCGCTGCCGCCATTGGCGTTCGGCTCCAATGAGGGAGCCGAGGATCAGCGCCAAGCCCAGGCGAATTGCAAAATGATGCCAAAGCATGTTTTTTCTCCATCCCTTGAAGGGTGTGGTTCAGGTCGCCAAGGAGAGGTTCCCGCTATTCGGCACTGCGAACTGCGCCTCTTTGCCCGCTTAAAGCACTGTCCTGATGCGAAGGGCGAATCGCCCTTCAGGAAACAACCCGGTTGTGGTAACCAGTGCTTGTCATCGTCGGATAGAAGTGACCAGCGTCTAAGGAGCGTAGAAGCCGTAAGCAGAGGGATTTGCCGGAGACCTGGAAAGCACTCAACCGCTGCTGGCGTCAAGGGGGAACGTGGTTGACGTGGCGGGATTTGCTCTCTTCATAGAATTCTGGCTTCCTATTGGTATAAGTCCACTTAATCGGATCGTTCTTCGATCAAGATACGGTACCGGAGTATTAGTACTTATAGTACAGCCGGGCTAGCACTCGAGATGCAGGGGCCTAAAGTGAGATTCATTTTTCCTGGGGCGCATCAAGGCTGAGAATGTAATGGACTTCGAACAGGAATTCGAATACGCGCATAATTACCCGTACGGCGACGACGAGGAGCAGTCAGGAGTTGGGCAGGGGCGCGCACATCATAATGGCTGGGTTATCGCCAGGGCTGGGGGATGAAAGCCGGGACGCGGCTCGCGTACTCTTCAAACTGATCGCCAAATGTTTCGCGCAAAAGCCGCTCCTCAGTGCGGATGCGAATGTAGTTGCCAATTAGGAAGAGTACGACAGCTGCGAGCCCGGTCCACCAACGAGAAAACGCGACGCACGTGGAGAGGATCAGGCCGAACATTCCGAGGTAAATAGGATTGCGTACGATTCCGTATGGACCTTGAGTAACGAGCTCGTGTCCTTTGATGACGCGCGCGACGTATGTCCATTGTTTGCCGAGAGTCTGCACCGCGCGGAAGCTAAGCCAGCAACTTGCATAGGCCAATATGATGGCGGTCGCTGCCAGCGTTACTTCGCCGGCATGCGAAGGAGGGAAAGGCCACCATCGCGGACGTCGTGGATACGACGCTAGCGCGAGGCTCAAGCCTTGCAGCAAAATCCCAAGAGTTGACGCGGGAGCACGTTTGGTTTCTTCGGTTTGTGGCGGCTTCTTACGAAACAGAAAGATACAACCGAACAGTACATACGCAAGCAAGATGAGGATGGCAGCCGTCACGCCTATGCCGTCGGTTTCGAATTGCATCGCGGAGTCCCACTGATGGTGCACGCTGTATTGTATCAGCCCTCCGGAGCGCTTTGGCCAACACTCGGTAAGCCCTAAAACTCTAAGTTGAAATTCGACATTCCGAGAAGTTTCCTGAAGTTCCTTCGGCCATGCAAACCGAGGTATACCGGGCTGGCGCCCATTCACCGTGCGGGGTGGGATACACGTTGGCTATGTCGAAGACGTGATGAGAGCGACGCCGGGCCTGTGTCATCGGCGGCCAGAAACGGAGCCATTTTCGGCGGTCTTGGGCGGAGCCAGAGAGCCAAGTAAGTCTTCGCGATCTCACAGCCAGCGGTGTCCGTGGCAGACCATTGGCGGGGACGCGGTAAAGTACTCTATAAAAGACTCTAAAGATTTCTCTTGCTTCTATGCAGCGATCGCCCCGATCATTGACAGCGGTGCCAGTTTCTCGTGTTCTTTGTCGGACGGAGCAAGGCAAAATGCCCGAGGTACGTCGTGTCGATCACTGCGGGCCCCCACTCAAGCCCGCCTACTTGTGATCCGGTGCAACGGCATTCGTTGCTGGCTCGATTGTGGCTGCTCGCGTTGAGGGCGCTGGAGGGTACTCTTCTGTAAGCCCAGTTTGGTTGGCTCTCTCCTTGGTTATTGGCTGGCGTTGCACGGCAGCGGCGCTCGTGGTGTCCAACGGCAGCCAACTTGTCTGCGACTGGCGGAGCCAAAACCGCCGAAACTGGCTCCGTTTTAATCCGCCGCTAACAGAACTGCTGGGCTCACGGTGAATGGGCCGTACTGGGATGAGGGACCATGGGCATGATACGGTAGTGGGCGATGCAAGCTAGGGGGCCCATGATGCCTGATGTCCTGGCATGGCGCTCGCCGTGGCGCTTTGGCCCGGCACAGGGTCGGGGGACACCTCATTGGCCGGCTTTGTCGCACCTGGAGCAGGCGCTCGCAGCGAGCATCGATGCGGCGATCGCTGCTGAGCAGTACGCGGCCACGAAGGGCTTCTCGGTACGCTTTGGGAGTGAAGACCTGCGCGCCATGGCGCTCAGCCTGTAGCTGTCGGCATCAACTTCTTGCGCCGGCGTCTGTGTTGCGACGGGTGCGGCTGCGGCCGGAGATGGGGCCAACTCCGCGCCAAAGTCGGCGGACACCTCGTTGGCCGGTTTCGACGTTGTCGGGTGTTTCCCTCAACATCCCAGAGGCCGGACTGGAATTTTGCGAGAGGCACAGGCCTGGTTCGACAGAAGCGCTCAAGCCTTGGCTGATCAACGCCTTCGAATATTTTGACCATTTGGGGAGAGCCCGTACTCTGATCAGGTTCACGAGTGGCAAACTTGACGCACGGCTGGACGGCAGAGCACGCACCTGCTAGTCACCGATCGAGCACTATCCACGCGGGAGCGTGGTCGCTCGCGTTTTCCTCTCCGCGAACCCAACGGTCCACGCCGCCGTGGACCAGCCGCTCGCACACGGTGGGAGAGAGAAGAAAATGATCCAGGCGCATACCCTTGTCTAAAGGCCACCGATTGCGCTCGTAATCCCAAAACGTCCAGAGCGGACCCTCGGGTTGCAGTTTTCGCAGAGCGTCGGTCCAGCCCTGGGATAGCAGGCGGGCATAAGCCTGGCGGCTCTGCGGCTGAATCAATGCATTCTTATCGAGAGATCGCGTTGGATAAATGTCCTGCGCAGCTGGTACGACGTTGTAGTCGCCGGCCAATATGACCGGCACGCCAGCCTTCATGAGTTCCGCACCGTGCTCGATTAAGCGCTGGAACCAGGCCAATTTGTAATCGAACTTCGGACCCGGTTGAGGATTTCCATTCGGCAGGTAGATGGAAGCGATCAGCACCCCATTTACCGCCGCTTCGACATAGCGTGCCTGGCTATCGTTAGGATTCCCAGGCAGTCTGGATCGCGTCAGCACCGGGTCGCATTCCCGCGTCAGGATCGCCACACCGTTCCAGGATCGTTCGCCAAGCCAGACTCCGCCATAGCCGAGGTCACGAAGGGTACTTGCCGGAAAGGCCCGCTGCTCTACTTTGAGCTCCTGGAGGCAAACGACGTCGGGCTGTGCCCTTACGAGCCAAGCCCTCAGATTGTTCAGACGCTTGTTTATGTTGTTGATGTTAAAAGTGGCGATCTTCAATGGCCCGGCCTCACGCGAAAAAGACCATTCTGTCCTAACACACGCGTCACATTGCAAGCACTTCTTTTGCGTAGGACGCGTTTTCGAGGTTACAGCATTGCTGCGGAAATGGGGTTTGATCGGACGTCAACCCCGTAATCGGCCCGTCAGCATCCAGAATGCCCCTCTCAACGTCGACGTCGAAGAGGAACGGACCAAGCCAGCGGCGCAACATCAAAACGGATCGCCTCCGGATCGCCGACCGATCCGCGCTGTGGGGGCCCACTCCGATGGTGGGAACTTCCAAGAGTCATCTTCCGAAGCTAACGTTCCTAGTCCGCACCCAGGAACCAGACATCTGCCGGGGCCTTCGCAGTCTCAGAAGAGCATTGCGAGAACGGATGAGCCAGCTCAGTCGTCGTTTGTCCGGCCGCGCAGTTTCTTGGAGGAGGATCGTTGCGATTTTGCCGTGAGCCGACGGACCTTGGAGCCGAGCGTGGGCCGACTGGGGCGGCGGGTTTTCGGCACGACTTGCGCGCGGGCGATCAGTTCGTTAAGTCGCGCCCGGGCTTCGGCTCGATTGGCCTCCTGCGTCCGGTGCACCCGGGACGTGATGATCAACACGCCGTCTTGCGTGGCCCGACTGCCGGCTAATGCGAGGAGGCGCTGCCGTACATCGGCGGGAAGCGATCGTGATTGGCCGACATCAAAACGCAGTTGGACGGCGCTGGAAACTTTGTTGACGTTCTGGCCGCCAGGGCCGGAAGCGCGAACAAAGGTCATTGTAAGTTCGGAATCTGGAATGGATATGACCAAAAATGCTATTTCCAGAATAGCTCGAAATCGTGTTGGCCTTATGGTCCAAAAACCGATCTCGCTGAAAACAACCTATATGATATCGATCCAGAAGCTGAACTGCGGTCGGCGCCCCCCTGTCGACCGCCATCTAAATACAGTTTTGGACCTGTCTCGTGTGATAACCCCGGACCTCCGGATGACCACGCAGCCAAGCCGCGAAGCTGTCGGCCGCGGGGCAGACATCGCCGAGGGGCGCCGCTATCCCACGCGACAACAGCCGCTCTAAGATGGTTGCAAACCAGCATGGCCTGGACGCCCCGGAAATCCCTGAATATTCCAGTTGTTAAGTTGTTTGGTAATTGTCCGAGAAAGCCGGCCTGCAAAAAATTGCCTCAGAGTAAACTTTGTTTCGGAGCTGAAGATTAGATGACCAACAGCTTATGCCTACCATCGATCGGACCCGTGGTGGTCTTGTGCATGGCCTTCGCCGAGCCAGGGATCGCGGACACGCTTACGGAAACGTTCACCTTCCCGACGTTGGCGGGTTTTAGTTCCGAGCCGGGCAGTGATTTGACCCTGTTCAATCCGGCTCTGGGAACTTTGAATTCGATAAAGAGGAATTGCTTTAGGTTTACGACTGGTATTTTGACCAAACGGCGATGGCGTCAATCATGCACCGCGTTGAAAGCCCCTAAAGGACGGCCGCTGCGGGTCAACTCCCGTATACGATTCGGCTAAGGCCAACTCAGGCGACTTTCGTGATACGCTGAATCCGATTTTGCTCACACCAGAGGCGGAGGTAAACGATGCAATGCAGGTTCTCAACCGCGCCCATTATCATCCTGTTTTTGAGTGCGGCTGAAATCCTGGCGCAACCGAAGCCAATGGCGACTCCGTGGCGCGGTGCAGGACCTCAGCCGTGCGTCGGGCGCGACGGCGGAGTGCTCCCATGTCCGCCGCCCCCACGGTCGATTGCAGTCCGCGCGGGCCGTTTGTTCGACAGCAAGAGTGGGCGGATGCTGATGAAACAAGTGGTGATTGTATCGGGTGAGAGGATAGTTGAAATCGGGCCGGAGGGGAAGACCCAAGTGCCTGCGGGCGCCCCCGTAATAGATCTGAGCCAAGCGACGGTGATGCCTGGGTTGATCGATGCACACACCCATATGTTCAACTCGCGCAAGCCTGATGGCACGACAGAAGACTATATGTTGATCGCAGTGCAGAATGCCCAACTTGATTTGCAGGCTGGATTCACGGCTGCACGCGACATGACGAGTCACGGGAACGGGTACGGCGACATTGCGATTCGAAATGCGATTAACGACGGCCGCTTCGATGGCCCGCGCTATCAAGTATCGACCTTGGGCATCGTCTGGAGTGCGAAACCGAAAGATCCGTCAACTGCGCAAAACCCGTTGGCCGCGACAGCCGTCCGCTCGGCGGAAGATGCGCGTGCAGCTGTCCGGGATCAGATTGCGCACGACGCTGACTGGATCAAGCTGTATCCCGCAGGGGCATATTCGTTTAGCGCGACCGGTAAAGACCTGTACGAAGTAACCTATCCACTGCCGGTCTTGGAAGCAGCGATTGATGAGGCCCATCGTTTGGGTAAGAAGACCGGTTGTCACGTCTATGGCGGCGAGGGATTGCAGAATGCCATCGTCGCCGGCTGCGACACAATTGAACATGGATTTGGCTTGAATCGAGAACAGGTGAACACGATGGTGGCGAAGGGACTCTTCTTTGATCCGACTCTGATGCGCTATACGGAGCCTTACATGGACGACAACGACGCCAAGAGCACAGGCGGTAAGTACCGCATAATTCCAATTTTCCAGCACGCAGTTCAAACGGCGTCGGCGACGAAGGGGCTCAAGATCCTGGTGGGTAGTGGAGCTGATGGATCGACCTTTCCCCATGGAACCCAGGCGTTGGAGTTTGTGGCTCTGGTGAGACACGGCGGAATGACTCCTGTACAGGTACTTCAAGCTGGCACGATGACCAACGCTGAGGCGATGGGCTGGCAGGACCGCATCGGATCGATTGAGAAAGGCAAATTCGCGGACATGATTGCTGTCCCTGGCGATCCGCTAGCCGACATCACCGAGCTTCAAAGAGTGAGGTTTGTCATGAAGGGTGGCAAGGTTATTAGAAATGATATGAGGTAAGACTAGCGAGCACCAGGGCGAAATCGTCGGTTGGGGTGAATGAAGCTCTCCATCTTTTGAGTGGTGCTACTTCGAACAGAGGGCTGGGCCAACCCAACTGCTACGCTTGAGCCTCTGCCGCGCAGAGGACCCCATATCCGAAATATGAGTGACGGGATGCCATGACCGCCTCGTTGCCGCTCAAGGGTGAACCTCGCGGAGACGGGGGTGCGCACTGGGGCTTCAATCAACCTTACGGGTTCGTGAAATGAGACCTGATTGTCGGGTGGATATCCGCCGAGGTCGCCGGTCTACGTCACCGGCCTGCACATCCACAAGGCCGTCCGCTTCTTCCGCTTCGCGCCCCTGCCGGCTGATCTCTGCCTCGAAGTCCGTTGCATCAGGTTAGGCCTTTCTCAACGATGACGAGCCCGCCACCCCTATTCTCACCGCAGCGCCCGATCTTTCGATCGCGACTTAAGACCCGTACCGCTCGGCCAGCACCGAAGCCAACTGCTCGGCCCGTTCCTTGCCGTCGTCAAATTCGACGGTGGTCATGCCTTGTATTTGTAAAGGGCCTTCTATTTGTAAAGGGCCTCTCCGCCCAAAGTCCACGCGGGTTTCGGGCAGGCCCGAGGCTGCCTCCACATCGTTTGCGGCATACCCCACCCAAATCATGGTGCTTAAAGGGCTCGCGGCGCAAGGCGAAACGCGAGTCGCGAAACGGCCCGGATGGCCGCCGCCGTTTTGAGTGTAGAGGGCGCTCGCGGCGCGGACTACGAGACATTCGCGTTCGAGGGTGCGGCCTGCACGCGTTTTCCTATTGTTTCCTAAATATTCCTATATTATACTAAAGGTATGAGCAGAACCAATGGTCCCACCGACACCACCAACAAAGTTTTGGTATTTACCGTCCTCGACCGGTCCGGTTCGATGAGCAGCAACCGGGAAGGAACGATCGACGGATACAACGAATACATACGCGGGCTTCGGGATGACAAGAAGACGGAATACTCGGTCTCTCTTATTCAGTTCGACGCGCCTCAAACCGTGCCTGAACTCACGGTCAGCTATGAAGACCGTGCTCTGGCCGATGTCCCGGACCTCAACCTGGACAGTTATGAACCGCGCGGAAACACGCCGCTCTACGACGCCATCGGTGAATGCGTGCGCCGGACGGATGCCAAGGGGCGCGGGGTGATCATGCTGATCATCACCGACGGCCTGGAGAACGCTAGCCACGAATTCACCAAGGATTCTGTGAAAGAACTGATCAAGAAAAAGGAAACCGAGGGGTGGACATTCTCGTTCCTGGGAGCAAACATCGACAGCTACGCAGTCGGAGGATCGGTGGGGGTAGCAGCTGCAAACACCGCGAATTACGTCAAGGGCCACGAAGACACAATGTTCGCCAACGCGCTTCATGCCACCTTCAGACGCGCCAGTCTGTACGCTTCCGAGGGAATGAGAGCGGCTTCCAGAAAAGAATTTTACGAGCGTTCTGAGAAGGAAGCCATCGAGAATCCCACTGCCAAGAAGCCGGGAGGTCGGCCTGCTGCGCCAGCCTCGTTTCCGCCGCCAAGTGAAGAGCGAAGAACGGCCTGGAAAATCACCAGACCGTGAGTATCTATCCCCGAAGGAGGTAGCCCTCACGCTCGGGGTATCAGAGCGGACAGTCTACAACTGGGTTCGGAGTGGAGAACTTCCTGCCAAGCAGATTGGACGAACCTGGAGGATCAAGTATCAGGATCTCGACCGGAAATGAAATCAAGGGACATAAGAGGCCCCTTTCTTATGTCCCTGCCTGCCGGACATTGAGGAGCCTATCATCGACGGCGAGAGCCGCCGCGCCAGCGCACAATTGAGAAGCAATTAGAACAAATCCGCCATCTAACGTCAGAGTTTTCAAACTAATCTGTGGTCTCGCTGTGGAAATATTGATGCGGCTATTTCGCCAACAAAAATGGCTTGGCGTTTCAGCATGGTGCCAAGCGCGTGCCGTGAAAAGCGACCTTGTTCGGAGCTTACTTGAAATTGCTGTACGGGCCCGCGTGGCTTACATCCGCGACGCTCAGTCCCTCGTCGTCCGTAATGATTCGGCCGTCACGGACGATCATGATGGTCCGCGTGCCATCCAACAACCGGATATCGGCCGCCACGCCTTGCTGCAACCCGGCCGGTGCGACCTGGTAGTCCTCGGCTTCTACTACGAGGCGCGCATGTGCCGCTCTCAGCCCGCGCCGAATCTGCGCCACGCGCCCTCCGATCACCCCGATATCAACATCCTCGCCGTGCCCAGCGATGTGCGCGTGCTTGAAGAGGAGATCGAAGATCGTAGAATCGCTCGTGCCCTTAGGGGCTGGCTCGGGTGGCCGCTGATAAACTACCTGGCCGGCACGGATCGTCATCACCGCTTCCAGCCGCTTCGTCCCCAGCCTCTTCGCCGGCCACGAATCCTTGAACGCGAAAACGCCGGTCTGCTCCTCGAGAACGGCGATATCGGCGATCTTGCCTACGCCCAGTGTTCCCACTTCCGGATATCTTCCGATTTCCTTTGCCGGGTTCACCGTGGAGCGCACCAGCACATCGTTAAAGCTCATGCCTAGCAGCATCAGCTTCGACATCACGTTCGGCATCGTCGATTGCTGAATCGAAATAGATTCGGCGTGCAAATCCGTGCTGATCGTATCCGGAACGAACCCTTGCGCCACAGCCTTCATCGCCACCGGCCACAGGAAACTTCCGCCGCCGTGACCCACGTCGAACTGCACACCTCGCTTGCGCGCCTCCAGCATCCACGGATTCACCTCGCCGCTGAAACGATCGATCAGTTCGATTTGCCGATCATTGTACATATGAGTGTGGATATCGCCCGGCCGTAGCCGTTCCAGCAGCTCTTCCCGCGTCGTTCGGGCCGAGTTGGTGAAGATCTTGTCGTCCACCATCACCGGCACGTTCGCCTTGCGCCCAGCCTCCACGGCTCGGTCGATCGCGGTCCATCCCGGCTTGGCGAAATGCGCCGTCTTGATTCCGACAATCACATCGCGATTGTGACGAACCGTTTCCGCAGTCTTGATCGGGTCCATGTCCTCGGTATCGCTTTCAAACGGCTCTCCCACCATCCCTTTGCCGACGATATTCAGCAGCGCCAGAACTCGCGTTTTCGACTTCGAAATAACCGTGCGGCGGAATTCGTCGAAGGTCCGCCAGCCGCTGCCGCCCGCATCGACCACGGTAGTGGCGCCGGAGATCAGGGACGTTTCGTCCGGAAGCAACGATCCCGCATATCCGAATACGTGGACGTGAAGGTCCACTAGCCCCGGGACCACATAAAGGCCGGGGGCGTTGATCACGCGCCGCGCCTGATTGGCCGGAATGTTCGCCTGCAGCGCGGCGATATGGTTGCCCGTGATCGCTATGTCCATCGGTCCGTCGATGCCGTCGCCCGGATCTACTATCCGGCCGCCGCGGAGTAACAGATCGTAAGGTTGTCCGAGGGCGCCTCGGGTCAAAACCGCGGCTAAAAATGTCGCCAACATCGTAAGCCGTGTGGTCATGTCTTCAAGCCTTCCTGCTGTCGCTCAACAGCTCGCGGAGCCGCCAGCCGACGATGCGTTCCTCTCCCGGCGTCAGGTTATAAGACGCTAGATCGAGACCTTCGCTACCGGTATTCACCTGGATCGAGGGTTCGCCCTCTTTCAACTTTCGGGAGCAATCCTGGTAAGTAAGCTTTAGGGCGGCCTGATCCCACTGCACCTTCAGATACGGTACCGGGTGGCCGCCGCCGGGACCTTCGCCCGGACCCGGAACATAGATTCTCGTCTTTACGCTTTCGATGCCTCTCAGGGACTTGGCAATGGATTCCATGAAGCTTCGCCACGTACGTTGATCAGCTTCGTGATCGCGACCGAGGTAAAGCTCGACCGCTGCCAGCATTCCCATCAGTTCTTCCTTACCCACCTTGGACACCCGGCCAATGGCGTCATCGTTGGGATTGCCGTTAAGTTGCGCTGCCTCGATCAAATTCTTGCGTCCAAGCAACAGACCTGCCGACTGAGGCCCTCGCAGGCCCTTCCCTCCCGAGAACGCCACCAGGTCGAAACCTTCTTTGACGATCCCGGAAAGGTTTTCGGCGGGAGGGAGTTCCGCGGCAGCGTCATTGAATACGGGAATCCCGGCCGCTTTGCCGACTTCCAAAAACTCACGCCGCTCGATTTTGGTCTTCCAGCCCATGATGTTCGTCCAGTACAGCATAGCGGTGTTGTTGCTAATGGCGGATTTGACCTGCCCGATAGTCTCCACCTCCACCAGCCGTACACCGACGTTCCGCGCTGCGTGGTCGAATCCATTGCGTTGGGTCTTGGGTATGATGACTTCGCTCTTCATGCCGGCGACGTCGGGAATACGCGTTATCTTTTCCTTGTCCTTGCCCGTGACGCAGGCAGCCGTAGCCAGCATGATCGAGCAAGCCGCACCAGAAGTTACCATGGCCGCCTCGATCCCCAACATTGTGGCAATACGAGTCCCCACGGCCGCCTGCAATTCGACCAGAGGCACGAAGCATCGGGAGGCCTCCTCCATGGCTTGCCGCACTCTGGGCGAAACGATCGATCCCGTCAGGACGGTATAGGTACCCGCTGCGTTGATAAACGGGCGGATCCCGATCTGCCGGTAAATCTCACCGTATTCTTCCGCAAGATAAGAAGCGTAAGCATGCCTGGGCAGAAGCGTCCGCAACAGCCCAAGCCCTCCGGCTCCGGCCAGGAGTTTACGCCGGTCCCAAAGTAATTTCATTTCGCCCTCCCGCTTACCGGCTCAAGGACGCTCGAGGCCCCGCCCGGCACTTGCGTTTCAGTGTACAGCAGCGGCCGGCCGGGACGACGCGGCAGTATTAGAACTGCGAGCATAGTGCGGCGGCGCTCGAGGGGTGGGTCTTCGACACTGCGACGCCGGGACTTCAGCCTGCGCCGCCCCTTCCGCTTCAGCGAGAAGGTGTACCTAGTCTTCGAAGCTGACGCCATTAAAGCTATTAATTTCCATAACTTCAGCGGCCACAATTTCACCGCTTGTTCATCTGGTTTCGGCAAGGAGCCCATCGGCCCACGCATGCTTCAGTTGGCAGCCCGCAGAGCGTTTATGGCCATGCTTAGTTTGTCCAAGCGGACTCGCCACCCGTTCGGTTCCCCACCGGCACCCCTCCACAATCACCATCACGATTCGATGGTCCATCTTTCGCGTTTTCGAACGGCAGCTGAATGTTGAATCTGCGTTCGACTCGCGTAGAGCACCGTCGCCGCCTCTGGACAGACCGGTGAGATCTCTCTGGGTCGACTTCAAGTAAAAATTCAATCAAAGCGCATAAACCGAAGTATGTAATGGTGATAAGGGTTCCGCGCCGTAGACTAGCTATGAAGACGGCGGAAGACTGGCGTCGGCTATCGCCGCGTCCACAGGCCCCGCCAAATCCACGTTGGCGATGATCCTCTCCGGGCGGTGGGCAGATCCGAAGGGATCATGCATCCCGGCCGTGGATCGACTTGCCATCGGAGACCGCACCCTCGTTGCGGCAGGACGACGTGTGCCTGCCCACCGAGCTGGCAGTGCGGGCTACAGCAGAAGTTTCTCGCCAAGCTGCTGGGCGGCCGCGCCTATCCGCCGCCACGCGAATTCCTGAAACAGGTTTTAAAGGAGCACAAGAAGAATGCCCGTAATCGAACATGCCGGGGCGGCGGGGTTAACGTCCGCTCCGGCAACGCACCACGAATGGCTCACAAAATCAACCACCCAATGCCCCCGCCTTCGTCTTCCGCAAGGCGGCCGAGCAGAACGCCAAACTCCGGCTGGCTGTGAGCGGGCCCGGGGGTTCCGGCAAGACATACACCTTACTCAAACTGGCGCTCGGGGGCCGCATCGCGGCGATCGACACCGAACACGGCTCCATCTAGAAGTACGCCGACCGGTTCGACTTCGACGTGCTGCACCGGGCGAGCTACAACCCCGCCATCTTCCCGCGCCTGATCGGCGAAGTGGAGGGCCAGGGATATGCCACTCTGATCACCGATTCCTGGTCGCACTTCTGGATGGGGGAGCATGTCGCCCAAGACTCTTTGTCGGTGTTCATCTATGGTCGCTTCGCGAGCGACAGGGCTCACTCGTGCCGGGACACTGGGGGCTTCTTCAACTGACGCAGTGACGGTGAGACGAGGCCACCCAGCCCGGCGAGGATACAGGCGAGGCCAGAGATCACGATCACCAGCGGCGCCGAGAGATATTGCAGTAGAAGGCCACCGAACGCGGCTCCCAGCGGCGATGCCGCTCCCACCAGTGAATGCCTCGCGCCGAACACCTGGCCGCGCATCTCAGCCGGAACGAGCCTCTGCAGGAGGGTGGTTTCCATTGGCGTATAGGGCGCCCAGGATGCCCCAGCCACACCGAGGAACAGCATCGCGAGTGGGAGTTGTCGGATGAAAAACAGAGGGCACAGCAGCGCTCCCCAGAGCACCGCGATCATCGGTAGGGCAATGCTCGGCCGCCAGTGCCGCGAGAGGTCGGTCAGCGTCAGCACACCGGCGAAGGCCCCTACGCCGAAACCGGCCCATAGCAGCCCGTAGCCGTCGGCGTTGACTTGCAATGTCTGGCGGCTGTAGACAGGCAGGGCCGCCTCCAACGGGCCGTAGGAAAAGAAGAACACCAGCGAGAGGAGTGTGAGCGCGGGGATGTAGCGCAGGTTGAACAGCGCGCCGAAACCGAGCCAGCGATTGACTGCCGCAGACGGTGCGCCCGGCGGATTGCGAACGATCGGGGGCAGAGTCAGCACCAGCAAGCCCATCAGCAAGAAGCTGGCGGCGTCGATGAACAGCGCCCAAGGACCGCCCAACCTGGCGACGGCGAAGCCTGCTGCCACTGGGCCGGCGAGATACGAGAATTGCAGGCTGGTCGCGGTGAGCGCATTGGCGCGATCGAGGGCGGCGTCGTCCACCAAGTGCGGCACAAACGCCCGCACCCCAGCTGTGGTTGCTGGCGAGAGCGCTCCGGCCAGCAACGTCAGCACAAAGACGTGCCAGAGCCGCAACGATTGCAGGGCGTAGAGCGTGGGAATCGCCGCGATAAGGGCCGCTCAGGCGAGGTTGTCGAAGCCCATCAAGAGTCGCGGCTGGTAGCGATCCAACAGACGCCCGAGAATCACTCCGGTCACGACACCGGGGAGGTCGAAGCACAGGATGATGAGGCCCACCGTCGCACCAGAGCCGGTCAACTGCAACACGAACCAGAGCAAGGCGATGATGGTGAACTGGTCCCCGAGATACGAGATGCTCATCCCCAGCCAAAGCCGCTGGAACGCAGGATGGCGCAATGATGCGCCAACAGCAGCGGTTCGAGCCATGAGCCGATGATCCTCCAGTCTGTATTGGTGCCTAACCAGTGCGAGACGTTCAGTCTGCTCGACAGTTCCACCGGACGCACTTAACCAGGGTACAGCGACCACATCCGCGGCCGAGCTCTCTTCGCTCGCGCTGCAATTTAAAACTGATGACGCCAGAGGTTGCGGTGGCCCAGACGGCCGCGTAACACCACTTGAACGAAGCGCTGCGCGCAGTATCGGTAGCTTGAGGCCACCGTGGCAGAGTTCGCCAATATCGCGTAGTTCGGCATAGTCGATCCACTTCTTGATCCGGCCTTCGCCCAGCGGCCGAATGCCAGGATGAGTCTGTCCTCTTCCAGTCGATCGAGGCCCAGGTGCGTCGCACTCGGTTCGTATACCTGCAAGATTCTGTTGAGGATCAGTTTGCTGTTGTCCATTTGTTTCGCTTCTCCCTTTTTGTAGTTGCCTGTTTGCCGACACCGTCAGTCCGATCGCTCCGGATTTCTTCATCAGCCGAATCCGGGGGAGAACTCCGGAAGCCGACGCTTCGGGGTTGAAGAGGTGGGGGATCAGAAGCCCCCTTTGTATAAGGATGGGAGGAGTGGGCAGGCTAGCGGTGGCGTCCTCACACCTCGCCCCGCAAACCTCTCTGCGGAATGAAGTCCGTTATCGCCACAACCCAAAGGACTTTAGTGCCTCTATCCGTCACTTTCAGAATGAGTTGGCATAAAATTTTCTGTCGATTTGACCATAGCTGGTCTATCAACCCCTTCTGAAGCTAACAGCTGGACCCGGCTCAAGCTGGAGGAGACAGAAGGGAGCAGTCCTTCGCTCCCTTGGCTGCTGAGAATATGCAGCGATCCGTATCCACATTGCCACCAACGCATTCGGCAGCGAGCGCTGCAGCGTAATAATTGGTGAGGAGAAGCGCGATGAAGCCAACGATCTTGCTCGGCACCCTGGCATGGGCGGCTCTATGGGCTCAGGCTCCTGAACCGTTCCGCGTCCGGGTCAGTGTTCCCGGCACCTCGAATCCTTACCTGGCTGGCATGCCCAAGGGCACCAAGGCCGATGTTGGCGACCGCGCGCCCCAGCAGTCGCCCGTTCTGATCAAGCTTCCCGCCGGCGCCGCGGGAGTCACCTTCGCCGCAGTCGGCGCGGTCGACCACCAGCCCGGCTGCCCGCCCCATTGTGATCCACCGGAAGGCTCGACTCAAACCCAGCACCGCAGGGGCCCGGAGCACGGCATCGGCGATATCGGCGCGCCCATTAATGCGCTGGTCGGCGTCTTCCTGAATGACGATCGCCCCGACAAAACCCGCCCCCCGCGGGGCCTGAAGTTCGATGATTCGCACCAGCAATTCACCATCTTTTCGCCGGGGTTGAAGCAGGTATTCTTCATCGGCCGCGGCACTACCAAATCCGGTGAGGTCCGGCGGTTCGCGATTCCCAATGGCGCCACGCGCCTCTTTCTCGGCACCATGGACGGCTTTGAGTGGAATAACAACACGGGAGCCTTCTCCGTAATCGTCGCCGTGGAATGCACCAGCGTAGACTCGAACATGTCCAGCGTCGATTCCCGCGTATCCTTCGCCAACTGGCCGTGCCTGCCCGAGCACCGCCATTGCACTCCCGCCAGAGAGATCGTGGAGGAGCGCGCGCCCGGCCAGTATCACGTCCTCCTGCCGGCCCAGATGGAATGGGGCGCGAGCGTGTCCACTCCTCCCGGCACGCACGCCGTGGTCGGCGAGATCAAGGGAACGGTCTGCCTGGAAAGCGCCGCTGAGAGCTGCGCCGGGCCCGAAGGCAAAGGTCCCCCCGCCGGCGAAGGATTCCTCGCTCCGCACGCGCCCGCGGGCTCGCTAGTCCTCAAAACCGGCAGCGGTCGAACCTATTTTTCCGTGAACGATCGCACCGGCAACGCCTTCCAGAACCACGACGGCTTCTTCGAATTCGATGTGTCCATCCAGTAGGTCGGCTCGCAGTGGGCCTCCCCGCGATCGTACATGCCAAATCGTGTTGAAAGAACTAACGCCAAGTAATCCTGAAAGTCACGCTGTCGAGGGAGCTCTCCGCAGCGATCGTCTAAAACGCGAAAAGACTTACTTCTACGATAACCACTTTAGTGCGGTTATCGAAGATTGCCCATACCGTGCTGCCAGGGCTGCGGGCGCGTTGAGATAAAATGACCCGTATCATGGTGATCCTTCTGCATGATCGGAGGGTGGTTGCGGCGGGATTGGTGCAGAAGCTCCAGCACGCGCTGGCGGGCTTTCCCTTGCTGTTACTCGGCATCAGACACTTTTCGGAAGAGGGCGAACTACCCATCGCGATTCTGGAGATCGTAGTTGCGGCGCTGGTCCTGGGAACGTTTGCGCGGCAGGCGTATGCCGGCGGCCAGAAGCATGCGCACCATACCCGGGTCGACTGGTTCGACCTCGCAGCGGCGGCGATGATGATGTTCGAAGCGTTTTACGGACCTCATCACAAACCGCCGTATGCGACTCCGCAATTCTGGACGGCAGTCGCCCTCACGGCGGTCGCGCTGTTCCATGGGAGACTCCACGCGCGACGGGAGAAGCGCCGCTACGTGAAGCTGGACGAGAACGGCGTCGAAGTGCGGACCAGCAGGTTTCGGCGATTTTCGGTGGGGTGGGCGGAGTTGGAGCGCATTCACATCGGCGAGGACCGCGCGGTGTTCCATCGCAGCGACGGCAAACAGCACACCATCGGGTTCCGTATGTTGGGGAACCATGATGAGGTTCGGAAGCAACTTTCGGATCACGCCCGCGCCGCTGGGGTGAGCATGGAGACGGTATCTTAGGGGACATGGGAAGCGAATCGCGGTGACGTACTCCGCTGGGCGACCTATCCCGGTGATGGAAATCCTCATCGAAGCAAGGATGAGTTTCACAAGCAATACCCTGGCCCTTAGATCGCGACCACTCGGGCCAGGAAGACGCCAATATCGGACCGAACTGGTCCTCAACGCGCCTCGAAAACCTCTTTGCGGAATGAAGTCCGATAGCGCCACCAGGAAGTAGCGGCAGATCTGTTTACGGCGGTTCGCAAAACGCTACGCCGTGAGGGAGGCCATGCACCTTGAGCAACACATATCCGCGCTCTTCCGGCCAAGTCGCGTGACCAAGTCCGACAGGTTGTCGGGTGAGGGCGGGCTCTCTAGAGGGCTGCACCTTAGTTCACAGAGGGTTTCTCGACGTGGTCGATAACAACGACTTCGACCGGGCCTTTCCGCGCCTCCAACTTGAGGCCCACCTTCTGCACGGCCTCGAAAATCGTAGGGCCTTCATCGGGCTTACCTTCGTCGAAGTTGAAGTCCAGATTGAGGTCGTACAGTCCGGTCAATCCAGTCGCGTCGACAACCGTATCACCGATCCAGCTCTGAAGGGTGGCTGCCAGCAACTTCATGGAAATGTGATGCGCCTTGATCTGATGGCCGCCTCCACTGCCGGTTTCAGGGGCACTTCCATCGTCCTCCACCGCGTGAAATCTTGGTCCATTCTTTCCTGCCACCAGCGTATAGATGGGTAGCTCTTTCGTTTCGCGATGGGCGACCAGCTTAAACCTTTCCGCCAGGAGCGACTGCAGCATGAGCATTCTCTGCTCCTTGGAGGCGTCGGGAGGCACTTTGGCGATGACGTCGTACCGGTCGGTCGAGAGTGCGTCCGGTCCACGGGAGATGGGATAGACCTTAGTGATCCCGTAGGCGTCCCGAATCAGGCCTCGGACCGTGATATTCGTATAGGTGATTCGTCCAGGGTCGCCTGCAATTGAGACGTGCGGGGACCCCCCCGAGGGGTGCGGCTTTACCGATGCCACCGCGAATTCCGGGGTGGATTGGCTGTGCCCGCCTGGAACGCTCAGACACAGGACTACGAGCCCCGCGATCCAGGACATCGCCGCTCGTCTCGAGAAGCGGCTATAGATCAGCGGTATGGACGGTCACCGTCGAAATCCTCCTGCCATTGGACGGCGACCATGCTTGGCCGGTTAGCACAGGTTTTGTAAGCCGACCAACGGTTTCATTTACGCACGAACAGTCGCCAAGGGTCTAGTTGTTGTGGATGTAAGAGGCGGCTGCCATTCCGGCAAGAAAACGACGTTACCGTGTGCGCCTCAACGGCGAAGATCACCAGTGGGGGAAGGACCCACTCAAGGAGGTTGTTGGTTGAACTTGATAGCTTGCGGGCGCCCGAGCCGGGTAACCGGCCGGGGCGGAGCCTCGCGATAAAGCTTATGTATGGTAAGGTGAGCAACTGTGCAGGCCGTAACGCGTGTGGAGCTTGAGCAGGCCTCGAAAAGAGTCGCGGGGCCTACTTCGGTTCCCAGCCAGGCTGCTATGGCCCAGGTCTCTTCAAAGAGCGCCCCCTGGGATATAATCGGGCTGTTTCCCAGGCAACGGAGGCCTTATGAGACACTTCTCTCCCGTTCCCCGGCGATTCGTGGGAGTGGCGATTCTGTGTATTGCCTCGGCCGCTCTGGTGCGAGCCCAGACTCCTTCCTTGGCTGCGAGCCGGAAGAGCAAAGAAAAAGCCTGGGTGGCACCTCGAACCGCCGGCAATCATCCGGACTTGCAGGGATTCTGGAGCAACGCAACACTAACTCCCTTCGAGCGCCCCCGCGATCTTGCGGGCAAGGATTTTTTCACGGAAGCCGAAGCCGCGGCATTCGAGCAGCGCACGCGCGATGCGGCTGATCGCGACCGGCGCTCGTCCAACCCCCAGGCCGACGTCAATCAGGCTTACAACGAGGCATGGTTCGACCGCGGCACCACCGTCTTCCCAACCCGCCGTACTTCCATCGTCGTCGATCCGCCCGACGGCAGAGTTCCACCTTTGACGCCGCAGGCACAACGCGACGCGACGGACCGTGCCGAAGTGCTGCGCCGCGACCCCATTGGACCAGAGGACATGGCCCTGCCGGTTCGGTGCCTCCTCTGGCCGACCGCCGGGCCGCCCATGCTTCCCGGCCCCTACAACAACAACTACCAGATCGTTCAGACCGCGTACTCCGTGGCCATCGACGTCGAGATGATTCACGATGTCCGCATCATTCCCCTGAACGGCAGGCCCCACCTCAGTCCCCGGATCCGCCTATGGATGGGTGATCCGGTCGGACACTGGGAGGGCGATACGCTGGTCGTCGACACCACCAACTTCACGGAAAAAACCCACGTTCGCGGATCGGACCAGAACCTGCATCTGACCGAACGGCTCACGCTCACTGGCCCTAACACGCTCCTATACCGCTTCACGATCGACGACCCTACCGCCTTCAGCCGCCCCTGGACAGGCGAGATTGTGATGACCCGAATCAAGGGTCCCCTCTATGAGTACGCCTGTCACGAGGCGAATTATTCTATTGAGAACATCCTGCGCGCGACCCGGGCTGCCGAGAAGGCCGGCCCCGCCAGGTGAGCTCGATACATTCTCCCGAAAAGGAGCTGCCCATGGACGAGAAACGCCCTAAGATGCCGCTTGAAGCCATCGAGCTCTACAACCTCTTTATCCACGGCGAGATCAGTCGCCGAGATTTTATGGACGGATTACAGCGATTCGCCGTCGGCGGTGTCACCGCGGCCGCGCTCCTGCAGGCGCTGATGCCGGATTACGCCCGCGGGCAGCAGGTTTCCAGAACGGATGAGCGGATCAAAGCCACATATGAAACTGTTCCGTCGCCTGAGGGCAATGGCAGCATCAGAGGGTATCTCGTCAGGCCTGTCAGCGCCGAAACGCGATCGGCAACTTCGGTGAAGCTGCCGGGAATCATCGTCGTCCACGAGAACCGAGGCCTGAACCCGCACATCGAAGACATCGCGCGGCGCCTCACTCTCGCCAACTTCATGGCGTTTGCGCCCGACGGGCTCACTTCGCTCGGCGGCTTTCCTGGCGACGACTATCGCGGGGGGCAGTTGTTCGCGAAGGTCGACAGCAAGAAGATGGCGGAGGATTTCGTAGCTGCGGCCAAGTGGCTGAAGGCACGCCCCGACTGTTCCGGCAAGATTGGCGCCACCGGTTTTTGCTACGGCGGCGGGATTGCGAACATGCTGGCCGTTCGGCTGGGCGCCGACATCGGCGCGGCAGTGCCATTTTATGGGGCCCCTCCCGCCAAGGAGGACGTTCCGAAGATCAAAGCCGCCATCCTGGTCCACCACGGCGAGCTTGATACGCGTCTCGCGGCCACGTGGCCGGCGTACGATGCGGCTCTCAAGGAGGCCAACACACCGCACGAAGGCTATGTTTACCCCGGCGCGGTGCATGGCTTCAATTGCGATGCTACGCCCGAGCGCTACAACAAACCCGCCGCGGACCTGGCTTGGCAGCGCACCGTCGATTGGTTCAACAAATACGTGCGTGTCGCTTGACCCCCGGAAGCCGTTAGTAAATGTCACTGGTGGATCGATGGGATGCTTGCGCGAGGTCGTACGGTCAAAAACTCGATCTTGCTGAAAACGCGAGATATCGTCAGGCTGCTTTCGAAGGCACCATGCCGACGTTACGAAGTGATTTCTCCCGTAGTGTAACGCCGCCGTCTGGGCCATCTGGGCCTCTGCCGTCATCGTCTTTAGATTTCATACAGATCGAAGTTCTTTGACCATCCGGCCTTCCAAGACAGTCCGACAATATCTCGTGTTTTCAGCACGATTGAGTTTTTTTAAACCATATGGGTGCATAAACCGACGGTGAGGCGATCGGAAACGCGCAGGTTGGGAATTCGCTTCCGACTGCGATTCAGGATGAGGATTTGGTGCCAAGTGAGCGTCGATCCCGCCACGACGGCACGAAGGCAACCCCGCCCGCCGACGTCCTACTGGGTTGTACCCTCCCACCGGTACTGCCATTCGGTGCCCCGGCGGGACTCAGTTGGGTCCTCGGTTCTGGGCGTCGATCACAGTTGTCGCGATTTGCGTGGAACAGGCGGCGACCAACGCTTCGCGCGCTCAGCGCGTTCGGGCCGGCGATCGCGAGCGGGATCGGCGCGGGGCGAGAGCGCAAGGGAGGCGCTCTGATGAGCGCGGCGGTGAGAAAGGCCGCTTCGGCACTTGTCCGGAAGCGCCATTTTGCGACAACTGGCGCGGGATCTGATCCCGTAGGCGGGTATTTAGCCACCCGTTCTAGCGACGATGGTCGGCGGCCAAGAGTTCGACGATCGCTTTGCGCAGCTTTGGTATTTCCTTGCCCTGTTCACCCTCGAACTTCGTGGCGATTCTTCCATCCCGATCAATCAGGTAAAATCGCGGAGTGCCGCGGACGTTAAAGCGCTTGACGAGGTCGGACTCGAAGCCCCGGCCATCACAGATCTGCGGCCAATCGATCGCCTTTTTACGCACCATCCCACGCAGCTTGTCTAGGTCGGTGTCCAGTGAGATTCCGACAACGGACAGGCCATCCGCACGAAAGTCGGCCTCGAACTGCTTGAGTAGAGGAACCTCCTCTACGCAGAACGTTCACCAAGAGGCCCAGAACTTGAGAAGGACGATCCGCCCCCGCAGACCCGGGAGTGAGATGCGGTCTCCGTCTATGGTCTTCGTGTCGAACGGTGGAGACGGCTGTCCCGGGTTCAGGCTTGTGATCTCGTAGATGTTGCCTTTCGCCCACTCCGCATCTTCGGACTGCGGAGCTTCGTGAACAACCTGTCTAAAGGCCGCCCTGGCAAGATCAAGGCGGTTCTGTTTCCAATACGCCTGACCCAAGAAGATGCCGACTCTGGTCCGTACGTTCCGTTCGCTTGCTGCCTGGAGAACGGCTTCCGCTCTTTCGATGAATTGAGCGTAATCGCTTTTCCTCTCAGATTCACGCCAAAGGATCTGTATCACTCGATCCCACGCAGGATCGTCGGGCTGGATTTGCTCGCTCATCGCCACGGCCCGATCACTGTCTCCCACTTCCACCAAGAGGTTCAGAGCGGCGACAACGGCCCGGCTACCCGCCGGTGTGCGGGGGTGATTGCTGTGGTATTGCCAGAGGATATCCGAATACTTGCGTCCTGGACTGTCATCAGAACTGGCCCCTCCGGGTGTGGTTCCCTTGGCAGTCTTGACCTCCTTCCATGCCTGATCGACGAGGTTCGAAATACGTTTCACCTCGTCATCATTGCCAGGGATCTCCTGGCTAACGACGCTGAAGGCGAAAGCAGCCAGTAAAGCAAGCCGGGTTGCGATGTTCCTGGATGCTAACCTCATCCCGAGTCTTATACTGCGTGGACATCGAAAGGTTAGCAAGAATGTTGCTGCCGAGAGGCGTCTGATGGAGGGCTGTCTCGCCTTGTATTGTTTCATTCAGCGACTGCGGACGGGCGGCTCTGGTGTAAAAGCGCTCGCACCGGAAACTACGGGATTGTGTCAGTCGGGTTCAACGAGAGCGATGGAATCCGAGCGCCTCGGGAGTAACGGTCTCTTCGGAACTGCCACACCGGCGCAGGGATCTGATGAGGAGCCACGGCGTCGAATACGACTGAATAACCGACCAAGTTGCGCGGTGAAACCGGCGTCCGGCAGCGTTCGATGGCGCGCATCACCTTGTGTTGCGGCCAGGAGATGCCTGCCCGGCTGCGTTCGACAAAGCGTGCGCCGAATGAACGGAAGATGTCGGCTACCTCTAGCGCGGGCCGGTTCATGACTCGGCCGGCTTTCCGTCGCCCGTCAGGCGAATAGTCTCCAACGGATTGGGCGCGGCGTGCAAAGCGTGCGTGGAGAGGTGGAGGTAGATCATGGTCTGGCGCGGGTCTTCGTGGCCGAGCAGTCGTTGCACGACGGGCAGATCGGCCCCGTGGTCAATGCCGGCGCGGCGCGCGCTTAGCCGGCAGGCATGAAAGACCGTTTTGTCGGTGATCGGGTCGTGCGGACGTTTCCACTGCCGGCTGGGTCTCCCACTATCCCGCCAGCGCGTGCCAGTGTCAATCCCTGTATGTCGAGCGGAGCAGCCTTCAGGCCATTCCCCGCCATGACCGCGGGTCCACGGGTGCCCGTTTCTATGCGCGAAACGCGGCAATCCGCCGGGCCGGCGGCTCGACTGCGTCTCCGACCTGACGCGTGGCATCACTGCGCCCTGCTCAACGACACACCGCAAATCCGCTTAAGTCGTTGATCTTATGATCCGGCCAAGAATTGTCTACCGACAGGGCGTCCCGCGCACCGTTCTCAGATCCCGAACGACTTCCGGATGAAAGCGATCGTACGGTCGTTCCGGAAGTACACGGTATGATAAACGTGGTCGTCGGGTCCGAATGGCTCGACGGCCACGGCTTTCAGTCCCGCCGCCGTGAATTCCGTCATCGACGTCGTATCCACCACCAGGTCATTCTCCTCCTGAAAGATCGGACTGACACCCAGGCTGGCCGCCTGGGTCCAGTCGCAGAAGAGCCGCCAGAATTTCCAGCCGGGATCTGCCGGGCGGAAGGTACTCGTTACGGCATAGTAGTCCGGCGCCGGATTCGGCGGCGCGTTCAGCGCGTGCAGCTCGAAGCTATTGGTGACGCGCGACTGGCCAGAAAGGCCCGGAATCATTGCCACACCCGCGTCGATGATCGGGGTGTTCGCCGCCGCCTTCGCCACCGAGAAGCAGATCTTCATCAGCGCTCCTGCCGCGGAGAGGAACGGAACGAGGGAGACGCCGCCGCCGATTGCCGACCCGATGTTTGTGAAGAGATCGATGGCACTGCGAAGCTTGTCCGGAGCCGCCAGGCTCGTACCGCCCAGCGGACAGCCCACCAGCGCCGCGCGCCGCGGCCGGTTCGCCACACGGTCCATGACCTCGAAGAACCATCGCGTCACCAATCCTCCCCGACTATGGCACACGATGTCGATTGGGATTGTGGTGGAGGCCAGCATCCGGCTCAGCTCCAGTGCGTTGAGCACCGGACTGCGCGATAACGTGTAGTGATCGAACGCCAGCACCTGCGTGAAACAGTCCTCCGCCGCGTCCAGGAAGTCGCAGCCTGACTGCGATTGCACCAGCTCGCTGATCAGGTTTTCGTTGTTGCTGAAGGTGCCGTGCACGAACAGCAGGATGCCCTTCTTATCTTTCGCCCGCTGAGTTGCCGGTTGCACACCCGGATCGGTCAGTGCCCGGCTCCGCACCGCGCGTAGCGTCGAGGAATTGTTGGGCTCGCATTTCTTGAAGCCCTTGTCCAGGTTCTCTAACTCTTCAGCGATCCGGTTCTTGTCCATCGGCGCCAGCTTCATGGTAGTGACCGGCTCTCCGCCAAACAGGCTCCGGAGCCCGGCGCGCTTCATCGCGGGTTGGGCTGGCACCGCCCCGTCCGACCACCTCAGGATTCCGTCCTTGTCCTTCACCAGCGTCACCACGCGCACGCCGCTCGTATCGGGCGGCGCCAGGCCGCGGCGAACCGTCCGGATCTCCAGCTGCTGCGGGCCTTGCCGGCTCTCCACCGGATAGATTTCAAACTGCTGGAAGGCAGCATGGACCTGTTCCGTCAGCGCCTCTTTTTTAGGTTGTAGAGCTCCGGGATTCATTGTGCCCTCCATCGCGGGATGGGTGTCACGCCGCGTTCTCTGGCGCGCGAGACATCTACCAGAAATTGGAAATCCGTTGGATTCTGCAGGTTTTCGATGCCCTGCTCGACCGAGCGCTGGAATCCTTCGGCACCTGCGATCAACGTGGTTTCCATAGGAACTACGTGGCCCTCCTGCACCATTCGCAAAATCTCCGCGTAGAAGCGCCTGTCCAGGGTCCAGTCAGAGGCGATTTCGGGTTTGTGCCGCAGCAATTCCGGGTGCATGTCCGCGCCGCCGGCCGGAGCTTCCAAGTGCAGGTTCAGCAGGCGCCGATGCGCGGCTACCGACCGGCAGTAGCCCGGAAATGCGTGGCCCTCCAGCAGAAACAGCACCGGATATAGGTCCACGTACTCCATTGCCGACGCGAGCAGCAGCGCCAGGTCGATGCAGGTCCCCCGTTTGCCGCGGAGGCAATCGGTCGGCGTCCGCAGCCGCTGTGCCGATTCCGTGAACGTCGGCGGTGGATTGATGTATGCCAGCCGAAAATCGAGGACCAGAGCCCACCAGATCGCCTGCACCTGCGCATCCACCCCGCCGCAGTCCTCCGGAGCATCGCTCTTACAGCTCTGGTAGCCGTCGAAGCCCTGCTCACTGCGATCCGATATGGCAGTCAAGTATCGCTGCGCCGAGTCGATCAACCGTCGCACCGCCGGGTCGCGCGGCAGCACGAACGACGGCAGCCACACGCGATTCAGATCGTCATCCTGCCATTCGTCGGTGGGCAACAGCGACACCCGGTAGGTGTTTTCGAGGATCGTGTGTTCGCCCCAACTCACTCGCACGTGGATGCTACTGAAGACGCTCTCCTGCAGCGAGCGGGCCAGCTCGGATGTGAGCGAGACGCGCGCCTCGCGGTTGATGTCCAGCACCGGTTCCAAGCGCGTCAGATCGAATGCGGCCGAGTAGGTCGACTTCTCCGTGCCCGCGTGCAGCTCGATTTCGATGCGCACGCCGCGCACTTCGCCGCGCGACTGCCGTTTCAGCCGGAACTTCTCGAACAGGGGACGATTGTTGTGCAGCATCGAGTAATTGAGCTTCCGGCATGGGTCGATCTCCGCCGCCACCACCGTATGCGGTTCCTCGGTTCGCGCCGGAATCAATTGCGGATATGGCTGCGGCGTGTGGCGGAACCTCCTCCCCATACCCCCGATCAGCGAGCTTGCCGACCAGAGCACAATGTCGGCGCCCCATAGCCGGTCGCGGTTGGCCGAAAGCCCCTGGAAGGCAGCGCTGTAGGAGGCCAGTACGTCCCGCGTCGCAAACCACTCATCGTAGAACAATGTGAAGAATTGCTCGGCTAAGCCGTTGTCGATCTCGTCCTGAAAGCCAATGGCCGCTTCCACCCCGTTCGTCACCGCCAGGGCCGCGGTGTTCGCGGACGAGTAATAGCAGTTAAATCCGGCCAAGGACGGCGGATTCGTGGCGATGGTCTGCGCCAGCTCGACAGACGAAACGTCTCGCGGCTCGTCGTCCTCGCCCTTGAGAAACACGCCGTCGCCGCCAGCCTTCAGGTCCAGGATGGGCGAGCCTTCCCAGGAATCGATGCCCGCAAAGTGCAGCACGTGGACGCCCTGCGCCAGGTCGCTTTGCAGCTCTTGCAGCGTCGGGTTCCGCAGCGGCGGCCCCACCTGCGCACGGCCCGAGGCGTTGGACGCCGCCGCTTCGCTACCGCCATTCGCGGCGTCGGCCTGAAAGCTGGACGTCACGAGCGCTATCTCGCTGTCGAAGGAAAAGTGCCCCGCCAGCCTCCCCGGCTCGCTCCACACCAACATCACCCGGACCGTTTCGCTGTCCGAGGGGAACGCCGCCACGCGGGCCAGCCGGTGACCCGGATTGCGGATCAGGTGGCGCGTGACCAGAATGGGCTTGCGCTGACGGCGCGCCTCGCGCGTGATTTCGGCAATTACGAATTCCCACGGGAACGCTCGCGCTTCGACCGGAGCATTCTCCGGAATCCGCACTTCCACAACGTCGTTCCGCGAGATCCGCTGGATGATTTGGTCGGCGTCGGGCAGGCGTTTCGAGAGCCAATCGCGGCATTGCCGAGCAATATCTCGCCCGGCATTCTCCAGCTTCGTCCATTGCGCCCGCAAACAGAGCAGCTTCACCAACTGATTGGAATATTCGATGAAATCCTGGTTGATTTCAATCTGGACCGGCGTTTCCGTCCCGGCGGCGATCTCAACGGTATTGGGGTCGATGGCGGCTACCGGGACCATAAGTTTCTCCCCGAACGGTGCTGTTTCGCTCCCTTCCGTTTCAGACATATCAAAGAATTTGGAGGTGTTGCAACTACGGTCGAGGGGGCCGGGCTCGACTTTCCTGCGCACCGCAGGCGCCCACGACCCTGCATACCTGTTGGTTAGTGAGCTGAGGGGGCAGACGTAAAACGCCAGATCTCTATCGGAAGTGACGCGGCGAGATAGACTTCTGGCGTGGCGGGTGGCCGATGGCCGCGTCACTTTCGATAGAGTCGTTTGAAGTGAGCCGCTTGCGTTTGCGGCGGACG
>Ga0126381_100000886_pt1 | contig 32568 bp, 21 predicted proteins | sample PanSoiMetPlot_28_FD_96465 | JGI IMG/M metagenome (GOLD analysis project Ga0126381, IMG submission 96465) | Tropical forest soil microbial communities from Panama - MetaG Plot_28 | ecosystem: Environmental > Terrestrial > Soil > Tropical forest > Bulk soil | place: Panama | collected 2016-02-17 | reverse complement strand
GCAGCGGTTGATGCGCTGAATTGAGGAGTCTAGGTTATCTTGATGAGCTAAATGTTACTGCTGATCCCGTCCAGCGGTGCCCGTCGTGATATTGCCAGCCCCGAAGAGGCGCACCTGCACCCGGCGGTCAGCCTGGTAACGTTGCGCCCTGGTGGCATTAGCCGGAAGGCTGTTCTCGGGTTCGAGGTCAGGCGGGGGCGTACTCTTGCCCAAGCCCACGATGTGGATGTTGCGCACGGGAACTTTCTGCATAACCAAGTACCGCTGCACCGCCTCTGCGCGACGGCGGCTCAACGCATAGTTGAAGCTCCTTGATCCCCGCGGGTCTGTGAAGCCAGCCAGTTCCACTACCGTGCGCGGCGTGGATTGGACTTTGCTCGCGATCTCATCCAATGCTTTCTTGGCGCTCGGAGTCAGCGTGGCCTCGTTGAAGCCGAACATGACGTCCGCCCTCTCCATGAGCTGATAGTTCAGCGCGTTGGCCACGCCTGCGCCGAGTTCGTTAACCGCGGTGCTGGTCTCCGCGATCTTGCCGGAGTTCGCTTCTGCCGTATCCATTGCGCGTGAGGCCGTACCCTGCGCCGTCTGCGCAGCTTCGGCGACCTGGCTCAGCCGTTGGTCGGTACTGGCTATGCGTTCATTTACCTGCGAGATATCCCGGTCCTGTTTTGCGTTGAGATATGAGATCTTATCGTTGGTCTGCTTCTGAAGCGCCGCGACCTGCTGATGTACAGGCGACACCTGCTGCCGCACATACTTCTTCGTGGCGCAACCGGAGGTCGCCAAAACGAAGGCGATCGGGAATGCGAACCAGACAATAAGACTACGTCCTGACTTCATCATTTGTCCTCCCTGTCGGATTCACGGGTATCATCGCTCCGAAGGGTGATTGCGGAAGATACCTCAATGAGGTTTCCGACGCTGCCTACTGTTAGCGGATCGTACCGCCGCAATACAAGTGACGCCGTTTCGCCCATCCTGCTCTAGTAATTGGGGATACGCGAATCCGATACTGAAATGCTGCAGCCCCAATTACTCTGTAGAGGGTCGCGGAGGGATTCATCAAGCAGGGATAGAACACTTGAAGCGGCTCAAGAATTCGCTTCAGAACTGCCAGCCGATCTCAGCCGTTACCGTGCGAGGCGAAACATAGTGCGTGCCGCTGAATGTCGACAGGAAGTTGTACAGCGCATACTGGTTCGCCAGATTGAGAACAGTGATGCGCACATTCCACTTCTGCTTGTCGCCATGAAACACATTGTCGTAGCCCAGGGCGACGTCGAAGAGATTCCGTTGCGCGATGCGCGGTGGATTGTGATCGGGATTGGCAGTGCCCGCCGATGGAATGGAGAGAAGCGTGGAGCCGTAGAGCGAGGCCGGGCAGAGCCCGTTTAGGCTGATGGGCGTCGTAGGGGTCGCGCGAGTGGCTCCGCAAAAGAGGCCGCCCTGAAACTGCTGATCGGGACTCAGGTTCGACACATCTACGACGACTTCGGAGCCGTTCGGCCCGTTGTTGCAGCTTCCACCGGCACAGGGTACCGGTCCTGCGACCATCCCGCTGTCATAGCGCCAGTTGAACCCCAGCCAAGGTCCGTCCTTCCAGGGCTGATATTGCAGGTGCGTGGTTTGGTTGAACACTTCATCGTGGTCGATACGAAAGACGCCGAAGTCTCCTGTGGCGGTTGGTGTAATACCGATACCGCTGACCTGTGGCGGAAAGAATCGTGCCGTCACATGCGACAGGACTATATAGGCGGTGAGTCCGTGAAGAGAAGGCATGGAGGCGCGGACCGCCGGCCCGGTGATCTTCGAGCGGGTCCACTCAATAGGGAAAGTGATTGGGGTATTGGCCAGAGCGCTGAAGTCGAATGCACTGTGCGTGTATTTCCAGATATATTCCCCGTCAAGCACGACGTAACGGCCGAATGCCTGGCTGAGGCCGACATGAAACTCATTGCGCCAACCCGGACTTAGCGGCCTGGTGATGCAGGGATACCCTTGGGTCAGACCCGCCAGCGCGTTGATCACCGGATCGAAACATCCCGTGCTCGAGATGATGAGATTTTCGTTGAAGGGGGTCTCCAGCGTCCTGGCGTACGACGTGCGTATTACGGTATTCGTTTTCCGGAAATTGTATGCGGCGCCAAGGCGCGGCTCTGTCTGGTCTCCAGACGTGATCCCTCGATATACATCCCCGCGAAGACCTAGATTGAACGTCCAGTTGTTCTTCTTGATCGTATCTTCCACATACAGGCCGAGCTCTTTTATGTCGGCTGTGCCGCGAAACAGATAGGTCGTGCTGGTGGGTTGCGGGCAGCCGTCGCTTGCGGGGAGGACTGCAGTCCTGGTCAGGTCGTAACAGCCCAATATAGGGACAAAGGCCGGATTCGGTTGGAGCGTTCCGGTGCATTGCGCGGGACTCGTCAACGCCGGATTCGTATTCGGGCTTCCGTCCGCATTCAGGCACACGGCGTTGAGTGTGGGATCGACAATCCCGAGGCTGTCGTTTTCCCGGAGAAAGGTGTGCCAGTACGTCACCCCGGCTTTGAAACTATGGATGCCTTTCTCATACGAAAGCTTTGCGCGCAACCCGGCATTGGTCAGCCTGCGATTTTGCCCGATGGTCTCGCGCTGCAGATTCGGGGTCAGATCGGCGAAAGGAATGCGGCTTGGATCATACGTATAGCGGTCCTGCCGTAAGTACACGCCAGCCGTAAAAACGGAATTGGCGTTAAGCACCCGGGTCCACGCCGGCGCGACATTGAACGTCTCGATTCGTGAACGCTGGTCTTGCGAACCTACCGGCAGCCCATTCGGTCCCAGACCTCCTTGATTGACGACCAATCCGGACCAGGCCGTGGCGTTCTGCGCGTCGAAGGAATTTGGCGTTTGAAACCACGATCTCGTCAGCCCGAAATTGAGGTTGACGGAATCATCTCGCGGGCTTTTATAATCGAGCCGGTCAAACAAGTCTTGCATATTGCCATGGGAGTGCATGACCTGGAATTCGGGTCCATCAAGGAAACGGCCGGTGGTCATCGCATCGGCCGATACAAAGTTTCCCCAGGTTTGGGTGCCGTACGACAAATTCAACGCGCCGTTGACGGTTCCGAACGTGCCATATGAAGTTGTAACTCCACCGTGTGCGGGCTTGACCCCCAGGCCGGAGCGTGTCGTCACTACCACGACCATGCTGGTCTTATCGCCATACTCGGCCGAGGGCGCGCCCTCGATCACTTCGATCGATTGCACCGAAGCCACCGGGAGCTGGTTCGAAAAAGCTTTGCTTTGCTGATCGGTAATCGGCTGGCCATCCAGTGAGAAGGAATTACCGGCGTGATCGCCAAGGCCATGCATCATTCCGTCTGAATCCGCCGCGATACCGGGCGAAGCGAGGGTTAACAGCGAACTCAGTGATGAAGACTGGCTCTCGACAGGCAGTTTGTCGAGCAGCCCCCGATCGATATCGGTGTGGGTGGTGGCGTCCGTCTCAACGAGATCCTGGCCCTCAGCCGAGATGGTGAGTGCCGTCTTGGCGGCGCCGACTTCTAAGGTGATCTTCACTTCCACCGGTACGGCAGACCGGACGTCGAGATCCTGCTCATGCGTCTGGAAAGCCGGCGCCGATGCCGTCAGATGATAGCTGTGGAACGGGAGGTTCGCGAAAAGGAATCGTCCCTGCGCGTCAGTTTGGGCTTGTTGCCGGAAATGCGCCACAGGGTTTGCGATTTCTACCGTAGCTCCCGGGATCGCGGCCTGAGAGGGATCCAGTACGGAGCCGCGAAGCGTTCCGGATGCGCCACTTGCCGTTTGGCCCGAAAGCAGTGTGTGCCCGAACCATGGGACACACAGAACGGTCCCAAGCGCAAATCTGCGAACCATCCCTGGAGGCTTTTTCATAGGAGAGAGAAGCGAGCGACCCCGGCCGGGCGCTAACAGTGCCGATTCGTCCCGTATCCCGTCCGTTTCATTCTTTGCCGCAGCCCCAGATGAGGCTCCAAAAATTTTCTGAGTCCGACCTGCCGCCGCGTCATCAACCGTCAGAAGAACCAAAATCGGGTTGGTATATATGCGGAAAGTGATGGAGTTCCCGACGGAGTGGACGATGCCGGATCCCGCCGAGGATGCCGACACCAAACCCGAGGAGCGGGTCGCCGCCTCGCAACAGCCCCGGGCTGCCACACCGAAGGACGAAATTCGAATGGCTGGGGGAGCGGTCTCGGTGGAATGACGTAGCGCTTGCCTTCGGAGCCCTGACGGAGCCTCATTGGGGAATGGTACTGGCTTCGGCGGGAGCAGGTTCTCGCGCAATTCGGCGTGCGCCGTGAAGCGTCAGTTCGACCGTTTCAACTTCTCCATGCGCGCCTAAGGGGGCCACAGGTCTGCCGTTCAGCGAGATCTGCACACCACCGGCGTTGCCGATGACTGCTATGACCGCGCCCGCCGCATCAAATGTTTTGCTCTCCGGCGCCTCCAGCGTTCCGGCGTAACTCATATTTCCGTCACATTTTACCGATACCCAAACCGGCTCCGTCGCCGTCAAGGATACGTGCAGCGGAGCTGTCGAGACGGGCGGAGCTGTTTCGGGTGGGGGCGGCACCGCGGCCAAGGGCCGATCGGGAGGAGCCGGCGGGCGCATCGATTCGGTCTGTATCTGTAACGCCTGCTCCTCGCGTCTGGCTGCGGCTCGCCTATTCTGGGCCACGTGATATGTGGCCGCAACAGACCCGATCACGACGATGGTCCAGGCTAAGTCTGCCCACAAGGAGGAACGCCGCGTCTTCGGTGGAACGGGGAGAGGCAGAGGCGGCTCTTCATACTGTTTCTTGAATTCGGCAATAATCGAATCGCCATCCAACCCCAGGGAACACGCGTACTGCCGGATGAAGTGCCGCCGGTACGATCCGCCCGGAATGCAATCGAAGCGGTCCTCTTCAATTGCTTCGAGAATGGCAGTGGGGATTCGGATGCTTTTAGCGATGCCTGCCAGATCCAAACGTTTCCGCAACCGCTCCTGTTGAAGGAGGTTCCCCACGGAAGTGGCAGCGGCAGACATCCCAGCCTCTGCTTGAGCGGATTTCATGCAGGCGCGTGTCGATCCAATTCTGGAGGCTACGCATCACGGTTACACATCGTCGGTTGCTCCGCCCGATGCGCGTGCTTCGGGACGTCTCAGCTCCGACTCCGCCTTCAACCAATCTTCTTCCGGCGATCCTTCCGGACATCCGCGTTCCAACCATAGTTGGTATGCTCTTTTCGAGATTGCTTCTTCTCGAATTTCAGGCGCGGAAACTCCACTTAGTGGTTCCGCCGCCTCCGGTATGTCAATCACGTCTGAAGTGGCTGCTGTAGATCGCGTTCGTAATCTCGCCATAATGTCAGTCGCGATGATCCTGATCTTGGAGCGACTCATTTAAGTTCTCTGTTCCGCTACCGCGCCTATGCCACATCCTTCAGATGAAGCAGCGCCTGCAGCCGCGTGTCTTCGGGCTGGGCGCGTTCCCTATCCGCGATTTCCTGGCAGCGAACGCAGTATGCAGTCCAGGGCACCGCAGTCAGGCGCTTCGGACTGATTTCTCCATCGCACATCAGACAGGTTCCATAGCTGCCGTCGTCAATCCGATCGAGCGCGAGCTTGATGCTCTGAGCGCGATTGAAATTCGATTCGATCTGGAGAATGGCCAGATCGCGCTCCGCCTGCCGCTGGCTGTGGTCCACTGCGTCCGGTGCGTTCTCGACCGCAATCTCTTCGCGTTGCATCCTGGGACGCGTGGTCTCTTGCAGCATCCTCTCCAGGGTGTGTCTGAACGTGTCCAACTCGCTGTGTTTCATCTCCAATCCCCGCCTCCGCAAGCAACGATGATGGCCGTTCCGGCGCGCTTCAGAACCCAGTGGCCCATTTCACGTCAAGTCACTCTCGGGGATGGCGAACTCCAGTTTCTACAACCAGTGAGATCGAGCCGCATCGGTTCTGACAGAAGAGAACGCCCTGGTAAGCCGGACGGGAGGATGAATCCTCTAGAAGGTCTGGGGTGAAATCTGACACAACAGTGGTGCGTTGCGATTACTACGAATGTTACCATTTGTAGTAATGCTGCATAGGTTTTCCGCGGCCCCCATCGCTACGGGTTTGGCCGTGCTTCTTTTCGCCCCCTTTTTCCAAACTGCTTTCGCTGCCGGCACGCCGGACCCCAAGCAAGACCAAGCCACGATCTCCAGATTCGTATCCGAGAGGCTACACATCTGGCAGGATCGCATGAACCTTAAAGACTGGGACATCCACGTCGAGTTAGTACGAGCCGACAAGCTCGAGCCGAAAACACTCGGAAATATCCACTGGGATACCGACGTGAAGCAGGCGACGATCGGCGTGCTGTCTCCGCTGGATTACCAGCTTCCGTATAACGCGATGCTGGCCGATATGGAAGTTACTATTGTGCACGAACTCGTACACCTCGAGCTCGCTTCGCTGCCGCGCAGCGACGCCAGCAGGCGTGTCGAAGAGCATGCGGTCAATGAGATTGCCGCCGCGCTCCTGCGATTGTCCCGGCGTTAGAGAGTGAACCTCACCTCGCTCCGCCTGGACCCAGTTCCAGTTCATTAGACCGGCCACTGGAGGTGCGTCTGGCTTCTCCGCTGCGCTTCGTTCTTCGGAACTGCCGAGACAAATGGCCGAACAGGCTTCGCCTGAAAACTGGGTCCATGGCGGAACCGGGCGCTCTCGCCCTTGTAAATGATGATGCCCCGGCGACCCCGGGGGCTGCATTATCTGCGGCCGCCGAGGTGCTCGCTCGCCCGCACAGGCTTCGGCAAGTGCCTGAAACCAAGCCAGATCCGCGCCCTCCCTTACCCTCGCCCTTGGGGTGAATTCTAAAAGAGACTCTCCCCGACACTTTGCATCCACCGTTACGAAAAGAAATTGAGCGCCTGCCCTCACCGTTGACAGGGATACGGACTGATACAGGCCTCAGCTTCGGCCGACCGGTAAGCGCGACACCGTGAGGCCGGCGGTCCAGTGGGGTGTTGCAGGAGAGTTCACATGTATAAGGGTAGGGTAGGGGGGATCCATTCTTCCCGCCATGTGTTTGTTCCTCTTTGCGCCAGCCCTATTCGCGCAGACGTTAACCTCGGGCGGCATAACAGGAACGGTCACGGACCACCAATCCCGGGGCGGTTTTCGCCTGTCCGCTCGCGGAAGGCCTCCTCCGGCGCCGGCGAACACGGCCCGTCCCACCAAAGCCAGCCCTGCATTTTCAGGAGGCTTTCAGCCGCAACCTGAACCTACCGCCGTCACTGTAGTCATCAGCTGTGGGAGCCTGCAGACTGGAGCTGTGAGCTCCGGTAGAAGGCGGGTGAGGCCGGACTTCCCCCGAGAGCTTCCGGCTGTACCCGCCTCTCATTTTGGTCGGGCTGGCTGGCGCCACCCCTATCACCCGACCTCTCGCCATCTCCCACCCAATTTCCTCCGAGACATTAGTGCGAAAATCCGATGGTGGTCGATCCGGCGTATGGCAGCCAACCTCAAGATGCTGGTATTTGTCTAGCGATTTTATTTATTTGCTCCTCGGCGGGTACGCGAGGAGCCTGCGAAATCATTGGGCTGGAAGGAGGCTACTTCGTGCTGCTGGCCATCAGTTGGGTTATGGCGTGGTGTCGAGCCGGCTTGCTCCCAGGTCGCGTTTGCCGCTCTCGGCTTCCAATAGATGACCGTCCACTCGATTTCCGGTAATCCGGTTGGCGACCACCCCCAGCGCATGATCGTGGAGTGCGACGTTGAGCCAAACCGGCTGATTCAGCTTCAGATGCTGCACGTCCATCTGGATTGTCTCGCTTACAATCGACAGGCTCGCGACGCCTTTGCGTGGGTCGACTGATTTGACCAACACGCTCAGCGGTCCGACACGTTTGAACTCGCGCGAGGGCGACAGCGAGAAAGCAAAAATTGGCCGGCCATCAAGATGCCGGTTCGTGGCTCCGGAATCCTGAGCTCGATTCGTGCTGTCTGACTGGCGCGGCCGGGATTGCGTCATGCTTCGCTGCGTCGAAGGTTTGCGCCCGGCTGGTCTGGGGACTGCAAAAGGTTTCAGGGGCGCCGGCGCAGGTATGTGCTGAGCGCGTTGTGCCGGAGCAGGCGGAGGAGGCGTGGCGTCGAGTCTCGCTCTGAGCTGCTGAACTTCGCGGCCTGTACGCAGAAGCGCCGCTCGCAACTCGTCCCGTCCCGCTTCCAGGCTGCGGATGCGGTTCTGCTCCCTCATCAAAGAAAATGCCATTGTGCAGAGCAGCATCACTGCCAGCGTCTGCAGCACCGGCCTGCCACTGACCATCAACAACCAGGCCTTGATTGTTGAGACCTCCGGTTTGCCGCCCGCTGCGGCTGATCCGGCCGCCGCGCCTGCCGCGGTATCCGGACGGTTGATTTCGTCGAAACGCGATTCGAGAAATGCGATTCTGGCGTCTATATAACGTTCGAAGGCTAGCCGCTGCCGGCCCTCCAACAGGGTGAGACGCACCTGATCGGTGACGAGCGGGTCATCGGTCGTTTGCCGGGTGCACTCCAAGGCCTCCGAAGACCGTTTGTATTCTGTGTACGCCGACTGCATCGTCAGCCAGCGGGCGTGCCAGTCATCCCTCTCCTCGGGATCCCGGCAGATCTCTACTTCCAGCATGGACTCCCCGCAGGGGAACGCTCCGTGACGGTCTTCCGATGATCCGTTATTCCCCAACCTACGATCCTGACTCCAGGCCGGTATCCGAGGATTTATTAAATTCTCTTCAGGATGCACTGGGCCGCTGCGAGTTGCAGAAAATAGCCGTCCGACAATAGAAGAATTCTACCCGGTATTGACTGGTGTCCCGCCCTGCCCCGTCGGCTGTATACTCAGGGTCAAGTGAGAGGGATCGCGCGTTGGGCTGCCAGCATGAACAGATCCGGGCACTGGAACTCGAAAACGAGGCACTTCGGCGGCGCGAGCAGGTGCTTGCCAGGGAACTCGAAGATCTGCAACAGGTTGCAACCCAACTGATCGCCGCCGACGGCGTCCAGGAATTGTACGCGCAAATCCTGAGCACCGCCCTCGCCATTCTCCGTGCGGACTTCGCCACCATTCAACTATACGAGCCGAACCGCGGTAATGGAGAGCTTCGGCTGTTGGATCATCGCGGCTTAAGCGAAGCAGCCGCGATCCAGTGGGAATGGGTACGTTCGTCCGCGACGACGATCTGCGGTGAGGCGTTACGCACCGGCAAGAGAGTCGCTGTTCCGGACATCCGCGATTGCAATCTCATGCTTGGCAGCGACAATCTTCGGGGCTACACCGAACTGGGGATTGTCGGCGCACAGGCTACTCCTCTGTACTCGCGGTCGGGAAGTCTGCTCGGCATGGTCTCCACTTACTGGCGCGAACCGCATGAATTGTTCGACAGCGAGTTGCGCGCGCTGGACGTTCTGGCGCGGCTCGCCGCCGATCTGATCGAGCGTTCCAGTAGCGAGGAGAAACTACGCGAGAGCGAGGCGCGCTTGCGTTTCGCTCAAGAGACGGCAGGCATCGGCACTTTCGATTGGGACATCGACACCGGCCTGAATACATGGACTACGGAACTCGAGGCGATTCACGGCCTGCCGTCTGGCGGGTTTGCCGGAACCCAAGCGGACTGGGAGAGTTTCGTCCATCCTGACGACCGTACTCGCATGGTGCAGTTGGTCGCGGAGTCTCTCAAGACAGGCCATTCCTCTGAAGCCGAGTGGCGTATTGTACGGACCGATGGAAGCGTTCGCTGGATATGCGGCCGCTGGCGAGTTGTGAAGGACCAGTCGGACAAGCCTGTTCGTCTGACGGGAATCAACATCGACGTTACCGATCGTAAATACATGGAGGAGTCGCTCCGTCAGAACGAAGAGCGGCTGCGCCTGGCAATCAAGGCTACCAACGACGCCATCTGGGATGTGGATTTGAAAGCTGAAACCGTAAGCTGGAACGACACATACTCCGCTGTTTACGGCAGGCCCGACCATGCCGACTCATGCCAGTGGTGGATGGATCGCATCCACCCGGAAGACCGCGACCGCGTCGTCGCCGACTTTTGGAGCGCCGTAAGCGGTAGTGCGTCGAGTTGGGCGACCGAATATCGGTTCCGGCGGCTCGACGGCGAATGGGCCTACATCCATGACCGGGCGTACATTGCGCGCGATGCGTCCGGAAGGGCTTGGCGGATCATTGGGGCAATGCAGGACTTGACCGAGCGCAAGCAAGCCGAGGCTGCCCTCCGCGAAACCGAAGCGCGGTTCCGCAAAATGGCGGATGCCGCACCGGTCATGATCTGGTTAGCGGGGCCCGACAAGCTTCGCACTTTTTTCAATCGGGGCTGGCTGGAGTTTCGGAGGCGCCCCATGGAACTGGAACTCGGCGACGGCTGGGCCGAAGGCATTCATCCGCACGATCACGACCGATGCTACGCCATTTACTCTTCTTCGTTCGAGGAGCGCCGTGCATTTCAGGTGGAATACCGTTTGCTCCGCGCCGACGGGGAATATCGCTGTATTCTAGACAGCGGCGTTCCGATGTTCACCGCCGCCGGAGTCTTTGAAGGCTACATCGGATCGTGCATGGATATCACTGAGTTGAAGCGAGCTCAGGAAGAGAACTTTGACAGGCAGAAACTGGAAAGTATTGGCGTGTTGGCCGCGGGTATCGCCCACGACTTTAATAATCTCCTGGGCGGCATCCTGGCCCAGGTGCAACTCATCGAGGACGAGACTCCGTCCGGTTCACCGCTCGTCAACGACCTGCATAAGATTACAGGCCTTGGTGTGCGCGCCTCCGAGATTGTCCGCGAATTGATGGTGTACGCAGGACGTGAGACGAATGACTTTGAGACCGTAAATCTTTCGGTGCTCGTCGGGGAAATGTTGGAGCTGATCAAGATTTCGCTAGCCAAGCGTGCGATCTTGAAAACCTCTCTGGCGCATAATCTGCCTCCTATTAAGGCGCAAGCTTCCCAGATCTGTCAGGTAGTAATGAACCTCGTTACGAACGCTTCGGAAGCATTCATGGGCAATGAGGGATTGATTTCGGTGACTACTGCATTCGAGCCCGCGGAGGGAGGTTTCGTCCGGCTGGAAGTTTCAGATACCGGATGCGGAATGACCGAAGAACAGCAGAGAAACATCTTCGATCCGTTCTTTACGACGAAATTCGCCGGCCGCGGCTTGGGGCTTGCAGTTGTGCAAGGCGTCGTGCGCGCGCATGGCGGATCCATAACTTTGGAAAGCGCACCAGCCCGCGGCACAACGTTTCGAATCCTCCTGCCGGTTGCCGCTGAGCGGCCGGAGCGATCCGGCGTGACGTTGGTTTCCGGGCACACCGGGCCAGTGCCCGCAGCAGGTCATGCGGTACTGTTCGTGGAAGATGAGGAGACACTCCGTGCTGCTGTGGCGAAGATGCTTCGAAAGAGGAGTTTCTTCGTACTGGAGGCTGCTGATGGCGATGGCGCGATCGAATTGCTGCGAGACAAAGAGCATCGAATCGATGTGGTCCTGCTGGATCTCACGATTCCGGGAGTCGACAGCTACAAAGTTCTGGCAGAAGCTATCCGCGTCCGACCAGAGATCCGGGTTGTATTAACCAGTGCTTACAGCCAGGATGCCAGCTCGCGTTTCACAAACATCCCGCAGGTGGCCGGCTACATTCGCAAGCCGTTTCTCGCCAACGAACTCGCCAACATGCTCGCAAAGGCTGCAGCGGCCACCTAGGTGCCGATTCGCGTGACGGTGGTCTAAGCGTGACTACCTTGGCGACCACTCATCGTCGGTTTCACGCCACGTCTTATCGGGATTATAACGGTCCATTGCCTGAAAGATCTTCAGCGTATTTGGGCCGAGATCCTTCTGATACACCACTCCGTCATGACTTACGATGAAGGTCTTCACGCCGGTCACTCGGTACTCGGCCGGAGCCGCTGCCAACGCAAAGCCGCCGATCATGAGCCCATGTGTGACAAAGTCCAGTTGGCCCAGCCGCGCGGCCGGGCCCTGGCCTTTCAGTATCTTAAAGTAATAACCGTGATAAGGCGTCGGTTTCGTAACCGAATAGCCTTCCTGGAGGGCCTTGGCGATTACGGTGGCTAGCGGCCCTCCCGGGCTGCCATCGGGGTTTGTCCAATAGAGACCGTCCTTCTTCCCGGGAGTGCTGATGATGTGCTGCGCATATTGGTGGCCTTCGGAAGTCTCGGCGTACTCTTTCTGAGCGTCGACAAAGCCACGCGCAACCGCGATCGCATCGAGTTCATTCTGTCCGATGCGCCGCATCAGGATTTCCTGGCGCCCGGACTTCGTGTCGAAATACCACTTGTCGCCGCGCATGACGATCGGTATGGGAAACGGCCAGCCGTCTGTGCCGATCGTCAAAGTGGCGCGGCTGGGATTCTTCGGATCCACGTCGACGGATTCCTGTTCGCGCGCTTTGCTTGCGAACTCCCGTGCGCGATTCCTGTTCTGAACCGCATCCGTGGGTGCCACAAGATCCTCGCTGCCAGGACCCAAGATCCTCTTCAGGGCCGGAACGTCGTAATCCTGGGCGGCTTGAACCAGGGCATCCGCCGCGGCCTGCGGTGTCGCAAATCCTTGCTGCACCGCTTTGGATTGTGCAGTCAACGGCCATCCCGCGAAATAGCCGATGCCACCGCAGACCAGACACGTCAGAAAACAGAATCTCACCGCAATCGTCCTCACTCTCATTTGGTTTCACCTCACAGCGCGTGACGCTATCGTCTGCGGCCACCTCCGCGCATTCCGCCTCCGCGCATTCCACCGCCGCCACCTCGCATGCCACCACCGTGCATTCCGCCGAAGCCGCCGCCACCCATGCTGGATTGTCCGCGCTGGATACTCTGACGGGCACCCACTCCGCCCATTCCACCGCCTCCGAAGGCGCCAGGGGATGGACGCGAAGTCTGCCGGTTCCCTATGCGGTCGCCGCCCATGCCGCCGGGGGCTAGCCGGTTGGCGCCACCGACACCGCCGCCAGCGCCAATTCCGCCGCCCGCGGCTGGTCCACGGCCTCCGGCACCGATGCCGCCTGCTGCGCCAGGTCCCCGTCCGCCACCGGCGCCAATTCCGGCTCCCGCGCCTGGTCCGCGGCCTCCTGCGCCTATGCCGCCTGCCGCACCGGGTCCGCGATTACCTCCAGGGCCGAAACTCGGACTCGTACCGCCGCCAAAACGGTTGGCCGTGCCCTGACCCCGCCCAACGGCCTGCCGCGCGGCATTCTGCCGTTGCAATGCGTTGTCGCCCCGGGCCGATCCGCCAAACCGCTGAGCTGTGGCCCGATCGCCATAAGGAGCACCGCCCCGGTGTGCCGGATTGTGCTGCCAGGCGTTGTTATTACCGCCATAGCGGTTCCCTCCGTTGAAGCGAGGGTTGGTGTTGTAGTGGTTGATGAAGGTGTTTCGGTTATTGATGACGATGTTGTTGTGGCCCCAAGCGGGACCCCACCCCCATCCGCCTCCACCCCACGCCGCGCCGATCGCCACGCCAATGCCGAACGATAGCACGCCCGCTGCCACTGCATACCCCGGCGGATAATAAACCGGCGGGTAGGGATACACAGGCGAACCCCAAATCGCTTCCGGGCTGTAGGTTGGAACGTATACTACATCGGGATTGGCCGGCTGGATCACCACCACTGTATTGTTACCGGCCGTCTGGGTCTGCACTGTCTGTTGCGGGGTCGTCTGCAACTTCCCGGCATCCATCGCCCTCGACCGCATGCGCTGCACCGCGTTCATCAGGTCAGTCTGCTGAGCTAAAAACGCGTTGCCTAAGTCGTTCGTCCAGCCGATGTTCTGAGCCATGTTCTGGACAACGTCGGGGAAGGCCGCCATCGCCTGCACGCTCGGATCCCAATTCTGGTTCTTCACCGCATTGGTGAGGTCGCTGCCCTTGAGATTCTTGTTCTTGTCGAGCCACTGGCTGAGCTGAACAATTTCGAGCGGGTAGGTGGAAGCCACCAACACCTGCCCGAGCAGTGGGTCCGGAAACAAGGCTATCGGAGCGACCAAAGAGTCCAGTCTGTCGGGTGAAATCGTTGTGGAGTTAGCCGTTGCGCCAGCGGTCTGAGCGAACATGATGGAGTTTCCGCCCGCGATCAAAACGCTGCAGAGGACCGCAGTGGCGCCCCGCGCCAATCCGCGGAACGACCGCCAGTAAGATATCTTTGGGTTCATAGGCCTCCGTTCGACCCCTCTCCCCCATTCGCAAGCTAGCGGAAATTCTGCTCAACAATTACGATTCCCTGCTGCCGAAAAAGGGTCAGATTGGGGTTTCGGAGGCTTCACGCCGGCCGGAGACGCACGATTTTCTGGTTCTGGGCTGGAGGCTTCGCATCCCGAATCAATGGGCATGTTCTGGTTGCAACGCAGACAGTTACGGAGTTTTCTCAGGAACTCCCTGTGGGTTGCTCCAGTCTCCTGCATGCTGGCTGCACTGGCCTTGGCCCGATTGACGCGATACTGGAACTCCACCCTCGAACTCCGCTTATTGGATTTCGGGCTGCAGGGTGCCCGCGCAGCCGTGGGGACGATTGCGGCGTCGATGCTCACGTTTGTCGTTTTTTTCTTTTCGGTGCTATTGGTGACGGTTCAGATTGCCAGCGGCACGCTTTCACCCCGGATCATTGCGCGCCCTTTCCAGTCGTGGGTGTTAAAAGCTTCTTTGGGGCTCTTCGTGTTTACATTCAGCTATGGTGTGGCTGTGCTCGGCCGCCTCGAGGACAAGGTGCTTCAGCTCCCCGTCCTCGTCACGGTCGTGCTCAGCATCTTCAGCGTTGGAACCTTTCTCTTCGTGGTCGAATATGTCGGCAAGCAGTTGCGGCCCGCCACCGTAGTGGCCAGCGTGGCGCGCGAGGGCCTCAAGATAATCCGCAGCGTTTATCCGCTGCGGTGCTGCTTGGCGGGGGGCGCGGCGGTAGCCCCGGCCTTGGGGAAAGATAGCCTGCGACGGACGATTCTTCAGAACGGAGCTCCGGGCGTAGTGGTTGCCGTCAACCTGCAACGGCTGTGTGCCCTTGCTGTGAAGCACGACTGCCTGATCGAGGTGGCCCCACAAGTGGGAGATTATGTGCCGGCTGCCGCGCCGCTGTTCCGGATACACGCAGGCGGCGATCTCATACGGGACAGGGATTTGCGGAACGCGGTTCTGCTCGGGCGGGAGCGAACGCTCGAGCAGGATCCCGGATTCGCATTTCGAATCATAGTAGACATCGCGGAAAAAGCCCTTTCCGCTGCGATTAACGATCCAACCACCGGTGTTCTGGCAATCGATCAGCTTCAATGCCTGTTGCACGAGTTGGGAGACAGGGACTTGAGCACGGGCACGGTATTGGATAGCGCCGGGCGGACCCGGCTCGTTTATCGTACGCCGAACTGGGAAGATTTCGTATCGCTCGCCGTTTCCGAGATCCGCCAGTACGGAGCGGGTAGCGTTCAGGTCGTACGCCGCCTGCGCAGCATGCTGGTGAGTCTGCTGGCCGCTGTGCCGCCTTCGCGCCAGCCTTGCTTGCAGGAACAACTCGATCTCCTTCAGGCGGGAGTGGATAGAGCATTCTTCGATCCCAGGGATCGCATTCATGCCGGCGTGCCGGATTCGCAAGGACTCGGAGCGGCTCTTCCGGGCTGGTTCACAAAAAGTCGAAGGTGAGTGCGGACTTATGAACAAAAAGAAGCGTGCAAACCCGCCCGTGGAAAAGATGGGACGCAAAGAATACGAGAAACAGCTGCGCAAACTGCAGGTTGAGCTCTGCCGTCTTCAGGACTGGGTCAAAGAAGGAGGAGAACGGATTGTACTGGTGTTCGAAGGCCGCGACGGCGCCGGCAAGGGAGGCGCCATCAAGGCAATCACGGAGCGCGTCAGCCCACGCGTGTTCCGCGTGATAGCTCTTCCCGCCCCATCCGACCGCGAAAAGTCCCAGATGTATCTGCAGCGCTATGTGGAAAGATTTCCGGCGGCGGGCGAAGTCGTCATTTTTGATCGGAGTTGGTACAACCGGGCGGGCGTTGAGTACGTGATGGGCTTTTGCAATAAAGAACAGCGGCGGCGATTCCTGGAGCTTTGCCCTGCGTTTGAGGGTTACGTGATATCGAGCGGCGTTCGCCTCATCAAATTTTGGCTGGAAGTGAGCTGTGAAGAACAGGAGCGGCGCTTTCAGGCGCGAATCGAAGATCCGTTGCGGCAATGGAAGCTGAGCGAAATGGACCTACCTTCACGAAGCCGCTGGTACGAGTACTCGCGGGCCCGCGACAAGATGCTGCAGGCGACGGATACGGATCTTTCTCCGTGGTATATCGTGCGATCTGACGACAAGAAACGGGCGCGCCTCAACTGCATCGCTCACCTCTTGAGCCTGCTCCCGTACAAAGCGCCGCCCAGAAAACCGGTTAAACTACCGAAAGTATCCGCCAAAGACGCATACGACGATAACGCCACGTTGAAAGGACGACGATTTGTTCTCGACAAGTATTGAGGCGGTGAGGCGCGAACTGCCGGCTTATCGCTCCGAGCCTGTCATCGCCTTCAACCTATTGTAGGCCTGGCGATGAGCCAAATCAGCCTGCAGCATCTCCACTTCCATATCGGCTCGCGCTGCCGTCACCTCGAGGCTTTCGGGATCGGAACTCACCTTCATCAGTAATACCGCGGACGAGCCCATTTTGTGGGCCACCTGGCTGAGCTGACGCGAGCGCTCCAAGTCGGAATACGATTTCCGCAGATCGGCTGCCAGCTTGGCCTTGGTCAACTGCAGTGCCGTTTCGGCCATGCCGAGTTGAGCACGCGCTTCCTTGATTGCGTGCTCGCGCTTGCCAAAATCGAAGAGCGTATAAGAGGCCATTACTCCGCCGTACCCGAAATTGCTGTTCACCGCCGGCAAGACGTTCTGAAACAGGTACCCCCCGACGGCGGCTACTACGGGGAAATACGCCATCTTCGAGATACTGACTGCGGCGCGCGCCTTTACCACGGTCTGCTCTGCCTCTACCAGGGAAGCGGTTGCGGCAGGGGATTTATCCGAAATTTCCCGGAGAGACATATTCTCAACCAGGGGATCAGGAATTGACAATTCCAATTGTGTGTCTTCCGCCCAACCCATCAGCCGGTTCAGGGATGCAGTCAGTTCTTTGACTGTCGCGGCGGCGGTCTCGACTGCCTTCGCGGCCTCCCATGTCCCCGCCGCCCCACCGGACACGGATGCCAGGCCGACAGACGCCGAGGCGTAGAGCGGGCGCCGCTCGCTCCCCTTGAGCTTCGACTCAGCCGATATCAACTGGCGTTGCGCGATGAGAAGCTTGAAATACGTTTCTTCGACCTCCGTATCGCGCGCGTTCTTCGAAACGGATGCCGCGGCCTTGGCCATGGCGATGCGCTCATCCGCGCGAGCGATCCGAACGGCCTGACGGACTGCAAAGATCGGAGTGATCGGCTGGACAAACGTAAGAGCCGCCGCGGTCATGTCCTTATTGATAATTTGTACGGGCACCCCATTCATAAGTTGTACGGGCACATCCTTCAGAGGGCCCGGCGGAAGGCGCAAGACCTGGCCAAGAAAATCGGTGGTATGAAGGTTCAGGAATGTCGCGCCCAATTTGGGAAAGTAATCTGCTTGAACGCCAAGCCGGTGTTGCTTCGCCGCCTCGACGGAGAGTTGACTCATATATGCGAGCGGGCTCGCCACCCGGCTTGCCGACTGCTGCTTAACCTGTTCGAGGGTGACGCTCTGAGGTCCTCCGAATCGAATCGGCGGCCGCATTGCGGGATATCCGGCGGCGGGGAATCCGGCTGCGACGAAATCGCTCACTTGCGACGGCCTGCCAGCGGTGCCGGCGATGCTTGAAAGGGAGGTGAGGGCGTTGAATCCGGACGGGCGGATCGCCGACAGTCCGGGTATGGCGGTTGGCAGGGCCGAAGGTGTATCCTGCGCAGCCACGATCGTGGCTGCCAGGATCACAGGCGCGATCACCGCGGTCGCATTCCGCGCCAACACGCAGATGTGGCTTTGCGTAAGTTCACTCCCGATCCTCGGTTCCATGCCGTCCGAGGATGATCTGGGGCAGCAACCAGGCTCAAATTATGTTGCAGGAGGTGCAACGCGCCGGTTGCTGCCGTGCCAGCGTTTATTTGGTTTGTCGCGGTCTCTTATTGGCCTTCGTGTGCCTTGATCATCGCCTCGATCTGCTTTTTGACGGCATCGAGATTGAAACTGGCAGGGCTCTGCATCGGCGGGTAGTCGATGGCGGATTCCGCCGCTTGGGCAACCACTTTTTGGACCTCTACGAAACGCCAGAACTGGCGCGCATAGAAGTCGTTTCCGTAACCGAAGGCACTGGTGTTGGGAGTCTCGCCGCGTAGACTCGAGGTCCGTTCGAAAGGATCCTGGCGAATATTGGTGATCGTCGGCATATCGGTGGTAATCTTCTCTCCGGGCCAACCATAGGGCTGCTGCAGGAACTGGAACTTGAAGTCATCCAGACGAATCGCGCCGAGTTGGGCGCCGCTGAAGTAGAAGAGCTCGTGTCGTGCCGATGGTCCCTTGCACTCCAGGAGGTCCATCTGGTTATATCCATCGAGGTGGTTCTTATAAGTGCGGTCGCCGAGCTTCACGCCTTTCAACAGCTGCTCCGTGATATTCGGGCTGCCGGCGGCTGCTGCCAGCGTGGGAAGCCAGTCCAGTCCCGAGAAAAGGCCGTTCTGGACCGATCGCGGGGGCACGTGCCCGGGCCAACGAATGATGGCGGGAACGCGGAAGCCGCCTTCGAAACTGGTGCCTTTCGTGCCTTTAAACGGCGTCATTCCTCCATCGGGCCACGTGAATACTTCGGCGCCGTTATCGGTTGTGAAGATCACGATTGTGTTGTCCGCCTCGCCGATGTCCTTCAGATGCTGCATCAGCTCGCCGATCGAGTCGTCCATCTGTTTCATGCCGGCTTCTTCCAGGCCGAAATTGCTCTTGGGATTCATCATTGCCTGATATTGCGGCGGAATGAAGGTGAAAACGTGCATGCGGGTAGTGTTGTGCCAGATGAAGAACGGCTTGCCGTCACTCTTGGCCTTGTCCATGAAGGCGTTTGTGTGTTTCACCAGAACTTCGTCAAATGTCTGCATGTCGTACTTGGCCGGCCGTCCCTTCTGCCAGTTCTGCATCCCCTCCATGTTGGGAAATGGCGCGAGAGGGCCCTCATCCACAATCTTCTGCTTTCCGATCGCGCCCCAGCGCGGCTGGACCGTACTGTCGTCCGTATCGGTCGCCCAACAGTGCGTGAGATTGCGCGGCCCGGTTTTGTCGATCCAGTCCTGCGGGTAGTCGAACCAGTATGGGTCGGACATGGCGTCCAGATGATAGAGGTAGCCGAAGTACTCGTCGAAGCCGTGTACGCAGGGCAAAAACTTATTCAGGTCGCCCAGATGGTTCTTGCCGAACTGGCCGGTCTCATAGCCCAGGGACTTCAACACTGTAGCGAGCGTGACGGCCTGCGCCGGCAAGCCTACGTCAGCTCCCGCCTGGCCCACAGTCGTTAAGCCGGTACGGATCGGCAACTCGCCGGTAATGAAGTTGGCGCGTCCGGCAGTGCAGCTTGCCTCCGCGTAGTAGTCGGTGAACATCATACCTTCATCGGCCAGCCGGTCAAGGTTGGGTGTCTTGCCGGACATAATTCCCCGATGATATGCGCCGATGTTGAACCAGCCAACGTCGTCGCCCATGATGACGAGAATGTTTGGCCTCTTATTCGCAGTTGCCGGGCCTTGGCCGGCTCCAGCGACGCCGGTCAGGGCGCCGAAAACACTAATGACACAGAGAGCCTTGCTTACTACACGTCTTCCCAGGTGCATACGTACCCTCTCTTGCACACCGATCGATTAGTTGCCGAAAACGGGCCTTGTACCGAGGTCCCGATCGCCGGTAATTAAGATGTGTAGGAGGAATCCCGGATTTATGTTGGGGTTATCGCCCCGCTGCCAGCGAGGCTCCCACACGCAGCTTGACGCAGCGGAAACCGAGATGGTTTGTGCCCGTACTGACTTCGCCCTTGCCGCGCGTCCCAACCGCGAAACGGGAACAGTATTGATCGGTGCACAGGAAGGACCCGCCGCGCTGGACCTTCTTTGGTTGCATTGGTTCGGCAGGATCGTAGGAGGAGTCCGGCCCCTTCGGATTTCGGGCGATGCGGCCTGTCGCGGCGAGTTGCTGGTAGTAATCGGGACGGTACCAGTCGCTGGTCCACTGCCATACATTACCGGCCATGTCATAAAGGCCGTATCCGTTGGACGGAAATTGCGCCACTGGAGCAATCCCGGCATAACCGTCGGCGCCAGTATCCTCTACGGGGAACTGGCCCTGGTGGGTATTGGCCATCCATCGACCGCCGGGCCGAAACTCGTCGCCCCAGGCGTAGACTCTCCCGGCCAGGCCGCCGCGGGCGGCGAACTCCCATTCGGCCTCGGTCGGAAGACGCTTGCCCGCCCATGCCGCGTAGGCCAACGCATCTTCATAGGCGATGTGCACCACGGGGTAGCGGCCCTTTCCTTCGATATTGCTCTCCGGACCGCGCGGATGGCGCCAGTTTGCGGCTTCTATATAAGACCACCATTGAAAGTGATTGTTTAGGGAGACGGGTTCGGATGGTGGAGTGAACACAACCGATCCCGCCACCAGATTCCCCGGCGGAGCGTTCGGGTAGTCTTCGGGCTTAGGCGTCCGCTCCGCCACCGTCATGTACCCGGTTGCCTGTACAAACTGCGCGAACTCGTCGTTCGTAACGTCGGTCTTGTCCATATAAAAACCGTCGACGTAAACACGATGGATGGGCCGGGAATCATAGGTGGCGCGCATGCAGACGTCGTTGCCATGCGGATCGACCTGCGCCCCCATCATGAACTCGCCGCCGGGAATCCATACCATTCCGGGCGGTGCCGAGGTTACCGCCTGATCCGTTCGCAAATAGAGAAAAACGCCGGCAAGCACAATCGCTGCAGTGACCAGCAAGGCCCGGCCATAATGTACTCGGACGGCGGGCGTGTTCTTGGGGGTTTTCACAGGAGACAATGATTCACGTCTGGCGAAAACGGCGTACTATTCTTGGCGATTTACACCGGCTCGGCCAAAGCGTGCGTCCGAAATAATGCGTCGGCCATGTTGCAGAGGGATCGAGCTTTAAGATGAGCATGAAGGATCCAAAAATATGGCAGATGAGGCTGCAGGCGTTGCTTTTCCCATCCGCGAAATGACAGAGATGCGATCCGATGCCGCGGCGCCGAGAGCTCTTGTTCTGTGTGGCGTTTGCCGGTCTGGCCGCACCCGCTGCTACGCAGGGCACAGGACAGCAGTTTCGTCCCGAACTTGGCATCTACGTTCAGCAAGGGGAGTTGATTCGGATCGAATTCATTGCGTTCGCCAGCGGTAACCAGAACACAAACGATTGGCAGGGGCACTTTGCTGGCTACATCGAAATTGCCCTGAAGCCTGTCCTCCGCCGCAGCCTCAGCGAGCAGCCCGACGTCTATCGAAATAAATACTTAACGATGCGCGCCGGCTACCGCCGCGATACCAGCCTCACGAGCGGACAATCCATTTCCGGGAATATCGGAATTCTGGAGCTTACGTCACGTTATCAGCTTCCAGGTCAGTTCGTGATCTCCGATCGCAATCGTGGAGATTTTCGGTTCATCCAGGGCCAGGCATTCTCCCCGCGATACCGAAACCGATTGCGACTGGAACGCGATCTTAAGCGAGGGTGGTTTGCCTGCACGCCCTACGTGGAGGACGAGATTTTTTTCGACACGCGGTACGGCCGTTGGACACCCAATGTGTACGCCTTAGGTGTGCAGATACCCGCCGGCAGGCACGTGGTTTACGAGACCTACTATAAGCGGCAAAACAGCAGCCGTTCCCATCCGCCACACCTCTATATTGTTGGATTCAAGTGGAATCTCTACTTTTGACCGGCTCCATCGGACCACCTGGAGCAAAAGAAAACCGATCCTACGGCACCGTGTCGCATCTAGTGCGAAGGAACACCAATCTGAAACTCTCGGGATTGGCGTTAAGGAAAAAAGGAGCGAGGTTCCGTGTCTCGAAGCAGGTACCCTGCCGGCAGCTGCTCACCGGCACAACTCTCTGTGCCTTTGTGGGCGGCTGTGCCGCTGGCTCTCTGCGCCGCACTGGGTTACGGGTGCAAGGAAAAGAAGGTGGAGAGCGCGCCCCCGCCCCCTCCAGAGGTTGAAGTTCTCCAGGTCAGGCCTCAGGATGTCCCAATTACCAAGGAATGGGTGTCCACCCTCAAGGGTTTGGTCAACTCCGATATCCGTTCCAAAGTCTCGGGCTACCTGCTCAAACAAGACTACGTCAATGGCAGCACCGTAGCGAAAGGGACGCTTCTATTCCAGGTTGACCCTAGGCCATTCCAGGCCGCGGTCGACCAGGCCAAGGCGAATCTTGAAACGGCGCGGGGAGCGGTGGAGCAAGCGCGCGCACAACTCCTTCAGGCCAAGGCAGACCAACAGAAAACAGAGGCCGACTTAGGGAAGACCCAGAATGATGTAACGCGCTTTACACCTCTGGCCAAAGCGAAAGCGATCAGCCAGCAGGAATTGGACAACGCGGTGCAAGCCAATCTCGCGGCCAAGGCACAGGTAGAAGCGGCGAAAGCTTCGGTGACGACCGCATCGGCGACAATCGACGCCCGTAGTTCCGCGGTCGTGGCTGCCCAGGCAGCTCTGGACGATGCGCAATTGAATCTCGGCTTTACCAGAATCGTTTCGCCCATCGCAGGGATTGCCGGTATTGCCAACGCTCAGCTAGGCGACCTGGTGGGGCCGCAGACTCCAACGCCCCTCACCACGGTTTCGACCGCCAATCCGATCCTTGCCCAGTTCGCCGCCAGTGAGCAGGAGTATCTCTCGGCGGTCCGGGGTACCGGAAAGAGCGCCTCCGGTGCTCAAGCAGCCTTGAAGAGTCTCGTTTTCAATTTGATCCTGGCCGACGGATCGGCGTTTCCTCAGAAAGGCCGGCTGCAGTACGTCGATCGTGAAGTGGATGTCAGGACAGGCACGATCAACATGCAAGTCGCATTCCCAAACCCCGGTAATGTACTGCGGCCCGGCGGATATGGGACGGTGCGAGCCGTAGTCAGGACCCAGAAGGGTGCGCTGGCCGTGCCCCAACGCGCATTGAGTGATTTACAAGGCCGCTACATGCTGGCCGTGGTGGGCGACCAGGACAAAGTCACTCTTCGCCAGGTCAAGCCCGGGGAGCAGGTAGGCTCCTTGTGGGTCATCCGGGAGGGCCTGAAACCCGGTGAGCGCGTAGTTGTCGAAGGAATTCAGAAAGTGAAAGAAGGAATGCAGGTCGTTGCGAAGCCCTATCAGCCGGCTGCGGAAAAGGCCACCAATTAGACAAAGCCGGAACGATTCAACCGTGTGGCACAAACGCCGTGAGTAAATTCTTCATCAATCGCCCGATCGTCTCCATGGTGATCTCCATCATCATGGTTCTGGTCGGCGCCTTTGCCTTGCTGACCCTGCCGACCGCGCAGTTTCCCAACATTGCACCGCCGGACATGCAGGTCAAGGCAACCTATCCGGGGGCGGATGCGTTGACCGTCGAGCAGTCTGTAGCGGCGCCGATCGAGCAGCAGATGAGCGGCGTCGACAACATGGCGTACATGTATTCCATCAACGCCAACAACGGCACGTTGACGCTGACGGTTGATTTTGACGTTAAGACAGACCCGAACACCGACCAGATCCTCACCCAGATGCGGCAGAACCAGGCCGCTTCCCAGCTTCCCTCCGCCGTGACCAATTACGGCGTGACCGTTCAGAAGTCGACAGCCGCTCCCCTGATGTTGTTCGACCTCTACAGCCCGGATGGCAGGTATGACGCGGAGTTCCTTGCCAACTACGCCTATATCAATCTCAACGATCAGTTCACCCGGGTCCCGGGAATCGCGAGTGTCACGGTTTTCGGCGCAGGCCAGTACGCGATGCGCCTCTGGGTGCGGCCCGATCAGCTTTCGAAACTCCAGATTACGATTCCCGATATCGTCAAAGCGATTCAGGCGCAGAACACCGTCAACCCCGCGGGCCAGATCGGCGCCGAGCCCGTACCCGCCGGGCAGGAGTTGACCTACACCGTCCGCGCTCAGGGCCGATTGGCTACCGCGGAGGAGTTCGGGAACATCGTGGTCCGTGCCAACCCCGACGGCTCGGTCGTGCGTTTAAAGGATGTCGCGCGGGCAGAGCTCGGCGCCCAGGTGTATAACTTGCGCGGAAGGCTGGACGGCAAACCGTGCGCTGTCGTTGCGCTGTACCAACTTCCCGGATCCAACGCGGTTCAGGCGGCGGCCGGAGCGCGGAAGCTGATGGAGGAGCAGAAGAAACGATTTCCTCCGGGCCTGGACTACACTGTTGCCCTCGATACCACGGTCCCGGTTACGGAGGGGATGAAGGAAATCGTCCATACGTTGCTCGAAGCCATCGCTCTGGTCATCCTGGTGGTTTACTTGTTCCTCCAGGGGTGGCGGGCCACACTGATTCCCTTGATGGCGGTGCCGGTTTCGCTGGTGGCAACCTTTCTCCTGTTCCCCTTCTTTGGATTTTCGATCAACACCCTGTCCCTGTTCGGCATGGTCCTGGCTATCGGTCTGGTGGTCGATGACGCAATCGTCGTAGTGGAGGCGGTGGAACACCACATCGAGCACGGGCTTTCTCCCAAGGACGCTGCGTTCAAGGCCATGGAAGAGGTTTCGGGTCCCGTGATTGGAATCGCTATTGTTCTCTCCGCGGTGTTCATTCCCACAGCTTTTGTCCCGGGCATTACCGGCCGGCTGTATCAGCAGTTCGCGGTGACTATCGCCGTGTCCGTTCTCATCTCTGCTTTCAATGCGCTCAGCCTCAGCCCTGCGCTGTCCGCCCTGTTGCTGCGGCCCAAGAGGCAATCCCGCGGCCCGCTCGGCCGCTTCTTCGGCTGGTTCAATCGATGGTTCAACCGCGGCACCGACGCTTATGTGAAGGGTTGTGGCTTCCTGATTCACAAGTTTGCCTTCAGCTTGATACTACTGCTGGGCCTTGGTTCGCTCGCCGTCTGGCTTGGCGGAAGACTTCCTGGTGGATTCCTTCCCGACGAGGACCAGGGTTACGTTTTTGCGGCTTTGCAGCTTCCCGATGCCGCCTCCTTGCAGCGCACCCAAGCGGCCGCGGAGAAGGTGGAGGCACTCTTGAAGCAGTCGCCGGGTGTGGAGCACGTAACCACCGTCGTCGGCTTCAATATGCTGAGCGGCGTGCAGAATACCTATAGTGCGTTCTTTTGGGTGACGCTAAAAGAGTGGGCCCACCGCAAAGCGAAGGAGGAGCAGTACGGCGCCATCAAGACTCACATCAGCTCCCTTATCAGCGGTATTCCCGAAGGCAACGCGTTTGTCTTCCCGCCGCCGGCTATTCCCGGGGTGGGGGCGGCGGGTGGATTTACCTTCATTCTGGAGGATCGGTCGGGCAGGGACGTCCAGTTTCTTACTCAGAACATGCAGACGTTCCTGGCTGCGGCCCGCAAACGCCCGGAGTTATCGGGCGTGTTCTCGCTGGCGCTCCCCAATGTGCCGCAACTGTTCGCACAGGTCGACCGCGATAAGGCTCTCAAGCAGGGTGTCAATTTGGGCGAGGTCTATCAGACCCTCCAAGCCTTCATGGGCGGCGCGCTTGTCAACTACTTCAACCGCTTCGGCCGCCAGTGGCAGGTCTTTGTGGAAGCGGAAGGCGATTACAGAACCAGAGCACAGAATGTCGGCGAATTCCAGGTGCGCAACAGTCTCGGCGAGATGGTGCCCCTGTCGGCGCTGACCGCCATTGAAAGTCAGACCGGGCCCGAGTTCACCATGCGCTACAACCTGTACCGCTCTGTGCAGATCAACGGGAGTGCGGCTCCGGGTTACAGTTCCAACGATGCCATGAAGGCTCTGGAAGCAGTCTTCGCTCAGACTATGCCTCCGGAAATGGGCTTCGACTACCTTGGAATGTCCTTTCAGGAGAACCTGGCCCGAAAGGGAGTGCCTTCCTCCGTGATCTTTGGGATTTCCGTGCTGTTCGTTTTCTTGATTCTGGCGGCACTCTACGAGAGCTGGTCGTTACCTTTCAGCGTGCTGCTGAGCACGCCGATTGCGGTATTCGGAGCGATGGGAGCGCTGTACCTGCGCCGCATGAGCAGTCTCTCGTTTGAAATGAACGTCTACGCGCAGATAGGCCTCGTGATGCTCATCGGATTAGCAGCGAAAAACGCGATTCTGATCGTAGAATTCGCCAAAGCCGGTTACGACTCCGGTAAACCGCTGGTGGACGCCGCGCTGGAAGGCGCCAAACTCCGGCTGCGGCCGATCCTGATGACATCCTTTGCATTTATCCTGGGGTGCGTACCGCTATGGACCGCGGCGGGAGCCGGAGCTATCTCGCGGCAAGTGATGGGCACTGCCGTAATTGGCGGAATGCTGGCGGCGAGCGGCATCGCGATTTTTGTGATCCCCGCCCTGTTCGTCGTTATCGAGAAACTGACCGGCAAGGGGCACGCCAAGGTTCCCGCCCCAACACAAGACTTACAGCCGAGTACATCCGAATGACCCGACGGGATCTGCGTTCGAAAGCCGCTCTTCTCCTCGCCGTGGTTCTCGTGCCCGGCTGCGCAGTCGGCCCGAATTACCGACGGCCCAAGGTCAATATCCCACCCGCATTCCGCGGCGCTGAGGGCGCCGCGCAACGGGCCTCCTTCGCCGACCTTCCGTGGTGGGAGGTTTTCAAGGATGAGGCGTTGAAGGGGCTGATCAAGACCGCATTGGCGAACAACTACGACCTGGCCATCGCCGTAACGCGTGTCGAACAGGCCCGCCAGGTTGCCGCCCAGGCTCGTTCGCAGTATTTCCCTTCGGTGGATTACAAGACGCGCCTCAGCGAAGGCAAGAACCAACTTCTGTCGAGCCCTGCTTCGGGTCAGGGTGGTCTGACCACCCTCGTAATGGCTGTTGCGACGGTGTCCTGGGAAGCGGACGTGTGGGGCCGTATCCGCCGGTTGAACGAAGCCGCCAAGGCGCAGTATCTTGCGACCGACGAGGCCCGCCGCGGAGTCATGCTCACGCTGGTAAGCGATCTCTCCGAGGCATACTTCCGGTTGCTGGGGCTGCGCCTGCAACTCGAGATCTCTGTGCAATCGGAGAACACGTTCGATCAGACACGAATTCTCTTTGCCCAGCGTGCCAATGGCGGCGTTTCGTCGATGGTGCCCGTAGCCCGCGCGGCAGCCGATCAGGCCGTTGCAGCAGGAAAGGTCGTTGAGCTCCAACGCGAGATCGCGCTTACCGAAGATCAAATCCGAGTGTTGCTTGGCCAGAATCCGGGGGCCATCGAAACCAAGGCCAAGCTGCTCGACGAGCCTATACCGCCGCAGGTTCCGGCGGGCCTCCCGTCCGCTCTGCTGGAGCGAAGGCCGGATGTGCTCTCAGCCGAGCAGAACATCCGATATGCAAACGCCCGAATCGGTGTGGCACAAGCGGATTACTTTCCAAAGATCGGTCTCACCGGATTCTTTGGCAAACTCAGTGCGCCGCTCGAGAATATCACCGCCGGCAGCTCGACGATCGGCAGCATCGGCGGGATCATGGAAGGGCCCATCTTTGAAGGGGGGAGGCTGAGGGCGCGAAAACGCGAGGCTGTCGCCGCCTGGGAGCAGGCCAAACTGCAATATCAGCAGACTGCGTTGAATGCTTTTCGGGATGTGTCCGATGCCTTGATCTCGCGCGAAAAATACGAGGGAATCCGCGCAGACCAGGTGAAGGCAGTCGAGTCGTACCAGGAAGCCGTTCGCTTAGTGAACATGCGTTACGACCAGGGGTTCTCCAGCTACTACGAAGTTCTGGAGGCGCAGCAGCAACTCTTTCCCGCCGAGCTGTCTTTGGCGCAAACACAACTCGAGCAACGGCTGGTGATCGTTCAGCTCTATAAGGCCCTGGGAGGAGGTTGGAAGCTGACGGACGAGCAATTCAAGAACGCCAGTATTCGGTGAGGCTCTTTCTTCGCATTCCTTCGGGCCGGCCGGTAAATAAAGAAGACCGGCGTCGCCGCCGGTCGCATCGCTGTTACGAGTAACCCATGGAACGTGAAATGATCGTGGACAGGAGAGATGCGGGGCCGTATTCATTGCCACCGTCGGATCTGGCCAAGCTTCTAGGCCAGTACGGTTGCGGTCCGATCCGGTTCGAGGGCAGCGAGAACGCTTTATATGAGCGCCACCTGCTCTTCGATCATGCCAGCGATCCCGAATCCGCGACTGAACGCGACCGATTCGAGGCGTTCGCACGGTCGATGCGCGATATTCTCTCGCAGAGATGGGCCCTTACCGAAAAAACGTACAACCGTGAGAATCTCAAGCGCATTTACTACCTTTCCATGGAGTTCCTCATTGGCCGCTCGCTTGCGAACAACGTCACCAACCTGCTGCTGGATGGATTGGTCACGGAGGCGATCCGGCACAAGAACTTGAAGTGGATCGAACTGCTCGAGCAGGAACCGGATGCGGGGCTGGGCAATGGCGGCTTAGGCCGCCTGGCAGCGTGCTTCCTGGAGTCCGCTGCAACCCTGCACCTCCCTGCGATGGGCTACGGGCTGCGCTATGAGTATGGAATTTTCAAACAGGAGCTGCGCGGCGGCTGGCAGGCAGAGCGCCCTGACAACTGGCTGAATCGTCCGGATCCGTGGGAAATCCAGCGGCCCGAAGAGAAGGTGGAAATCCGCTTGAACTGCTCGTTCAAACTGGAAAACGGCATGCTGCGCGTTGTTCCAGGCCGGCCCTCCAGCCTCATTGGGATTCCGTATGACCGGCCGGTGGTGGGCTATGGCGGCAAGAGCATCAACACGCTGCGGCTGTGGGCGGCGTCGGCACCGGACTATTTCGACTTTCAGGAATTCAGCAGCGGCGATTTCGTGGGCGCGATGGCCGAAGAGCTCTCGGCCGAGTCGCTCACGCGCGTGCTGTATCCGGACGATTCCACCAGCAGGGGGCGGGGCCTGCGGTTCCTGCAGGAGTACTTTCTGGTGGCGTGCTCGCTGGCCGACATTGTGCGGCGCTTCCGCCGGAATCACAACGATTGGCGCGAGTTCGCCGACAGAGCTGCCATTCAGCTCAACGATACCCACCCGGCGATGGCGATTCCCGAACTGATGCGGCTTCTGCTGGACGAGGCGCAACTGGGGTGGGACGAAGCCTGGGAGGTGACCACCGGGGCGCTCGCCTATACGAATCACACCCTTCTCCCCGAAGCTTTGGAGAAGTGGCCGGTGGCGTGGTTCCGAGACACGCTTCCCAGGCACCTGGAAATTGTATACGAGATCAATCAGCGCCTCCTGCGTGATGTGCGGCGACGCTTTCCGGGCGATGAGGGACGAATCGAGCGGGTGAGCCTGATCGAGGAAGGACCGGTGCAACAGGTCCGGATGGCAAACCTCGCCATTGCCGGCTCGCATAGCACGAACGGCGTAGCTGCAATTCACTCTCACTTACTACGAACGACGACGCTCAGGGATTTGGCCGAGGTGTTTCCCGAGCGTTTCAACAACAAGACCAACGGTGTGACGCCGCGCCGGTGGCTGCTGCTGGCAAACCCGGCGTTGGCCAGGGCGATTACCATGGCCATCGGCGACGGATGGATCACGGATCTCAAACAATTGAGCCGGCTCGAGCGGTTGGCGGAAGACAAGGCGTTTGGCGAGACGATCCGGAAGGCGAAGCGGGAGGCCAAGTGGCAGTTTGTCGACTGGCTCCGATGGTCATGGGGCGAGACCGTAGACCCCGACACAATTTTCGATTGCCAGATCAAGCGAATCCACGAGTACAAGCGGCAGATGCTGATGGCGCTACGAATCGTCGTCCTCTACAACAGGCTTCGCGAAAACCCGGAAACGGAAATGCACCCGCGGACTTTCTTTTTCGCCGGTAAGGCGGCACCGGCGTACCGCATGGCCAAACTCGTCATCAAGTTCATCAACAATCTCGCTGGGACGATCGATGGCGACCCGGCGGTGCGCGGCCGTCTGAAGGTCCTGTTCCTGCCCGATTATCGTGTCTCGCTGGCGGAGCGTTTGATTCCCGCAAGCGATCTTTCGAATCAGATCTCCACGGCGGGTTACGAGGCGAGCGGCACAAGCAACATGAAATTCATGATGAACGGAGCTCTTACCGTCGGCACCCGCGATGGCGCGACTATCGAGATGGCCGAAGAGGCCGGTGAAGAGAATCTCTTTCTGTTCGGCCTGACGGCGGATCAGGTGGCCAATAGTCGGGCATGGTACAACCCGCGATGGCACTACGATAACGAACCGGAGACGCGAGCGGCCTTGGACCTGATTTCCGCGGATCACTTCAGCCGCAATGAGCCTGGGATATTCACGCCGCTGCTAGAGACGCTGCTCCGCCGCGACGCTTATATGCACCTAGCGGATCTGACGTCATACGTACACGCGCATGAGCAGGCGGGCGCTCTGTATACGGATCCGGGTCAATGGACGCGGACAGCCATTTTGAACATCGCGGCATCGGGTAAGTTTTCCAGCGACCGCACTGTAGCGGAGTACGCCGATCGGATCTGGAAAGTGCGGCCGTGCGAGGTACTGTAGTCTTCATGCACACGATGGTTTTCGGCGGGACAGGCGATGTCGCCTGTCCGGACGGCCAGACCGCCCGCGGCGGCCGGCAGCACTGCCGGTCTCACCGACGACAATCCCGCCAACTCAGGCTGTAGTCATCAGTCCCAATCAGGGCCGGTGGAAAAACTTCCGGGTGAGATCGGGCCAGAATTCCTGCAGGATATTTACGGGTATGGATAGGCCAATCGACTCTGAGCCATGAACGAGGGTGTAGTGGCCGAGACTTTCGCTGGTGGGTACCCACGTCGTCATAATCGCCGTGGAGGCATAATAACCGGTCAGATTCGCAATGTTCGGCGTAACATGACCGTGGTTATTGTAAGTGACAAAGCTGAATACTATGGCATGCATAAAGCGATGGCCGAAGCTTCCCTTGCCACTCTCGATGTAGCGGACGTCTTCGCGCAGCGGTACGGCGAGCCCGGCTTGAATGTTCCCCTGAATGATCGAGCCAAGGACCCGCGAGCCTAAACGCTTGCCGAAGCCTTCCATTCCACCGCCCCAAGCTTCTGGTGTACCTGTCGCCTGATCGAGGATCAGAGCGCTCAGCACTGGTCCGACGTAAGCGCCCACGGACCAGTAGTTCTGCCTCCAATAGAGTTGGAGGCGCTGTCTACCCGTAAGTGGCTGATAATTGATGGAGGAGACGCTCGTAAGCCCAGTCAGGGGGTTGACGGCCAGTGGTGAATTCGCCGGCGTGGCCGGTGCGGACGGTAACGTGCGGGAGGCAGAGCCGCTCGGGGCCGGGTTGGCAACAGGCTGCTGTGCAAGCATGCCCAATAACGTAACTAATATCGGGACCATAAGGTTTCTTTTAGCCCTCCCGGTAATTGAGGAGGACAGCTCCAATCAGAATGAAACAGACGGGCCAGATGCACGATGGAATGCGTTGCTGAGCGCGCGGGAGCCTTAGCTCGAGCCAACGCGACCAGCCTGCAATAACGGCCAGGATCGCCAGCGGTAGGTGACTCAGCTCCGCAAGAAGTTCCTCTTTGACGTTAGCCAGCGAATGCGTGTGGGTGAGGAGGAGAGCGCCGCCGACCGCACATACCGCGGGAAACACCAGGGTGGCGTGAAGGGAGGCGATCCGGCCGTTGCGCACGCCCCATTCGAAAATAGCGAAGATGACGACCAAGAGGGTGAACAAACGGTGCTGCATGACCTCGGCGACAGCGAAGCTCTGCCAGAAGCTTCGGGGCCCCAGGGGCCAGTTCTCCGGATCGGAACGCAGGAAGAGGAAGACTGCCAACGCCAGAAACACGAGCGGCCAGTGCCGCGCCCAGCGTGCTGCTGGAACGCAGGCGAGAGACGCCAGCAAACCCGCCCCAAGCACGATGAGACCCGCCCAATGGTGGTTGTACTCCGACCATGCGATGTCTGCCGGCGAGCTTGGCTGGTAGGAGGTTCCGGGTGTGAAGGAGGTCGGACCGGCGGCAGCGCCGAATCGGAACGGAGTGGCTGGCGTCAGGGCCGCGAGCGGCGGCGTCTGGAGCCGCGGCCATACCGGATGCATTCTCTGGCGAATTTCGGCGGCGCTCACGCGGCCTTGTACGAGATCGACCGCTGGCGGCTGTGAAGTGAGGGACGCTGCCGCGAGAATCACAGTGAAGCCGATGCCGATCTCGGCCTCGGCGAATCGCCGCAAGTGAGCGAGTAAAGCGAAGAGTCTCTCTGTACGGCCGCGTACGATCAGATAGTTGAATCCGCCCAGGAGCAGCAGAAACAGTAGGAGTACGACCTTGGAGGCCACCATCGCGCCGTAAGCTGTTCCATAGATAGCTGCGCCGGAACCGATGTAAGCTCGCGACATGGCGAGGCCACTCGCTGCGAGGATAGAGACACTGCACAAG